>Ga0209040_10004571_pt1 | contig 10428 bp, 9 predicted proteins | sample BogFormECP12_OM3_FD_188240 | JGI IMG/M metagenome (GOLD analysis project Ga0209040, IMG submission 188240) | Bog forest soil microbial communities from Calvert Island, British Columbia, Canada - ECP12_OM3 (SPAdes) (version 2) | ecosystem: Environmental > Aquatic > Freshwater > Wetlands > Bog ... | reverse complement strand
CAACGCGTTGCCCACAGTCCCACGAGGCAGAACAGAACCAGAAGAAGCGGACATATGAGGTGCTACCAAAACCGGACAACTTAATTCGCTATCGACACATCCCCGCGACGGCGCCGACGGGGATCATATCGTCATCGTCGGCTAACAGCTTGGCCGCCGGCTTGAGGGCGCGGATCTCTCGTACTATTTCCTCAAGCCGGCGCGCGATACCGTCGCGGAGTCTCCTCGGGCGGCGACACACAAGGCCGAGGGCCACCGCGTGCGAAACCTCTCGACTTTGTCATTGATTTACAAGCTCCTTTGATTTTTGCGTGGTCTTTTAGTTTTTCTGAAAAGCTTTAAACCGGCTACCGGGCCTGCGAACGTCTCGAGCGAGATCTCCTCCGGAAGGCGTTCCTCTTCGCGTCGCCCGCCGGCCTTTCCTTTCGAGGAGTGAACGAAAATGGGCGGCGGCTATCGATTGAAAAGCGGCCTGACGCCGCACGAACGCAACCGACGGCTCGCCATGAGCCGCGTGCGCCCCGAGGCTGTTTCCCGCCCGCTCAGCGCAGCCCATGGGCGTCTCCGGGCCGCCCAGGGCCGTCTAGCGCCTGTCCGGCGGCGGGGCTGGCGCTCCTGCGGCCGCAATTCCTGTTCGGGCTGAGGCCGCATGAGACCATTGCGCCCCTTTGCGCTTTGCTTTGCCGGAAGGTGTTCGGTTCTCCTGTTGGCCCTGGGGTTTGAGCCGCGGCGGTTGGCGGCAGCGGCGACGCCGGTTAGGCGGGAGAGCCGCGCGCCTGAGCGAGCTTGATCGCGGCGAGACGCCATTCCTGGGCGGAGGGGCAGGCCGAGGCCATGGCGAAGCGGATGCGGCGCACGCTGATGGTGACCAGCGCGCCGATCTTGAGCAGCTTCAGCCGGATCGTGCCGCAGGTGGCTTCGGCGAACTGCGTGTGCGCAAGGCCGATGCGGCGCAGGGCGCAGAGGAGAACATAGGCCGCCGAGGCGAACCACAGCCGCAGCTGGTTGGCGCGCATCGTCGCCGCCGAAGTTCGGTCGGCGAACAGGTCGCCCTGGCATTCCTTGATCCGGTTTTCCATGTCGCCGCGGGCGCAGTAGACCTTCTCGTAGAGAAAGCGGCCGTTCGTCTCGGCCCGGCTCAGCGAGGTGACAATAAAGCGCGGATTGGCCTCGCCCTCCGTCCATTCCGCCTTGGCGACGACTCGCCGTTTGCGCGACCAGCTGTCGAGCGTCGAATAGCGGAAGTCCTTGAAGCGGCGCGCCGGCTTGCCGGTCGAGGAGGTCTCCGCCTCGGCCTGCAGGATCTCGACGGCGATCTCCTCGACGAGCCACGGATTGCGGGCGAGACCGAACACGTAGTCCACCCCGTTCGCCTCGCACCAGGCCATCCGCGCCTCGCGGGCGAAGCCGGAATCGCCCCGCAGGAGAATGCGCGTCTTTGGCCAGCGCCTCCTGATCTGGCCGACGATGCGCGCCACCTCCTCGACCGCCCCGGCGCTGCCGTCGATGTTGGAGGGCCTGAGCTTGGCCGCCAAGAGGTGCCGGCTGCAGAACACGTAGAGGGGAAGATAGCAGTAGCAGTCGTGGAGCGGCGCACCGACCCGATGCAGTCCGTCGAAACCGTCAAGCCGAGGCTCGCGGCCGCGATCCGTGCGGGGACGTCGCGCGACGCGACGGACGCTGCCCTTGCGGCCCATCCTCGCTTCTCAACGCAGGTGTGGCCGAAAGATTGCGCGCACAGAGACACATTCCACTCGAGGTGTTCCTTCTCAAGGCCAGCGCCTTCGTCCCGCCCAAGCGGAAAACGAGAGGGAGGGGCTAGCCGGGCTGCGCGCGCCGCTGTCGCGGTTTAGCGTTCCGTTTCGTGCGATTCCCACGGTTTAGAGAAAGGTTTGGCGCCGCACGCGCTTGCTGCGTTTTGCGCCCGACCCGAACTCCACCCCGGCCAATGACAATCCGTAAACGCAGGCGTCCATCGAAGCGAGGCCAGAAGGAAAGCAACGTCCAAGCTTTTTCCATTCGGGAGCTATTCGCCGAATTCCCAGACGACGACGTTTGCCTAAAGCGGGTTATGGAGGTGCGGTATGGGCTTCGCCACGTTTGTCGCAAGTGCAACAAAGAGTCCACGTTCCATAAGCTAACTGGTATGCCTGTCTATTCGTGCTCCCATTGCGGCGCTCACGTTCACCCCTGCGCCGGAACCATCTTTCAGGACACGCGAACGCCGCTGCAAACGTGGTTATGCGATCTACCTCTTTATCGCGACCCGCCACGGCGTGAGCGGCAAGGAGATGCAGCGGACGCTCGGCGTCACCTACAAAACCGCTTGGCGCATCGGCCATCAAATCCGCGACCTCATGGGCAAAGTCGATAGCTTCCAAGTTCTCAAAGGCCACATCGAGATTGATGAAACCTATTTCGGCGGCTACCGCCCGCGTTCGGAAGGCGGCAAAGACGCCAAGACAATCATCATGGGCATGAAGAAGCGCGGCGGTCGGATTGAAACCAAGATCATCCCCGACGTAAAGACAGCGACGCTGCGCCCGATCGTTCTTGAAAGCATCGAGAAAGGCGCGACCGTTTCAACCGATGAACTCGCGGCCTACAGTTTACTAAAGGGTGACGGGTACTTTCACGGTGCTGTTGACCATTCGCGCAAGGAATGGGTTTGGACGGATCGCATCACGGGCGTTCGTCACTCAACCAACAGCGCGAGCGCCGAGCTTCGGCAAGGGTTAACGGGTCAGGCAACGTCTTCGCCTTGATCTCCGAGCCGCAAGCGATTGTTGATAGCGGGCATCAGGTCGTTGTCCTCGTCTACACGCAACATCCGCAAATCGCGGACAGCCGGGGCAAACCACTTAAATCGGCGATCAGCCTCTTGGACTGCCATCACACAATGAACGGCGTCGGAGTTTTGATCGCCGAAATAGACGCTTCCTTGCACACGGGTGAACCCGAACTCTGCGAACACAGAAGCGATCTTCGTGTAACACATGCCGCGCCAGTTCTGACCGCAAAGCCGCTCTGCGGTGGTCGTGTCCAGATCGAAAGCAATTGCATACACTCTGGTGGCCTTTCGCTTGACTCTGGGGCGCGGAATGGGCTTCCGGCCGCGCATCGGAACTACAGACATGAATCCGTCTCCCACGAAGCGATTTTGCCTCGTAGGGGTATAGACGAATCCGGAGGAATTTGCTAGAGAAAGAACCGCGCTGGGCTCGTACTGAGCCCAGCGTGGGCTTGCCTTACCCTAACAAGATGGCTTGCCACATAGGGATACTCCTAGCTCCCCGTCGCAGGGCTGTTTGAGTGTTCCAATGCCGAGTTGGGTGGTGCTAGACCTTCATCGGCGGCGTCTGGGCCGACAGCGGAACCGCTGCTCGGCTCATTCTCTTCATGAACGGGGACGACTTTCTGCGTCCATTCCCTAAGGCCATATCCTTGACCACGACCGTCGAATGCGTTGTCAAACAGTTCGTCGTGCGACAGAATGCTTGATATTACCGCTACAGGCTTTGCCCCCTTGACGGACACGCCCTCTTGAAGGGCCATTTTCAGAATCTCGGGACTCCTATAGCGTCGTCCAGTTGATCGCATGGCCGCTTCGGCAATCCCAATGACGCGGGCGGTCACACCGCCCGCAAAACGCTTACGAATGGCGATTACCGGTTGACTCATGGGATTTGTGGGCGTCTTGTCCGCCGCAGGCTCGCCATAGGCAGCCCGTAGTGACGCAATCGATGTGCGAATAGCTTCGAGGCGCCGAAATACGGGGATATGTCGCAGTTCGTCTTCCAGCCGGGCCTGTTCGGCGAGAAGCGGCGCAAGAATGTCGTGAATCACAAGAGCCTCCGTCACGCTGGCGGTATAGCAGGGCGGCGGAAGTGAGTCTAGACCGTAGTGACGTTCACGACGTGTTCGTCACGGCTGTGCGGGATTTGTTTAATTTTCTTGACGGCCGTCACGCGCGTCGCGCCCCTGTCTTTGCCTCCGAATCTCTTCGGTCTGCTCTCTGATTGCCGCGGTATGGTCACCGAGTTCCTGCAACTCGCGCAAACTCATACCGGCCCCATGTTTTGTTGATTGTTCCGCCTTGTCTTTCTCTGCTTTCCACACCCAATAGGGTGCACAAAGCAGGCGAGTGGCGATGATTGCGCCAAAAAGTATCGCATAAAATTTCGGGTTGCTCAGCAACGCGATGAGGTTGGACGCGTCCACTATCAAACCGAAATATGGAGCGGAAATGATAGCGGCTCCGATTGCTGCAAACGCAACAAAAATGACAGCCTGCGATCAAGCTATCATTGATCCTGATTTTCCGCAAGAAATTGTTGGCGTTTCTTTTGGCCGAAAAATGGGGCGCCCGGCTCCGGCCACGACAACCAGCCCGAACTCTGTATAATAGGGTTATGCAGGGAGGGGCGGGAAACTACGACGTTTTCTTAAGCTACTCGCGGGCGGATTCGGCCGCCGCGGAGACGCTGCGGGCGCGGCTCAAGGAAGCGGGCCTCCACGCCTTTCTCGACCGCTACGGCCTTCCCGCCGGGCAGCCCTGGCAGCCGTGGCTCGAAGAATGTATCGGCGCCTGCCGCGCGCTCATCGTGCTCGTCGGCCAGTTGGGCTTCGGCGAATGGCAGCACCGCGAGATTGAGCTCGGCCTCGATCGCCAGGCTTCGGCCAGGAAGACGGGCGAGCGATTTCCCGTCATCCCGATTCTGCTGCCGGGGCTCGCGAACGACGCCATTCCCGCCGGAACCTTTCTCGGCCTCAACACCTGGGTCGATCTGCGCAAGGGCCTCGATGAGACCGAAAGCCTCCAGCGCCTCGTCGCCGGCGCGCAAGGCCGGGCGATCGACGCGGCGGCGGCGGAGAATCTGCTCGCCGGCCTCTCGCCCTATCGCGGCCTTCTGCCGTTCCGCGAGCAGGACGCGGGCCTGTTCTTCGGCCGGGAGCGGTTCGTCAAGGAGCTGGTCCAAAAGGTCGGGCAGCGGACGGCGACCAATGTCGTAGCGGTCATCGGCCGCTCGGGGAGCGGCAAGTCCTCGATCGTCTACGCGGGGCTCTTTCCGGCGCTGCGCAGCGAGAAAGGCGTCGGCGGGCAGGCGGTCTGGCAGATTCTCGATCTGCGGCCTCACGCCGAGCCGTTGCACCAACTTGTGTATGCCTTCGACCCGCCGGACGCCAAACCGGGCTCCACCAAGTACCGGGAGCACCTCAACGAGGGAGCGCAGCGCTTTCGAGACCGTAAGATCACCTTGGCGGAACTCGTTCGCGACCGCCTCCAGAATGAGACCGGCAGCACGCGTCTCCTGCTCTACGTCGATCAATGGGAGGAGCTTTACACCCAAGCCGCGCCGCGGGAGGTCAAGACCGACGAAGACCGACAGCGCGCCGCGGACGCAAAACTGTTCATCGACCTCGCGCTCGAAGCGGCGGCCAAGTCGGACTGCTCGCTGGTCCTGAGCGCGCGCTCGGACTTCTATCCCGACATCCAGAACCATGAAGGTCTGCGCAAAGCGGTCCAGGAGAGCCAGGTCAGTCTCGGGACGATGAACGAGGCCGAGCTTCGCGCCGTCATCGAAGGACCGCCCAAGGCGCTCGGCGCCAGCGTCGACCCAAAGCTGACCGAAAAGCTCATCCGCGACATCGGCCTCGACCCCACCTCCGGCCGAAGCGACGAATACGACATCGGCAAGCTGCCGCTGCTCGAATACGCGCTCGAACAGGCGTGGTCGAAACGGACGGGGCCGCGGATCGGCCCGGAAAACTATTCCGGGCTCGAACAGGCGCTGGAGGAGCGCGCCAACACGCTCTACGGCCGGCTCTCTGCGGAGGAGCAGGCGGCGGCCAAGCGTCTGTTCGTCAGCCTGGTGACGCCCGGCGAGGGCCGCGAGGACACCCGCGCCCGGATCGACATGCCGGACGACGACGCGATGCGGCGGGTGATCCAGACCTTTGCGGGCGGCGAGGCGCGTCTCGTCGTCACCGACGAGGCCGGCGGCCGCCGCTCGGTCGAGGTCAGCCACGAGGCGCTCATCCGTCACTGGAAAGAATTGCGCGGGTGGGTCGACGAGAACCGCGAAAAACTGCGGACGCGCGAATTCTTAAGGGCAAACTGCGCGGAATGGATCAAGCATGGCCGAGCCCCCGGCCTGCTCGACTTGCCGAGCCTCTATGTGGAGGCGGCCCGAAGCCTCTATCAGCAGCCGGGTGACGTCGTGATCGACGACGTCAAAGACTACGTCGAGGCGCTGCTGGACAACGCACGGCGACGGCAGGACGAGGAAGAGGCCAAGCAACGCGCCGAACTCGAAGCGGCGCAGCGTCTGGCGGAGGAGCGATCGATTACCGCGGAGACCGAGCGCCAGCTAAGACTGAATGCACAGGCCAGTGCGAAAAAAGCCTCGCTTCGGTCACTGGCGGCCGCGGCCGCAGCCGTACTTCTGTTGCTTGTCGCGGTCTTCGCCGGTCGCGAGGCATGGGTAGCGAACGAACAGAAGGCGCTCGCAGACAAGCAGACCGCAGAGGCCAAGAATCAAAAGGCGCTCGCCGACGAGCAGGCGGCAGAGGCTAAGAAGCAAAAGACGATCGCCGAGGAACAGACAGCCGAGGCGAACACGCAGAAGGCCGCGGCATTGGAGCAAAAGGCCGCAGCCGACACTGAGAGGATTAAGGCCGACGAGCAGAAAGCGGCAGCGATTCAGAACGAAACGACCGCCCTGGTTGCGCTTTCGACCGCCGGTCGGCAAAGCGATCCGGCGCTCGCGACCAAGCTCGCCCTCGCCGCGTGGCCGCGAAACGGCGCCGATCCGCGCCCGAAGCTCGACGTGGCGATCACGGCCTTGGGCGCGGCGGTTGCTGATTTGCGCCAGGGTGAGATTCTGCGCGGTCATGACAACGCGGTCTTTAGCGCCGCCTTCTCGGCGGACGCTGCGCTCGTAGTCACGGGTTCATGGGACAAGACCGCGCGGGTTTGGGATGTGTCGATGGGCAAGGAAGTCGCCGTCCTCAGCGGCCATGATGCCCTGGTTGAGGATGCCGCCTTCTCGCCGGACGGCGCGCGCGTCGTCACGGCGTCAAACGACAAGACGGCGCGCCTGTGGGACGCGAAGACGGGCGCGGTGATCGCGGTCCTCAGCGGCCACGGCGACAAGGTCAATAGCGCCGCCTTCTCGCCGGACGGCGCGCGCGTCGTCACGGCGTCAGACGACAAGACGGCGTGGCTTTGGGACGTCAGCCCTATCCCGAAAGGCAATGTGTTCCAGATCGCCTGCGCCTTGCTGCCCGACCACGACCTGACCGGCGTCGCCAAGGACTACGGCCTCACCAACCTCGACCCGATCTGCGAGGGCGACCCGCCCCTGCCCGATCCTCCGCCGCAATAGACGCTCCTCCCGCTGGACTCGCCGCTGCTGCCGCGCGAGCTTCACATTGCGAGGGGCTGGGCCCGACAATGGTGTCATTCCCGAGGGTCGCGGCGCGGCCGATCGCGTCAAGGCCACGCGGCCAAGAGCGCCCTTAAAGCCGCCACGAAGGCGAGCGGCTGGTCGATCATCACATGGTGCTCGGCCTCGGGGATCTCGACATAGGGCGAGCCCGGCGGGATGAGGCTCATGAGGTAAGCCGCGTCGGGCGCCCCGAAGAGCCGCGACCTCTCTCCGCGGACGACCGCGAGCGGCGCGCCCGCCGCTTTGAGCATCGGCGCCGGGTCAATGCGCTTCGACTTCTCGAAGAAGCCGGGATCGAAGCTCAGCGCAAAGCCCGGCCGGCCCTCCGCGTCCACGGTCTCGGCCGCCGAGCGGCGGGCGATGAAGTCGAGGATAAAGAGGTTCGCGCACGGCTGCGGCGGTATGAGCCGGAAGCGGGCGACCACCGCGGACAGCGACGGATCGACCCGCCGCGCCCTGGCCGGCCGAGGCGGAGGCGGGGTCCGCGGGTTCTGCGGCGCGAAGACGGGTGGATCGACCATGACGGCGCCGGCGATCTCGTCTGCGAATTCGGCGGCGACCTCGAAGTGCGGATTGATGCTGATAAGCGGTTCGGGCCAGAACCGATCGCTGGCGTATATCTCCTCAACCTGCCGATGAATGACAGGAGCGCGAATCTGAGTAAACGACCGAGCGAAGCGCTCGTAATCGCCCAGGAGCGCACGATCAAGGTCGAATACGTTCACGATACGATCCCCAGGACTGGCTGCGCCGATCGGCAGCCAAACCCCGCGCCGCTTCATATCAGTTTTCCAGCGTAGTCAACGGGCGTATTCGTTCCTGCGCATGTACGGCGTCAGCGTGCGGATGCTCGAGGGCTTTCAGCGCGGCCAAGGCTTCCTGCGCCATGGCGTCGAAGTCCGGCGTATCGGGGAGCGCGGCGGCGAGCGCGGTCTTGGCGATGATCATGCGATTGGCGCGATCGGAGGCCGAGCCGCCGTCGGCCCTCAAGCGCCCTTGGTCGTCGGCGTCGGAAACGTCGATCTTGAGGACCGGCGGGCTGCTGGCGTCGGTCGGGTTCATGGCTTCATTCGCTGTTCGATCTCTCTGAAGCGGCCATCGATCTCGTGGAGCGCGGCGACCAGCTTCTCGGCGATCTCGCCGCCGATCGCGACCGGCGCGGGCACGCTGTGGAGCGCAGCCTCGACCTCGTCGAGCTCGTCGCCGTCCAGCACGTCGTGGCGGATGATTGGCGCGATGCGGTCGGCGTCCACGACCGGCGAGCCTTGCGCAGAGGCATGGCGGCCGTCAATGCGGCTCAGGCGCCTACCGGTGCCTACCAAGAGAGCCTAGACATTGTCCGCAAGCTCACGGCGCAAGACCCTGGCAATGCGCAGACCCAGCGCGACATGGCGTTGGGCCTTGACAGGCTCGGCGACGCGAAGCGACAAGCGGGCGATCACACAGGAGCGCTCAGCCCGCACCAGGAGAGCGTCGCCATCACACGCAAGCTCGCGGCGCGAGACCCCAGCAATGCACAGGCCCAGCGCGACATGGCGCTGAGTCTGTACAGGCTACGCGTCGTGCGGGCGGAGATGGGCGACCGGGCCAGCGCGTTCGCCCGCCTACCAGGGAGAGCATCGGCATCGATCGCCGGCTCGCCGCGTATAGCCGCCCGTTCTCGCGAAACTCCTGTCCTTTTCGACGCTGTTCCCCAACCCGGACACCGCCGAGCGATGGATCGGGGGCACGGCGGCGGCGCTGATCGTGCTCGGGACCCTCGTCGGGTTCCATCAGGCGCTGATCGGGCGGGCGAAGCGGCAATGGCTCATCCACCACTACCGGGCCGAGCGCATCCGCCAGTTCCATTTCCAGCTCATCGTCAACAACCTGGAGAGGGCCGCGGCGGCGTTGGACGGCGGCGCGGCGCTCGACGCATGGCGGACTTTCCGGCAGCGCAAACTCGACGACTTCGTGCATGACGCCGAGAAGACCCTCGCAATCGCCTTCGACGCGCTCGAGGACGACCATGCGGAGGAGGAGGTCTGGGCCGACCGGGCGTGGAGCGAGCCGCCCCCGACGCCGCTGCAGACGCCGGAACTCGCCGAGCTTCTGAAGGGCTTGGAGGAGCAGCGGATCGGAGTGCAGGAGCGCTACACCGCGCTGAAGCTGAAGCCCGGCCTCTACTCGCCCGAGACCCGCGCGCAATGGCTCCACAGCGTATCCGGCGCCTTCACGGCCGTGATCCTCCTCATCACTGTCGCGATCGGCGCGCTCTATGTCCGCGGCTCGGAGGAGCCGCGCCTGTGGCTCCTGGGGCTGCTCGGGCTCGCCGGCGCCCTGACGGCGGCGGTCGTCGCCCTGCGGGTGCTCAACGAGGGCCTTCTGCTGCGGACCGAGGCGGAGCGGTATCGCTGGTATCTGGCGTCGGTGCGCTCGGCCGCGCGCCGGTTCCAAAAGGCCGACGCGGCCGACCACATCCGCCTCGCGCGCGAGCTCGAACGGATCGCCTACCAGGAAATGCGCCGCTTTCTCGTCACCTTTAAGGGGCGCGGTTCGTCATGTGAGCGGGCGCGGCTCGAGGTCCATGCAGCTCGCCGCTCGCCGCGAAACCCGCGCCGCGTGTCGTCGGCCTTCGACGATTCGCGGAATGCCCGCTATGCGGCGGGTAGCGGGCATTCCCTGGCGATGCCGGTAGGGCCGGAGTCCGCCCACTACGGACATTCGTCGCGACGGATTGAATGTCGCGAATCGACGTTAAGCGGCCATTGCGGAGCGCGACGGTGGAGGTCGCTGTTGGGGGGGACTCCCCACCAGTAGTCAAGGACATTGCGGGGCGGTAACCCCGCAGAGCGACGGCGGGCCGTCGCCCTTGTTTTGGAGTGTACCGCCGTGCTCGCTCCGTCAACCGCGCAACGGCGCGGTGCTCCGCTGCGCTGCGCCCCCTTCGGGGTGACTTCCACTGCGCGCGGCGCTCTGCCAGGGGGCAGGTCGGGAC
>Ga0209040_10004570_pt1 | contig 10430 bp, 14 predicted proteins | sample BogFormECP12_OM3_FD_188240 | JGI IMG/M metagenome (GOLD analysis project Ga0209040, IMG submission 188240) | Bog forest soil microbial communities from Calvert Island, British Columbia, Canada - ECP12_OM3 (SPAdes) (version 2) | ecosystem: Environmental > Aquatic > Freshwater > Wetlands > Bog ... | reverse complement strand
GATCCAGCGCTGTCACGCTCTACTATCCCAGCAGGGAGCCACGATCTTAGGAACCTGCTGCGGCGAGTCGCCGCCCTACTCACGGATTCGGGTCTGATGAGACGGGGAAGGTCACCGTGGGGACAGAGGCGGTGCGCCTGAACCGTGAGGGGGTTCCCTGTCCGTCGGACCGCAGGGCTCAGCTGTATGGCCCGTCCGGTGAAGGGCGGGACGTGGACCGGGTCCGCCCTCAAGCACATTTTGCGCAGTGAGGCGGCGCTGGGGTATCTCCTGCATGAGGGGCGGCCGGTGACCGGGGCGGATGACCGTCCGGTGCGTATCGCTGAGCCTTTGTGGGACCGCGCGACGCGTGACGCGCTGGTGACGGCGACCGCGGCGAAACGTGACGGCAAGCGCGCGCCGAAGGGGCTGCGGTTGCTGACGGGGGCGGCGTTCTGCGGGAACTGCGGGGCGCGGGTGCACGTCAAGGGACGCGCCTACGCCCGGCATGCTTATGAGTGCACCGCGCGGATACGCGGAATCCGCGCGTCGGCGGATTGCAAGCCCGCCCCGTGCATATCGATGGCGGCGGCAGATGCGGTGGTGAGCGAATGGTTCCTGGCCCGGTACGGGGCCGGTGAGGTCATGCGGAAAATCTACGATCCGGGGACCGGGCACTCGGCCCAGATAGCGGAGCTTGAGGCCACCCGCACGCGGCTACGGGAAGACCGCCAGGCCGGGCTCTACGATAGCGCCGATGACGCGGAATGGTACCGCACGGAATACCGGCGGCTCGGGGAGGAAATCACGGCGCTGAAGGCGCTTCCGGAACGCAAGCCGGGCATGCGCATGGTGCCCACGGGCCGCACGATAGCCCAGGAATGGGACGCGGCGGATAACGCGCGGCGGCGGGAAATGCTGGCAGAGTTCGAGGTCCGCGTCGTGCTGCACCCGACCGGCCATGACCCGCGCGTGGCGGTTACCGGCATGGAAGTCATCTCGGCCGGGTCCGGGCTGGCCGACTGACAAGCCCGTCCAGCGGCGAAACCGCCCGGCACCTACTGTGTAGGGGCCGGGCGGTTTTCGTCGCCCCTTCGGGCCGCTCTCACGGCGCGGTGAATGCCGGAACCAGGTAGCGCACCGTGCGGCCCATCCGCGTGGTCACTCGCACGTCGCGCACCAAGAGCCGTCCGTGTGCTGGCCACGCCGTGACGGGGCATTCCAGTACGGTTGCGGCTGGCCAGGGCGCAAAGGCCATGACCAGGACGCCAAGGTTTGGCTGGGCGCTGAGACGGCACCGTAGCGCGCCGGCGTCGGCACCTACGGCCACGACCGTCAGGATGGCCGCCGGCAAGTGTGCCAGCCATTCGCCTTTCTCGGGAGTGTGGACGGTTCCGCCGGCAGCCAGGGCGACGGCGGCCGCGGCGAGATGGCGTGACCGGGTGGTGATCTGCCATCCCGGCGCGCCGGTGACCGGGGCTGCCCAGGGACTCAGGCGGTTCGCCGTCCGTGAGTCCTGAGCAGCGAGGCGGCGATCACTCATGGCTCCCCCGTAGCGGTTCGCGAAGTGGGGGGCCGGGTGATTACGTGTGGTGACGGAACGGGGGGCGGGTTAGTGCAAGTGCACGAGCTGATAGTGCCGCTATACGTGCAGACGCGCGTGAGGGTGTGCACTTGCACTTTGCACTCCCGGTTACAGTTAGTCATCTCACCGTGCGCCAGTGGCCGCGTACCGTCTGGACGGCGTAGCCATCGGCAGCGAGCTGGCGTAGCCGGTAGAAGACCCACCGCCGGCTCATGCCGGTGACCGTGATGAGGTCGCTGACGGAATGCCTTCGGCTGGCGCAGCGGACAGCGCGCGTCGGAGGATCGCGTCCGGGTCCTGCTGCCCTGCTGCCCCGTCTCCGGGTGGTTCGGCACCGTCTGCCACGTTGGCGTAGCGGTCGGGGCTCGGTTCAGCGGGCGGTTGCGGCGCTAGTGGCAGCGACCCTTCGGCTAGGGCAAGGCGTGAGATGGTGTCGAGCTGCGGGCGGGCACGTAGCGCGCGACCGCGTCGGTCACATCGTCATCGGTGACGAGGTACGCGCGGGCGCGGCGCGGAGTGTCGTGCTCGGGTGACCAGACGAGGAATTTTCCGGGCGCGTTGAGCTTGTTGGCGTGCCATCCCGCCTTGAGCATCCCTTGCCCGAGGATGAGGTCCACGTCGCGCTGGCCGCCACCGAGTTTGTTGCCTTGGTCACAGGGCTGCGAGCTCCTAAGCGTCGCCTGACCTATCGGGGAGACATCGGAACAGTCAATAGCAACACCGACGAACCGGAACCCAATTGCTACTACTGCCTCCAGTGACGAGGCTGATCTGGCGTAGCCAGATCAGGATGGTGGTCAGTGAGTCAACATGCCATCCAATCATTGCTACATCCTCCACCTGGCATGGAGGTTTCCAAGGATCGGGACGACCGTGCCCGTATGCAGTCTTGGATCCGGCGAGGGTCATGGACGTGCCGGTCAGGCGGCGTTGCTCGGGCCGGTGGGCTCGGGCTCCCCTTGTTGGCGGGTACTAGCCGGAATCGGCCCCAGTCGCCGTTCGTCCCAAAGGTGGGCGAGCACTACCAGGGCCAGGAGGACCACTAGGGTCCGGGCACTGACGTTGGAGGCGAGCAGGCCAAGCAAGAGCGGGACCGCGATACCTGTGGTAACCGCGATACCCGTCGTAACCCACCAGATGATCGTCCGCTGCAGATCGGAACTATGGCTGGCGACGCCGGTGGCCACGCCAAGTGCGAAGTAGGCCGCAACTGCGCTGCACAGCAACCAACGGTCCCCCACAGGTAGTGGATTAGAGCCGTGCTTGACGACCGATGAGAGCGACACGGCCAATGTGGCGACCACTCCGGTGACCAGACAGTGCAGGCCAAGGCCGACGCGGGTGGGGATACGGCCGGCGCTCAGGTGGGGCAGGCCTGCATATCCGAAGACGACGGACAAACCAAACATCCCGGCCAGCAGCACGAACGACGCGAGTCCGGTTACCAATAGACCGACGCTGTAGTGCGCAGCGGCCGCGGTGTTGACGACCTGCACCACCGATTCACCGAGCACAATGATCACGAAGAGTCCGAGTCGCTCGGAGAGGCGGGCCGGATCGACCGACACCCCGTGAATCACCGGGCCCTTCCTGTCGGGGCCAGCCCCAGGCCGTCGCCGATGCCGAGTGGCGGCTTGTGCGGTGGATGCCTGGATCCGCGCGAGGATCTTGTCACCGGACACGACCAGTATGAGTAGCAGATCGAGGCCGACCCCCCACGGCCCAGAGAACGAGCTTCCATGGCTCGTCGACCCAGATCGACGCGAACCAGGGCAGCAACCCTCCCGAGTACTGCACTATCGGAAAGTCCAGCAGCAACTCGCCCCGGCTCCACGACTGAGACCCGTAGATGCGCGTAGCGATGTACGCGATCGTAAAGACGGTCAGTGGACGGACACTGTCGCCGTCTCCGAGCACGGTGTGCACCACGCCCGGTACGGACGCAGCCATAACACCGAGGCCGAACATCCCGATCATCAGCCGTAGGACGTGGGTCTGCCCGGCCGCCACGCTGCTGTAAAGCATGAACGTCGTCCACGACAGCCAGAAGGCGAGGAACAGCAGCGCGTAGAGACCGAGCGCCGCAGCGTCCAGTTTCAACCCGAGCACATGGGCCAGGGCTGCCACCCCCGCCACCGCCACAAGGTCAAAGAACAGCTCGGCCCAACTGGCGTGCCGCTCGAGCCTTGCGCTTCCGGATTCGTCGGCAGTGTTCAGTTCGCTCACGGACCTCCCGCCTAGCGAGCGCCGGTCAACGAGGGCGATGGCACACTTGCATCCGTCACCGATACCGGTAGATCACTGGAACTCTGTGCGAACTGCAGGCCGCGGTCGATGAGGTCGACCATCCAGGCGAAACTGTCGTTGACATCGGTGTCCAACCGCAATCCGCCTTCTTCTTCGAGGGTCGCGAATCCGTGCCGCATGCGGCGCAGCATCCGTAGTGCATGGATCTCCTGGGCGGGGTCCAGCTGATACCTGGCCAGCACCGCTGAGATGGAGTCGAACATCCGGTTGATCGCCGGGGTGAGCGGGTCGTCGGCTCGGGTCGGTGGGACGGCGTTCCCGGCCGCGTACCGGCCGGGGTGATCCTTCACGTACGTGCGCATGGCCTGCGCGGCGGCCATGAGAGCGTCTCTGCCGGCTCGGCCTTGGGTGGCATTGTGCAGGGCGTCGCCGAGTTCGGTCGCTGCTAGCACGGCGATCCCCTGGATGAGGTCGGCCAGGTTGTCGACCCGCTGTGCGCGATCGGGATAGTGCTCTTAGGCAAGGGGCTGAATCTCCATCAGGGGGCTACTCGCTGTTGAGGTGCCATCCCTAGCCCCCGTGGTCCACCCCAGTTAGCTGTTGACTGTTCCTTCGAGGTGGCGACGCCACCGTCATTCCCGGGACCACTAGCTCGAAGCTGCGGACTCGCTGAGATGTTGCGGCCGTTCGGTGCCGTCACCACAGGGCTCATCAGGACCGGAAGGCGTCCGCGACCGGCGCTAGCGATCATGGGCCTTGTCTCCGACTGCGGTCAGCCCAGCGTCAACGAACTTGATCATCCAGGCAACACTCTCATCTGGGTCGTTACTCCAATGAAAGGCGTTGGAGGCCGCCAGCACCGCGTAGCCATGGGTCAAGCAGCGCAGCGTGCGGACAGCGTGGTCGAGTTCGTCTGGTTTGATGCCATAGCTAGACAAGACGGCCCGGTTTGAGTCGAGCAACCGGGTAGCGGCCGCCAGTAGCGGATCATCGCTACCCTGGTACTCCGCACCATTAAAGGCCGAGTAGCGCCCGGGGTGTTTGGCGATGTAAGTCTGGAATGTCGTGAATAGCGCATGAATGGCGTCCGCTCCTGACTTACCCTGGAGCGCCTCACGCACAGCATCACCCAACTCGGTCATCGCCAGAGTGGCGATGCGGTGCTGCAAGTCACTGATGCTGTCGACGTGCTTGTACAGTGCAGGCGCCTTGACACCCAGCCGTTCGGCAAGAGCAGCGAGGCTCACCGATTCAAAGCCGGCTTCGTCGGCGAAGTCAGCCCCGGCGGCCACCACCTCGGTGGTGTTCAGGCCTGCCCTAGGCATGAAGGTGCTCGGCCAGGAACGGCAGGATGACGTCGGCGACTTGCTGCGGGTACTGGGCGTGGGGGTAGTGGCCTGCGCCCTTGATCATCTGGTATCGGCCTAGTCCGGCTGGTAGCAGCCCAACGATCGCGGCGCCCTCGGCCTCGGGGTCCGGCCAGTCCGGATCCTTGCTTCCCATGATCACCAGCGTCGGACAACGCACGTTCGCCAACTGCTCGCCAGCGTCCACCTGCTTTGCCTTACCCATCTTCTGGGCTGCCTTCATACGACCGGGTTCCTGCAGGTTCGCTCCCAGCGCCGTCAACCAGGTGTCCCAGTCAGCCGGCTTTTGCCCTGGGTAAGCCGTGTCGAGGTACTTCGACCACTTCTTGAAGCTCCCGGTGAGAATCCATTCTGCCAATAGAAAGGTGCCTTTCCGATAATGGGAGTTATGCAGCATTCCTCCCAGGCTGAACTTCGGGGGGCGGGTGGCGGGGTCGATCTCGACGATCGCGCTCACCTGATCGGGATTGGTCGCGGCTGCGATCGTCGTGGCTCCGCCCGAGAAGGACTGGCCTACGATCACCGCTGGGCCACCCAACTCTCGGATGACCGCCATCAGATCGCCGGCGGTGTCGGTGCGGGTGTAGGCGTCCCAACCGGAGCTGGACTCACCGTGTCCCCGCAGATCGACACTGGCGACGCGATAGCCGGCATCGGCGATCAACGGGGCGAGGAAGCGGTAGGTGCTGCGGGTGTCAGCAAGTCCGGGGGACAGGACCACCAGCGGCCCTTGCCCGATCACCTCGTAGGCGATGCGACCGCCTTCAACATCTACGAACTCGGTACGGTTCGGCCGATTGTCCATCGGTGTTCCTTTCATTGTGTCCTCACTATCTCGTAGTTATGATCAACAACTAGAACGTTACGCTGCATAACTTTACTTGTCAAGGGCACTCCTGCCGCGTGAGCGGCCTGCGACAGGTGGGGAGGCGCATGGGACCAGGACAACCCTGCCGTATTCCGTTCTGGATTCGGCCAGGGTCAGTACCTCTCTCCGACCTCGGTCGGAGCTACGGAGGCCTGAAACTCGGGATGCTTTCCAATCAGTGCACGGTCCAGGACTTCTACCCGATCGAGTACATCCCCAGAGGTGTCCGATTCACCTCCCACGGCGGAGATGCCACTGATACGCCGCAACCAGTGCTCCAGGGATTCCTCGACACCGTTGCTGATGAAAGCGCCAGGGTCTCCCGCGCCGATTAGACAACCCGCCCAGGCCACCTGTAGATGATGTAGCGACAGACGCGCGGACTAGACATCACCTTTCCCGCGCGGCTACTGTGTGTTTAGAGGAAGTGTTCGCCGGCCCACTGGCAGTGGCGATCCCGCAGGATGACCGCGTTGCGGATCCCGGCCGGGATGGTCTCGGCGTAGCCGATGTCCAGCGGCAAGCTCGGGCCACCCAGCCGGGCGCCGAGCTGCCGGCGGCGCAGGAACGACGCCAGCCCGCCGGGGCCGGACAAGAGATCCACCGCTTTGCCGATGATGGCCTGCTCGAGGGCTTCCCAGGCCAGTGTGGTATCCGGGCCGGGCGCGCCGCCGCCGCCGGTGTCGCCGTGGCTGGCGCCGTCGGTGCCGGTGCGAGGGTGGTGGCGGAGCCGGTCCAGTTCGACGCACAGCCGGACCAGGTCATCCAGCGCGGCAGGGTTCACCTCGCCGGTCACGATCGGGGCCATGGCCGCGTCGCACGCGATGGCCTCGGCGGCGTCGCCATCCAGCCAGGCACCGCCGTCGCTGCCGCCCGCCGAGGCTTCCGCCCGGTGCGCGGCCCACTGGGCGCGGACTCGGCTGGTCCACTCCTCCAGCAGGGCCGAGCTGCCGTCCAGTACCATCAGGTCGGCCAGCGAGATATGGGCCCAGGCCTTGACCGGCTGCCCGGCCCGCTCGGGCAGCAGCCCGGCGGTGACCAGCCGCTGCATGCGCTAGTTTAGGAAATGCATCGTGATCTGCGCCACATTCGCACCGCGCCGAGCATGTGAACGCGCTTGCATGCTCCGCATGATCGCGGCGGGCCGCGCTGCACACAGCGCGAGTTCGGCGAGCCGAATTGTCAGCGAGCGTCGCCAAGCTCGTCACCGGCGGACGGTCTCGGGGTTTTGTCATCCCTGAAGGAGCGGGCCGGTGTATTCCTGCTCCTTCCAGCGGCGCACCGCCTCGCTGTCTTGCTGATAGGCGCGGTAGGCCGGGCGCTGCGGGGACAGGCCCATCCTGACCAGCAGCCGGCCCACCGATACCACAGACAGCCCGACCCCGAACTCGCGGCGGATCAGCTCGCGGAGCATCTCCGGGTCCACAACGCGAACTCGAACTGCAGCTGCCGCGGGTCGGTCCCCACGATCAGGGTCCACAGCCTGCGCATCTGCAGCGGCTCCTCCCAGGGCCAGCGCCACCTCCTCCGGGTGCGCACCCTGCTGCACCTGGTCCACAGCCCGCAGCCGCAGCGCTTCCAGGGTCTTGTGATCGAGCTTGCGGCCGTCGTTGTCGCGCATATCCCATTATCCCAGACCGCAAGATCAAAGTCGACTAACTTACGAACTCCTTGGTACGAGCATTCACATAGATATGCACCGACTATCGATACAAGTTTGTCAGTTTGTCAACCTCGTACATTTCTCGCCCGTTCGTATGGCACTAGATTCACGACGAAGTCTTGATCCATATGTGCCGCAACCTTGCCGCCCGGGTACTCATCGCGATCGATAAATACGTTCTTCAGAGAAGCGTGTTTGGTCTTGTTTCTGAGATACTGGACATCGTTGGTGTGCTGGAAGATATAGTCCTTCGCCGTTTGCTTGTAGGAGCGCCAGTCAGCTGTGCGCCGACCTTCGGGATTAGTCAAGGACCACTGCTGAAATGGTACCGTCCGAAAGAAATGACGGGTATTCTGGAAATGCTTTCTCACATCGCTTCCTCGGAATACGGACATTCGCAAAGAGACCGCCTGCCATTTCAGTGAATAGTTCAGCCACCATAGGAAGTCGTAAGCGTCTTTGACCTCGAAAGGCGCTTGACGAACCTGCGGCTCAATGTATTCCATAAGCCTATCGGCTGGTACCGAGCTTCCCAGTCTCGCGGCGAAGAACGCGGGCAGCGCTTCCTGGTATGACAGGAAGGCGCGCCCATCATCTACGAGGTCTTTCAGTAGGTAGCTTCCAAACAGTTGGTCGCCATGCTCTCCGGTGACTGTAAAGTTGTCGCTGTTCAGATACCGGCCAATCGGTGTTGATACGAAAATAGTAGGAATGCGGTCGTGAATACGAGTTCGATAGAAGCGCGGATACTCGCTGATCGAGTGCGGCGAAAGTAGTACGTCGAGAATGTCATTGGCATCTCGTCGCTGAATTGCCGCGAGTATCGCGACAAGCGCAGTGGTTGAGTCGATGCCACCGGACCAAAGCACTTGTAGCCGTCGGCCCGAAGACAGCGCTTCATCTACCAGGGCATCAGCCTCTGCGTCGCAGAGGTGAGCGAAGGTCGGGGATGCTTCTCGGCATGTAGGTATCGGATCAAGTACCTGATACTCGACGCCGCAATCAAGCGTCCTTGTTCGGTCAATCACTCCGCACTTCAACAACTTGCACAGGTTCAGGTAGGGACGCGAGTAATGAGCGCCCCTAGGGAGGCCGCTTCGTACCGCGTTCACGTTGAGGAAAATGACCGGAGTCGACCCGCGTCGTGTGGCCTCTGAGGGTCGGGAAGGGGATCGGTCAGGCATCCGAAATCCTCAGCTCGACAGCAAACCTGTACCGTCTTGAGAGTGCGATCGGTCCCGGTCGAGGGACTCGCCGTGGTTCATGCACGGACACCATCACCCGTGGTTGAGTACGGGATGGCTGTCTTGTCTGAACTAATGCAATCCTCGTAGGCAAGCCTTGCCAACTCAAGAGCTTCCGGGAGCGCCTCTGTTGAGGAGAGGCGCAATGTCACTCCATACGGCTCATCCGCTTGGACATTGCGAGGCACGGCATGCTTGAACCCCGATAGGTCGTAATCGACGGGGAGTCTAAACATCAAGCGGGCGCCTGGCAAGCGAAGGTAGACGAACGCCCCCAGCAGAGACCTGCGTTTGTGCAGCCGGAGCATATTTGCAAGTCCGTCCTTATTCCGTCGGGACAAGCCAACGCGAGCATCCACATCGGGCCATGTCAGCACCTCGTCCAGGAATTCCTCGACGAGCGCCAGCACGCGGGTGGCAGGCCCGCGCGAGGATAGGACGCTGACCACCTCGAGAGGAAAACGACCACCTTGCGACGCGACAGTTGGAGAAAGCCCCTTCTTGCCGTTCGAAGAAACGACCGCGCGGAATTCGCTGTCAGATGACTGATCAGACTGAAAAAAATCCAAAAGTTGCGGCAATTGAAGCAACTCTTCAGGAGTCCCGCTGACGTCAACGACTCTGATTTTCATTGGATCTATGCCTGTTTCGTGATCTTAGTGCCGCTATGTGAGGCCGCCGCGGCCACCGCCACCACGGCTACCGCTATCACCTCTGGCCACCGCCGCCGCCGCCAAGGCCGCCGCCACGGCCGCCGCCGCCGCCACGGCCGCCTCCGCCGCCAAGGCCGCCGCCGCCAAGGCCGCCGCCACGGCCGCCGCCGCCAAGGCCGCCGCCACGGCCGCCGCCGCCAAGGCCGCCGCCAAGGCCGCCGCCGCCAAGGCCGCCGCCGCCGCCACGGCCGCCGCCGCCGCCACGGCCGCCGCCGCCGCCACGGCCGCCGCCGCCGCCACGGCCGCCGCCGCCACGGCCGCCGCCGCCACGGCCGCCGCCGCCACGGCCGCCGCCGCCACGGCCGCCGCCGCCACGGCCGCCGCCGCCGCCAAGGCCGCCGCCGCCAAGGCCGCCGCCACGGCCGCCGCCGCCACGGCCGCCGCCGCCGCCACGGCCGCCGCCGCCAAGGCCGCCGCCGCCGCCAAGGCCGCCGCCGCCAAGGCCGCCGCCGCCAAGGCCACCGCCACCAAGGCCACCGCCGCCGCCGCCGCCGAGCTCAGCGATGAGATCCTTCAAGATCACGTCCAACGCCTGAGTCAACTGACGGATCCTGCCTATGCGCAGGCCGCCTCCCTGGCCGCCGCCTTTTCCGCCCTTTCCGCCTTTACCTCCGCCTCCGCCTCCGCCGCCCGCGCCGCTCATCGTAGTCCGCGCCTCGCCGCGCGGCCGCGGCCCATGCCCCGGCCAGCGCCCGCGCCGCGGCCCATGCCCCGGCCAGCGCCCGCGCCGCGGCCCATGCCCCGGCCAGCGCCCGCGCCGCGGC
>Ga0209040_10004569_pt1 | contig 10430 bp, 13 predicted proteins | sample BogFormECP12_OM3_FD_188240 | JGI IMG/M metagenome (GOLD analysis project Ga0209040, IMG submission 188240) | Bog forest soil microbial communities from Calvert Island, British Columbia, Canada - ECP12_OM3 (SPAdes) (version 2) | ecosystem: Environmental > Aquatic > Freshwater > Wetlands > Bog ... | reverse complement strand
TCGACACGCGCGGCCGCGTGCGCGCGGAAGCGCTCGAACAGCCCGTCCTGCGGCGAATTGGGCTTGAAGATCGTGACGCTTGCGATATGCATCGGCGTCTCGGGCGTCTCGAAATAGAGGAAGAGCGAGTCGAGCGCGGACAGTCGGTTCATGGCGTTCCTCTTGCGGCGCGCCGAGCCTCGGCTGGCACCGCCTCTGACCGCTCGCAATGCGCCGCAATTTCGTTGACGAGAAGCGAGACGAGCGCCTCGGGAAGAAAATGCCCCATGCCCGCCACCACGCGCAAGCGGGCGCCGGGAATGGTCGCCGCCGTATGCTCCCCCGCCGCAAGCGGCACCAGCGGATCGTCGCCGCCGTGCAGCACCAAGGTCGGGGCGCGAATGCGGCGCAGCATTTCCGTGCGGGCCGGCGAGGCTTGGATGGCCAAGAGCTGGCGGGCAAACCCATCCGGCCGGTAGCTCCGGCGAACCAAGCGCTCGACCTTGTGGCGCAGTTCGCTATCGCTCGGCCGGTAACGAGCGCCCCCGATGAGCCGGAACATCTGAACGCCCCGCCGGATGGCCTCGCTTTCGCGGCGGGGGCGGGGTCGAAGCAGGGCCCGCAGCACCTTAGATTTCGGTCCGGGCAGCGAGCGGTCGCCGCTTGTGGACATGATCGAGGTCAGACTGATCACACGCTCAGGATGCTCGATGGCGAGGATCTGCGCGATCATGCCGCCCATCGAGGCTCCGACCACATGCGCCTTTTCGATCTTAAGCGCGCCCATGAGGCCGATTGCGTCACGGGCCATGTCGGCGAGCGCATAAGGGGGCTTCACCGGCATGCCGAGCAGAACTCGCGCGATCATGGCCGTCGTCGTAAACGACCCGACCGAGGGCATCCGGGTCGACAAGCCCGCGTCACGGTTGTCGAAGCGCACGATCCGGAAGCCGCGCTCCACGAGTCCCTGACAGAAGGAGTCGGGCCACGCGACCAGCTGCATGCCGAGGCCCATGATGAGGAGGATCACCGGCGCCTCGCGCGGCCCCTCGTCGAGATATTCGATCGTGATGCCGTTGGCGCCGACCGAACTCATTGCACGCTCCGGTCGCGGCGGAAGCTGCTCGCCTGCATGGCGTTTGCGATCCAGTCCCAGCCGCCGCCGGTCATCGCGCCGCCGATGGCTCGCACCAGGCCGCGGGGCAGCAGCGGCGCCCCGCTCGTCAAGAGCCGATTGCCGACGCCCGGCACGCAGACCGTCTCGCCGGCAAGACATGCTGCGCAGCCGGCCTCAGCGACGTCCTTGGCCGACATGACCATCGCGGCGGGGATCGGCTTGCCAAGTTCAGAGCCCCGCACCATCGCGGTGTCGGTAAGGCCCGGACAGAGCGCGGTCGCGGTGACGCCTGTCCCGCGCAACTCTTCGGAGAGCGCTTCGGTGAGGGACAGGACATAGGCCTTCGAGGCGGCGTAAGCGGTCAGTCGGGGAACCGGCATGAAGCCCGCGATCGACGCCACATTAAGGATCCGGCCCCGGCGGCGCGCAATCATCGGCGGCAGCAGCAGGCGGGTCAGCGACGTCAGCGCAACGACGTTGACCTGCAGGAGGCGCAGGCAGTCGTCGTGCGATATGCGGGCGAAGTCGCCTTCGGCCGCCACTCCGGCGTTGTTGACGAGAATGTCGATCGCGAGCCCGGCCTCTTCGAGCGCCTCGACCATCGCCTCGGCCGCGCCGGGAAGGCTGAGATCGGCCCGCATGGTCTTCGCCTTGACGGCGCGCCTTGCGGCCACGTCGCGGGCGAGCGCCGCGAGCGCCTCCTCATTGCGGGCGGTGAGGATAAGGTCATGACCACGCGCCGCGAAGGCCTGCGCCAGTTCGCGCCCGATTCCCGCCGATGCGCCGGTAACGAGGACCCACGCGGCTAAGGCGCCGTTGTCTTTCAATTTTTTCTCTCCACAACGAGCGATTCCGCTAAAAAAACGCCGATGCGACATTACGTTTCTACGACAAAGGATACCGAGCGGAGCGCGCTCTTCAATGATTCCAGTCAAAAATGATTCCAGTCAAAAAGGTTTCAACGGCTCCGGGATTGGCCCTATTTTGAGCAGCGCCGCACTTGCGCGCCGCCGCGCCAGTGCTAATCTGGGAGATTGTTGGCAGGAATGGAGGGTGTGTTCATGCGCTCAAAGCTTATCGCATTGCTGGCCGGGTTGGGCCTGGCGGCGATCGTGGCGCCTGCGCTTGGCTGCGACTATCACAACACGACCGCGCACAGCGATCAGTCGTCGCAGCAGACGGCTCAGGCCGCGGCGGACACCGGGTCGAACTGACGCCTTACTCATAGACGGTGCAGGAATTTCGCGTCGCCGGGGCCAAGCGCCTAAGGCGGCGCGTTCTTGCGAACGAGGGGCGTGACAAGGATCGAACGCTTTCATGTACGCCCAGGCTCTGAACGCCACGGACCCGACCCCGTTTCAGGCGGAGGACCCGGTCAAGCTCGCGGCGTTCCAGGCGCGCATCGACGCCGAGGAGAAGATCGAGCCCAACGACTGGATGCCGGAGCAGTACCGGCGCACGCTTATCCGGCAGATTTCCCAGCACGCCCATTCCGAAATCATCGGAATGCAGCCGGAGGGCAACTGGGTCACGCGCGCGCCGACCCTTAAGCGCAAAGCGCAGCTGCTTGCCAAGATTCAGGACGAAGCGGGCCACGGCCTCTATCTCTACGCCGCCGCCGAGACGCTAGGCGTCACGCGCGAGGAGCTTTACGAGCAGTTGCTGTCAGGCCGGGCCAAGTACTCCTCTATCTTCAACTATCCAACGCTGACCTACGCCGACATGGGCGCGATCGGCTGGCTCGTGGACGGCGCGGCGATCATGAACCAGATCCCGCTCTGCCGCTGCAGCTATGGCCCCTACGCCCGCGCCATGATCCTCATCTGCAAGGAGGAGTCGTTCCACCAGCGCCAGGGCTACGACATCATGATCGCCATGTGCCGGGGGACGCCCGCGCAGCGAGAGATGGCGCAGGACGCGCTCAACCGCTTCTGGTGGCCTTCCCTCATGATGTTCGGGCCGCACGATTCGAACAGCACCCATTCCGAACTCTCGATGAAGTGGAAGATCAAGCGTTTCTCGAACGACGGCCTGAGGCAGAAGTTCATCGACGCGACTGTTCCGCAGGCGCAATACCTCGGCCTTGCGGTTCCCGACCCCGACCTCCGCTTCAACGCGGCGACGGGCCACTGGGAGCACGGGCCCATCGACTGGGACGAGTTCAAGCGCGTGCTCGCGGGCGACGGCCCCTGCAATCGCCAGCGCATGAAGCATCGCCGCCAGGCGGAGGCGGACGGCGCCTGGGTGCGGGAAGCGGCGGCGGCTTACGCGGTCAAGCGGCGGGCGCCGGCCGAACGCGCCGCATAGCCGCCGCTTTTTTGGAATTCAGCCTCCATGACCGAATCCCCCGCTCCGCTCTGGGAAGTGTTCATCCGCCCGCGCAACGGCCTCGCCCACCGGCACGTCGGCTCGCTGCATGCGCATGACGCGAAGATGGCGCTGTTGAGCGCCCGCGACATCTACACTCGGCGCGGCGAGACGCTGTCGATCTGGGTCGTCCCTTCCTCAGCGATCGTAGCGTCCGACCCGAGCGAGAAGGAGATGATGTTCGAGCCGACCGGCTCGAAAATCTACCGTCACCCGACCTTCTATGAGGTGCCGGACGAAGTCGGGCACATGTAAATGGCCGCGCATTTATCCGATCCGCGCGCCGCTTGGCTCATGCGTCTCGGCGATGCGACGCTCGTGCTCGGGCACCGTCTGACCGGGTGGCTGTCGCGGGCGCCGACCCTTGAAGAGGATATTGCGCTCGCCAATCTGAGCCTCGACCTCATCGGTCAGGCCCGCGCCTTCTATACCCGCGCCTGCGAACTCGAGGGCGGAACGCGGGACGAAACCGACCTTGCCTGCCGCCGCGCGGAGCCCGACTATCGCAACCCGCTCCTGGTCGAGCAGCCGAATGGAAATTTCGCCGACACCATGGCGCGCCATCTCATCTTTTCCGCCTACGCGCACCCGCTCTATGAGAAGCTCAGCCACTCGAATGACGCGGAAACGGGCGGCATCGCGACGCGCTCGGCGCGCGAGATGGCCTATCACCTGCGCCACGCGGGAGAGTGGATGGTCCGTCTCGGCGACGGCACGCGCTTGAGCCACGAGAAGACGCAGGCGGCGCTCGACGATCTCTGGCCTTACGTTCCGGAGCTCTTCGAGGCGGACGAGCTCGACCGGGAGGCCTCGGCCTCGGGCTTCGGCGTCGACCCGCCGACTTTGCGCGCCGAGTTCGATGCGGCGGTCAACGAGGTCATCTTGCGGGCGACATTGACCAGGCCCGCTGAGAGCTTCGGCCAGCGCGGCGGCAAGTCCGGGCGGCACAGCGAATGGCTCGGGCATATGGTGGCGCAGATGCAGTTTCTGCAGCGCGCCTATCCGGACGCGCGCTGGTGAGCGCGCCCGCCTCCGACCTTGCGGCGCGCATCGAGGCCGCCCGCGCGGCTGCGGCGCGCGCAACCGACCCGGAACTCCCCTTTCTTTCCATCGAGGATCTTGGCGTTCTGCACGACGTCGTTGCGGATGAGGCGGGGCGCGTGACCGTCACGATCCTGCCGACCTATTCCGGCTGCCCGGCGATGGGCGTCATTGCGCTCGAAGTCGAGACGGAGCTCGCCAAGGCCGGCTTTCCCGATGCCCGCGTCGTCATCGCCAATGCGCCGGCGTGGACGACAGACCGGATGAGCGCGGCGGCGCGCGAGAAACTCTTGAGCAACGGAATCGCGCCCCCCGAAGAGAGGGCGGGCATGCGCAGCCTGTTTGCGGCGGCGCCTAAGGTCGCCTGCCCGCGCTGCGGCGCGCTTGACACGGAGCGCATGTCGGAATTCGGCTCGACCGCCTGCAAAGCGCTGTGGCGCTGCCGCGCCTGCCGGGAGCCGTTCGACCACTTCAAATGCGCCTGAGGCCTATTTTGAGCCGGTTTCACGCGCTCGAAATCATCGACAAGCGGCAGGAGACTTTCGACAGCGTCTCGCTCGCTTTCGCCGTGCCCGAGGCCTTGCGCAAGACCTTCGCCTTTGAGCCGGGGCAATTTCTCACCCTGCGCGCGACGATCGCGGGCGAGGAGCTGCGCCGCTCCTACTCGATCTGCTCCGCGTTGGGCGACAAGGAGTTGCGCGTCGCGGTCCGGCGGGCGGAGGGCGGGCGCTTCTCGCGCTTCGTCAACGAGGCGCTTTGGAAGGGCGACCGGATCGACGTCGCGCCGCCCGATGGCCGCTTCACCGCCGAGATCGGCGCGGCCGCGCATTACGTCTTCTTCGCCGCCGGCTCCGGCATCACGCCGGTCATGTCCATTATCCGCTCGGCGCTTGCCGCCAACGAGGGCGCGCGGGCGACGCTCGTCTACGGCAACCGCACGACGCAGAGCATCATGTTCCGTGCGGCGCTTGACGAGATGAAAGATCGCTGGCTCGGGCGCCTCTCGGTCTTTCACGTGCTTTCGCGCGAGTCGCAGGAGATCGCGGTGCTCGACGGCCGCATCGACGCGGCCAAGGCCGATCTGTTCGCAAGCACGATCGCGAAGCCGTCGGAGGTGGACGCCTACTTTCTCTGCGGGCCCTTCGGCATGATCGAGGAGACGCGCTCGGCGCTGATCGCGGCAGGCGCCGATCCGAAGCGCATCAAGGCCGAGTTGTTCACCGCCGACGGGGCGCCGGCGTCGCAGCGACCAGCGCCTCCAAATCTCTCGCACGAGGGGGAAATTCAGGTCGACTGCGTGCTGGAGGGCCGCACGCACCGCATCGAGGTTAAGCCCGGCGGGCTCATCATCGAGGCGGCGCATGCGCAGGGCTTCGAAATCCCGCATTCCTGCCGGGGCGGCATGTGCTGCACCTGCCGTTGCAAGCTCGCCGAGGGCGAGGTCGCGATGGACGCCAACTATTCGCTCGAGCCATGGGAGATGGAGGCAGGCTATGTGCTCGCCTGCCAGTCCCGCCCTTTGACAAGCAAGGTGAAGCTCGACTTCGACGCGGTGTGACGTCGACCCCCGGGCGGGTTTTTGTTCCACGCCTTTTTGGAGAACCGAAAGCAATCCCAGAAAAAAAGAGCGGACCGGCTGGGAGGGGGCCCGCCGATCCGCTAGCCTTCATGAGATCTATTCGGCCCGACTTGGCGCTCGGGGGCTGGGGGGCAAGAAAACCGAGCGAACCGCGGGCCGATCTCACGCGGCACTCTTAAAGAATGACCTTGCGTTGCGGCGCGCGCTTGACGACATACGGGCCAAAGTGGGGCATCGCCAAGAAAAACGATGGCGATTGAACGAGCAATATCAACTTTCGGGCAACGGCGGTATCTTGGTTTACTGCTTGTTCACCGTGCCCGCGCCTGCATTCTGAGCGCCGTTCCCCCATTCGCGCTATTTTTTGACCTTTTGAGCGCTTGCCGCATGCGATGTTCTTGACGTCCCTTTGGAAGCGACCGTTCGCGCCCGCTTCGCCTTCAGGCGGTGAGGCGTGACAACCGCCCCCTTCAGCGCCGCTGGAGCATTCGCAGCCGCTCCGGTCGACGATTGATCGTCGACCCCGCCCGCGTTTTCCGCTGAGTAAGCCTTCGCGTCGGCCGGGATCGCGCCGGCCGTCGGCCGGGCCGCCAAAACCGGGCCCTTCCAGCCTGCGACCGGCCCGATGAAAACACGGACAGGGTCAAAGCGCGGCCTCTGATTCGATAGCAGGGTGCGCCCAGACGCCGTTGCGACAACGGCGAAGGATGCGCCGCCACGACCTACCGGGAGGACCGTTTGAGCCGCCATTGCTTCCTCTTCCTCCGCGGCCGCGATAACGGCGGCGGACCGATGCAAACAGACGTCGACCCGCATGTTCGGCGCGTCGGATGAGCTCGGCGCCGGCAGCGACTCGAGCGAATCGGAGCCGCCGCTCATTGCGAAACCACGATCTAACAAATCGGCAGCTTCCTGGTTTCGAAGCTTCGGCGACGGCGCCCCGAGGACGACTGTGATAAGCCGACGGCCGTTATGGTTGGCGCTCGCGACGATGTTCCAGCCGGAGGGACAGGTGAAGCCGGTTTTCATGCCGTCCGCACCGGGGTAGCGGCCCAAGAGACCGTTGTGGTTCTGTAGGATTCGATTGCCGAGCTGGATCGCGCCGATGTCAAAAAGGTCGGCGTGCTCGGGGAACTCGCGCAGAAGCGCCCTTGCGAGTATCGCCATGTCGCGCGCCGAAGACACGTGGTCGGGATTGTGCAGCCCGTTCGGGTTGACGAAATGCGATTCGCGCATGCCCAAGCGCTGGGCTGTTTCATTCATGGAGCTGGCGAACGCCTCGACCGAACCGGAGATGCCTTCGGCAATCATGACGGCGACGTCGTTGGGCGAATGCACCATCAGCATCTTGAGGGCATTGTCGAGCGTCACCTGCGTGCCCGGGCGAAACCCCATTTTTGACGGCGGCATTCGAGCGGCCCGCGCCGACACGACGAGCGGCGTGTCGAGCGTCAGCTTTCCCGCGCGGACCGCGTCCAGCGCGACATAGAGGGTCATCAGTTTGGTGAGCGACGCCGGATACCAGACGGCCGTCGCCTCGTTCTGGAACAGGACCTGGCCGCTGTTTGCGTCGACGACGAGATAAGGCGTCGCACGCGCGGGCGCCAACGCCGTCGCAACAAGCGCCGCCAACGCGATTGCGGCGCGAAGCGCCGTCGAGCAAGCGCCAAAAGGCATGATTAGGGCTCCCTTGACGTCCCGATTCTCCGCACTCCTATTTGAGAACGGGCATAATCTCAAGTTTGCGGCCCGCGCCAGGAGGCGCCTTAGACAACATGGAAGCGGCGCTGTGGCGGAGGCGCCCAGTTCGGGGGCGGGGGGAACGGCCGAGCGAGCAGGTCGGCGCACTGTTCCGCAAGGCGGGTCAAGGCGGTTTCATTCGCGCCGGTCGACAGAGGCGCGAGCGCCTCGTCGACAATGTCCTGCCATTGCTTTGCCGAGATCGCGCTCGCCGCATCCTGCGCAGGAACGATGCGGACGTAATGCTCCGCCAGCGAAACGTAAACGAGAACGCCGCATCCAGTTCGGTCAAGCCCTCGGATAGCAAACTGCGCCAACGCGGCGCGATGGCCCGCTGCCCGCTTCAGTAGCCGCGGGACCAAGGCCTGCTGAAGCCAAGGAAGCGAACCAACGAGCGCCGCAAGAATGACGACGAGCAACTGGGCGATATAGATCCGCTGCGCCGAAAGCCGGGTGAGCAGCAACAGCGGCGCCGGCGTTGCGAGCGCGAGCAGGCACGCGCCGAGCAGGAATTCCGCCTCGAGGGATAGCGAGGCGCGCGCCAGCACGCAGACCAGCGGAGCGCGGGTCTTGCGCTGCGCTTCGTCGAAGGCGATTTCGACGCGCTCGGCCGCGGCGGGATCGAGGACCATCACCAGCTTCCCGACGCCCCGCCGCCGCCGGACGAGCCCCCGCCTCCCGAGAATCCGCCGCCAGAGAAACCGCCGCCAGAGAAACCGCCGCCAGAGAAACCGCCGCTGGAGAAGCCGCCGCGGCCGAAGCCGCCGCCTGTGGGTATGAAGATGACGTTCCCCCGGCCCCTCCGCCTCATGCGGCTCAATACAAACAGAATGAATAGGAAAACGAGCAACGGTGCCATCGAGTCGAGGAGCGGCGCGTTTTGCTCGGCGCGCATGTCGGCGGGCTTCGGCTTCCACTCCGCTGAATCGGTCGTGAGCGCGGTGATGATGTCGTCGACGCCGCGGGTGACGCCGCCGTCGAAATCCCCGGCCTTGAAGCGCGGCGCAACGGCGTTTGCGATGATGAGGCTGCTCACCGCGTCGGTCAGTGTGCCTTCGAGGCCGTAGCCGACCTCAATCCGAACCCTCCGCTCCTTTGGCGCGACGAGAAGAAGCGCGCCATTGTTCTTCTTGGCTTCGCCCAGTTTCCAGGCTCGAAACAGCGCATTGGCGTAGGGCTCGATCTCGTCGCCGCCGAGCGAGGCCACAGTCGCTACGACAAGCTGAATGCCCGACTTCTGCTCAAGATCGGCGAGTTTGCGTTCGAGATCAGCCTTCGCGACCGGCGACAGGATGTTGGCCGCGTCCACCACTCGCCCGGTCAGCGGCGGAAAGTTCGCGGCCGCCAAAGCCGCGCCGATCCAGAGCGCGGCGACGAAAGCCGCGAGCCGGGTCCGCCACACGGCAAGCATCCGGCTAGAACTTCACCTTGGGCGCGGTCTGCGCCTCGGCCTCCGCAGTGAACGGGACCAGCGGCTTCGTGGAGCGAAAAACCGTCGACGCCCAAAGAACGGTCGGAAACGTCCTGAGCGACGTGTTGAAATCCTGCGCTGCCGCTATGTAGTCCCGGCGCGCGACTGCGATGCGGTTCTCGGTGCCTTCGAGCTGCGACTGCAGAGCCAGGAAATTCTGGTTCGATTTGAGGTCCGGATAGTTCTCGCTGACGGCGAGGAGGCGACCAAGGGCGCCCGACAGCGCGGCCTGCGCCTCCTGCAATTGCTTGACCTTCTCGGGATCGGTGAGGTCGTTGGCGTCGAGATGGATCGAAGTCGCCTTGGCGCGGGCCTCCGTCACCTGGGTCAGGACGTCCTTCTCCTGTTTTGCATAACCCTGAACCGTGGCGACGAGATTGGGCACGAGATCGGCCCGACGCTGGTATTGGTTCTGGACCTCGGCCCAAGCCGCCTTGGCCGTCTCCTCCTTGGTCGGAATGACGTTGTAGCCGCATCCAGACAGCGGAATAGCCAGCGCCAAAAGCAGAAGAAACGAGCGCAGCCGAGAAAAAAGCCCCGTCACCGAAAATACCCCTCGCTCGAACGCGCCTGTCGCGCCAGCGTCCATATTATGAGCCTTTTCTTCAAAGAGCTATGACAGGATTTTCCCGAAGCCGGGCGGCGGTCGGGGCTAGGGGAGGGCGGGGCGCCTCGCCTCAAGCGGCCGAAAACTTTTCGAGCGCGGGGTCTTTGAGCGCCGCGACGCAGCTCACGTGCAAGCCGGCCACCGCCGATCCGCCGCGGCCATCGCCGACACCTGGTCGGACGAGCCGAAACCTCTCGGCGCCTATCCGACCTACGGCGACCCTGCCGGGATCGAGCGGACGGCCCTCGGAGGGATGCTGGTCGGAATCGACAATCCGATCGAGGGGCAGATCCGGGCGTCGAGCGCGCCGGTGCGCGACGCGCAGCGCCACATCGACGCGCCGTAACGTTGTCGGCGCCTACAACTCCCCGGTCACCGCCGCTTCCACGCTTTGCGCGACGGCGAGCAGCCGCCGGTCCAAGCCCGTCTCGCCCATCAGCATGAAGCCGACCGGCGCCTCGCCTGGCGCGTGGCAGGGAATCGAGATCGCTGGCCGGTCGAGGAAGTTGGCGAGCGCCGTGTTGCGCAG
>Ga0209040_10004568_pt1 | contig 10430 bp, 12 predicted proteins | sample BogFormECP12_OM3_FD_188240 | JGI IMG/M metagenome (GOLD analysis project Ga0209040, IMG submission 188240) | Bog forest soil microbial communities from Calvert Island, British Columbia, Canada - ECP12_OM3 (SPAdes) (version 2) | ecosystem: Environmental > Aquatic > Freshwater > Wetlands > Bog ... | reverse complement strand
GCCTCACCTGCGCTGGCCGCGGCCGAGGTCGACGTGCTGATCACCATGCTCAGCGACGGCGCCACCGTGGATGCGGTGATGGCGGGACCGCAAGGGGCGCTCAAAGCACTCAGGCCCGGCGCGATCTGGGTCCAGATGAGCACCGTCGGCGTGGGTTGGTGCGATCACTTGGCGCAATTGGCTGCCCAGCATGGCGTGGCGTTCGTCGACGCACCGGTCTCCGGGGGCCCGCAGGTAGCCCGGCAGCGCCAGCTGGTCATCTTGGCTTCCGGCGCCCGGCCGTATCGCACACGGCTCCAACCGATGTTCGACGCGTTGGGTCGGCGTACGTTATGGCTGTCACAGGTGGGCAACGGCAGCCGCCTCAAACTTGTCCTCAACAACTGGCTTTCGGTTCTGGTCGAGGGAATGGCCGAATCGCTTGCGTTTAGCAGCGCGCTCGGCGTGGACCCCCGTCTGTTTTTGTCCGCCGTCGACGGCGGCGCGCTCGCCGCGCGTTACGCGACCGACAAGGGCAACGCAATGCTCGCCGGCGACTTCGCCCCCGGCTTCCCGCTCCGGCACGCCACCAAGGACGCCAGCCTGGCCGTCGACGCGGCACAGGACCGCGGGCTCCAGCTGGCGCTCACCGCTGCGCTGCTTACCCGCTGGCGGCAGGCGATCGCCGAGGGGCACGGCAACGATGACGTGGCCTCAGCCGTCACCGCATCGGCGGACAATTCCGCCGGCGCGCGGGTGCGATAACACCAGGGAGGGATTGCCGATGACCAGCGCGGGGACCCACGTACCGACGACACAGGCCAGTACGAATCGACCGAAATCGCTTCTCGGGCAGCTTGAAATCGAATTTCACATCCTCGGCATAAAGGCCCACTTCGGCGCGCGCGCGAGAGGTGGGCATACCGATGAGTCACCGGCAGATGACGAGGAGCCGAAACTGTCCCGGACGGAATGTAATTCGCGCCCCGGTTTACATCGAGTCGTTCAACGCTCGTGTCGGTGACAAATGCCTCAACGTCAACAGCTTCTGGTCTACTGATTCCCGTTGGCGGGGAGCACTGATTGAGGTCAGCAGCGACGACACGGGTCTGCTGACCGGCAATCCTGGGACTTGTCGTTTCTGGAACTGTTCCAGATAACGCACACCACCGAAGGAGTTCCACCATGCGAATCAGGCTCAACTACATCGTGCCGCTGTTCGCGGCGGGCGCCGCCGCGGCCGCGATCGCCGCCGCACCGACGGTCACGGCCGCCGCTGCCGCCAATCCCGCTCCCGTTCGGCAGGCCTGCACCAGTGGGATATGCCCGGACCGGCACACTTCACCGGGGGCAGCATGTGGGCGCTCATCAGCTGACCTAAGTCGCTCACCGGGAAGGGCGGCCTGCCGGTGAGGCATTTCGTGCAGGAGGCACGTGAGCGCGTAGACGTCCACCCGCGGACCCACCTGCCCGCCGGTGAACCGTTCGGGGACCATGTACGCGCAGGATCCGATCGCCGCCCCGGTCATCGTCAGTCCGCTGTCGCCGCCGGCGTGGGCGATGCCGAAGTCCACCAGGTAGGCGAAGTCATTGGACGTGAGCAGCCGTTGCACGTGTCATTTGGTACCATTTCTGGTACCAAACATGGTACTGTTTAGCGATGCCTTCGCTGAATATCACGTTCACCGACGAGGAACTCGAAGCCGTCCGCTCCGCGGCCGCCGGCGACGACATGTCGCTGCGCGCTTTCGCGCATCGGGCAATACTGACTGCGGCAAGCGAGCACAAGCGACGCGTCGCCGAGGCGGCCCGCATCGTGGCCGCGCGGTCCGCCGAGCTCAATCAACGCCTCGCGTGACTGAATACCTCGACCGCGACGATGTCCTCACCGCGGGCACGGTGGCGGTCGGGCGGGTTCTCAAGGTGCGTGATTACGGTCTGCTCGACGCCGCCGTAGCGCGGCCACGAACCATCGTCTTCGGGCTCGACGCCTACCCGGACGACTTCACCAAGGCGGCCGCGCTGCTTCAGTCGCTGGCACGCAATCCCGCCTTGGTCGACGGCAACAAGCGCACAGCCTGGGCCGCGGCGTGGACCTTCTTGCACATCAACGGCGTCGAGCTCGGCGATTTCGATGTCGACGACACCGAACGGTTCATGAACGATGTCGCGTCGCGCGAGCTTGACGTCGAGCACATCGCCGGCAAGTTGTCGGCATACGCCAAGAGGCTGGGCCGCGGTGAATAAGACCGTCAGATGACTCCCCATCAGCAGACCCGCCAACACCGTCAGCCCCAGTTCGCAGACCCCGGCCAGCCGCCCCCATGACGTGTTGCAAGTCGAGCGGACATTTCGCTTGGGTTCTGTGGGCCTCGCGCATGCCTCGAGCGCGGCGTAGCTGCAACGTTTCGCTGGGATCTTGCACGGAGCTGAGCACTGCCGGAATGACGGCTTCCGGCCTCGTCGTACAGCCAACGGAAACGGCACCATCCAGTCGCGGCACCGCCCGAAATGCGCGGCGAGCGACCGGTTTGTGGACGACCGCGTTCGCGGGTTCCACGACGATCGGCGCCGTCATCGTCGGCAGCCCTCCCACCCATGGGGAGGTGGTGGCACGGCCTTGCCAGCGGCATCGCGGGACGCATGCCGGAGGAGGTGGGTCAGGGGTGGGGGTACTCGCGGGCGGCCGGCTCGGCGAACTTGTCCAGCTCTGGGAGGTTGATCACGATCGGGTCGGGCTCCGAACGGGTGACAACCCAGACAGTCGGGTTGTCGCCGGATGCGTTGATCTCCTGGTGCGCCGTGTGCGCGGGAATGAACACGAAGTCTCCCGGCCCCGCCTCAACGACGTGCTCCAAACGCTCGCCCCACCGGAACCTGGCGGTGCCCTCGACTACGTACAGGATTGTCTCCTGATCGCCGTGGTGATGTGCACCGGTTACGGCACCGGGTAGCACGGTGCTGAGGAAGGCGCTCAGTACTTTGGCGTCGGGGTTTCGGCTATCGAAGGCGACGTGCCGCGCCAGTCCGGAGGTCTGCGGGGTGTCATCGGAGAGTTGGTCACGCCGAACGACGCGGACCGAAGGTTTGTGCATCGGTGTTTCCTTTCTGTTCGCGGCCGAGCGGCAGAGCACTGTCCCCAGCCATGTGCAGCCCGAACGGCGGGCGATCGCCGACCCGCCAGGTGCCCTCGACCTGCAGGCTTTGACCGGCTGCGCAGGCCCTTTGCATGGCCCGCCGGGCCGCCGGCAGCTGATGCGCCTCCCAGCCCTTCAGCCGACTTGGAACGTGCCGCGAAGTGGCGCCAAGCAGCGCGTTGCCCAGCTGCCAGGCATCGTCGGCCGCCTTGGCGGTGCCCGCAGCGATGTGTGGCCGCAGCGCGAACGCCGCGTCGCCGATCACGCAGGTTCGCCCGAAGGCCATGCGAGGCACCTCTAGGTCGACGATCACCTGGATGAACGGCTCAGCGCTTCGTCGAACCACCTCGGCGAGCGGCACCGGAAGCTCGGTGTCCGCCGCCGTATGCAGCTCCTGGAGATGTCGGGTCTGAACCGACCCGGGTGGCACGGTCAGCCCGGCCCGGCAACCGTTTCGGTCGGTGAGCAGGTCGGTGAGCTGGTCACCCTGCACCACGTTCCGATACCACAGCCAGTTGCACAGCACAGACCCGTCGGGGCCCGGGATCGGGTAGGTCAGCAGGTGGCCACGCGGGAGGATCCGGTAGGTGATCGCGTCCCGCAGGATGTTCGCCGAGCGACTGCTGAGTTCATTACGGTCGATGGTGCCGCGCCAGGCCACGTATCCCGCATACCGCGGTTCTGCCTCGGGCAGCAGAATTCGGCGTCCGGTGGAGCGGATGCCGTCGGCGCACACCACGAGATCGGCCGTCAAAGCCTGACCGTCCGTCAGTGACAGCGTCACCTCATCGTGTCGATTCTCGAGGTGCGCAAGCCCAGCAGACAGGTGGTAACGCTCGGCGCCGAAGGCGTCCAGCAGCCCCCGATACAACTCGAAATACGACGCGAACCGGTACGTGCAGGGTTGCTCGTGGGCGATCGAGCCGTCGTCGTCGAGATAACGAAGCCTGCTGGCCGGCACACCGACGCTGCCAATCGCCTTACCGGCCCGTTCCACGAGATAGCGAAGCGTGGTCGGGTGCGCAACGATGCCGGCCCCGCGCCCCTGCAGCCGAACCGCACTACGCTCCAAAACGTCGACGTCCCATCCCTGGTCCCGGAGAACCAGCGCCGCGGTCAGCCCGCCGAGCGATCCCCCCACCACCAATGCCCGGGTCATGCGGCCTTCCCGCCGTCGAGCAACGTCGCGCACGTGGCGGCGTGCTCGGCGCCGACGGCCTGCGGGATCCGCGGTTCACGGCCGAAGTACACAATGCGAGCCGAGCAGCACCGGTTAATCCGCCGCCCCAGATGGACGATAGCCTTCGCGGTTGAAGGGAGCGTCGCCATAGCTCCCAAGTATTGCGCTGTTCGCATCAGTTGTCGTTAGCGCTGACCGCAATTGACGCTTGCCGCCGGTAGCAAAGCCGGAGTACTCGCCAGCCCCAACTGCCGCCAGCAGGAGACCGACCAACCTCACGGTTTTGGCAGTGAACACCTTTCGTGGCCCGTTCGTCGGGCATGTGCGCCGTGGTGTGCCGGAATCCCGGGATACCGCCGCCGGCTCGCGTGAACCCCGAGGAACTCACGGAGCTGACCACTAGCGGGTGGGCGTATGTTGCAGTCCGCTTGGTGCATTGATGGGTGCCAGCACCGACGACATTGCTCGTGTCAAACGCAATCCTGAAATGGCAGAACAAGATATACGCCAATGAAAGAAAGATATCATGCGAAACAAGGCGATCTACCTCATGACATTACTCTGCGTTCCGGCTGCGGCGGCACTGATCGTGCACGCACCGGTCGCCGCCGCTGCCGACAATGCGAATTCTTCCCACGCCTGCGCGGGAAACGAAATTGCGGCCAACGTCGTGCGGACCGCAGCGACCGCAGGTGACAACCACGCGGCGTGCAACTAGGGCGTGCATTCCGGCCACAGCTTTTGCATGGCACCTCAACGACGTCTTCGACATAGTGATGAATGGTCGGCTGGCTGGCCGCGCGGACGCACATCCAGCGCGTGGACGGTGTGGCTCTGCACTCGGGTAGGGCGACCGGAACCCTAGACGACTGAGAACTGCTGAGCTGGGGAAAACGTATGTCCTGCGATGGGTGCTGGGCTCAGAAGTGTTCGGCGCCCAGGGGTCAAGCACCACGTGAAGGCGATTGGGGGAGAGTCTGTCCTAGACTGCCCGCAGGGATCGGGCCAGTCTGCGCGCCGAGCGCTACCTGCGGCCCCCGCGCGATGGCACACCGGAGGTGTTCCCCGCCAGCGGAGAGCAGCGGTGCTGATTCCACGCGCGCTCCAACGTTCTTGCGGCCCTGCCGAAGTCGACGCAGCCAGATGCCAAAGCCGAGACTCGCGTTCCGCGTAACACGTCGCCGGAGCTGCTGGCTGCGGCGTGAGCCGGCCTGGGCCTGCCATCTTTGTACTGGTCGAGGGCATGGCCGAAAGGCAGGCGCTAACCACGGCTCTCGACCTCGCACCGGAGCCCTCGCCGACGCCCCGCTGGCCGCGGAGTATGCGACCGCGCGCGTAGGACGCGGTGCGGCAAGTGTGAACGGGCCGACCGGTTACCGCTAGCCGGAACAGCATTCGGGTGTCAGCAGTGATGATGTGGGTTTGCGCGCGCGGCATCGTGACGACAAGCGAACGGCTCAACGATCCGGGAGACCGCTATGGGAATGATTCACACCGCGCCAGCGGGCGGCTACCGTCCGTTGGATGCCGACGCTGTGTCCCCGTTCCGCTGTCTCGAATCCAGGCATACGAGTGATCGACGTGTACGTCCTCGGCCTGCAGGCAAATTTGCGGCTCGCACGCACGGGCGGTGCGCACTGGTTCCGGCGGGAAAACAACGATCTCAATGCATGACGTTTGACTCCGAAAAGTAGTCCGAAGCCGCAAACGGCGGCCGGAGTGAGGTCCTGGCAGAGCTGGCAGCGGTGGAACGCAAGCACGCTGCCCGTTGCGCGGACAAGCTCGCCGGACCTGGCCCTGTTCGCGGTCGGAGCGGCGATTGGTCTGCTCAACGGCCCGGGTGCCGTGCGCTCCAGCGCGCGTCAGCATAAGCAGGTCGGTTGCCGCGTTACCGCTACCTGCAATGCTTCCCGGTGGGCGCCCGGCCACACTGGAGCCGTGGATTCCCGGGTTCAGCCGCTGCGCTGCGTCATCGTCGACGACAACCCAGCCTTCCTCGACGCTGCTGCGAGTTTTATTGGTCGGGACCGGATTACGGTTGTAGGCGTGCCATCGACCAGCGCCGAGGCGCTGCGTCGTGTGGCGCAGCTGCGGCCCGACGTCACGGTCGTCGACATCGATCTCGGCGGCGAAAGCGGATTCAACCTGGCCGAACAGCTCGCGGGCGGCCCAGTCTCGTCGCCGGTCATCTTGACCTCCACCCATTCCGAGCAGGAATTCGCCAACATGATCGCGGCCAGCCCCGCGCTGGGGTTCGTGCCCAAGGTCGCGTTGTCCCCGGAGGCGATACGACGCCTCCTCGACGGCTGATGGCGGCCATCGCGCTGGCGCTCCCGGCCACCCCTCCGTTCCCGTCGATCTACCGCCTGGACGGCACCGATCCGCGCAACCGCCAGCCCTCGTTGTTGGGGTCGTTGCAAGATGGTCAAAGCACCCATGGTCCGGCTGCCACGGGAGGACACGTTCACAGGGAAGTCAAGGCGACATCACTACCCCGGCCTCGGCCGAAGATCACGGCACCGGGGGTGACTCCATGCGGGTGATCGTGGCCGATGACGACCTCCTGCTCCGCGAGGGCCTCGCCAGCCTCCTCGAGCGCTCGGGCTTCGATGTCGTGGGGCAGGCCGGCGACGGTACACAACTCGTCGCGCTCACCCGCGACAAGAAGCCCGAACTGGTGGTGGCCGACATCCGGATGCCGCCCACCCATACCACCGAGGGGCTCGATGCGGCGCGAGTGATCCGCGACGAGCTACCCGACATCGGCATCTTGGTGCTGTCGGCACACGTCGAAGTCGAACATGCGATGGAGCTGCTGGCCACCGGCCGCAGCATCGGCTATCTGCTCAAGAGTCGTGTCACCGACGTGGCAGATTTCATCGGTTCATTGGAGCGGGTCGCCAAAGGGGCTTCGGTCGTGGACCCTGCACTGGTCCAGGAGTTGGTGTCCGCCAGGCGTCGCGATGACCCCCTCGGCGCGCTCAGCACGCGGGAGCGAGAGGTGCTGGCGCTCATGGCGGAGGGACGCTCCAATGCCGGTATCGCCCATCAGCTCTGGGTCACCGAGGGAACTGTCGAAAAGCATGTGCGCAGTATCCTGATGAAGCTGAACCTTCCTGAGACCGGCGACGATCACCGCCGGGTGTTAGCGGTGATTGCCTTCCTCGAGGCCCGTTGACCTTTACGGGATCATCGTCGAGCCCGCGGATACAACAGGTTGGCGTCAGTTCGCTGAATTCCGGTTGTCATTCACCGTGCGTCCTCGCAGCAGAGTCAGCCGGCGTTATCCGGGACGCTGAAGTGGGCGGACGATAGCCGTCGGCCGCCCCCGCGCTACAGGTGATGTGAAGCCCCGGGGGTTCGACAGAAGTTCATCGTGACGCTTTACCGGCCCAGACCGACGTTCACCGATTGCGCGGGCTCGGCGCGGCCGCCTTCGGCGGAGCCGACTGTCCGCTCGGCATCACTATCGGCGTCTGCGAGGTCGACCCGCTTGCACTGCCGCCGCCGGGAGGCCACGACCTACCCATCGGGGGCCAAGTGGCGTTGTCGCCCGGTGCGTCTGGGCCGTCGTCGGAGGGATCGGTCCGTGGTGGGGTGGGAGCGTATGGCCCGAATGGGTCTCCCGGCCAGATGATTACGTCCGTTCGCAGCGCAGTGCCCGGGGTGGCCCGGAGGTGTGGGACGGGCGGCGGAGCGCCGTGGGCCGCATGCGCCGGTCCGGTGCCGAAGGCAGTCGCGCTCAATGCCAGACTGGCGCCGATCAGTAACTGGGCGCCACGACGTTTCAGCTTCATGACCAAACTCCGTGATGTGACATCTCGTCGCCCTCGCTGATGGTGTTGGTAGGTGGCGGACTGCCGACAGCGGTGCGTCGGTAGACCGCGGCGGCTGACTCGGCATACAGCGGGCGAGTACTTTGGCTCGTTGACACGTGGATCGTTTGTCGAACGTGGTGGCGTCTCACTTGCCGTGTCCGCCCCCGCCGCCGGAGCCGTGGCCGCCGCCGAATCCGCCATGGCCGAAGGAACCGTACCCGCCGATGTAACCGCCCTCCGCGTAGGGATATTGCGGCGAGAAGGGAACGGCTCCAGCAGAGTTGTTGATCTGAACATTGCCGGGCAACTCCCCGGCGGGCAGGCTGGCGTGGGTGTCGGGGCAGATCCCATTGGTGCAGCCCTGAATCGGCGTGGGACTGGCGACAGTAGCCGCCATTGCCGTCGGTGCGGCGGCGATCGCGGCTGCGGCGGCGCCGGCCGCCAACAGCGGGGTGATGTAGTTGAGCCTCACGCGCATGGTGGAACTCCATAAATTTGGCTGTTTCCTGGACGGGTTTCCAGAACTGACAAGTCTCAGGATTGCCCGTCAGCGAAGCCATGTCGTCGCTGCTGACCCCAATTAGCGCTGCCTGCCAACGGGAATCTGCCCTTGCGGGCCAGCCGGGTACACGTCAGCTTTTCAGTAGGTGGCGTGCAGAGATGCCGGGTCGGCCTCGTTGCGGCTGGATGTCAGCCGGTACACACAGGATCCGGTGGCGGAAGCGTTGACGGCTGTCACCGATAACGACTCCGGCTCGCCGACCCCACCCTGGGTTCAGTGACTACACGGCCCGCCATCCAATGGGTGCAGCCCCTCGTGATATTTCTGCGACTACCACAACGACACGTTTTACGCCGAACCCCCGATGAGCGCGTCAGAGGGCTGCCACGGGCGGCGGCGACCGCTGGGCGACGATGCCGCAACGTCCGCGACCTCGTCGTGGACCGCTTCGACATGTCCCTCGGGAGTGGCCTGAGGCAAGCCAGCCGACAGGGGTTCCGCATCGACCACCTCGGCCGACGACCTGACCCTCAACGGGACCCCCTCCGGAATACCGACGAGAACCAAACGGGTTGCCGCGAGGCTGTCGCCGCACCCCGCAGGTGCCAGACCTGGTTGGGGAAGAGCGGGAGCCCCACCCCAGTGAGGACTATGCTCAAGAGATTTACTGGAGGAGTCGTTGCGTTGGGTTCGCGATTGTGGGCACTGAGTACGAGGGTCGGGGTCGTCGATGGCCGGATGCGATCCGCTGGCGAATCGGTATGACCTTACTTCGGTGATCGCGGCGGAGTTGGCCGCGGCGGGGTATGACGATGCCCAAGAAATTGGACGCGGTGGTTTCGGCGCGGTCTACCGCTGCCAGCAGCCCTCACTGGACCGCACCGTCGCTATCAAGGTGCTCACGACTGACCTCGACCCCGACAATCTGCAACGGTTCCTCCGCGAGCAGCGCGCAATGGGCAAACTTTCCGGGCATCCCAACATCGTCAACATCTTCCAGGTCGGCGCCACGAAGTCGGGTCGGCCCTACATCGTGATGCAATACCACCCCCGCAACTCCCTGAACGCACGCATCCACGATGGCGGCCCACTTAGTTGGCCCGAAACGCTTCACATCGGAGTCAAGATGGCCGGTGCTCTGGAGGCAGCGCACCGGCTCGGCACCCTGCATCGCGACGTGAAACCCGCGAACATCCTGCTCACCGAGTACGGCGAGCCCCAACTGACCGACTTCGGCATCGCCCGAATCGCCGGCGGTTTCGAGACCCGTACCGGCGCCGTCACGGGATCGCCGGCGTTCACCGCACCGGAGGTGCTCCTGGGCCAGACCCCGACCCCGGCCTCCGACGTCTACAGTCTCGGTGCCACGATGTTTTGCGCACTAACCGGTCACGCCGCCTTCGAACGCCGCAGCGGTGAGCAGGTCGTCGCCCAATTCCTCAGGGTCACAAGAGCTCCTGTTCGGGAGCTGGACGAGATCGACATCCCCAGCCACGTACGTGCTGCCATTGGACATGCGATGGCGCAAAATCCCGACGATCGGCCCGCGACTGCGGCCGAGCTTGGGGAGGAATTGCGACAGACCCAGCGCCGCACCGGCCTGACTGTCGACGACATGGCCGTGCCCGGCGAGACCCCCGGCGAGTATCGCGCTGAGCACAGCCCCGCGACGGCGCACGATGTCGGCATGGTGGCGGGTCCGGTGCGCGTCGTGGTGGCCGAGGATGATGTGCTGCTGCGCGAGGGTCTGGCCAGCCTGTTGGACCGCTCCGGTTTCGCGGTTGTCGGGCAGGCCGGCGACGGCGCTGCGCTGC
>Ga0209040_10004565_pt1 | contig 10432 bp, 10 predicted proteins | sample BogFormECP12_OM3_FD_188240 | JGI IMG/M metagenome (GOLD analysis project Ga0209040, IMG submission 188240) | Bog forest soil microbial communities from Calvert Island, British Columbia, Canada - ECP12_OM3 (SPAdes) (version 2) | ecosystem: Environmental > Aquatic > Freshwater > Wetlands > Bog ... | reverse complement strand
AACCAACGAGAGACCGCAGGGAGGCGAACGCGGAAAACCACGGCGTGGGCGGCCCATAATCCGGAGAACGTTGAGTGGCGTCATGCAACAGCGTCGAGATATCGGCGCCGCGATCGACATCGACCGCCGCACCGCCGCATGGTGGACCTTGACAAGGAGCGCAAAACTCTCGGCGGGTAGATCGGCGATTCCGTCGAGGCCCCCCATCACGTAGATTTCCCACAAGGGGCGATTGAGGTTGAGCGGACGCGCGTGGATGCGTGACGCCTGGATGCAGAATTCCCGCCAGTCGCCGGGCCTTGGCAGCGCGATGTGGCGAACATGATATTCGAGGTCGAAATTCTCGTCCTCGATCCAGTAGGGGAGGTTGAGGCCGAACGGCGTCGGCTGCAACTTGCTGCGAAAAATCGGCGATTGATCGAGCCGGCTTTCAACATGGGCGTAGGCTCTTGAAGCGCACCTTGCCGCCCGGCGCCGTCGACTGATCGTGGATCTTGATCAGGGTGATGTTGGAGTCAAAATGTGCCGCCTCCTTATGAACGAATTCGGCGTCGAGCGTCCCGAGCTGGCGCATCATGGGCGCTTCTCCCTTCCCGTTTGGCGACGACCGCGCGCCGACGGGAAATCCTCGGCGCGCGGCCTCAGCCGAAATTCATAGCGGGCGACGCGATCGTCACTTGTCGGCAGCGGTCGTCCGGACGACGTCCGTCCGCTTTTTCACGGCGGCCCGCTGCGGTGCGCTCGGCTGCTTAGCGGCCACGCGTTTTGTCGCAGCACCCCCCTTCACCGGCTTCGCCGTCTTCGCGCTTACGGCGTTCGACAGCTTTTCCGCGCCGTTCGCGACAGCGCCGGACACGTAGCGAAGCAGCTTCGCACCCTCGAGGCCCAGGGGCTCGACCGCCTCGACGCCGGTCTTCTTTAGGATTTCGGCGACCCGCTCGTTCGGTTCAGGAATCCGAGCGACCGTCTTCGCCGCACCGTCGAACACCTTGTCGACGGCGCCGTTCGCCGTGTTGGAGACCTTGACGACAGCGTCCTGGGCTCCGGCGAGAGCGTTCTTCACGGTCTTGCGCAAGCGCTTCGCGGTGCCGCTGGTGAAATCCGCTGTGGACGCGAGTTTCTCGCCTGCGGTCCCCAGAGCGTCCTTGACCTGTTGCGTGACATTGCCTTCGTATTTCGCGAGGCCGCCGATCGCCTCGTCGACCTTGGCGATTCCCTGAATGCCCCCTTCGCGCAGCGTGGCGTTCGCCGATTTTGCGGCGCGCTGGTAATTGCCGATGACGTCGAGCGCGACGGAACGAATCGTCTCGGTCTTTGGAGCCTTGGTCTTCATCTTCGAATCCGATCCTGTGTGACGATGGAGCGCATCGAGCGTCGGCGTCGAACAGGCGAGGCGCTATCCGAGAAACCGGAACCCGAGCTGACGCAGCAAAAATAGTCGAGTTTTTGTAGGGCTCGTAACTTAGCAAAACACGAAAATTGGGTTAAGAAGCCTAGAGATGGTCCGCGCGCAGGCACAGGCGCGCCGTCGCGCCAAAGGGAGGGGCAATGCTCATGTCGGGGCGATACGTCGCGTTGGCCGGACGCCGCCGATCGATGACGGCCGTTGTTCGCGTCGTGAGTTGTGATGGACCGGCGTCGTGAGCAGGATCGCGATTTCCCGCCGGCATCGCCTGACGCGTACGCGCGCCGTCAAAGTCGCGAATCGGGTCGCGGAAGATGTCGCCGCCGAATATGGAGTCGTGGCGACATGGATAGGAGACGTCGCCCACCTTCATGGACCGGGTCTTTCCGGCAGCCTGATGCTGGCGCGCAATCATCTTCATCTCGAACTCGAGCTCGGGTTTGTCACGACGCTGTTTCGCGAACAGATCGCGACGGTGATCGAGACCGAACTCGACAAGCTCCTCGAAGGCGAGGCCAAGGCCGCAAAGAAGATCGGTCGAACGCCGGGTGGCGACACGGAGAAGCGAAATCGGCGGAACGCGAAGCCGCCGGCGGAAAAGCTGCAAAAGGGCGCGCGAGGTCAACGCTGATGCGAAGGCGCAGGCGAACAGGGGGCGGAGCGTTCCGCGCGACAGGCGGCGGCGATCGTCTCGTCCATCCGATCACAGCAACATGAAGACCCGCGATCGCATTCTCGAAAAGGCGCTCGACCTGTTCAATCGGGAGGGGCTGGCGAAGATTTCAGCGAACCGAATCGCCTCCGAGATGGGCATCAGCCCGGGCAATCTCTACTACCACTTCAACAACAAGACGCTGCTCGTCGAGGCCCTGTTCCGCCGCCTGGAAGGCGAACTGGCGCCGCTCGTGGCCACTTTCGCTTCCGTGACCGCGTTGGACGATGTCTGGGTCACCCTGCATGCGGCATTCGGCACGATGGAAGAATATCGATTCGTCTATTCCGACATCGATTATCGGACGCGCGAATATGAGCGTCTCGGCAAGCGCATCAAGAAGACTACCGAGGGCGCTATCAACGCGATCCGGCGGATGTGCGGCAACCTTGCCAACTCGGGAGTCATCGTCGCGGACGATGCGGACCTCGACAGCCTGGCGTTTCATATCGTATTCACCGCAACTTGCTGGAGCACGTTCGTCAAACTGATGCCGGTCAAGAAACCAGACGAGATCGCCGCGGGTCTCGCCGCCTATCATGTCCTGTCGCTGCTGAGCCCGTATCTCGCGCCGGAAGCGCGGCCCTACATGGACTACTTGCAAGGAAAGTACCTGAAGTTGGGGCCGCTCCGCGCGCGTTGAACGATCGCTTTGCGGCTCATGGCGGCGCGCCGTCTCGAGGCAGGAGATTGCGCTGGACGAAAGGGGTCACAACCTCGTGGAATAGCTCGACAAATGCATCGACTCCGGCGAGCGGCCCGATAGGATCGACCCATTTCCGTCGCGACGGTGCCGACCTGTGAACGGACACCGCGTACGGAACCTAGGGAGGCAGGCATGACATCGGCGCTGCGCTCGAAAACCAAGTCCACCGCGCCCGGCAAGACGCGCCCCGCAAAGTCGCCCGCGGCGCCGGCGAAAGCAACGGAGCCTTCGGCCCTCATGCGCATCGCCCATGAATTGCGGTCCTACGCCGACTCGGCGCTTGGCCTCGCCGAAGGCGCAACCGAGATGACGATCGCCGCCGCCAGAAGCATGGGGCGCGGTCCGCAGCAGAAGGCGGCGATCGGCAAGGCGGGAGAATTCCTGCGCGCAGCTCGCGAGGCCGCGGGGATCACGGTCGCTGAACTCGGCGCGGCGATCGACGTTTCCGACACTGCGCTCATCGAGGAAGCCGAGGAGGGCAAGGCGGCATTGCCGTTCGATCTCGTTCTGCGCCTTGCCGGCGTGCTGGGCCGAAACGACCCGATCTCCTTCGCGCTGAAGCTGACGCGTTCCTACAATCCGGGCATCTGAAAGGCGCTGGACGATCTCGGAGTCGGCAAGCTTGTGCTTCAGGTCGGGCGCGAGCGCGACTTCGCCAACCTCTACCGGGCGAACGACGCCGCGCGCCGCTTGTCGGACGAGGAGTTCGCGCATGTGCTGAAGTTCGTCGGCTCTGCTTTCGACATGGCCGTCGCGTTTCACGCGGCGCCAAGAGCCCGGCGGGCAAAGTCGTGACGAGCGAGACTTCGGCCGGCGATCAGTCCAACCCGGTCCCTCGCGATGGGGCGCGTTTAGCTCTGTCGCATTCACGGTCATATGGACCGCAAGCGTCCTGTCGAACGTCGGGACCGCGATGTTCGACACGGCATCAGGATGGCTGATTACAAGCCTCGACGCCAATCCGATGACCGCATCCCTGGTCCAAGTTGCGGTCAGCTTCCCCCTATTTTTGTTCACACTGCCGGCGGGCGCACTGGCAGATGTCATAGATTCCCGGCGGTTGCTGATCGCAGTCGAACTCGCGATTCTCGCGGTCTCGGTGATCTTCGCCAGCCTGGTGTCGCTGCATCTTGCGACGCCGGCGCTCCTGCTGGCGACGACCTTCCTGCTGGGCGTGGGCGGCGCGCTCACCTCGCCCGCCTGGGGGGCGACGACTCCGCTCCTCGTGCCCAGGGAGGATCTCGACAGTGCGACGGCCTTGAACGGCGTCGGCTTCAACGTCGGGCGCGCCGCCGGGCCGGCGCTCGGCGGCCTGGTCATCGCGGCCGCAGGCATCGCCGTTCCCTTCTGGATCTTCGCGGCCAGCAACGCCATCATCATCGCGGCGCTGATCTGGTGGCGGAAGCCCCGGAAAGCTTCCGAGAGCTTGCCTGCCGAGCGTCTCGTCAGCGCAGTTCGCGCTGGCGTTCGCCATGCCGTCAACAACGAATGGCTACGCGCGACACTGATGCGCGTGCTCGCTTTCTTTCCTTTCGCCAGCGCCTTTATGGCGCTGCTGCCCCTCCTGGCGCGGCATCAGATATCGGGGGGCCCGCAAACATACGGCATTCTTCTCGGCGCGATAGGGGTCGGCGCCGTTGGGGGGTCGCTGGCGATCAGATGGCTGAAGGACGAACTCGGTCCGGACCGCCTCGTTGCGGCGGGGTCGGTCGGCGGCGCATTCGCCCTCGTCTTGTTCGGGCTCGCGCACGAGCCGATCACGGCGATCTGCGCGTGCCTCCTCGGCGGCGCGTCATGGACCGTGGTGCTGACGAAGCTCTATGTGTCGGCGCAGATTGCGCTGCCGGATTGGGCGCGCGGCCGCGGGCTCGCCGTGTTCCTGACCTTCATTTTCGGCGCGACCTCGGTCGGCAGCGCGGTCTGGGGGAAACTCTCCGCGATGGAAGGGCTGCCGATCGCCTATTTCGTGGCGGCGGCGTGCCTGGTACTCGCGGTTCCGCTGACATGGCGGTGGAAGCTTCAGACCGGCGTCGGAATCGATTTCTCCCCGGCGACGCACTGGCGGGCGGCCACGATTCCGCGCAACGTCGAGAACAACCGGGGGCCGGTCCTCGTGGTGGTGGAATACCGTGTCGACGCCGCCAACCGCCAGGAATTCCTTGGCGCGGTCGACGAACTGGGGCACGCGCGAAAGCGCGACGGAGCCTATGCCTGGGGCGTTTACGAAGACGTCGGCGACGCCGGGCGATTCCTCGAGACCTTCACCGTCGAATCCTGGCTCGAGCTCATGCATCTGCGCGAGCGGGTGAGCAACGCCGACGAATTGCTCATCAATCGGGTTCGCCATCTGCTGTCAGAAGCGCCGCGCATCACCTTTAGCGTCTCCCCGGAGCGCCCTCACCGGACCTGGAGAACGCAGATCGGCGAATCCGAGCGACGTCAGGTAGGCACGCCACAAGACTGAGCGCTGGGCGAACGCTTCTCAATATCCGGTTTATATCGATTCCGGACGTCGCTCGTCGTTAAGACATCACCCGCTTCACCTTTCGCGACATCCCGGTTCGGGCGCCAAGAGCTAGACTTTGACCAACCCTGCCAATGGCAAACGCGATAAGAGCCAACAAAGCATTTTCGAAAATCGGAATCTATGCTAAGATGCCTTCTGATGGAGATGCATTCGACAGCATTGGAAAGGAACAAAAGTGCTCGCCGAAGCCGGGCGCGAAGCCATTACACAAAGAGTTTCCGATAAAATGACGCTGCCGAAAAAAAATTTCGCCCAACTCCCTCGTAACCCATTGAAAAGTCCCGATTCGCCAAAGGAAATGCAAGGAAATACAAGGTTAATTTCCTTGGGGGCTCGAAGCTAGCAAGGCCTAGGTCACCGCGTTTTTGCGCACACGCGATCTCGCCCTCAATCCCGCCACACCGCGACGCGACCCATGCAGATAGCGCATACCGCGCGCAGGGGTTTTGTCGCGCTTGGAGAGTAGTAGCAGGGGCATTCCGCTTTCACCTCCTTTCCAAGGCGAGGAACGCCGTCCGATGGCTTGGCGTATTGCTGTCGCTGACGTCTGTTCTTTTCGCCACTCTCAGCTACATCGGCTTTTGGAGTTATATTCGTGGCGATGATCTACTCGATGAACTGGCAAATCGCCTTGATACATCTTACGCCGTCAATATATCGAGACAAGTGAGGCCTAACGATCCCGAGTGGTCTCCGTTAATACGTGTTATCAAAATTTATAGCAATGCGCGCGGAGAACTTCCGAAAGACCGAGAGCCGCTTGTATTTGCAAGAATGCAGGCCGTTACCTCTGCTCAATCTAGCGGAGCTGAGTGGACGGCACCCAGCACTCCAATTTTACTGCTATATAAGGAATGGCCAGCACCTGGATCTGCATCTCTAAAACCGGGACAAGATGCATTTACCGTTGGTACGTTGGGCACGCTTCACGAATGGATCAAGACTGACAAAGATCAATTCGACTTTTTCTGGAGAACATTGATATTTGGATTTTTGTCCGCTTGCGTTGGAGCCTTTCTTGCCATGCCATCGAATAATCGCGCCACAGTTTAGCGCGGCGTGGTAGCCCGCGATCACTTCATGTGCTTGATACGCTTTGAGCGGCACGTCTCGCCAGCTGCGATTGCGGTGCTAACGCCGAAGGCGAATTGTCCGAATGGGGCGACCTGCGCGCGAGCGCATAGGCGCGACGGTGGGCGCTATTCGCTCGGTGGAAAATGCCTATAATAGGCACAGCTCAATTCAGTGGTTCAATTGGCTGGCGTCGCAATCCAAGCAACTCAATTGCCAATTGGCTTTTAGCAATTTCTGGTAGGTCACGGCTTTGAGCCAAGGCGAGCATCTGTTGGCTTGGCCCCGCGCGGCAGATAAGGAGTCGACGCGACAACTGCATTGAGCAACCGTGACAGTATGCCCCTCGCGGTCGCCGAGCGGCTCCGGCGCGCCGGTGCCGACGTCCTGACAGGTATATGTGGAAGTGACCTCTAGCGCGAAGGCCCCGGGCGTGAACGAGGCAAACGCGATTGCGGTCGCAATTCCAGAAGCCTTCAATAAGTAATGCATGCTCCAACTCCTCGTATAATTGACGTGGAGGCATTGCTGGCATTTTGTTCGAAATGCGGGACAGTGAGCGCGTCGCAACACGGCGGAGAAGCGTGCGCCGCTGGCGCTTCTACGCACTTGTAGGGATTAGCATTTCCTCCCGCCGGGCCGTCGTGCCTCCACGGGCACGGCGCTTCGTAAAGGCGAACCATATTTTTCCACGACGGCAAGGTAAATCGGGTATCGCGCCGAGGGTGAGGTCGTCTCCGTCTCGTCAAGTTTCTGACTATTAGGGGTAGCTCAATTGCAGCACTCGAATGAGCGCTGCAAAGAAAAACGCCAATGCGGCAGCGCCGGAAATAGAGGCGGCCCACGCGTTTCGACGAGCCGCCGTTTGAATTGCGCGACGAACCGGTTCAAAAACTTCAGAACCGCTGTCCAATCCAACGTCAGGGAAGGCGGGTATTGGCGTAGCTGACGCTATGAGCCACAGTAGAGCAGCGATTGCGGATGCCGTCGCACCAGCGCCATTAGCAGTCGCTTCTAAGATTACAAGTGTTTGCATATTGCGGTCTCTCAATTTCGCCCGAAGCAGGTGCCCAATTAGCGCATTGCTTAATTTATTGAAGCCGAGGTTCGACGGCGAAGGCGCGACGGTAGTGAAGTCAATTCAAAAGTGCCATTTGCGTGTGCACATTAGCCCGCGCAGAAACCACGCTCTACAATGCGCGTCGATAATCCTCGTTGAAGTGGTTTGTTATTGCGGAGTAATATAAGCAGTGTGACGCTTTCGGGCCCGCTGGCCAAATGCGATCTTATCACTGTTGGATCGGCCACCGGCCCTGGGGACACGCTATGGCGACAACTTTCCGGCACGCCGCCGGGTTCGGCCGTCGGATGGGAGCTGGTTGATTGGCCGAATGCTTCGCGAGGGGTTGGATGTGTACGTGCCAATGGTTGATGACTTCGGGATAGACGCAGTCATCAGGAAGGGGAACAACAGCTTTATCGAGGTTCAAATTAAGGCGCGTTCAAACGACGTTCTGTTAGGAGATGGAGCGCTGTTTGCCGCGATCCGTAATCCCGAACCTTTGCCATTGCGGCCGACATGTGCCGTTCGAATGAACGCGCACGACTACATCATATGCAACGCGACCGTGTTCTTTCTTCCCCACAATCATCGCCAGTACCCTGCTCTCCATCTTCGTCTTATGGCTTGGGCGCACCGTCCTTCGACGCGCAAGCGGCTATAAGCTGTGTTGTGAAGGCCGCGGTGTGGATTGTGTCTCTATCTGGGCTACCTGGACACAATTCGTCAATAATAATGGCCGCCTTACGAAACGCTGTCTCAGCCCTATCTGATTTCAAAATTATATCATTCAATTTCGCACAATATCTTTCGATCTTCCTTGAATTAAATGGTGGAACACTTCCCTCACAATTGAGAAGGCGGACTGCAAGCAAGAGTTGAAATCTCGCTATCTTGTATTTGGGATCGAAATTTTTATTTCTGAACAGCCACTCGAGGCGATAGAGCGCCAATGACGATGTGTAATATGGATCACTTTTATGTCTATTCCCGAAGATATCTTTCCCAATCCTATCTGATAGTGACTTGTAGCTTCTGCTAGTGCTGTGCGGTTCACACATAAACATCGCCGCAAATGAACGAACCGCATTCATTTGTGTTACTATTCTGGTTTTCTCGATAGGCAAATTGTCGTACTGTCGGGAACGGCGCTCATAATACAGCCTATGATTTTCGTCGGAAGAGCCTTTAAAAAACGCCTCTAGCTGTCGCGCAAATCCAGTGAGTGCAAAAAACTGTTCATCTTTTATTTCAGTCTGTTTATTGGTCGCCTGAATAACATCCTGAATTATATCCTCGTTTTGAGTACAAATTAATCGCAACGGAACAAGAATGTCATCAGTTATGTCATCCCGTTGATCGTACAATACATGCGTAGTCTGACAACCATTCACAATTTGAAAATCTTCTATATGAAACTTACTCCCAGTGTGCGTCAAATCGCGCGCAATTATCGTTATGCCATTATTCATAAGTATAAAGCGTTGCTTTTTGTCCGAGTGCAAAGTGTTTCTAATCTCCTTGTTCACTTTACTATAACCTTGAAAGTCACGGACGTTATCGTAAAAAATTGACCTGACCATTTCACCGGTCTCACTACAAACGAGACGAAGAAATTCCTTTGCAGGTATGAACCCTACAAAAGCTTCCTTGACACCTGGTATCTCTGGTATATCGTGTCTAAACTGAAACGTGAATTCTCGTGCTATAAAATTTTTGGAACGGCTATAAAGCTTTTGTAAGTCTGCCGCGCCTATAGGAACGATTTCCACGTCCCTAAATATTTGTAACGCCTTCAACTCACTCGTACACTTTCTTATCTTGTTTAATAGAGAGTCCTCGTTGACCCATATGCCAGTTGTCACATAGAAAAGACGACAGGTGGGGTTTCCTTTTTTAAATTTGCTACTTTTTTCATAAATAGCTTTAGTAATAGTAACAAAAATCATTACGTCATCATTACGCGGCTCCTTAGTCTCAAAGTCAAAAAAGTCCTTTACGCCAGAAACAAAGTTCAGTAGTTTCTGGCCGTCAAATGACGCGCTTCTTTCGGCTTGGACAAAGATAAAAGATACATCAAGATACTCGATCCCATCCGAAATAAAGTCATTGAATTGATCGACATCCATAATGAGGGAGCCGTTCGTAACGATTGCTATCGCGTCGATACCGAGGTCGCCTCCCGACCCAACTACGATTTCGTCGGGCAAGAATGTCTCGGTATATTGACTGCGTACCGTTACGAAGCCGGTAAAGTGTTCAAATTGCTTATCTTCGTCTAATGCGTTCAATCCGTATTCTTTGGAGAATTCAGTTAGCAGGGACTTGGTCACAATGTCCACGAGCGACCGCTCCTTAAGAGGAAAGTTCTTCGGTTCGAGCAATAGACCATTTACCGACGACCTATTTCAAGGGGAACAAAAGCGCCTCAGACGGGCGCGAGCGGCACAATACCCGCTTTTCACATCCATAAACCGCGACCGCTTACGGACATCCACCGTCGCCTGTGGTTATGCGTCGGCTGCATGGGTCGCGCTGCGGCGCGGGACGATGACGCGGGCGAGATCGCGTGTGCGCAAAAACGCGGTGACCTAGGCCTTGCTAGCTTCGAGCCCGTTAATTTCCTTGGTTTTTGATTTGGTCTGGCTTGGATTTGGCTTGGTCCGGCTTGGTTTGGCTTTGGTTTTATTTGTCCAGAGTCTGTCTGTCCAGTTGTCAAATTAACAGCGACGGATCGGATTCGGGCGGAACGGTGCGGACGACCTGCGTCGGTCTGAGATCGGCCGCATCGAGCGCCCGCAGCGCCGAGTTAAGCATCGCGCGCTGGACCGCGCCGACCTGATCCCTGGCCGTCCAGAAGCGTAAGGTCGCCAAAGGCGCGCCCGCGGTCAGACTCGCGACGAAGGCTTGCGGCGGAGGCGCCGTGAGAACGCCGGGCTGATCGGCGATCG
>Ga0209040_10004564_pt1 | contig 10433 bp, 10 predicted proteins | sample BogFormECP12_OM3_FD_188240 | JGI IMG/M metagenome (GOLD analysis project Ga0209040, IMG submission 188240) | Bog forest soil microbial communities from Calvert Island, British Columbia, Canada - ECP12_OM3 (SPAdes) (version 2) | ecosystem: Environmental > Aquatic > Freshwater > Wetlands > Bog ... | reverse complement strand
AGCGAGGGATGGAGAGCGCCCGAGGAGGCAGCCGCGATCGCGCCCGGGCGTACGCCGGCGCCCGACGCAAGAGTCGGCTCCGTTTCCATCTGCGGTGGGGTCATGCTGGCCATAGGCGGCACGGGCGGTGTTGCATGTTAACTGCACTAAACTCCTCTAATAAACTACGCTTAATACACTTGCGTGTCAATCACTCTGCTGCGCCGTGTGCGCGAACGGCAACGCCGCTACTCTCACTGCCAGCGCTTCTGCGCAGCAATGCGGCTCCAATCAAGAACTACGTGGGCCGGCGAGCTTCGGACGAGCGGTGAAACGCGGCTTGTGATAACTTCGTGGCGGAAGGCGAGGAGCGCAACATTATGGACGAGCAGAGGACACCGCAACAGACACCAGGGCAAGTACAGATCAAAGCCGACGAAAAGGAATTAGTAGGTCAGTACAGCAACCTCGTGATGATTCATCACAACCTCGAAGAGTTCACGCTGAATTTTATTTACATTTTCCCGAACGGGGCGCAAGGAAAATTGATGAGCAGCACCATTGTTAGCCCGGGCCACGCGAAGAGGATCTGGCGGGCGCTGGGGGAGAACCTGGCGCGGTATGAGGCGCAGTTTGGGGCCATCAAGGAAGCGCCCGAGGGAGGAGCGGCGCCGAATGTTGGGTTTGTGCAATAAGCCCCGGTCGCGCGGGTGAGTTCGAGGGGCGCGATTCGGGAAGCGCGGGGCCTCCAATTTCATAAGATGCTGAGCCGAGTCAACTTAAAGTCTTTTGCGCTCAGTATGATATGCAAGTGTTCATTCTAGACCAGTTATGTCTGGTCTCTGTTGGTAAAGTGATTACTCCCCATTTGATCCGCCCAAGCGCGAAAATAATTTGCGGGAACCTCCGGAAACGCGGGGATTTTTGCGCGCAAATTCCGGCTGGATTGACGGCAAGGCACTGAAAATAAAGGGAGAGTTAGTCAGGGGCTAAGCGCACTTTTCTACAGGGAGCAGTGTACCAAACTGTGTAGTAACCTGTCAAGTAAAATCTGCGGCCCGAAAATCTGCGGACCGTGGGCGGAGCACTGGTGGAGATAGAGTTGTGCGGGGTGCGGGGGCCTGATAGAATTTACGGGTTGCGTTGTATGACTTGATGGGCCTGTAGCTCAGGTGGCTAGAGCGCGCCCCTGATAAGGGCGAGGTCGGTGGTTCAAGTCCACCCAGGCCCACCATAAAAATCAAGATGGGCTATGCCCACGTTCGCGCCAAAGCGAAGCCGCACGCAAAGGCCAGAGTCGTCTTGTCTGGCTCAACCTAACTATTCCAAGGGAGAGGGTCATCACCCGCAGGGCGTGGTGCACTTGCAGCGGGCGATTGGCAACCAAGCTGTACAGCGGATATTGAGGGCCGAGGCAGCAGGCGGTCCCAGCGGTACCGCACCGCAACAACTCGCGGTGAACGGCGGGCCGGGCGCGGCGTTGCCACGGGCTCTCAGCCGCGTGGCTCGCAACGCCTCCCGTTGCTCCCTCACCGGATAGTCGTATTCAAAGCACAAAAATTCCGGCAGGATGCTAGCAATTGCCGGTTGGATTGCTCCCGGGCTCTTTACTTCCAGCGCTTGGTACGCTTCGGGCATGCTCCGGCACAAACCTTCTCCGCAACGCTGTGAGCGAAGGTCGACCCATAACACCATGACCTTGTTCATCGCTCCTCCCAACTCAGGGAGACGTCGTCCTGGGGAAACTTCGCTCTCCGTGGTCCCAAACCGTCTTCGAGGGTTCGTGCCTGGGCGAGGGAAATAGGATTCTCGGATATTAGTGGTTGTAGTCGCGCCGGCGTATCACACTCGCTGTGCAAGGCTGTGGAAATTGCTGCTTGCCGTTCTTGTCCGGAATGACGGCAAATTCAAAAATCTATCGGAATCTTCGTTTTTCCGCCGCCACTTCGCCGTTTGTCCGTCGTGCATCTCTGTGCTACGCTTTTGCTGGCAAGAAATCGCTTGGCAGCGCCCGTCAGTCCTCGCGGCAGGTTCTCTCCCTGTACGGTCCCCGCAATTCGCAGCAGGGGGGAGTGTCGGTTCACGGCGCGCGTTCCCGGCCGCCCAGCACACCGGGCAGTTTAGTCTGCGCAGGCTTATTCTTGGCACGCAAAGGAAGAAACCCAGCATGTCCGCCACCCAGAGCGCCCACAAAACCGAAAAAGAGCCCGTCGAGATCAAGCTCGCGCACTCTCCTGACTCCGACGACGCGTTCATGTTCTACGCCCTCGCGACTCACAAGCTGGCCACGCCCGGGTACAAATACACGCACGTGCTCTCCGACATCCAGACGCTGAACGAAGCCGCGCTTACGGAAACCTATGACGTGACGGCGGTTAGCTTCGCCGCCTACCCGTCGCTGCGCGATAAATATGTATTGCTTGATTGCGGCGCCAGTTTCGGCGAAGGCTACGGCCCCATCGTCGTGTCCAGCAAGCACATTAAAAAGGAAGAACTCTCGGGCAAGCGCATTGGCGTCCCCGGCCTGCAAACCACCGCCTACTTGACCTTGAAGTTGTATGAGCCCCATTTCGAGCCGGTGGTCATGCCCTTCGACAAAATCATCACCGCTGTTCAGGATGGCGTCGTCGAAGCCGGCCTGCTGATCCACGAAGGCCAGCTCTTCTTCCCATCGTTGGGCCTGCACCGCATCATCGACTTGGGCCTGTGGTGGCAGGAACAAACCGATCTCCCGCTCCCCCTCGGTGGCAACGCTGTCCGTCGCGCCCTCGGCCCGCAACTCGGCCGCCAAGTAGCCAAAGTAATCCGCGACAGCGTCTCCTATGGCCTCGAGCACCGCGAAGAGGCCCTAAACTACGCCATGCAGTTCGCCCGCGACATGGACACCGAACTCGCCGACAAGTTCGTCGGCATGTACGTGAATAAATGGACTTTAGGCTACGGCGAACGTGGCAAAAAAGCCGTCATCGAACTCATCGCCCGCGGCACCGCCGCCGGCCTCCTACCCGGCCCCCCCGACGTGGAATTTCTGAGCGAAAACTGACCTCTCCGCCAAGACGCGTTTCGTGTAAGCACTGACTTTTAGATCGCCCTCCGATGCTGCCCATCACACCTTCATCCAATCAGTAGTCCTGGCACCAGCCCCAAGTTCCTCGTCTTGGAGCTTTTCGGCCGCGGCCCACACCTCTCCCATCGTTCATCGCCCTTCCGCCAGCGATATCTGCACTTCAGACCAGTAGGCGGCGGCGCTCCGCGGAGGTAGGCTTCCTCAACTCGGACGCTGTCGTCCGTTGCAAACGTCACTGGCGTCGACGTGAGGTCGCTGTGTACTGCGAGCATTGCGGACTGAAAATTCTCCCCGAGCGCCCCATCTGCACTCGTTGTGGAAAGGCACCGTCGCAGGAGTGGGTGCAATTGATCAGCCTGGCTTTGCTGCTGGTCGCTACGATTGGCAACACCGTCGCCAGCATGTATTTGCTGCCCAGGCTCTCTGCTGCGCGCCCATCGATCGTCTTGTTCCGCTGCTGGTTGTGGGTAGACCGTCAAGGCTCCCTCTACGGGTGGATACCCCTCGCTGCCGCCCTGCTGCTGTGGGAGTTTTTCGTGTGGCGCAAGTTTCGCAGGCAGAAACCCGCCACCAAAATCAAAGGCTGGATTAGCCGCAAGATTCTGGTGTCCGTCCTGGCCGCGGGTTTTGCTCCCATCCTGCCATGGTGGATTCCCGCCGGACAGCCGTCGGAGCGCACCCTCGCGGCTCTCGCGCAATATCCCGGCCTGCCCTGCGCCATTTCCTGGGGTGGCGTGCTGATCGTTGCGGTAGTTCTCTGTGTGAAGGGCGAAACTCGTAACTGCCTATTGGGTAAAGGCAAAGCCCTCTCGCTCGTCAGCCTCGGCGCCCTCGCGCTGTTCCTCATGTTCACGCTTCTGGGCTGGTCTCTAACCTAGAGGGCGCGTCTAAAGCGTGGAATATACGAGATTCACAAAAAAGTCCGGTTTGATGCTTCCGTTGCCCCATTGCGCATCCAGGTCTGCGGTCGGTTTCGCCGCTGTCACTTCCGCCAGGGACTTTCCCGCATCTTTTTGCTTTTTCACGCGGTCCCGCACCGTCGCCAGCATGTCGTGATATTTGGTGAGACCGGCCTTGTCCCCCAGCGGACCGTGTCCCGGAACAATCTTCGTGTCCGCATCCGCAAGCTTAATTCCTTGCTCCGAGGCAGCGATCATCCCGTTGATCGTGCCTCCGGTGCTGCCATCGATCAGCGGATAATTTCCGTTGAACCAGATGTCGCCCATGTGCAGCACATTGCCGTTGGCATAGTGCACGTAGATATCGCCGTCGGTATGCGCGGGTGAAAAGTAACCGAGGTGCAAGCGTTCATTGTTGAAATAAAGTGCCGTGCCCTCCGTGAACGTCTGTTGCGGCCACGCCGCTGCCGGCGCAGCGTCAAAGTGCAATCCAAACGCAGCCATTTCCTGGGGGGTGGAGAGCCGTTTCCGCGTGTTTTCGTGGGCCACGATCAGCGCACCGGCCTCATGCAGCCCTTGATTCCCATCGGTGTGGTCGAAATGCCAGTGGGTGTTGATCAGCACCTTCAGCGGCGCGCTGCCCAAGCCGTCCAGGGCGTCTCGCAGTTTCGGCGTCACCGTGGAAAAGCTCGAATCCACCAGCACTTTGCCGTCTGGGCCGTTCAGCGCCACCATGTTGCCCCCCGCTCCATACAACATATAAATGCTGTCGCGCAACTTCATGGTCTGTAGTGGCACGGTCCCCATTTGCGCGCGCATCTTGGCCACAAAGTCCGGGCCAAACGGCGAGCCCGCCTGCCCTGCGGCTTGAGCCGCCGGTTGCGATTGTTGGGCAAACGCGCTAGCTAGCGTACCCTTCGGCAGAATGCTGGAAACCAGGCTTGCCCCAGCCAGGTAGCCGGCGGTTTTCAACAACTCCCGCCGAGAAGCTACTCGCGACACCGTTACGTCCGCCATTTCTCGTTTCTCCTCCCCGTCTGATGCACCACGTCACTGCCCATCTACAAGCCACTCACCCGGGCGTCGGTCTGGGAATCGCAGCCAGAATATACAGACTGCTGCCCTGCTCACCCCCGCTATCTTACCCTTACCTCCTTCCTTGACTTCATTCCCGGCAAAACGATATAAGCTACCAAGCCGCTCCGGTCCTCGAATGTATATTGCCGATCATCCCCGCGTCGCGTCAGGCTTTTTGTGGACCAGGGGCTTTTTGTGGACCAGGGGCGTTGTGCGCCCAGCCGCCGTCTTGTGGGCAGGTATCCTGTGCATTTCGCTGGCATTGCCAGCGCCGCTGCCAGCGCAGTCCGCGAATGACGCCGCGAGACAGTCCGGCAAATACGTTGGACCCGGTTCCTGCGCGGCCACCAGCTGCCACGGGAGCGTCAAACCGGTGGCCGGCAGCCGCATCCTGCAGAACGAATATTCCACGTGGATCATCCAGGACAAACACAGCCGCGCGTATCAGGCGCTGACCGGCGAAGTCGGGGAGCGCATGGCTAAGATTTTGCAACTGGGCAAAGCAGAGGAAGCACCTAAGTGTCTGGCGTGCCACGCGCTGGCGCCGGCGCCGGAATTAATCGGGCGAAAATTTGAAGTCACCGAAGGCGTGACCTGCGAAAACTGCCACGGGCCGGCGCAAGGGTGGCTGGGGCAGCACACCGCGAAGGATTCTCCGGAAAAACATCTGCAATCGGTGCGCGAATTTCACATGGTGGATACGCGCAACGTCATCGTGCGCACGGAAAAATGCCTGGAATGCCATCTCGGCAACGCCGGGAAATTTGTAGACCACGAAATGATCGCCGCCGGGCATCCAGATTTATATTTCGAGCTGGATTCTTTTTCCGCGGTGATGCCGCGTCACTGGAACGTTCCGCGCCTGAACGCTAACGGTTCGCTGGCCGAGGATTCTTCTTGGGAAGGGGTGCGCGATTGGAGCACCGGTCAGGCCGTGCAACTGCGCGCGGCCTTGGACCGAGTGGCCTGGCGCGCGAGGGGCGAGCGATACGACAAGAAAAATATCTGGCCGGAGTATTCCGAGCTGTCCTGCTTCGCCTGCCACCATGCGCTGACGCCGGCGAAGGATAGCTGGCGGCAGGACCACGGCTACGCCGGACGCCGCCCCGGCGATCCCGCGTGGAACGAATCGCGCTATGTTGTTTTCCGACTGCTGGCGAAAGAAGTTGATGCCGCCAGCGCGCAAGACCTGGAGCAAAAACTCGACGCCGTCGCCGGCGAAATGAGCAAGTTGAATCCCGATCGCAATACCGCGGCTTCCACAGCCACGGCTGCCGCGCCCATCGCGCAGCGTTTCGCGGAACGGCTCGTCACAATGAACTACGATCGCGGCATGGTGCTGCGCATGATGCAGAGCATCTGCGACAACGCCGAGGAAATTTCTCTGGCCGACGAACGTGCCGCCGAACAGGCCACCATGGCTCTCGATTCGTTGTACATTGCGTATAACAAAGAGGCCAAGCCGGGCAACTCCACCGAAGTGCGCGCGTCCATTAACGGACTTTTTCAGCAACTGGAAAATCCCTCGGCCTACAACGCCGATACTTTCGCCGCCGCGCTACGCCACATCCGCCCCATGCTGCAGTAGCGAAAGATTTGCGGTAGGCGCGCCAGCGCGAGAGTAAACAAAAGCTGCGCCGCTCCGGCCCGGCTTGAGACGAAACACAATGAACAGTCTCGAAAACTGGTTTTGCGCTACAGGTTTCTGGCGCAATGCAACGCAGCGACGGCTCCTGCCCGCGATGCTGGACGGCTGGGATCTGGGCAACAGCGTGTTGGAATTGGGTGCCGGTCCCGGCGCCGCCACGCCCGCACTGCGACAGAAATTTTCGCGGGTGACCAGCCTTGAATATAGCGCGGCGTTCGCGGCAAAAATCGCGCGCGATGCGCACAACCTGCATGAGGGAAAATCCCCGGCGCAAACCGCGGGAGCTGCCGCACCTTCCGCGAATGCGCACGAGACAGCGCGAGCGATGCAAAGTGTGCAAGTGGTGCAAGGCGACGCGGCGCAGTTGCCGTTTGGCGACGCGAGTTTTTCGTGTGCGATTGCCATTTTGATGCTGCATCATCTGCGATCCAGGGAATTGCAGGACCGCGCCTTGGGTGAAGTGCTTCGCGTGCTGGAGCCGGGCGGAATTTTTCTGGCGTTTGAAATTAACGATGGGTGGCTGCAGCGCCTGCTGCACACGCGCAGCACGTTCGTGCCGTTTGCGGCGGGCGCAGCCAACGCGCGGTTGAATGCCGCGGGGTTTGCGCGCGTCTCCGTAGATTTCTTGCGCGGGGGATTTCTGCTGCGTGCGACGCGCAGCGTGGAATGAAAGTTTTCAAGCGGAGCGTGGCATGATGCGAGGGTGGCTGTCGCGCAGTGAGAACCTCAGTGGCGAAAGCTTTTGTTGCATCTTGACGCTTCCTTACACATCGCGCATTGACCGCGCCGCCGCAGCCGCTTAGCATCGGGACATGAGTACGCTGACCACCACCATCGCGGAAGCGCGGGGGAAATTTCCTCCGGGGCCGGATTCCGTCGGGCGCAGAAGACTTAGCGGACAACTGGGACTGGTGCGACGCGATCCGCTGGCGTTCTTCACACATTGCGCGCGGACCTACGGCGATATCACCGGGATGCGCTATTTCAATTTTCGCGTGTTCTTCATAAACAATCCCGATTACATCGAAGACGTGCTGGTGAACAACGCGCGGAAATTCCATAAAGGCCGCATATTGCAGGCCAATAAGAATGTTTTCGGCGAAGGGTTGCTCACCAGCGAGGGCAGTTTCTGGTTGCGGCAGCGGCGGCTGGCGCAGCCGGCGTTTCACCGCGCGCGTATCGCGGCATATGCGGAAACCATGGTGAGTTATACGGAGCGTTTGCTGCACGGCTGGCGCGACGGCGAAGCGCGCGACATTCACGAAGAGATGATGCGCGTCACGCTGCAGATCGTTGGCAAAACGCTGTTTGACGCGGACGTGGCGCGCGATGCGCAGGAGGTAGGGCAGTCGCTGGAATTGCTGATGGAGCTCAGCGCCGATTTTGGGAGAGCGATCCTGATTCCCAGCTGGGTGCCAACGCTGGGCAACATCCGCAAATCGCGGGCGATCAAACGGCTGGACAAAATTATTTACCGCATCATCGAGGAGCGGCGTAAGTCGGGACATGACGCGGGCGATTTGCTGTCCATGCTGCTGGCGGCGCAGGATGAAGACGGCTCGCGTATGACGGACAAGCAGTTGCGCGACGAATCGATCACCCTGTTTCTCGCCGGGCATGAGACCACGGCGAACGCGCTGTCCTGGACGTGGTGGCTGCTAGCGCAAAATGGCGCAGCGGAGAAGAAACTGCACGAGGAACTGGATGGGGTGCTGGGCGGAAAGGCGCCGACGCTCGACGACGTGGTGAAACTGAAATACACCGATCACGTTTTGACGGAATCGATGCGCTTGTATCCCCCGGCGTGGGGCACGGCGCGTGTGGCCATCGAGGATCACGAGCTGGGCGGCTATCACGTCCCGAAGGGCACGGGCGTTTCGCTGTCGCAATGGGTGATGCACCGCGACCCGCGGTGGTTTGACGCGCCAGAAGAGTTTCGTCCGGAGCGCTGGGAAGACGGCCTAGCAAAGCGTTTGCCACGCTTCGCTTATTTCCCCTTCGGTGGCGGCCCGCGCCAGTGCATTGGCAACAATTTTGCGTTGATGGAAGCCATGCTGGTACTGGCGACCATCGCGCAACGCTACCGCTTTCGCCTGGTCGAAGGCCACCCGGTTGTGCCGCTGCCGTCGATCACGCTGCGGCCGCGCCACGGCATCCGCGCAGTGCTAGAAGCGCGATAAAAACAGAGCGACCGCGATCCCGAGTCTAGCTAGTGCTGGCGTTGCTATGCTTTCCCAGGGTACAGATGCACCTGGCCATCGGAAACTACCGCGATGTATTTTCCGTGTTCCAGGAATTGCATGACTTTGACGCCTTGTTTGGCCATTTGGGCCCAGCGGGATTTCGTGGAAGGACTTTGCTCCAGCCCGCGCAGTTCTCTTCCGGCGAATTGAAAATCCACTTGTTTGAGTTTCTGGCGTGGAGTGGCGCGAACGCTAAAGGTGTCGTCTTCCACGATTACGAGCTTGAGGTTGTCTACCAGGGACTGGCGCCAGACGCTCAGAAGGGTTTCCTCGAGAGTGGCCATGGAAGCCATTGGTGAATGATACGCCGTTATTTTTGTTCTTTGTGGCACCACTCTTGAAGTGATTTACAGCGTCCCTGGTTATCGGTGGAATCGTAGCGTTTCGCACACGCGCCGTGACCGCCGACACATCGCTGCCGGACAGAAGGCGTATGTTTGTCAGGGTACCCGTCCGGGTGCCGGACCATTCGTCCCGGCGATGGAGAAGTTGAGGAGGGGAATATGCATCGTGTTCTGGTTTTGGTATGCGCCATTCTGTTGGCTGGCAGCACTACAAGTTTTGTGCAGCAAAGCCACGCGCAGGCGAAAGGCAACGAAGCGCAGGCGGCACCGGGTCCGATTCCCGCGGATGCCGCAAGCAAGGTAAATCCAGTCAAACCCACGCCGGAAGGCCTCGCGGCGGCGCGCAAGCTATACGGATATCACTGCGCGATGTGTCATGGGAAGGATGGAGACGGGAAGGGCGAACTGGCTCTAGAGATGAAATTGGAGCTCCACGATTGGCGCGACGCGAAAAGCATTGCGAATGTGACGGATGGCGAACTGTTTTACGTCGTGACCAACGGAAGAGGGAAAATGCTTGGCGGCGAGGGAGACGGAGTCAAGGAGGAGGTCCGGTGGAACCTCGTAAATCTGGTCCGTTCATTTGCGAAAAAAACTACAGACCAACACGGCAGTTAGAAATCTCGCCAGGGCTTCCACAACGGGACGCTCGTGTAACCTACCTTGTAGAGCAGGTCATCGGCAGCGAGCTTCCATTTTCTGGCGTTGGCCAGCCACTTGGCGGCCCGGAAGAGGAGGAGTTTTAGCACGATGCGCCTCGCGATGGGTACGCGTTTGGGAATTCAGCAGAGAAGCGAGCTTCGCAGCTTCAGTATCGCCCTGCACTATAACCCTGTCAACGCATTCATCGTCTATTTAAGCGAGAGTTGGTATTCCTGTCGCGGGTTATTTGTTGGAGGTGGCGTGGCGCAGCTCGGAACGGGCCTGGATGACACGCAGGATGGCGTCGCGGCTGACAATGCCGACCACGTGGGCGCCGTCGTCAGGGGAGCCGCTAACAACCGGCATTTGACTAATGTCGGCGGCGAAGAGGCGCTCGAGCAGGCGCTGCAAGGGTTCGTCTTGCGAGGCCCACAGGATGCGGTCGCGGGGAATCATGACACTTTGCACCGAGTTGTGTTCCCATTCGTCGCGCGGGACGGCGTGCAGCGCTTCAAGGGTCTGGGCGAGATGAAC
>Ga0209040_10004561_pt1 | contig 10438 bp, 7 predicted proteins | sample BogFormECP12_OM3_FD_188240 | JGI IMG/M metagenome (GOLD analysis project Ga0209040, IMG submission 188240) | Bog forest soil microbial communities from Calvert Island, British Columbia, Canada - ECP12_OM3 (SPAdes) (version 2) | ecosystem: Environmental > Aquatic > Freshwater > Wetlands > Bog ... | reverse complement strand
TCGCGCTCATTCAGACGGCGCAATCTCCGAGGTTGGACAATGCAAATGTCGGCTCAGCCATCTAAGTGGGGAGCAAAGGTTCGGCGCACTGCACGGGTCGGGGATTCGCTCGCTTCTTGTCCAGCTTGTCCTTCATCCTCAGGAAGAACTCCTCATACGTAGTTCGCGATATGTAGGCCAGTGCTGTGGCGATGACGAGAACTATCAGGAGCCGCAGGAAGCATTGTCCGAAACTGTGTCCGACATGAAAGAAGGCGAATTTCAAAGACGCGTCGTTGTACAGGCTGAAAATCAGCGCATGGATCAGATATAAGCCGTAACTGATGAAACCGTAGAAGGATAGAATGCGCAGGTTGACGAGTCTGTGACAGGCACCCGTGCCCAGCCACAGCGCGGCGCAAAGCACACTCAGGGAGCCGTAGTTTACGCAGGCGGCACGCAGACTTATCGCGATGAATCTCGGAACTGCCACGCTGGCAACGAGGGTTGTCGCTGCAACAAGAGCGCTCAGGCCTACGAGTTTCAAGAGGTTCATCCTTGAGGCCATGGTGGAGCGAGCAAACACAGCTAGCAGAGATCCGAGGGCCAAACCATCGGCCGAAAGCCATGTGTAGGGGCCCCACCACAAACCCCCACGAGCTACAGCAATCGCCCGCAAAATCGGCTCGCATGCGCAGATCAAGGCGGCTGTTATGACGAGACCGCGACTGGTCAACATTCTGACGGTTGCAGGCCAGAGGAGATAAAAGTGCTCCTCAACCGCCAAGGACCAAAGAGGCGAGTAGTCTCTCGCTACTCCGAGCAATGGAGTAATGTTGGAAAGGTAGATGACGCTCAACCCTGCGAAGGCCCACGACGTATGATGGCTGACGAAACTAAGCCTTCCTACTAAAACAAGTATGGCAATCAAGAGATAGTAAGCGGGCAATATGCGTAAGGCTCGGCGAAAGTAAAACCGGGAATAGTATTGCGGTTTGTGTGCGCTGTCGAGGAGAATGCCAGTGATCAAAAAACCGGATAGAACAAAGAAGAGGTTGACGCCTGTCCACCCCAGGCTCACCGCAGATAAAAACAGGCGCTCCCAGGCCGGGACAATCGGACCTGAGGGTGTAAAGTCTTCGAAAGCATGAAAGAGGAACACCATCAAAATAGCTATCCCGCGGACGGTATCCAATTCTGGCATCACTGGCCTTAGAATTCCGGAATGTCTTTCGGCCTTTGACATGAGCACCCTCAGCTCGTCGCAGTAACTCCTCGAATTCGCGTTGTCTACGATCGCCGGCGAGACAAGATCGATAGCGAATACGATCGTGCTCCTTAATTCGGAGGATCATAACACGGTGACAGTCAGGGGTTGGACAGATTTACAGTGACCGGCTGGTGTTAACTGGCGACGGGTCAGGTGTGAGAATTGGTTGATGAGAATTGCATTATTGGTTCCCACTTTGGAGATCGGCGGAGTCGAACGAGTATTCGCGAATCTAGCCAATGGTCTGCTTCAATGTGGAACCGAGGTCGATCTCGTGGTCGGCCGAGCCGGCGGCGAGATGGCGAGGTTTCTCGACCGAGACATCCCCATATTTGATCTCAAGTCCGAACACATGATGAGAAGCGTGCCGAGGGTGGCAAAGTACCTGAAGGCAAGGGAACCCGAGGCGATGATTGCCGCTATGACTCATTGCACCGCAGCCGCAGTGGTTGCGCGAGCCGTCGCTCGTAAGAAAACAAGAATCGTAGCAACGGAACACAACACGATGTCGAGGATAGTGGCAAATACGTCAGGGCTCAAATACCGCTTGATGCCGCTATGGAGCCGCTGGGCCCTCAACTCGGCTGATGCGATCGTGGCTGTCTCCGGTGGCGTTGCGGACGATTTGTCAGCGCAGACCGGCATCCTTCGCAAAAGAGTCAGGGTTCTTTACAATCCCGTAATTACGGATGCGCTCCACTCGGCAGCCGCAGCGGCGGTCGAGCATCCGTGGTTCGATGCCGGGGAGCCGCCGGTGATACTGGCTGTCGGCCGACTGGATAAGCAGAAGGACTTCCCCATGTTGGTCCGAGCATTTCGTCTGATCAGAAACAGCCGCCCGGCTCGTCTGGTGATTCTGGGCGAGGGGCCGGATAGAGCGCGAATAGAGCATGTGGTCCATGATGCCAGCCTAACCAAAGATGTGGACCTCCCAGGTTTCGAACATAACCCCTATCGCTTCATGGATCGAGCCGCCGTATTCGCATGCTCGTCCCAGTGGGAAGGATTTGGCGTAGCGCTGGTGGAAGCCCTGTCTCTAGGGACTCCTGTTGTCTCAACCAACTGCACGCACGGTCCTGCAGAAATACTTTGTGACGGTAAATTCGGCACGCTCGTTCCTGTGGGAGATCACGAGGCCATGGCACAAGCTCTGTTGAATGCTCTGGACAATCCGGTGCGAAGGCACCGTTCAGCGCAACTTTGTTCCGCGCACCTGGAGCAGTTCACCGTTGCCAATGTAGTTTCGAACTATTTGTCGGTCGTCAACAATTAGGAGACGAGCATGGTGCAAAACCCTGGTGGATTTGTAATCAGCCTCGATTTTGAGCTGCACTGGGGCGTCAGGGATCACCGTACCGTTGACGAATATCGCGCGAACCTGCTCGGGGTTCGCCAGGCCGTTCCCGCGATTCTCGGACTGTTCGAGAGATATGGGATCCACGCGACCTGGGCCACTGTCGGGTTTCTGTTTTTCAAGACTCTGGATGATCTGAAAACCGCGTTGCCCGAAGAACTACCGATGTACCGCGAAGCCAGCCTGGACCCGTATGCGGCGTTATCTGAAGTGGGCAAGAACGAAGACGAGGATCCTTTCCATTTTGCGCCCAACCTGATCCGAAAGATACTCGCATGCGAAGGGCAGGAAGTCGGCACGCATACTCTGTCTCACTTTTACGCGTTGGCTCCGGGGCCGACGCTCGAATCATTTCGCGCGGATCTCAGGAGCGCAAAGTCAGTCGCCAGCCAACACGGCATCGTGCTGAAGAGCATAGTCTTTCCTCGCAATCAGATATCGCCAAACCATTTGCGCATTTGCGGCGAAGAAGGTTTGATTGCATATCGAAGTACGGAAGCGGACCCGTGGATCGAAAGAGGGAACGGAATGCCCGGCAGAGCGATGCGATTGGCCGACTCCTATTTGGGCCTTAGTGGCGACGGATGCGCAACGCCGTGCCTCGAAGAGGAATATTCGATGGTGAGAGTGTCCGGCTCAAGATTCCTGCGTCCGTGGAATGCGGTGCTGAGAGGATTCGAGGAGATGCGGCTCAGACGGATCTGCGCATCGATGAACGCAGCTGCGAAGAGCAACAAAACGTTTCACCTGTGGTGGCACCCACACAATTTCGGAGTGAACTTAGAGGAGAACATGGCCGTGTTGACCCGCATCGCGAAGCATTACGCAAATATAAACCGCGAGACGGGCTGGTCGTCGTTGACCATGGCCGAGGTTGCCGAGAATGTTCTGCGCGCGGAGAAACCGCATTGCGTGGCATAGTTCTGCTCGTCGATGACAGCGACTTATCACGAATCATCTACCACGCACTGGCTGGCGAGTTCAGCATAGACGCGGTTGTCCGGGAAGCAGAGGTCTCGCGGTTCGTCTTTCTCAGGCGGCGGCTGAAGAGACTTGGCTGGCCAACGGTGTTGGGGCAAATTGTATTTGCGAAGTGCATCGTTCCCGTGCTGAAACGGGAGACGGCCCGGCGCAGAGCGGACATTTTGCAGCAATGCAGAATGAATGAAGATTCTATTCCAGCGGAGCGTGTGATTGACGTCCGATCAGTCAATGACGTTCAGACCGTAGCAATTTTGCGGAAGCTATCCCCTCAGGTCATTGTCGTGAATGGCACCCGAATCCTGGAGGAGAATCTATTGAATGGGACTGACGGGATATTTGTGAATACCCATGTTGGTATCACGCCTCTTTATCGAGGAGTTCATGGAGGTTACTGGGCACTGGCCTGCGGCGATCCGGATCATTTCGGCGTAACGATCCATAAGATTGACAAGGGGATCGATACCGGAGCCATCGTTGCACAAGGGCTGACTCAGCCATCCGAATCTGATAACTTTGCTACCTACCCGCTGCTGCAGATCGCCACCGCGATCCCATTGCTGAAACAAGCCATTCGTGATGCGGTCGCCGGAAAACTCGAAACGATTCCCGCGCCTGCCGGAAAGTCGAAGCTATGGTCGCACCCGACCGCTTTCCAATATATAAAACGCCGGGTCACGCTCGGCATCCGGTGAGTAACAAAGTTTACGATAGGGTTGCGAGTGGATTGCCCGAAGCCGCGCGTGACGTTCTAATTCTTCGAATCCACTCTACAGTTGCGGATGCGCCGCCTCCAATCAACAAGGAATACATCGGCATCACCGGAACTCTAAACCGCGAATAAGCTTCCGCTCCAGCTGAAATCACCAGGAAGTAAGCAACCGTAAGCACAAGGAGATAGCACAAGTTTCGATCACGCCGATACCAGTACCCACATCCAACAACGGCCAGGCATGTCTCGGGAACGGTGAAGAGCAACACGATGTATTCTGCTACGCGGGGGCTGACGTTGCTGATTCTGGATAGAGCCTCTGCGCCTCCTCCGAAGACGATGTATGCGAGCGCCCAAACAGTTGATCGAAGGTAACTCAAAGGATTACTCAGGATGATACTTATGCCCTTGCGGGATGAATATGAGGCATTCTGCGTTTCGCTAACCTGCGAGCAGTCGCGCCCATACAGGCGTTCTAATTCAGCGCACGTCTCATTCAACAGTGCGTTTCTCACCGCGAGAACGTTCGTCAGATAGGCCCCGGGCCGCTGAATTGCCAACGCTCCGGCGGCCCGATAGTACAGGATGTCTTCGGCCCCGATGGTGCTCATGCCAAAATACCCTGCTTCGACAAAATTCCGCGTGGACCATAGCAAGGGAAGAAGCAAGAACGACGCAACCAGGAACAGGACAGGACGCAAGGCACGACGACGCAGCGCCAGGAACAGACAAATCGACAGCGGCACAAAGTACAGCATGCCAACCGGGCGAACAAGTGCGGCGCAACCGCCCAGCAGGCCAGCCGCGGTGCTCGCAAGCACAGCACCCTCGGGCTTCGTCATCGCACGATACAGGAACGAGGCTGCCAGGGTGATAAGAACCATAGTGGTGATTTCGGTCAAGAGGAGGTTCGCGATGCGGAGAGTCGCCAGATCCAGGGACAAGACTGAAGCGGCAGCTAACGCTACCAAGCGGCTGCCCGTAATTCGAAGAGCGAAGGCGGCTACAGCGACGGTCAATACCACGCAAAGCAGGTGCTGCACGAAGATCAGATATTCGACCCGTAGAGGAGCGACCTGGAAGAGGGCGAGGAGGAGCGGGTAGCCTGGTGTTCGACGCAATTCTGGTTGGTGCAAGACATTCACGAATCCTAGTCCGTGCAGAAGATTCGCGGCAGGGATCAAATAAGACGGGGTGTCGACCCCGTAATGCTCGTGATCGAGGGCCAGGTATGCCGAATGGGTCAGGAGACTCAGGACGAGTGCGATCCATAAGACGGGCGATCCGATGGATCTCCTATTGGGCATAATCTATTGTCCAACCTCTGGTGGTTCATTGGGCAAACGTCCTGGCAACGACAAGCTTCTATTGTCGCTCCCGCAGGAGCACGGTTATACAGGCGATAATAGAATGTCGTCTAGCCAGAATTTACCCTGAACCCGCGTCTCGCCTGGACGGCGCAGCACTGCAAGAAGGAGGAGATGCGTTTCAGGCCCGGTTTGCAGCCCTGTTTCGACGCGATGCCATGCGGTGGTACCGATAGTGTCCTCCGTGGAGCCATAGACTTCGTTGGTGAAGCCGTCCAAGAGGGTAAGCATCGGACCATTTGCGGTTTTGAGATCATCGCTCTTTACCCATGCCGACAATCGATATCGGGTGTCCGGCTGCACAGCAATGTATTGAAAGATACCGGCGTCGCTCCCGCTCCCGCTGTACGTCAATCTTAGCGAGCGGTCTCCAGTATGGAATTCTGCTTCGTCCAGGGTGACGGAAATTTGCGATTTGGGACTGTAGCGCCAGTCGAAGCCTGAATTAAGAATTTCCTGAGTGAACGAGCCGTCCATGATGAGGTTGTCCAGTTGAGAATACGCTTGAAGAGCCTTCGATCTGAGCGCGAGCTGCTTCCATGCATCGGTTGCCTGGGCAACGAGGTGGGCCTGAAGCAGATGATCTATGTAAAAGAGCCCATGGTGGTAATCCAAAGCATCGTTCGATTGCATAAGGGCCGACCAGATCTGATGAGCGGCATCGAGTTCACCGGTCGACATCAGGAGTTTGATAAAGGCGAAGTAGACTTCCGGATTTGACGGGAGAATGCTTTGAATGCGGTTGATGTCGTGCAGCGATTGCCAGCAGACATTCAGCGCGGCGGGAGCAAGTGACGGTTCCTCCCGCAGGACAATCGCGAACTGCTTCAGGGCCTCCGAAGTGTCGCCTTGAATCAGGAAAAAGTTGGCGGCGTTCCAAGCTGTATCCGGAGTTGTGGGATCAGCAGCCAGGGCCTTGCGAACCGCAGCGGTACTTAGCTGGTTTTTCCCGACGGAATAATACGCCCGCGCGAGGTCCAGCCAGATCGAAGAGCTATACGGATTCAGTTCGGAGGCTTTCCTGCATTCGTCAACGGCACGTTCGGGTTCCTGGGAGGCGAAGATCATGCTGCGACACAGCAGATCGTGATAGGTAGCGTTCTGCGGCGCGAGCGCAATTGCTCTAGCGATGGAGGACGGGTCGGAGTGATCGGCGAGCCGCTGCGCGAGATATGCCTGGATTGCGAAGCAGGTGTAACCTGCAGCAGCTGCGACGCTGAGCGCGAACAAGAGCAGGCGTTTTAACCGGTCCTGTTTTGCTGTCCGCCCCATCGGAAGTGAATCCCCTCCAATTCCGGATTATGAATCCGTTCCCGATGAAGATTTGGACACTGCTTCGTCCTGCACGTGGGGGGCCCCTTCGTGCGAATCCCAGCCGTTGTTGGACTTCGCGAAATCCTTTTTGTCTTCCCGGGTGTAATGGTGGTATTTGGAACCGTAATAGTAGTAGTAATAATCCGGCGAAGCTAAATCGGCCGCGTTCACTACAACGCCGAGCAAATCGGCCTTCACACTTTGGAGAAGGTCGCGTGTCCGGCGAACATGGGCGGCGGTGGTCTGACCGGAGCGAACGATCAATAACACTGCATCCGTCTGAACCGACAGGAGAACGGGGTCAGTTACCGAGATAACGGGAGGGGAATCGACGATGACGTGGTCATAATCATTGCAGAACGTCGTCAGCAATTCCTGCATTAGCGGCGAGCTCAACAGCTCCGATGGATGCGGAGGAATTGGGCCCGCCGGAATTGCGAACAGATTCGGCTGAATGGTGGGTTGAAGCGCGTCACTCACCTTCGCGCTCCCGGTTAAGATATTCGATAATCCCACTTGACCTTTTAGATTAAACGCCTTGTGAATATTTGGACGACGCATATCCGCGTCGAGCAGCAGGACTCGCTTCCCCTGCTGAGCCAGGACAATGGCGATATTCAGGCAGGTCATGGTTTTTCCATCCCGAGGAGCGGAACTCGTAATCAGGATGGAGCGCGGCGGGTGGGTGGCACTCGACAAAAGAATCGATGTGCGCAGCGTGCGATACGCTTCCGCAATTTCCGACTGAGGTTCCAGATAACAAATCAGCGGACGAGGGCCTTTACCGTTGCGCGCAGCCGTCTTGAGCAGATGTGCCTTCGTCATGCCGATTGCCGGTCCATCAAGTGCGGGCTGCAATGGAATCACTCCGAGCGTCGGCAGCCCCGAGATGCTTTCTGCCTGCTCCGGCGTTCGCACAGTACTGTCGAGCGCCTCCAAACCAAATGCGAGTGCAATCCCGGCGACGAGGCTGACGAGCAAGGCGAACTCCAGGTTTCTGGGGATGTTCGGGCTCGCAGGATGAAGCGGTACCCGTGCCCTGTCGACGACACGAATGTTACTGGAGTCCAGGCCCGCAGCAAGACTGGCCTCCTTTAGTTGCTGGAGCAGCCCGTCATAAAGCTGGCGGTTTGAATCAGCCTCCTGCTTAAGGACTTTGTACTCGATGGCATTCTCGTTGAGTCGATCAGCGACTCCCATTTGCTCAGCAAGGGCGGCCTGCAACATTCCTTCTCTGTTCAATGCTGCCTGGTAGTCATTCCTGATTCGATTTACGCTGGCCTGCACCTGGTCTCGGTAACTCTTGTCAATTTGATCGAGCTGGTTCTTAACTTCGGTCACCTTCGGGTAGCCCGGGCCAAATTGGGTGGAGAGAAGCGCATATTCGGCCTGCAGTTCGGTCTGCCGTTGACGGAGAGCGGTCAGGATCGGGTCCTGGAGAACCGCGCTCAGAGTTTCCGGATTGCCGTTTGTCGCTACCTGGTAGAGCGACTCTTTTTGAATACGATCGGCCTGTGCGGCAGTCAGCTCCTTATTCAGTTCGTCGAGCTTTTCCGTTGTCAGGTTCTGTTTGTCGTCGGTTCCGACGATGTTGTGTTCTTTCTGGTACTGAACCAGCTTCGACTGCGAGGATTCCATTTTGATCTGCAGATCGGCCAGTTGCTTCGACAGCCAATCGGCAGCTTGCATCGTGCTGTCATATCGCGATTTCACGTTTTGCTCTATGAACGCGGCCGCCAGGGCATTCGCGACATCCGCAGCAATCGAAGGATTGGGGTCGGAGTACTTGATTTCAACCAGCGATGTATCTGGGATCTGCTGCACCCTCAGACTCCCCTGAAGCTTGCGAATGAGTTGCTCCTGGCGCAGCCTCTCGTTGGCCGGCGATTCTGAAACGGCGATCCCGCCGCTGCTTTGTGTTCTGGCCTTTCCTGCAAAGTCAGGGTGCGCGTCGAGGTCCAGCCTGTGGATTGCCAATTCCGCCATTGTGTCCGATTGGAGGATCTTGACCTTTGTGTCGATATCACGCTGCTGGTCGTCAGTGGCCTGAGCCCCGTTGCTTTCCTTGAAGTTGAGTGGGCTGGATACCTGCGGTGAGATCAAGATCCTGGTTGCCGCTTCATAAATCGGCGTCATGCGTACACTGATTAACGCAGCCATAATGACTACGACGAAGATAGTCGCGAACACAATCCATTTGCGCTTCAGCAGGATTCGCCAGTAATCGGCGAGGGACCGCTCCCGCATGGGGAGTCCATACATCTCCTGAAGATTCGCGAGTCTGAGCGAATCATGGCGTGCGGGTTCGGAAGATCCTTCGAGTAATCTTCCTGCATCCATTTCGGCTACCCTCGTGTTCTGCCAAATTCCCGATCGGACTCTGGTTTGTTCAAGCGACTGCTTACAAGCGCAGCCAAAACGAAGAAGAACATCGCATTCGCGGGAATCTGGAGGTTGAAGTCCACGAATCCGTGAACCAGAAGACCAATACAGCCCAGAAAGGCGGCGAGCGCAATGCTTGATTGCGTGTCGCTGCGCCAGTCGTTCAGGTTGCGAATACCCTCGCGGCACAGCAGCGTAAGGAAGGCGGCCGCAAAGGCAAAGCCAATGATACCGGTCTCAACGAGCGTTTGAACGAAGTCATTATGAGCTTCGTTCACCCATAGATTTGTAAAAAAGCTCCTGAATGAAGGGTACACGACGGGAAACGTTCCGAGGCCCCATCCAAGGAAAGGGCGCTCTCGGAGCATCCTCATGCTGTCTTTGACAATGGCAACGCGTCCGGTTGCTCCAGCGTCGGCAATCGGGTTAAGCAGGCGCGCGAATCTTTCCACCAGCCCGGGAGGACGCAACCAGGTCAGCCAGACAATGAGAGCAAGGCAGAGAGCGCCGAGCAGCAGGATCTCACGATAAGCTGAGCGTCTATTGCGGAACAAGATCAGCAGGAGTATTGCCAATTCAGCCGAGAAAGCTATCATGCCGCCGAGCGACTGTGACAGGAAGATAGTGCTGCACATGACGACGGCTGCAAAGAGAAAGAGCGCCCGAGCAGTTTTCCCGGCCCGACTGACAATCGCAAATACGATTGCGAATGGAACGAGCATTTCCATCAGGCCGGCATAGTGTGCATGATTCACATAGGGTCCGTAGATCCATCCGCCATATCGATTGGACACGACCCAATAGATCTTTCCATTCGATGTGAATTGTTGAACGATTGCGAAGAGCGAGATGAGGAATCCATACGCGACGCAAAAGAAGCCGAAGGCTGAGACCCACGGCTGCCGACAGAGCACCTGGGACGCAACGAAAAATATCCCTGCATAACCAGCCCATAACAAACCCGCCGACCATGTGGCGTACCAATAGGCCGTCAAATGAAATGCGATCTGAATGAGCACGACGCCGGCAAACAGGGCGATGGGAATATGTAACGGGTTCGTAATGATGTGAAATTCGCC
>Ga0209040_10004560_pt1 | contig 10439 bp, 9 predicted proteins | sample BogFormECP12_OM3_FD_188240 | JGI IMG/M metagenome (GOLD analysis project Ga0209040, IMG submission 188240) | Bog forest soil microbial communities from Calvert Island, British Columbia, Canada - ECP12_OM3 (SPAdes) (version 2) | ecosystem: Environmental > Aquatic > Freshwater > Wetlands > Bog ... | reverse complement strand
AGCGAATTTTCCATATCGCCTCACCGACCCCGAACATCCCCGCGTTCGTCCAACGGAGCTTCCGCGGCGGCTGCGCGCCGCGAAAACTCTTAATTCGTTCTGGAACGTAAAGCGCAGCTCGTAGTCTGGCACTATCAGGCTGCTTGCAGGGAGAAACCACCATGAAACGACGCACACACTGCTCTCCGGGGCAGCGGCAACGCTCGCCGCCACGCCGCTCGCGCGGTCATATGCACAGAAGCCGGTGACGATCCACTGGTGGTACCATTTCGACGACCCGAAGGCGACGCCCGACGAACTGGTGGCGGCGTTCGAAAAGGAGAATCCTGGCATCAAGATCGAGCCGGAGAACATCCCGTGGGGCGGCGGCGGCGATTACGACAACCGACTGTACACCTCGATCATCGCCAACAACGGCCCAGACACGGCGATGGTGAAGTTCAACAACCTGGCGCGGCTGATGGAGATGGACGCGCTGACGCCGCTCGACAAATGGATCGACGCCTGGCCGGGCAAGAGTGACATCACCGACGATCTGTGGCGTCTGCACACCGCGCCCGATGGCAAGCGCTACTACATGCCGCTGCAATACGTCGTGCTGTATCTCTACGTGCGGCTCGATCTGCTGGCGAAGCAGAACCTCAAGGTGCCGACCAACTTCGATGAGTTCCTCACCGCGGCGAAGGCGCTGACCGGCGGCGAGCAGTGGGGCTTCGGCATGCGCGGCGGTTCCGGCGGCCACGATTCCTGGATGCCGTTTGCGTTCGGCACCGGGGCGAAGCCGGTGAAGGGTGGCTTCATCTCGCCGGCGGCACTGACACAGAACCGCTTCTTCATCGACCTGCATCGCGTGCACAAGGTGACGCCGCCCTCGGCGCCGACCGATGCCTTCCTGCAGATCGTCAATAACCTGAAGGCTGGCCGTGTGGCGATGACGGTGCACCACATCAGCACCGCCAACACGATGGTCGAGACGTTCGGCGACGCGATTACCGCGATGCCAGTGCCGCGCGGGCCGAATGGCACCGGTTTCGCCACCTTCGGCGACGGTTCCACCTGTGTGTTCAGCGCCAGCAAGAACCCGGAGGCGGCATGGAAGTGGATCTCCTGGTTGTCCACCGGGCCGAACAACGTGTTGTACAACAAGGCGGCGGGGCAGATGACGGTCACCACGTCAGGTGCCGCCAACTGGACGCTGCATCCGAAGCGCTTTGTCGATGCCACGGTGCAGTCACTGCCGATCGCCGGCGTGCTGCCGAACCTGCCACAGACCGCCGATTTCACCCGCGTGGTCTGGCCGCAGAACACCCAGAAGGCGCTGCTCGGGCAGATCCAGCCGGATGACATGATGCAGGCGTTCGAGAAGCTGTTCTTCGGGTGAATTCGAGCCCGCGGCTTCATCGTCATGGCGGGCGCAGGCCCGCCATCCACGACTTTGCTGGTTGCGGCACGGGAAGTCGTGGATGCCGACCTTCGTCGGCATGACGAGATCGATGCGGCGTGCCGCAACGCCGTGGCTGATGCTGGCGCCGGCGCTGGCAGCGGCGGCGATCCTGGTACTGCTGCCGGTCCTCGACACGCTGTGGCTGTCGCTGCACGACGTCATATTGTTCCGGCCCCGCTCGCGTCCGTTCGTCGGCCTGGCAAATTACGCGCGCGCACTGAGCGATCCGGTATTCTGGGAGAGCCTGGGCAATTCACTGGTCTGGGTGATCTGTGCAGTGTCACTGCAGTTCGCCCTGGGCTTCGCCACCGCGCTGCTGCTGAACCGCAGCTTCGCGTGGCGAGGCGTCGCGCGGGCACTGGTGGTAGTGCCGTGGGCGCTGCCGTCGGTGATCATCGGACTGATCTGGACCTGGATGCTCGATTTCAACCTCGGCGTGCTGAACAACATCGGTGTGCTGTTGGGCATTCTGCCACACTCTGTCCCGTGGCTGGCGCAGTCGAGCACCGCGATGGCGGGCGTGATCGTCGCAGTCGTGTGGCAGGGATTTCCGTTCTTCGCGGTGACATTGCTGGCTGGGCTGCAGGCGATCTCCGGCGAACTCTATGAAGCGGCTTCGATCGATGGTGCCGGCGCGTGGGGCAAGTTCCGCCACATCACCCTGCCTGGCCTTGCCGGAGTCATCGCCACCGCGCTGTTGCTGCGCATGATCTGGGTGGCGAACTCGCTCGACCTGATCCTGGTGATGACCGGCGGCGGGCCGGGCACTGCGACGCAGACGCTGCCGCTGCACGCGTTCCTCACCGCCTGGTCGGGCGGCAATTACGGCCAGGGGTCTGCGCTTGCGGTGCTGCTGACACTGCTGCTGCTGGGCGTCGTCGTCACGTATGTCTGGCGGAGCCGCGAGGAATGACCCCTCCTGGCATCAGGCGACTGCTTGGCACCGAGCTTCCCATCGTCGTGATCCTCGGCTTCGCGCTGCTGCCATGGGTCTGGATGATGCTGTCGTCGATCCGCCCGGACGCCGAACTGACCCACTCGCCGATCGCGCTCTGGCCGCACCAGCTCACGCTGATCCATCATGTCGAACTGCTGCAGCGCACCAGCTTCGCGCAGAACCTGCGCGACAGTCTGATCGTCGCCTGCGGCGCGGTGACGCTCGGGCTGACGCTGGCACTGCCCGCCGCCTACGCGTTCTCGCGCTTCCGCTTTCGCGGGCGCAACTGGCTGCGCACCCAGTTCCTGGTGATCAACATGTTCCCGGTGGTGATGCTGATCCTGCCGCTGTTCGTGCTGATGCGCGACTTCGGTCTGCTGGACACGTATTTCGCGCTGATCGCCGGCCACGCCACGTTCACCCTGCCATTCGCGATCTGGCTGCTGACCAGCTACGTCGACGGCATCCCGCAGGAGCTCGACCAGGCGGCGATGATCGACGGCGCGACGCGGATGCAGGCGATGCTGCTGGTGGTGCTGCCGCTCGCCATGCCAGGCGTGGTCGCTGTTGGCATCTATCTGTTTATCACCTCCTGGAACGAATATCTGTTCGCCCTGATGATGACCGGGCGGAATGTTCGCACCGTCACGGTGGCGTTGCAGCTCTTCATTGGCGAGAATCAGATTCAGTGGGGTCTGCTGATGGCCGGTGGCACGCTGGTTGCGCTGCCCGCCACCATCCTGTTCCTGTTCGCGCAACGCCGCCTGGTGGGTGGGCTGACCGGAGGGGCGGTAAAGGGATGAACCCGATCGGTGTGATCTCAATGAGCTATGCGCGGCCGTTTACCGCCGCGCATTTCCCGTTGTTCGCGCGCATGAAGGCGGCGGGGATGGATTTCTGCGAGCTGCTGATGCCCGAGCAGGGCGAACTCGATCCCGTTGCCGCCGGCCGTGCCGCTCGCGATGCCGGCCTGTTCCTGCAGCTCGCCGCGCGCGTGAACCTGCAACGGGATCTGGCGTCCGACGATGTCTCGGCGCGCGCCGCGGGCGTGGACTATCTGTGCCGCTGCATCGACGTGGCCGCCGCCTGCGGCGCGACCATCGTGGGAGGTCCGTTGTATGGCTCGCCGCTGGTATTCGCTGGCCGCGCGCCGTCGCCGATCGACGAAGCGTTGCGGCGCGAGCGAGTGAGGTGGGTTACCGATGGTCTGCGCGTCGCGGCACAGCATGCCGAGGGCAGCGATATCCGTTTCGCTGTCGAGCCGCTTAACCGCTTCGAGACCGATTTCTGCAATACCGCCAGGCAGGCGATGGCGCTGTGCACGCTGGTCGATCACGCGTCGGTCGGCATCATGCTCGACACGTTCCACATGAACATTGAGGAGGATGACCTGCCGCAGGCGATCCGCCTCGCCGGTCCGCTGCTGATCCACTTCCAGGCGAACGAGAACCACCGCGGCTTTCTCGGCACCGGGCATATCGACTGGCCGCCGATCTGTCGCGCGCTGGCCGAGATCGACTATCCGGGCGCGATCACGCTGGAGCCGTTCCGCCGCACCGGGCATCTGTTGTCGCTGCCGCTGGCGCAATGGCGGCCGCCGAGCCACGACGAGGGAACCGATCTGCGCGCCAGCGGGGATTACCTGCGCGGCGCGCTGCATGCGGCGCGGCGAACATAATTCGGTATCCGCTGGGGTGCAGATGCTGGAGATGATGAGGGTGAGTGGGAGAAGGATTTGGTCTGGGTGATGGGTTTCGCTGCGCTCAACCTATCCTACGGAGGCTACGGAGATGCGACCGCGTAGGATGGGTTGAGCGCAGCGAAACCCATCACTTGTCACCGCTCTCCACAATCAATCTCCAGCGCCCGTTCACTTGCCCATTGCGCCGGATAGACACCGAGCCGTACCATCCGATGGAACGATGAGTACGGCCATGCCCATACCTCCGTCACATATCCATGCCGAACGGGATTGAAGTGAATATAGTCGCAATGCCGGGCGAAATCCGTTTCGTCACGCAGCGTATGTTCCCAGTAGCGGCGTTGCCAGATCCCCCGCTCGCCCTTACGCGCATGACTGTCCTGGATCGGCTCGTGACGCGGCAGGCTGCGCGAGAACGCCGACTTGATCAGCCGCCAGCGGAGCGGGAAATCGGCATCGTCGTCAGGTAACGTCCAGATCGCGTGCATATGATCCGGCAGCACCACGACAGCATCGATCGTGAACCGATGCCGTGCTCGTATGTCACGAAAGGCCACGCGCAATGCGTCGATGTGCGCCGTGAGCAGGCTAGATCGGCGGTCAGCCAGATTGACGGTGAAGAAGTAGCTGGCGCCTGGGGCGAAGTTGCGACGGTAGTTGGTCAAGGTGATGGGTTTCGCTGCGCTCAACCCATCCTACCAGCAATGGTGAACAAAACTGATGTTGTTGCCCGTCACGCCCCCGGCACGTTGCCCGACTGTGGCGCCGGCTCGACCATCTGCGGCCCGCCGCGGTCGATGCTGAACACCGCCAACGCCCGGCGCACCTGGCCGTCGGACAGCAGCGCGAACCAGCCATCGGCGCCGACAAACCCGGACGGCTGGGTCAGTGTGCCCACCGAGTAGCCGCGGTTGCTCAGCACCCGCGCGATGGAGGCCGCGTCGTAGGCCAGGTCTGCCAGTGGCGACGGACCGCTGCCGTTCTTGGCCGCATAGGCCTGCTCGAAATTGCTGCGCGCAGCAGGGTCGGGGGCAGCATACCAGGCACCGCGGAACTGGCTGGCGCCGCTGGATGGCGATGACCATAACGCTGGCCCGATGATCTGCACCGCGGAGCGGTCGATATCGTAGTAAGGCAGCAACGAGGCAATCTCCGCCAGTGCCTCGCCACTGTCCGCCAGCAGCAACGTGTTGAAACTCGGCGGCGGGATCGCTGACTTCGCCAGTTCCTGCGCCTGGTGCCGACCCTCCGGCGTGCCGAGGGCGCGGGCCGCGTGGATCTGCGCGTCGATCGGCCCGCGCCGGCTGGCATAGCCGGAAAGGTCGCGCGTCGCGGCATTGATCGCCTGCATGCCAGACGCGTAGAACCGCACGTTCGGCGGAGCGGCACCATTGCTCCCGGTTGCCTGGCTCAACGCCTGCGCCATGACGTGGCCAAAATCGTTCTCCGGAAGCAGCGCGGCGAACTGCGATTTCCCCTCGGCCTGCGCGGCGGCCACCAGGCGGCGAACCTGCTGCCCCGGCGTGATTCCCAGCGTCCACACGCCCGGCTGTGCCTGCGATGGGTCGTTGGTGAACGCGAGCACCGCGACATTGGCCGCCCGCGCGATCGGCGCGACGGCGGCGGTCTCGGCGGAGGTCAGCGGTCCCAGGATCAGCCCGGCGCCAGCGGCGATCGCCGATTGCGCGGCAGCGGCGGCGCCGTCGGGCGTACCGCCGGTGTCCTTGGCGTCGAGCGGCGGCGCGTTCGGCCCATCGAGCGCGAGCTGGGCGCCATGCAGCATCGCCTGGCCGATATCGGCGCGTGCACCGGACAGCGGCAGCAGAATCGCCACGCGCTGGCCGCCCGGGCCGGCGGGTGCGCCGGGCGGAGCGCCGCTCAGCGGCACCGGCGCGCCGCCGTAGCCGTAGCCATATCCGCCGCCGCAGCCCGCGAGTGCTAGTGTGCCGAGAAGGAGCACGAATGCCCGACGAAGCATGCCCCACATCTCCTGATCTCCGGCAGGATGGACGGTCCGCCCTGCCGGATGGACTTGTGCTGGTTTCCACCCCGATCGGCAACCTCGGCGACCTGACGCCGCGGGCGCGGGAGATGCTGCTGGCCGCCGACCTGATCCTCTGCGAGGACACCCGCCACACGGCGAGACTGCTCGCCACGATCGGCGCCAGGGCGAAGCTGCAGCCGCTGCACGAGCACAACGAAGACGCGGCTATCGCAGGGGTGCTGGCGCAATTGCATCAGGGCAAGCGCATCGCGCTGGTGTCGGACGCCGGTGTGCCGCTGGTGTCCGACCCCGGCTATCGCCTGGTACGCGCGGCGCTGGCGGAAGGGTTGGCGGTCGGGGCGGTGCCGGGCGCGACTGCCGCGGTCACCGCGCTGGTGCTGTCTGGCCTGCCGCCACTGCCGTTTCTGATGCTGGGCTTTCCGCCGCCGCGGTCCGCCGCGCGGCGCGCCGCGTTCGGCCGCATCCGTGGGGCCGAACGGGCGGGGCTGGCCGCGACGCTGATCTGGTACGAGGCACCACATCGGCTGGCCGAGACGTTGGCCGACATGGCGGAGGCGTTCGGCGCGCGCGCCGCGGCAGTGGCGCGCGAACTGACAAAGCGGTTCGAGGAGGTGCGGCGCGGCACGCTGCCCGAGTTGGCCGCGCACTATGCCGCCGCCCCTGCGCGCGGCGAGGTCACCGTCGTGGTTGGCGCGCCGGAGCACGACGATCCCGAGGACCTCGATGGGCGACTGCGGACAGCACTGGCTGGCAACAGCGTGAAGGACGCCGCCGCTCTGGTCGCCACCGCGACCGGGCTGCCGCGCAAGTTGGTCTATGCGCGGGCTTTGTCGCTGAGTGGTGTCCCGAAGCCGTAGGACTCCGGAATTGTCGCCATCCCTTACAGCAGCGCGAAATACCCCGATGCTCCCAGTCGGTCACCGCGGACAGGAATCGGCCAATCTCGAACTCCTTGAGGTGCACGAAATAGTCGACGAACCGATCACCGAACGCAGAGCGGAAGCAGGCGTCATCGCGCAGCGCCGCGATGGCATCCATCAACGTCTTCGGCAGGGTCGGTGCATCGGCGCTGTACGGCGTGTCGGCGGAGGGTCCGGGATCGGCGCCCGTCGCGATCCCATCGAGGCCCGCGGCGATCTGCGAGGCCATGTAAAGATACGGATTTGCCGCCGGCTCGCCGACGCGGTTCTCCAGGCGGGTCGCCGGATCATCGGGCTGGCCGACAACGCGCACCATCGCTGCGCGATTGTCGTAAGCCCACACGACATGATCGGGCGCCATCGAGTTCGGCATGTAGCGCTTGTAGCCGTTGATCGTCGGCGTGCTGAACGCCGTCGCTGCGGCCGCACGCCGCAACAAACCGCCCAGCCAACCTCGCGCCAGCTTCGACAGCCCGTCCGCGTGCGGAAACAGATTGCAGCCAGTTGCAGAGTCCTCGATCGAATGGTGCAGATGCCAGCCCGACGAAGCCGTGTGCGGCAAGCCGTGTGCGGCAATTGCGGCCGACACATGAAACTGGCAAGATAGCCGGCCCGCGCGAAGATCTGCTTGGTCGCGCTGCGGAACAGCAGCATGAGATCGGCTGGCTCCATGCCGGTCGTGGCGCCGAACGTGGCCTCGACCTGGCTCGGGCCGAACTCGATTTCGAGCGAACGCAGCGGCAGGCCCAGCCCTTGGAGGTTGGCGCGCAGCATTTCCAGCAGCGGTTCGATCGCGTCGTAACGAAGCTCCGTCAGATACTGATAGCCGTGGTTCAGCGGCGTGACCCTCGGCGGCGGGCCCGGCATCGCGATGTGGTCGGTCGCGGAGATAGCGTCGGCGCACTTCAGCAGATGGAATTCCACTTCCAACCCCGCGCGCCATGCCAGACCGCGCTCGCCGAGTCGTGCCAGCATGCCGCGCAGCACCGCACGCGTGGAGAACGGGTGAGGGCTGCCATCGGTTCGATAGAGATCGCACAGGATCCATCCGCTGTGCGGTGCCGAGGGCAGCACGCGGAACGTGGTGGGATCTGCGCCAAGACCATGTCGCCGGCGCCGTCGCCGCCACGCTGGAAGATCGGGAAGGCGGTACGCCCCGACAGGTCCTTCAGCAGCATGGTGAGCGTGCAGGTGACGCCGCTCCGCAGTGCACCGGCCGCCTCGGTCGCGACCAGCGTCTTGCCGCGGACCACGCCATGCGCGTCGGAAAAGCCGAAGCGCACGACGCCAAGTTTCGCTATCCGCTCAGCAACTTCGGCGGCCGCTTGCGTCTGCGTCTCGGTCCAAAGTCGGTGCCGTGCGACGAAGTCGCTCACGCGGGTTCCAGCGTCGTGGCGAGCCAGGGTGTGGTGCGCCGCCGCTCCGCTTCCAGTGCCTGCCAATGTCGCTCCAGGCCCTCGACCGGGCAGACGGCGTCGATCGTGGCAGGGCCGCTCACCGTCTCGGCGCCGGGGATCAGCGGCGGATCGCGGCCCTCAGCCACATCGTCGATGGCGCGTAAGATCAGCCGGCGCGCGGCGGTGATGATGCGGTCGGAGTAGCCGAGGTGCTCCTTGGTGCGATCCTGGATCGCACCCATGCTCTCCACCGCCCACTGGTCGTGCACGTTGATGTCCATGCCCATGCCGGTAAAAGTCGCGGTGCGTTGTTCCTCGGGATCGAAGCCCCAGTCGTTGGAGCGGTTCGCATGCGGCACATAATCCGGCAACGAATGCGTCGCTAGCCGTTGCGCCCGCATTGTCGCCTGGTCCACCGGTGCCGCGAAACTGGTGAAGATCGCGTACCAGTAGCAATGCGTGTCATCGACCTGTACGTGCCACTGCGTGATCGACATCTCGCGGCTCAGCGGGATCACGAAGCCATGCGGGAACACCATGTTGGTGATGCGCAGGTGCACGACGTGGTCGTTGATCGGACGTTGCGTGGTGATGCGCAGGCCGTACGGGGTTTCCTCAGAATCCAGTCGCGGGTTGGGCATCTCGCGCATCAGGCGCGTCATCGGAATGTCGGCACCGATCGTCGCGGCGCGGAACTGGCGCCCGTAGGCGGCATCCGACGGATCCTCGTCCTGGAAGAAGCGGTGCAGGAAGCTGGCGTGACCTCGATCGATGCCGACCTCCAGTGCCTGCAGCCAGTTGCAGGACCACAGGCCCTTGAAGGCGAATGTGTGGGTGTCGGGCGCGGTGAAGCAGTCGAACGCGGGGAAGGGCGGCGGCTCGCCGGGTCCCAGGTAGGCCCAGACGATGCCGCCGCGCTCGACACAGGGATAGGCCGGCTGGCGCACCTTGCGGTGGAACATGCTGCCGGTGGGTTCGGCGGGCTGTTCCAGGCAGGCGCCGGTGGTGTCGTACAGCCAGCCGTGAAAGGGGCAGCGCAGGCCGCCATCCTCGCGGCGGCCGAACGCGAGATCGGCGCCGCGATGCGCGCAGTGACGATGCAGCAGGCCGGTACGGCCGGATCGGTCGCGGAACAGCACCAGGTCCTCGCCGAGCAGGCGGACACGCTTCACGGGTCGGGGTACGGCGAGTTCCTCGGCCAGCGCGGCCGGTTGCCAGTAGCGGCGCATCAACGCGCCACAGGGCGTGGCGGGGCCGGTTTCGGTGATGCGTTTGTTGTTGGCGGCGGTGAGCATGGGGACTGTCCGATCCGCGAGGGAGCCTGGATACTCGTTCGAAGACTGTGACGAACAGCACCATCTGTCGTGGCCCTTGGTCAAGCATGAACGGGCAAGATGGCGGCCTCGGTGTCGCGGCAATATCGCGGCCGGCGAGGAGCCACACGCAGCATGTGGATCGAACGTGCCACGCGGTCATGGAAAGTCTGGATTGCCTGCGGCGGTTCGCATAGTCCACGTAGCAGGCACCACGTCCTCATGTTGCGCCGCACCACCTTGCCCGTCACACACCGATGCGCTAGCACCTTCGCGGCCTCCCGGGCCGCCGGCCACCCGGCGCACAGCAACGCGTTAACCTCGCGGTTCCTCCGCCCGCTGCAAGGACACCTCCATGGCCCGCAACAAGATCGCCCTGATCGGCGCCGGCAACATCGGCGGCACGCTTGCCCACCTGATCGGCCTGAAGGAACTCGGCGACGTTGTGCTGTTCGACGTGTTCGGCGGCGTCGCGGCCGGCAAGGCGCTCGACATTATGCAGTCCGGCCCGGTGGACGGGTTCGACGCGCTGATGAGCGGCGGCTCCGACTACAGCGCGATCAAGGGCGCCGATGTGGTGATCGTCACCGCCGGCTTCCCGCGCACGCCGGGCATGTCGCGCGACGACCTGATCGGCAAGAACGCCGGCGTGATCGCCGAAGTGGCGGCGGGTATTCGCGCCAACTGCCCCGATGCGTTCGTGATCTGCATCACCAATCCG
>Ga0209040_10004559_pt1 | contig 10439 bp, 8 predicted proteins | sample BogFormECP12_OM3_FD_188240 | JGI IMG/M metagenome (GOLD analysis project Ga0209040, IMG submission 188240) | Bog forest soil microbial communities from Calvert Island, British Columbia, Canada - ECP12_OM3 (SPAdes) (version 2) | ecosystem: Environmental > Aquatic > Freshwater > Wetlands > Bog ... | reverse complement strand
CGCGCCGTCGCGGCCGATGCGCACCTCGGGACCGATCACGGCATTGGCGCCGATGATCGAGCCCGCGCCGATCTCGGCGCCGCGCCCGATCACCGCGCCAGGATCAACGACCACGCCTGCTTCCAGCCGCGCCGTCGGATGTACAAGGGCCGCGGGCGAGATGCCGGTCTCGTCGAAGACCGAACCCGGCTTGACGGCGCTCGGAAAAAGTTTCGCCATCACCGCCGCCATCGCGCGATAGGGCTCAGCCGTCAGCAATACGGCGCAGCCCGCGGGCGCAGCCGCTGCATAGGGTGGCGCGACAAGCACGGCGGCGGCGCGCGTCGACCGCAAGGCGTCGAGGTACTTGGCATTGTCGAGGAAGGTCAGGTCGCCGGGTCCCGCCTGGTCGAGCGCGGCAACGTCGCCGATAACGCGGCCAGCAACGGCCTCCGAGGTCAACGCGGCGCCGCACCAGCTTGCAACTTCGCCGATCGAAGGCGCTGCAACGGGCGGGAAAAAACGGATCTTCGCCAATGAACGCGGTTCCGTCAGATGCGACGACGGGCGCGCCAGCTTGTGGCGCGCCCGCTTTTCGGGGGGAAAGGCCAGCGGCGGCTAGAAAGTCGCGCCGCCCGAGAAGTTGAAGACCTGGGTCTGGTCGTACTTGCCCTTGTGGAGCGGGAGCGCAAAGTCGAAGCGGATCGGACCCATAGGCGACGCCCAGATGAGGCTCGTTCCGATCGAGGCGCGGATCTGGTTCGGATCCCAGACCTTGGCGCAGCTTGGCTGGGTGATCAGCAGCGTGTTTTGCGCCGGGCAGTACACGTAGCCAAGGAAATTCGAGAAATTGGTCTGCCCGCTGTAGCCGAGCAGGTTGCCGGCGTCGGCGAACACGGCGCCGCTAAGTCCGATTTCCCTGGGAAGCCCGAAAATCGGGAACTCGACCTCCGCCGACGCGCCATAATAGCTCGTTCCCCCGATCGCCGCGCCCTGCAGATTGTTCGAGCTCGCGATGTCGCGCGGACCGATGCCGCCGGGCGCGAAGCCGCGCACAAGCGTCGGCCCCAACACGAAGTTGTTGATGATGTCGAGCGATTTCGAGCCGAATCCGTTGATCTGACCGCCCTGCAGGTGGATCTGGCCGATGAAATCCTCGGTGATCGGGTGATACCAGCGCGCGTCCAGCGTTTCGCGAATGAATTCGGATTGCCCGCCGAGGCCGGCGACGTCCTGCTTGTAGTTGACGAACCAGCCGCTGGTCGGGTCCTTGCGTTGATCAAGAGTGCTGTAGATCAGCGAGAACCCGGCCAACGACGTTATCAGGTTGCCCTGGGCGGCCGCCTGCTTGATTTCAACCGGCGCTTCGCCATTGGTCAGACAGTTGATGAAAACTGTCGGCGTGACGGCGTAGAAAGTCCCGCCGATGATCCATGGCTGATTGGGCCCCGAACAGTCGTCATAAGGCTGCGAACTGGTGTTCGGGATGGTGATCTTCGATTCATAGAGCGAATAGTTCGGCTGGAAGGTGAGATCGTCCGTCACAGGAATGCCGAGGCGCAGGGTGCCGCCGGTCGTCCAGTTCTGGTAGAGCGCGTACTGGTTCTTGAGGTTGACCTGATGATACAAGTCAAACCCTGCCGCAAGACGCTGCCCGAGAAAATACGGCTCGGTGAACGAGGCCTTCCAACCCTGGCTGTACTGTCCGTCCGAGACGCTGAGGCGCACGTACTGGCCGCGTCCGAGGAAGTTCGTCTCGGTGTAGGCGAGTTCGGCCATGATGCCCTGGGTCGTCGAATAGCCGCCGCTGAGACTGATCGAGCCGGTCGGCTGATCCTCGACATCGACGACGACGATCACGCGGTCAGGCGACGAGCCGGGCCGGTTCGAAATGTGAACTTTCTTGAAGTAGCCGAGGCCGTTCAGCCGCCGTTCGGCGCGCTCGATCAGCACGTGGTTGTAGGGGTCGCCTTCGCCGATGTCGAATTCGCGGCGAATGACATAGTCGCGCGTGCGCGTGTTGCCGACGATGTCGATCCGCTCGACATAGACCTTCGGACCGTTGTCGACCGAGAATTGCAGAGCAATCGTGTGGTTGACGGTGTCCCGCTCGCCGTGCGGACGCACCTCAGAAAAGGCGTAGCCCTGACGCGCGACGTCGCGCGTCATGGCGTCGACCGTCTTGTCGACTCCGCCGGCGTCATAGACGTCACCAGGCCTCAGCGCGGAGAACTGGAGCAGCGCCGGGCCGTTCACTTGCGGGATGTGGGAATCCACCGACACGCCCGAGACGTGGTACTGGGGACCCTCTTCCATCGTGATCGTGATCACGTAGCCCGGCGGATTGGCCTGATAGGCGACGTCGGTGTTGGTGATGCGGAAATCGGCGTAGCCATTCTTCATGTAGTAGCGGCGGATCGCCTCCTCGTCCGACGCCAGCCGGTCGGGATCGTACACGTCGGTGCTCTTGATCCACGAAAGGAAGTTCTGCGTGCTCGTCTGCATCAGGTTGCCGAGCCGATAGTCCGACACGGCGTGGTTGCCGACGAAGCGAATGGCGCGAATGCCCGTCTTCTCGCCCTCGTTGATGGTGAAAACGAGGTCGACGCGCCCGTTGGGCAACTGGACGAGCCGCTTTGTCACGGCCGCTTCATTGCGGCCATATTTCTTGTAGGCCTCCTTGATGCGGGCGACATCGCCCTCCGCCGTCGCCTCGTTGTAGGGCTCGCGCGGTTTGGACTGCACTTCGACTTCAAGCTGGTCCTTGGTGATCTTGCTGTTGCCCTCGAATGCGACGCGATTGATGATTTGTCCGCCGCCGCTGAGCGCCACGACGATTTTGCCGTCGACGAGCTTGGCGCTGACCGAGGAATAAACGCCGGTCGCTTTCAGGTCTTCGACGCCGCGCTGGATCGAGGCCGGATCCGTCCCGGTGAAATAAGGCTTGAGGGTCGAGGGATCGACGCCGGAATTGCCCTGCACCACTATCTGCTGAGCGAGGGCCGGAGCCGTCGCGGTCAACGTGCCGAAGCTGAAAAAAATCACCGCCAGAATCAGGGCGCTGAACAAGCCGCGAGTCCAATGCATAACGCCCATAGTCCCTCTTTACGCCCTCGCGACGGCCCGCACCGTCCGCGCCGCTCCAGCCTGATTCAGAAATAACGTCCGCAGTTGGCCCCGCGGCGTGTCGATTGTCGGCCCTCGCGGAATGCGGCGCCCTCCGCCACCGCGCGAGGGTCACAACGATTACCGGCGTTTTACAGTTTTCGCCCTTCCCTGCAAACCTTTATTCGGCAACGATTCGCCATTTCCCGGGGGCGTTGCCGGAAGGACACGGAAAGATGGTCGACTTTTGGTTAATTGCCGCCGGTGACCAGCCGCAGGATATCGTGCGAGGTGGTGAACACCACGAGCAGCGCCACCAGGGCGATGCCGATCCTTAGCCCGATCTCTTGCATCCGCTCACTGAGCGGCCGCCCCAGGACCGCCTCGCAAGCGTAAAAGACGAGGTGTCCCCCGTCGAGCAGCGGAATGGGCAAAAGGTTCATGAACCCGACCGACACCGAGAACCAGGCTGCGAGGCTGAACAGCTCCCACAAGCTGATTTTCGCCATCTCGCCGGCCATTTGCGCGGCGCCGATCAATCCGGAGACCTGATCGGTGGATTCGCGCCCGGCGAAGATCCCGGCGATGTAGGCGCCTGTCGCCTTCACGATGAACCATTCCTGACCCGCGCCCCAGACCGCGCAGGTCGGCAGGCTGCACCGGATCATCTTCACGCCTTTCGGATCGGCGGAAGAGGCGAGGCCGAGATGACCCATCCGCCGTTTGCCGAACACGCCCTCGTCGACCACGGCGACTTTCGGCGTCGCCGTCAAGCTGACGTCATGCCCGTCGCGCTCGACCACGAAACTCATCGGCAGCCCGGTGCTCATGAGCGTCGCTTCTTGTAAGCCCTCGAAGCTGTTGATCCCCTCTCCATCGATCGATTTCACCAGATCGCCAGCCTGGAACCCGGCGGCCGCCGCCGGGCTATTGGGTTCGACCCTTCCGATGAGCGCCGCGTGCTCGACGCGGCCGAAGGCCATGAACATGCCCGTAAAAATCACGAAGGCGAGGAGAAAATTGGCGGCGGGCCCGGCGGTGACGATTGCAGCGCGATTGCGCAGGGGCTGCCCGGCCAGGGTCAGCGACCGGTTGACTGAGGGAGTGGAGGATCCGTCCTCGAAGCTGGCGACGTTGGCGTCGCCATGGAACTTGACGTAGCCGCCAAGGGGAAGCGCCGCCACCCGCCATCGGGTGCCGCGGGAATCGACGCGGGCGTAAAGCTCCGGGCCGAAGCCGAGAGAAAAGGCGTCCACTTTGACCCCGCACCACCGCGCCACCAGGTAATGTCCGAGCTCGTGGAAGAACACGATGGCGCTCAGAATCACGATAAACGGAACGACGTACCACCCGAGCCACGCGAGGAGGCTAGTCAGCGGATGCAAGAGCGCCATTAAAAATCCTCGGCCCGCTCATATTCACCGGCGGGGTGCCGGACGATGGTAAGCGAATTGTTACAGGAGGCGCGCGCTCAGGCCAAGAGGCGGGTCGCCCGCTCGACCGCCATATGGTGAATCGCGAGCGCCTGCGCAACGTCCTGCGGGGGGGCGAGTTCTCCGGCGGAGTCCATCGTCGAGATCGCGCGGGCGACCACGCGCGCGATGTCGCCGAAGCCGATTCGGCTATCGAGGAAAGCAGCGACGGCGATCTCGTTTGCGGCGTTGAGCGCGGTCGGCGCCCCTCCGCCCGCCTTCAGAGCGTCGATGGCGATGGCGAGCGCGGGGAAACGACCGAGGTCCGCCCGCTCGAAGGTCAGGCGACCGAGGGCGGCGAGATCGGGCGGGCGAACCCCCGAGACAATCCGGTCCGGATAGGCAAGACAATGCGCGATCGGCGTGCGCATGTCGGGGGAGGCCAGGCCTGCGATCAGCGAACCGTCCGCGAAAGCGATGAGGCCGTGAACGATCGATTGCGGATGCACGACGACGTCGAGCCTCTCCGGAGGCAGGCCGAACAGGAAATGCGCCTCGATCAGTTCGAGCCCCTTGTTCATCAGTCCGGCCGAGTCGATCGTCACCTTGGGCCCCATCACCCAGTTGGGATGGGCAAGGGCTTCCTCCCGGGTCGCGCTGGCGATGCGCGCGGCGCCCCACTCGCGGAACGGTCCTCCCGACGCCGTGATCGTCATCATCTCGATCGTGGCGGGATCACGCGCGCCGATCGCCTGGAACAGCGCATTGTGCTCGGAGTCCATCGGCAGCAGCAGCGCGCCCGACCGTTCCGCTGCCTGCATCACCGCGGCGCCCGCGCAGACCAGGGTTTCCTTGTTGGCGAGAGCGACCGTCCGTCCCGCCGCAACCGCCGCGAAAGTGGGCTCGAGGCCGGCCGCGCCCACGATCGCCGACACCACCAGATCCGCCTCGCGCAGCGCCGCCTCCCGAATGGCTTCCGGCCCCGCCGCGGCCTCGATGCCGGACCCCGCGAGCGCCGCTTTGAGATCGCGAAATCCGGCCGGATCGGCGATCGCCGCGAACTCGGCGCAAAGTTCGACTGCGATCCGCGCCAGGGCAGCGCCATCGCGACCGCCGGCGACAGAGGCGACCGCGAACCGGCCAGGCGCAGCGCCGATGACCTGCGCGCACGAGCGTCCGATCGACCCGGTCGCTCCGAGAATCGCAAGGCGCTTCCCCGCAGTCTCGCGGGGTGAGCCGGGCGCCCGCGCGGGCCGGACGGCTGCGGATCGGCTCACCATCGGAAAAGTCCGCTCGCGATGTAGGAGCCGTCCGAATTGGCGGCCGCGTAGATCGCCGCAAACAGCGACGCGGCGACGAATGCGTCGAGCCTGTCCATCACTCCGCCGTGGCCGGGAATAAGGCGGCTCGAATCCTTGACGCCGAAGCGCCGCTTCAGCGCGGATTCGAACAGATCCCCGAGCTGCGACACGATCGCGGCGGCGAGCCCGAGCCAGAACAAGCGGTCGATGCGATTCGTCCCGCCGCCGAGCATCAGCCCGCATGCGGCGCCCGCGAGCGCTCCGACAATGGCCCCCGACCAGGTCTTGCCAGGAGAGACGCTCACCCACAATTTCGGCCCGCCGATCAGTCTCCCGGCGAAATAGGCGGCGACGTCGGCTCCCCAAACTACTGCGAACAGCCAAAGAACCGCAGCCAGTCCGTAATTCGGGCTGGCGCGCAGAAGTCCAAGGCTGACGACGAGCGCGCCGGCGTAAAGCGCCCCGGCGCCGGCCCAAATCCCTGCCGGGAGGCCCGCGATCCACCCGACCGCCAACGCCCCGACGGCGAGGGTCGCGATCGCGCTCAACGCGAAATTGTGCATGGCGAACAGAGCCGCGACCGCAAGCGCGAGCGCGCCTGCGGCTACCCGTTCGACGACCCTCTCGCCGCGCACGATTCGCTGCCATTCCCACAGCACGATCACGGAGACGATCCACCAGAACGCGATGAAAACGAAATTTCCGGTCCACGCGACGATGAGCGCCGCGAGCCCCATCGCCACGGCCGCGGCGACGCGGGGCCATAGATCGGGACCGATCCGCAAGCCGCCCCGGCGAGGCGATCGCGCATGTGCATCCGGGCCGTTCGCCATGCGTCGGCCCTCACGAGGCGGACAGGACCGCGGCCGGTTCGACGACCGCGCCGAAACGCCGCTCGCGCGAGGCGTATTGCTTCAACGCGGAGACGAACGCCGCGTCGTCGAAGTCGGGCCACAGGATCGGCAGGAAGACGAGCTCGGCGTAGGCGGCTTGCCAAAGCAGGAAATTCGACAGACGCATTTCCCCCGACGTCCGAATGACGAGGTCGGGATCGGGAAGCCCTGCCGTGTCCAGCCGCGCGGCGAATTCGTCCTCCCCGATCGTGTCGACGTTAACGCGGCCATCGCGAACGTCGAGAGCGAGCCGGCGCGCCGCCGCGACGATCTCCTGGCGCGAGCCGTAATTGAATGCGACCGTCAGCGTGAGCCCGCTGTTGTCTCTGGTCCGCCCCTCCGCTTCCGTCAGCAGGGAAGCGATCTCGGGCGCGAGAGGGTCGCGCTCGCCGATGACGCGCACGCGCACGCCGTTCTTATGAAGCTCGGCGAGATCGTTGCGGATGAACCGCTTCAACAGGCCCATCAGCATCGCTACTTCGTCCGGCGGGCGGCGCCAGTTTTCGGACGAGAAGCTGTAGACGGTCAGATAGCGCACCCCGTGTTCGATGGCCGAGCGCACGACCCTTCTAACCGCCTCGACCCCGCGCCTGTGGCCCTCGAACCGCGCCAGCCCGCGCGCCTTCGCCCAGCGGCCGTTGCCGTCCATGATGATTGCGACATGGCTCGGCGTCTGGCTGGAGAGCGGGCTGGCGACAGAGCGAATGAGAGGCATGCTTGGGTCCCCGGACTGCTTCTCTCCTAGACCTGCATGATTTCCTTTTCCTTAGCCGCCAACGAGGCGTCGATCTCCTTGATGGCGAGGTCCGTCGCCTTCTGCACCTCGGCCTCTTGGTGCTTCTCGTCGTCCTCGCTGATCGCGTGCTCCTTCAGGAGCCTCTTGAGGACGTCAAGCCCGTCGCGGCGCACATGACGCACCGCCACGCGCGCGTCCTCGGTGTATTTGTGCGCGATCTTCACCATCTCCTTACGCCGTTGCTCGTTGAGCTCGGGGATGCGGATTCGCAGGACCGTGCCTTCCACAGTTGGGCTGAGGCCGAGGTTGGAGTCGCGGATCGCCTTGTCGACGGCATGGACCATGCTCTTGTCCCAGACCGAGACTGAAAGGGCGCGCGGCTCGGGCACGCTGATGGTCGCGACCTGATTGAGGGGCATGCGCTGGCCGTAGGCTTCCACATGCACCGGCTCGAGAAGGCTCGCGCTCGCGCGGCCGGTGCGCAGGCCCCCAAGCTCGTGCTTCAGGCTGGCGTGCGCCGCCTGCATGCGCCGTTTGAGGTCTTCGAGATCGAATTGAGGCAGTTGCGCCATGGTCGTCCCACTCAAATTAGTGTTCTTGGGCCGCGCTATCCCGCAAAGACGGCCGAAAAGCGACTCCACCGCTAATACGGAGCCAACGGCTCATTAGCATAGGATTCCGCCTCTGGCAGCATTCGAGATCAGCGGCTCCGCAGCTTCTCGGGCTTCGCTCGTCCCCGCCTTCGCGGATAGCCTTCCAAATCCTCTCGATCTGTGACGGTTAACCCCGACCATCTCAGAACGGCCGACGCCTTAGAGACAGGCTAACTTTTGTGGCCTAAAGAATTGCAATGTTGATCATCGCAGAAACACTGTCAACTCTCGCTGGCTATCTGCCTCCTACCCCGCTTGCAGCTTCTCGAGTTTCGCCGCCTCCGCCAGGGCGGCGAGCGCCGCCTGTCCCTCCGGCTGGATGAGACCTGCGGACATGATGAGTTTGGCCGCCTCGTCGGCCGAAATCGGCAGTTCGATCACGTCTTCGGCGGCGACATAGAAGAAAAACCCGGTCGTCGGGTTCGGCGTGCAGGGCATGAACACGGAGATCATCGGCCGGTCCCCCGGCAGGAGGCGGGAAAGGACCGGGCCGGGGTCGGAAGAGACAAACACGATCGACCAGCTCCCCTTGACCGGGAATTCGACCAGTCCGACCTTGCGAAAATGCGTGCCGGACTGGCTGAACACCGTCTCGAACACCTGCTTCAAGCCCTTGTAGACGCCCCGCACCAGCGGCGTCCGGTCGAGCATGGCCTCGCTGAAGTTGACCAGCGAACGGCCGATGATGTTGGCGGTCAGGAAGCCGAGCAGCGTCAGGCCGATCAGCGCGATGACGACTCCGAAGCCCGGGACGTGCAACGGCAGATAGGAATCTGGCAACAGGCTCTGCGGCAGCCATGGCTTCACCCAGTTGTCGACCGTGTCGATCGCCCACCAGGCGATATAGGCGGTCACCGCCACCGGGCCGAACACGACGAGCCCGGTGAAGAACCACGAACGGAAGCGATGGGCGAGCGAACGATGAAGCGGGGTTGGCGGCGGTTGGGCGGACATGGGGGCTCGCTACGTTGGGGCGGAAAAATGGCGGCTCGCTGCGGCGATTGCAAGGCGGACGGCCAGAGGGTCGGGCAACGACGACAAGCGGCCGCCAAAGCGGGAAAGCAAGAATACTACAAGTATTACTGTTGAACAGCCGAGCAGTAGTTGGCGCGCGGCCATATTCGGGAAATTGCTAACATGAACAAAAGTGAAGTGAAACTAAGTAAGGCGAGCGTCGCTCCCCATCCCGCCGAGTCCCGACGTCGGCAGCTTCCAGCTAGATGTTCGGGGACTGTTACGGCCGGTGTTAAAATCTCCGCCGCCAAACTATCGACGCGTATGGATCGTGGTCGACGGCGATCCGATTGCCGGATTCGTCATGCGCGCGCACCTGGGCGCGGTTCAGCGGCGTCAGATTGCCACGGCGCGGTCTGAGCGGCGTGCAATGGGTCGTCGCGTGGACGGGTTTCTGGGCCGAGATCGCCTTTCTCGAACTCCGTTCCGCGCTGGAGCCCTCTCCCAGGACCTGCACGCGCATGATGCCCATCATCTGGAATATCTTTTGGCGTTTGACGCCGAGGTTCTGGATGCCTGGATCGATGACTGGCGCAGCCAGCCATACAGACGCGCCGAGATTATTCGAGACAGCAACGACTATCTCGGAATGTCCAAGCGCGAAATCTGGGGCGTGCGTGCGATGATGGCGGTCGCGCGCGCCAATCTGAGGTAACGGAAAGGGGAGCGACGGACCAACCGCCGTCCCCGACACATTAGTCCAACTTGATTCAGAACGTCGGGATTCCGGCGTTCTTTTTTTTGCTCCCCCAATGGTAGTATGCCTCGTCCCGATCCCGGGCGCCTGATCAAACCCCCCGCTTCTACCAACGGATGAGCGCCGCGCCCCAGGTGAAGCCGCCGCCCATCGCCTGGATCATCACCATGTCGCCAGACTTGATCCGCCCGTCCTTGACCGCCACAGCCAGCGCCAGCGGGATCGAGGCGGCCGAGGTGTTGCCATGCAGGTCGACGGTCAGCACCACCTTGTCGCGCGGGATGCCGAGGCGGTCGGCCGAGGCGTCGATGATGCGGCGGTTGGCCTGGTGCGGCACGAACCAGTCGATCGCTTCGGCCGTCAGTCCGGCGTCCGCGAGGCAGCCCTGGATAACGTCGGTCACCATGCCAATGGCGTGGCGGAAAACCTCCTTGCCCTCCATGCGCAAGTGGCCGACGGTCATGGTTGTCGACGGGCCGCCGTCGACATAGAGCTTGGCGCGGTGGCGTCCGTCCGCCCTCAACCTCGAGGCGAGGATGCCAGGCGCAGCGTCCGCGCCATCGCTTTCGCGCGCCTCGAGCACGATCGCTCCCGCCCCGTCGCCGAACAGCACGCAGGTCGTGCGGTCGGTCCAGTCGAGGATGCGGGA
>Ga0209040_10004558_pt1 | contig 10441 bp, 8 predicted proteins | sample BogFormECP12_OM3_FD_188240 | JGI IMG/M metagenome (GOLD analysis project Ga0209040, IMG submission 188240) | Bog forest soil microbial communities from Calvert Island, British Columbia, Canada - ECP12_OM3 (SPAdes) (version 2) | ecosystem: Environmental > Aquatic > Freshwater > Wetlands > Bog ... | reverse complement strand
TCTATCCACGTCCCCGGAATTCCAAACGCGATGGCCGCATCCCAACCCACCGCCTCATACTCCAACTCGCCCCGCCGCGGTGTGGCATACCGTGCCTGCGCCGACACAATCGGACTCGTCGCCGGGGCCACTGGATGCAGAGGCAGATAAGTAAGCCGTATCGGCCTCCGACCGTTATCGGTTCGCGACCGCTCCGTATACTGGTTGACCGCCAGCGTGGCTCGACGGCAATGCGCGTCGACGATTGCCGATGCCGCTGTTACCCACGGCAAGGCAGTCGTTGCTTCCAGTCCGTACAACTCATATTCCGATGGCTGCAAGTAATTCATAGGCAGTTCCAGTTCTCAGCTGCCAGTTGCCAGCACCGTTGCTTTGTCCTGCTGGCAACTGGTGGCTGGCAACCGGCGACTGGTCTTACCGGTTCACTTTCACTTCGTAGTGCGCATAAGACGCGCCCTTCACCACCACCGCGCCGAACTTCACCACCACACTTTGAGTCATCAATGTGCTGGGCAGTCCCAACGCGAAGACCCGAGGATTTGGATCAGTCAGCCAGTGATACTCGATCATGTCTTCGCTCACGATGTAAGCCGGAAGCACGGCGCTGCCACTTCCCGGAGTGCCCGTATAGGGGAGAGCCCATTCGGGAATCAGCGGCAACTCTCCGGCTTGCGTGCTCAATGTTTTTACCGTCAGCCCGCCGGTGATCTGCGCGGTCGAAAGTACGACGTTGAATTCCGCTTTCATCTCGCGGTCAATAAGATCGAGCAGCACCGGATTCGCATAGATCGCCGTCGGCCGCACGTCAAACGACGAACTTGCTACCATCGCCGCGATCGTGCTCTTCAACCCATCCACTATGCTGGCTGTAGAGGCGATGGTGACCGTGTTCCCGCCGCCCTCGATCTGTCCGATCGCGCCGAAATACTGTGGCGTCGTCGGAGCGCTCATCGAGGTGTCGTTCCCGTTCCACAGGGCCACGTCATGCGTGCGCAAAACCCCGTCCACCGCATCGGCCAGGTCTTTGGCTTGCAGATAGGCAAACTGGCTCTGCTGCCTGCCTACCTCCCGGTCAAACAGGTTGTAGTTGATCTGCGACACCAGTGCCTTCAGCGGAACGGTGCGTTCCACTCGCGTTGGCGATTGCAGCGTCGGCACAATACTGCGCGGATCGACAAATGCCTGCGCCGCAGTCGGCGAAGCGATCGCCGTTTCCTCAAAAAACCGCGAGGGATGCCCGGTCGCCGGTACTTGTTTTATCCGTTGCCCGAACACGCCACGCCGGCGCACGATGTCCGTGATCTCGGTCTGATAGCGATCAATTTCGATCGCGCCCGGTCCCAGAAAATCCGCTGCTGCATGCAAATCCAGAAAATTCGCTTTCATGTCTTCTCCTCAATTGAATTTGTTACTGCCAGGTGCGCCACTCATCGCGCGTTTGTGCGATGAGGAGGTTCGATCCGCCCCAAAAAAAGAAAAGGACGCGATTAAACTCGCGTCCCCATAACCAATGCCCTAAGTCTGACGACCAACGACTAACGACCAATGACTAACGACTAATGGCCAACGACTACCCCAACCATCGACTTCTCCACCGACTGCTTTACTCGATCATACCCGCTCGCGCTAACTCCGCCTTCACCGCGATCCTCTGTTCGACGCTCAGCGCTGCCAGCGTCTTACTAAGTACGGCCGGATCCAGTCGTTCCCCCTCGATCTCGTTCTTGGCGATCAACGCAGAAACTACCGGGGAGAGAGTCTTGCGCGCCAGCCGAGAAGCCTGCGCTTTCAAATCTGAATTCGACTTCTCCAACTGCATGACCCGCTCTTGCAACGCGGTTCCCGGCGTTTCGGCCTGGCGCCGTTCGGTTGTTTGTATGCTCTCCTCGACCGCCGCCACAATACGCTCCACTTTCGCATTCAGCATTTCCTGTTGCGCGTCTAGTTTTCCCAATACGCGATCAAGCGTCTCCGTGGCTGCTGCCAGTCGCTCCGCTGCCGCCATCATCTGCTGCACCATCTCTTCATTCATTTTCGTTTCCTCCCTGGTTGGTTTCGTATCGGGTTAATCGCATTTGCGATACCGTAAGACGTCAAAATCTCCGCCGCTAGACAGGATGCCTATGCCAGTTCAATCCACGTCGAGCGATAAGCCGCTTTGTCCCGCCGCAGGACCGCCGCTCCCGTAAACGTGACTCGGTTCAGCACCCACACACTGGCGCCAATGTCTTCCACCCGCGCATCTGTAATCTCGTAAGACATGCCAAGCTTTGCGGCACTGTCGCGTGCATTCCTGCCCCCGGCAGCTGGCTCGGCGGATACTGCTGCACTCTTCCGGCCCGGTCTCCCTATCTCCGCCACGACCTCCGGAAAATCCCGCGCATACAGAAATCCGCCGACTTCAATCACCCGCCCCACAATTTCAGCCCGTGTGATCACCCCAATTTTCCGCTGTGCATCGTGACGATCCAGCGACGGGGAGTAATCCAGTCCCATCCCCATCAATGACGGAATCGCCGCCTCCGCCGCCCCTCGCGTCAACAGCACTCGATGTCCTCGTGCGCCCGACGGTGACTTGTCCGACGCCACATCGACGATCGTCAGTACTCCCCGGAACCCTGTCCGGTTCGGATGCCCGTAGACTGCCGGCATTTCGATCGCCATCGACTCCAGTGACAACCCCATTTCTTATCTCCTCGCTCAGAACGGCGGCATAACAAAAAGCAAAAGTCGCTCCAAAAGGGAAGAGCACAAAGTAGCCGGTTTCCTCCGTGCTCCTTTGTGTCCTCTGTGGTTAAGCTCTTTACGTCCGCGACCTGAAGCCGCATTCAGAGAATCTCGGCCAACCCACGAGCCCGTCGCGCTTCACTCACCGTGAGCACTCCATTGCGCAGCAGGATCTCGTCGATCTGCGCCTGTTCCATTTCGTCCCGCGCATCGACGTCGGTGAATACAAATTCCAAGTCCGTCCATCCCAGCCGCTTGGCAATTGCATCCCGGGTCAGATGCTCGGCCACCAATCGCGCCGTCGGAACAATCGCCGACCGGAACGCCATCTCGCTCATTTCAGCGGCCGTCGCCCGATTCACGTCCTGCTCCAACCCCAGAAACACAGCCGGCAAATCGAATGCGTCGGCGATAATCCGCATTAGGAATTCCTGCCATGCCAGCCGAAGGTCAGCGTCCGTCCCGGCTCCGAAGCGAAGCACCTCCGGCTTCGACTCCGCCGAAATAATTGGTACGCGCCCTGTGCCTTCGATCTCGTCCTGCCACCACCGAATCAGCCGCTCATGATGTGCCGGAGTAAGCCCCTGCAGCCACAGCGCATACTGCACCACCGAATTCGAAGCCAGCCGTCCTGCATAGCGATACGCGCTCAAGAACGAATTGATCGTCTCGAACGCCACCTCCACCCGCCCCAGCCCGAACGGTGTGTGGGTCCGCGGGTTCAGCCGGATGTAACTCAGTTCGTTATCGTTCAGTACGATCCGTCCCTCCGCCCCATACAACCCCGTCACCTGCGCGTACCGCTGCGAGTCGGGACGCCCATCCCAATCCGTCATGATTCGGATCGTCGCCCCATCTACCGGCCACATCACCAGTGGTAGCGCCGGCGTCCCGCCGGCTGACGACCCTGTCCATCCCTCAGCAAGGTCGAGTTCAATCGCCCCAAAGCCGCCAACGATCACATCCTCCAGCACCTGCTCCAGCAATGAGCGGAATGAATCGTCTGGATTGGGAGCCTCAAAATTCTCGGTTAGCACTTCGATCCGCCGCGCACCCTCCGGCATCTGCTCCAGGACCCGCCCACGCCGCGGCTGAATGCGCCATCGCATCCCCACAATCCGATCCTTAATTACATTGATCGCTCGTCGCGCCACCGGTGTCTCCGCAAACCTCCGCAGGTTCGCCGGCGTAGGCTTAGGCGCCAGATTGTGTGGGGCGGCCGTCCCCGCCCGCGAAAAGTCAGGCAGAGTGAACGGGGCCAGGTTCGACCCCGCTCCCACCGTTCGCCGTCCGTCCTGCCCGGCCAACAAATTCGCGGAAACCATCCGCCGCAAAGACACTTTTCCCACCCGGCGCATAGCGCCGCGCACTCTCTCTCGGATGTTCATGAATCTCCTAGTCCTGTGTGGGGACGGGCATCCCTGCCCGCAAATAAACTTCTTCCTAGCTGAGCCCAAACCCTGTCATCCTGAGCGAGGATTGCTGCTTACAAAGTAAGCAGCAACCGCAGTCGGAAGGACCCCTACCGTCTTTCATGCCTCCGCAGCGACCCCAAGGCCTTCTTCCCCAAAGCAAAACGGCACCGCTCTCGCCGTGCCGTGACCGCTTTCTCTGCGCATTCTTGTAATGTGATTGAATCTTTCGGCCTTACGCCTGCAACTCTCGCCGCACCTCGCCCGCGATCTCGGCCATCTCCCCAACCGTTCTCACCCGCACCGTATTCTGCTCCAGCATTCCAATCGCGAACTTCGTTTTCTCTTCCCGCAACGCCATCCCTTCGTCCACCACTGCCGTCAGAAAGGCCTGCTCCTGTTCCCGCCGCATTCCCGCCTCAATGCGAGAGTAACGGTAGGCCAGCGCCAGCGCCTGATCTAGGTTCACGGCCAACGAAACGGCGTGGAACATCTTCACCGCCTTCCCCACCCGATATCCAAAATCAATCCGGAAAGGGTCGCCCTGTCCCGTGTACTTCACCACATCCAAATCTCGTTGCATCAGCTCCAGCACGCCAGCCTGATTGAAAGCCTCTCTCATGGCATGCACGATTGCCCCACGGCCCGTGCGCTGCTGAGTTCGCTCGCCCCGTTCCACCGGTAGCAGGTACATCGAAGTCAGCACCGACATCTCCTTTTCAGGATCCTCCGTCAGCACCGCCTTCGCCGGAGCCACGTCGATCATCGACCCAAATCTTTCGTTCATAAGCTGGACCAGATCTTCGCGGCGTCGTAGATTTCCCAACTGCGCTCTGATCTCGCGCTCCACCATCTCGAACCACTCCAACTCAACGTCCGGTGCCACGCACTGCAGCATCCTCCAGTCGCGGGTGAACCTCACCTCGGCATATCCGCCATCGCTCTCAACCAGCAACAGCCCAACCGTAACGAAATCGTCCCGCAAAGCATGCGGCAGAAATCGCAGCAGATAAAGTTCGAGTTGGCGCTTCTCAGCCATCAAAACCAGACCTCAGCCCTCAGTCGTCAGCCTTCAGTTCCTGTTTTGCTTTGGCCTAGGTATTGGATAAATCCCGTCAACATCTTCTTGTTTTCGACCACCTGATGCGACAGTTCCGCGTAGATTTCAGGAACGAGGTAGTCCAAATCGCGTGACAATAAAAGGTGATACTCCAATTCACTGGCAGATCCCAGCGCGATCTGCAGGAAGCGGGAAAACTCAGGCCGAGAGTTCTTTCCTGCTCCCTCAGCGATGTTGGCCCCAATTGAAACAGCCGCCCGCCGAATCTGATTGGTGAGGCTATACAACTCATCCCGAGGGAAGGTCTTGGTCGCACGATAAACATCCAGCGTCAACGAGTGGGCCTTGTGCCAAACCTTAAGCTCCCGAAAGTCCCGCATAAGTCCTTCCCTGAAGCAGACATCGAATGTTTTACCTGACGGCTGAGGGCTGACGGCTAGTTCTCCCCCCACTCCGGAAACGGCCTCCGCGGCGACCCTCGAAACGCCAGAATCAACTCCCGCACAACCGTCTTTCTCTCAATCAGTCGCTGCACCAGCGCCTCCAACTCACCCCACGACCCGCCATACCACGCCGGAGGAATCTCCCCCGCCACCATCCAGATCGCGTCCTCATCCAGTTTCTCGATACGCGACAACCAGGGCTCGAACGATTCCCATCCCTTCACCCGCGCGTAAACTTCATTTCGTGGATACACCCCGCGCAGCGGAAAATCCGGAAATGTCCACTCTCCCGCATTAAAGCAATACCCCTGATCGATAAATGACGCCGAGTACTTCTTCTCCCGCATCTTCCGCCAGAACGCCGCCTGCCGTCCGTCGGCATTGCACGTCCATTTATCCAGCGCCAGAATCCCCGCAAACGTTCCCAGGTTCCGCACCCTGTCCAGCATCTCCGGAGGCAGATAATCCAACACCTGCCCTTCCACCGGGCTCACCACAAACCGCGAGCCGAACTGCAGCCCCGCTTCCACCTGAATGGAGCTGCCACCCAACAGGATCGTGAGTTCCGACGTGTGCTCCACCAGCCATGGCAGAACTTCCACCACCTCCGCCGCCGGCACCGGCAGCCCAACCCGCTCGGCGAGTCGTGTAGCCAGAAACTCATTGGCCAGCACTCGTTCATGCTGCGGATTATTGCGGAACTTCACCACGTAATAATGTCCGTCGTCGCAGCGCATCAAATGACTCTGCGCGCCGCCCCGCATCCTCTTAACGTGTTGCACCGCGGTAGTGGGCATAAGTAGCCGACCGCGCTCCGCCGTGTACCCGGGTTCAAGCTGTTGATCTTCCCCCGGGACGCGCTACAACTAAGGTATCCGCTACCCGGCCTCCTGCCTGTGACCGCCACCACACCGGAAATGTTCACTTTTCATTCAGGCTGCCCAGTTCCAGCCGCGCTGCCATCCCCCGCCCAGCTTCAGCCTTCCGCACCGCCCACGCAATCGCCATCGCCATCACACAATCATCATGCGTACCTGGAGCGGCCCCGGTATTTCCGTTCACACTTCGCACGAATGTCCGAAATTCATTCAGTAGCCGCGGACTTCGGAAACATCCGGCTTTTGCCATTACCGCCGCCGCCAGGTTCTCAATCATGTCCGGACGGCTCACCGCCGACGTCAACCACCCGGCTTTCTTGTTTGCCGCGAATATATTGGGGTATCCCGCTATCTCCAGACATACCAGCACAGCGTGCCCGTGATTGTTGCTCTCCACCGCCAGCAGCGCCGCGTTGTATTCCATGCCCAGTTCCACAAGTTTTCGCGCAAACTCTTGTGGAGGCCAGTGTCCATGCAACTCAGCACACTGCGTTCCCAGTTTCCGGTCAATTACTTCCGCGCACGAGTAGTCCCCGTCAACCCCGCCGCCAGCGGGATCGGCTCCGATCACAAATTCCCGCCCCGGCTGCGCCGGCAACCAGATCATTAATCGCTGGTTATCCCGTACCTGGAACGGCTCGCTCAAACCGCATAACGCCTTCTCCACTGACTCAAGGTTGAAGACGCATTCTCCCGATGCCCGGAAGCACGACACCGGGTCCTCGGCAAATTCCTGCACCGCGAGTCCCCGGAAGGACGCCCACTGTTTTCTCCGCCATGCGATCTGTTGCCTTGTCAGCCCCTGGATCGCCGCCAGTTCCGCTTCCTCCTCCGTCAGCGGCGGAAAATCCGCGCCCGGTTCGATAGCGTAGGCTGCGTCATACCACCAGGGAAAAAAGTGTCGAGTGTATCCTGTCTCGTCCGCCCGTTGCCACTCCTCGTAGAAAAGTCCACCTGCTCCGTTGGCCGTGGACTCCAACACAATGTCGCCTCCCGGCACGACTGCCGCCCTCAATGACGCCAACGCCTCGTCGCCTTTGCGACCCCAGCGCGAAACCTCCGAGCAGTGCAGGTTCTGGATCGTCCGGCCGCGTCCCGCATTCTCTTCTGCTGACGCCAGACAGTACTCGCTGTCCCGATCAGGAAACACTAGCTGCCGTGCATTACGGTGTGAAGTTCGCAGAGCTCCTTCGCGCGCGTCATCCGGCAGCCTTTCCCAGAACCGGCGGACGATCCGGAAAATGTCCTCGGCCGACTCTCTGTCCTGCGTCACTTGCATGCTTAGAGTGCCCCGCTGCGTGATCGTCTGGACGAACAATCGTGCTGCGATATAAGTCGTGATGCCCAACTGTCGCGCCTTCAGCACCACGTTCTGGTTCGTACATCGCCTCGAGTACTCCCGCTGTGCGCGGTTCAACTGGAAATCAGACTCATTGATTCTTTTTGTGCGGATATTCAGATTCTGTTCTATGAAAAGGTCCCGCTCGGTCGGCTCCCACAATTCTCCATCTTCCAGGTCTTCCCGCGCACGCTGCCGCGTCTTCGGGCGCTTATCCAGGCTCTTTCCTAGTAAATCCAGACTCTCAGGCCCAAAATCAAAGGTCAAAACATCCATCCACGGTGGAGGCCCAGGTTAGTTGGCTGCGGAAGAACTCGGTGTTGCACTGGATTTTGGGGGGCGCAGCGGTTTACCGTTGCGATAACCGGCGTCTCTTCAGCGTCGGCTTTAGCCGCTGCGGTGCGATTGCGGCGCAGGAAACACTTTTTCCGCAGCCTGCTAGTGCGTTGCGCTAAAGCTCTCCGGCACATACGTATACGCCCCTATCTCCCATCCAGTCCCGAACGAGTTCTGATTGATTCCCATAAGGTCGAATTGAAACTCTGTTCCTAAATTTACGCCCGCGTCCCGGACTGGGGAGTTAGCCGTCGGCCGAAAATCCGCCTCCACTCCATTCGACGGGCACACATAGAAACTTCCCGCCACATACCCCGGCGGCACTACATCGTTGGCCGCGCATCCGGCCAGAAAATTTACCATCTGCGTGTTCGATTCCAGAGTCGCGCCACCCTGGACCAATGCGTCCATAAAATTCGCAACCTCGTCCGGCCGCAGTTCATTCACGTGCCAGAAGTACCCAATCGGCCGTCCCCACAGCGCATTTTTGAACACATCCTGACTAACCATGTTTCGCATCCGCCGATAACTGAGACCCTGGTAGTTAGGCACCACACCCTGGCTTAGAATGTTGAACACGTCGTACCCCTTTGCCAGCGTCGCATCCGCACCTCCCGATACCCACGTCGAAGTGAGTGACCCCGTACCCCGCGCACCTTTAAATCCAAGGCCGTTGGCGATGTTCTCCGTTCGCGTGTCGCCATACGTGCCCGGCATCACATAAACCAGGTTGCTCAAGTTGAGCCCGGAAAGTCCAGAGAGGTTTTGGTTAAACCAGCCCAGCGCCCAAGTCATCTCATCAGTTTCGAGCCGAGCTTCATCGAAGAGCACACAGCCTGGCGTGGAGGGAGCTGCAGTACAACTCGAAGCGACAGGCAAACTGGTCGGCAGCGTCATCGGACCGGGCACGCCGAAGTTCGAGAACGTATCCGCAAGGGAAAGGGCGTGCGCCCGTCCTTTGGCGAACTGATTGTTGTATGCGGTGGCATCCACCGCATAACAAGTCGGCTGCGCCTGCAGCGTAGAAATAACATTCGCCAGCGTATCGATCTGCCCTGCCCCAGGTGTTCCTCCCGGAGATACCGGAGTCAGGTCCCAGGAGTGATAGCAGGTCGGGTCGTAAGGCGATGTCGTAAGCGTGAGGTTCCCGCCACTTCCGCTATGCGTGATGCTCATGCTGTAACTCCCTGGGCCGACATAGGCGATCAGAAAAGCATCACAGGGAATGGGGCCGGTAACATCGTTGCATGGCACCGTCGAGGGTGGATTCCAATATTGATGCGAGACGGAATGCGTGTTGATGTCCCATCCCGCGTTGATCCAGCCCTGCACTTCGGTGATAATCGATTGGGAATAACTCCCTCCGGTAACCACGGCTATCGAAAGCGGTACAGCTTTAACGGCCATCATCGGCAGCAGCCCATCTACATAAGTGTCGCTGTACTCGACCAACCCGGGGTCGTCATAAGTCACTGTCGTATACGCCGGCCACCGGCGCCATTCCCGGATCCAGGGCGCTGTTTCAGTCGCTATATTGTGCGGCCCGGCTGTCGGTCCCGGTGTTCCCGACACATCGACCGCTATCGCCGTCGCTAGATAATTCCCGTACAGATGGCAATAGTCGTAATTCACCGCCCCATACACACTATCCATGATTCCATAGGTGCGATTCCCGTAAGCGCGGCAGTTCTTGAGGTCAAAGTAGCACCCGCCGCCGCTGCACCCGTCGAACCGGTAACCCATGTAATTCATATTCGCATCGGTATTATAGAAATGGATGTCGACCGGCGTGCCGGTAGGTTGCACGAAGAACCCCAAGGGCACGGTGCTGTTTTCCACCTCGCTGTTCGCGGCAATATTCGCCAGCCAGATATGGTCGCTGGCGTTCTGTATCTGCACTCCGTAACTGTCGAACCAGTCGATTTGTAAATGCTGAACTTCCAGCCAGGAGACATTATTCAAATTCAGTACCGTCTCGCCGCTGAGAACAATCGGCGCAACCGCTGAGTAATGCGTTTCCGGATTGCCGCTGGCGCTGTACACATACAATATGTAGGTCGTGGGGTCGTACCAGAAATCCCGATCCTGACTAACTGCGCTCTGGCTTGCTTGCGCCGTCCCCCACGCCGTCCCGAATCGTACATACTGCACCTGGGATGGCGACTGCGTTAGACAGTAGAATCCGCGAATACCGCACTGCACCACCGTCGCCTGCCCACTGCTCGACGAATACAGTGTTGCCGCCC
>Ga0209040_10004557_pt1 | contig 10443 bp, 7 predicted proteins | sample BogFormECP12_OM3_FD_188240 | JGI IMG/M metagenome (GOLD analysis project Ga0209040, IMG submission 188240) | Bog forest soil microbial communities from Calvert Island, British Columbia, Canada - ECP12_OM3 (SPAdes) (version 2) | ecosystem: Environmental > Aquatic > Freshwater > Wetlands > Bog ... | reverse complement strand
TCCCCGCACTGGCCGGAAACACTTGGCGTGCTGGCATTCCCGATCCACTACCGCGGTCTGCACCTGCACCTGCGAGTCAGCGGAAAGGGCGTGATCATCAGTGTCGATCCACGCGACGCCGCCGGAGTCGAAGTGGAATGCCGTGGTCGAGTCGTTCAGCTGATGCCCGGGACCACTGTCCGATTTCCCGGCTGACCGTTGCCGTTGAGTGTGCTTCGCGTCACCAGGCCGAGGAACCATCCACAGGTTCTCATGATTGCTCCAAATGGGTAGTGGGTCAGTTTGCGGCTTGGCGTGGCAACTCTAGTCTTGGTCCCGGTCGGAGTTCTTGGTCCCAGGACGGTTGCAGTCATTGACGATGCCGAGTTGTGACAGGTCTAGGGCGTGACAGCAGCCATCCTCGTCATGTTCGTGAACACCTTATGTTCGCACCGCGGGTGAGCCTTGACCGACCCACGCCTTATATGTCAAGACCAATGACGTATATCAACCGCCTTGATATACCATGGAGTCCATGGCTGGATCTTTGGTGCGATCGTCGCCGATCGTGCCTGCGGGCTATGTGCGTGTGAGGAGCGGATGGTGTTGAAGTGGCTTGAGCGGTACTGGCCGATGTCGACGATCTTCCTGGCCGTGTACGTGACGATGCTGTTGGTGCTGTTTGTGCTGAGATCGGACTTCCCGCTCTTCCTGATCTGGGCCCAACTGCCGGTGTACTTCCTGCACCAGTTCGAGGAGTATGTGTTCCCCGGTGGCTTCAAAGAGTTCTTCAACCTGAAAGTGTTGGGCTCGCCGGTTGCGGAGGAGCCGCTCAACGCGCGAGTGTCGGTGTGGATCAACGTGCCGATCGTGTATGTCGCCTTCCCCATTTCAGCGGTTCTGGCCACGACGGTCGGCCTGCCGTTCGGGCTGTGGATGGCTTACTTCTCGGTCATCAATGCGCTCTCGCATGTGGTGATGTTCTTCAAGCTGGGATACAACCCTGGCTTCGTTGTGAGCCTGCTGCTCAACATCCCAGTCGGGATCTACACGATCGTGTACCTCTCGGCGCATGGGCTCGTCTCGCCGATGGTGCACGTCGTATCGGCCGCGATCGGCCTGGCGGTCCAAGCAGCGCTCATGATCTACGGCTTCGGCGTGCTCAAGCCGCGACTGCGGACATCGGCCAGCACCGCCTAGGCAGTTCGAACAGACGTATTGGCCCCGGTGCACGCAAAGACACCGCTACGTGTTGCCCATGCAGAAAGTCACCGTCGACCTCACCGACAACCCGCGTCTGGATGCTGCACTGTCGTAACACCTATCACCGAGAAGCAGACATGGGTTCTGGGCGCGCCCGACATGCTGCTGGATCCGTCCTCAGGATATTGGCACGGCCGCCGGCTACGAGCGAGACAGGCACCGGCTCCCGGAAGGTGCGAATCAGGCGAATGTGGATTCCCGGTCGGGTTCCGGACCGAACCGGAAACGGCGACCCGTGACCGAGACCGGGAGAACGCGAACCCAATGAAGCTTCAACGTCGCAGTCCATGGCAGCAGCTGTGCCCGCTCGGCCTCTTCAATCTCCTCATCGGTATGGAGCATGCGGGCCGTGCCCTTCACGATGACGCTCCAACCTTCGGCAGCATCGTGGTCGTCGGCCTCGAAAAGAACACGATTGTTTATTGCGGCGCTGACCAACTTGGTGCCCTCCGCGGTGCGAAAGAGCACGGTGCGGCGCTGGACGACGAAGTTGACTGGAAAGATCTCGGGCTGGCCCTGGCCACTCGTGACGACACGCCCTAACGCCACACTTGCCAGCAGATTCCAGCTTTCGCTTACCGAAAGGATGGTGACGGGTTCACCGCTCGTGGACGTCGTGGCGCTCACGAGTCCCGGGCCGGGAGCGCGGCAACCGCACACCATGATCGAAACGTCATATGACGCACATCGCTAACTTAAACACCATCCGGTACCAACACAACTAAGGTGAGCGTGTCGCGGCAAGGAGTGCGACACCCAAGCGAGCAAATCACCGGTGATCCGGTGGGCATCGCTACCGGACTTCAGGTCGGGGTGCCGTGGCATCGGCGGCACTCTCCTACGTCAGTAGACGCCGTAGGCCCGGCTGTTAGCATCCTGGACTGCTCCGACGTAGTCCGCTCGTTCACGTGCCGCCCGGTCTTCCGAGTCGGGCGCCGCGAGCAGCCCGCGTAGCTCGTCCAGGTGCGCGTATCCCTTGCGGCTCATCCAATCCCGCAATCCGTCCAGCAGTACACCGGCGTACTCGGGACCGTGACGCAACAGCGCCGACGCGGATTGCACGATGTCGGCTCCGGCCAGCAGATACTTGATCACGTCCGCGGGTTGCTCGACCCCGCTGCTGGCCGCTAGCGAGGCTCGCACCGGCCCGCGCAGCAGCGCGATCCAGGTCATTGGCAGCCGCATCTCCGCGGACGTCGACAGCGTGACAGCGCGGACAGTGGTAAGGGTCTCGGGATCGATGTCGGACTGCAGGAATCGGTTAAACAGCACCAACCCGTCGGCACCGGCCACGTCCAGCCGATGCACCATGTCGGCAGTCGCACTGAAATACGGACTCAGTTTGACCGCCACCGGAACCCTTACCGCGTCCTTGACCGCGGCCAGCACGTCGAGATGGCGTTGCTCGGCCTCACGGCCGTCGACGCGTGCATCGCCGGGCAGATAGTAAATGTTCAGCTCGATCGCCGCGGCGCCGGCGTCCTGCATGGAGCAGGCGTAGTGAACCCAACTGCCAGGGGTGGTGGCGTTGAGGCTGCCGATAACGGGGATGTCAACAGCAGCCGTGGCGCGCTCCACCAAACGTAGATATCCGTGAGCGCCCTGGCCATGGTCAACGGTGGCGGGAAAGTACGTCAGGGATTCCGGGTAGCTTTCGGTGCCCTGGGCGACCATCCGCACGTTGTGCTCGGCTTCGCGTCGCAGCTGTTCCTCGAACAGCGAGTAGAGCACCACAGCGCCAATCCCGGCGTCCGCGAGCCGGCGGACCCCATCGACCGTGCGGCTGAGCGGGGACGCCGAGGCCACCAACGGGCTACGCAGGGTGAGTCCGAGGTAGCGGGTCGTCAGGTCCATCAGCTGCCCTTCCGGGAATCAGACGGAAAGTGCTGGGGAGCGCGAGAAGCCATGTCTTCGTATGTCTTCCAGCGCTGGTCGATCGACTCCTGCGCCAACGCGAGAAGCCGTTCGGCCTCATCGGGATCGGAGTTGGTCAGGCTCCGGTAGCGCAGCTCGCGGTAGCGATAGTCGGCGAGTGGTAGGCGTGGGCGGTGGGAGTCCAGCAGGAACGGCGGCGTGCCTGTGGCGCGCAGCACCGGGTTATATCGAATCAACGGCCAGTGCCCGCTAGCCACCGCCCGGTACTGCTGGTCGAGGCCATAACGCATCTCGAAGCCGTGAGCGATGCAGTGGCTGTAGGCGATCACCAGGGACGGCCCATCGTAGGCCTCGGCTTCGCGCAACGCTTGCAGCGTTTGCTGCGGGTCGGAACCCATCGCAACCCGCGCGACATAGACGCTGCCGTACGAAATGGCCTGCAGCGCCAGGTCTTTTCGTGGCACCGTCTTGCCGGCTGCGGCGAACTTCGCCACCGCGCCCAGCGGTGTGCTCTTCGACATCTGCCCGCCGGTATTGGAATACACCTCGGTATCGAGCACCAGCACGTTGACGTTGCGCCCGCCGGCCAGCACGTGATCGAGCCCACCGGCGCCGATGTCGTAGGCCCAACCGTCGCCGCCGACGATCCACACGCTGCGCCTGATCAGGTGGTCGATGATGCTGCGTAACTCCTCGGCCACCCCGGGTTCGAGGCGGTCAAGCCGGGTTTCGAGTTCGGCGACCCGCTCGCGCTGGGCGTGCAGTTCGGATTCCCGCAGTTGCGGCGCGGCCAAGATGGCGTCGACGAGGTCGGCGCCCAGGACATCGCGCAGTTGGATCAGCCGCTGCCGGGCTTGGTGCAGGTGCGTGTCGGCGGCGAGCCGAAGGCCGAGGCCGAACTCGGCGTTGTCCTCGAACAGCGAATTGGACCATGCGGGGCCGCGCCCGTCGGCGTTGGTCGTCCACGGTGTGGTCGGTAGGTTGCCACCGTAGATCGAGGAGCACCCGGTGGCGTTGGCGATCATCAACCGGTCGCCGAACAGCTGCGACAGTAGTTTCAGGTACGGCGTTTCGCCGCAGCCCGCACATGCGCCGGGAAATTCGAACAGCGGCTGCAGGAATTGCGCACCCCGCACGGTGCCGAAGTCGACGCGGGATCGGCTGGTCACCGGCAGGGCCTCAAAGAATGCGACGTTCTCGCGGCCGGCGGCGACTAACGGCTCGCGGGGTTCAAGGTTAATCGCCTTGGTGATCGGCGTGCCTGGGGCAGCGACGGGGCAGGCTTCCACGCACAACCCACATCCGGTGCAGTCCTCGACGTACACCTGCAGTGTGTAGCGGGCGTCGGGCAGACCGACGGCATCCAGCGGCGCCGAGGGGAACGTCGCGGGCGCGTCATGGAGTCGCTCCTGGTCGTACAACTTGCTGCGAATCACGCTGTGCGGACAGACAAATGAGCAGTTGCCGCACTGGATGCAGGTGTCGGGATCCCAGACCGCGACGAGGTCGGAGATGTTGCGTTTCTCGTAGGCGCTGGTGCCGCTGGGGTAGCTGCCGTCTACCGGCAGTGCGCTGACCGGCAGTGCGTCCCCGCGGCCGGCGATCATCTCGGCGGTGACCGTCCGCACGAAATCCGGCGCGTCGGGCGGAACCGGCGGCTCGAGCTCGCGGGTGGAGCTGACGACATCGGGGACGTCGACCCGCTGGAGTCCAGCCACTGCGCGGTCTACGGCGGCGAGTTCGCGGGTCACCGCGTCGGCGCCGCGCCCCCCGTAGGTCTCGGCGACGCTTTCTTTTATCCGGGCGATCGCCTGGTCGCCGGGCAGCACACCGGAGATGGCGAAAAAGCAGGTCTGCAGAACAATGTTGATCCGGCCGGCCAGCCCGATCTCGCGGGCGATGGCGCCCGCGTCGATGACATACAGCCTGATGTGTTTGTCGATGATCTGCTGTTGGACCGCGTGGGGCAGGCTGTCCCACACGCGGTCGGCCGGACGGGGGCTGTTGAGCAACAACGCAGCGCCCTGCGCGGCGCAATCCAGCACGTCGACCTTCTGCAGGAACCGTTCGTGGTGGCAGCCGACGAAGTCCGCTCGCCGCACCAGATACGGCGCCCGGATCGGGTTGGGGCCGAACCGCAAATGCGAAACGGTCTGCGATCCAGACTTTTTGGAGTCGTAGACGAAGTAGCCCTGCGCGAATAGGCTCTCCTCGCTGCCGAGGATCTTGATGGTGTTCTTGTTGGCGCCGACAGTGCCGTCCGAGCCGATCCCGAAGAACACCGCGCGCACCGTGTCGGTGGACTCGATATCGAAGCCTGGGTCGTAGGCGATGCTGGTGCCCGAGACATCGTCGTCGATGCCGACGGTGAAGCGGGCTCGCGGCTGTTCGCCGGCCAGTTCGCCGAACACGCCGGCGACCATGGCCGGAGTGAACTCCTTTGACGACAGCCCGTAGCGTCCCCCGCACACCGTCGGCAGCTGCGACCGCTCACCTCTGCTGTATGCCTCGGTCAGCGAGGCAACGACGTCAAGGAACAGTGGTTCGCCGAGCGACCCGGGCTCTTTCGTGCGGTCCAGCACGCCGATTCTGCGGACGGTAGGGGGCAGCGCCGCAAGCAGCGCTTGCACCGGAAACGGCCGATACAGTCGCACCTGAATCACCCCGACCCGCTCCCCGCGAGCAGCGAGAGCGGCCACGGTTTCTGCGGCGGTCTGGGCGCCAGATCCCATCAGCACCAGCACCCGGCCGGCCTGCGGATGCCCGGCGTAGTCGACGATGTGCAGCTCCCGGCCGGTGAGCCGCCCCAACCGCGCCATCGACTCTTCGACCACGGCGGGCACCCGCGCGTAGAACGGATTGACGGTCTCGCGGGCCTGGAAGTAGGTGTCGGGATTTTGCGCGGTGCCGCGGATGACCGGCCGCGCCGGTGACAGTGCACGGCCGCGGTGGGCCAGGATCAACTTCTCCGGAACCAGGGCTCGCAACTGGTCGTCGGTAAGCAGTTCGATGGTGTTGAGCTCGTGGGAGGTGCGAAAGCCGTCGAAGAAATGTAGAAACGGAACGCGGGTACGCAACGTCACGTCGTGGGCCACTAGCGCCAGATCATGGGCTTCCTGCACCGAGGCGGACGACAGCAGGGCAAAGCCGGTCTGGCGCACCGCCATGACATCCTGATGGTCGCCAAAGATCGAGAGGCCCTGCGCGGCAAGGGACCTCGCCGCGACGTGGATGACCGCGGAGGTCAGCTCTCCGGCGATCTTGTACATATTCGGGATCATCAGTAGCAAGCCCTGCGACGAGGTGAATGTGGTCGCGAGCGCGCCGCCCTGCAGCGCGCCGTGCAGCGCGCCGGCCGCGCCGCCCTCGCTTTGCATCTCCACCACCGTCGGGACAGTGCCCCACACGTTGGCCCGATGCCGGCTCGACCAGTCATCGGCCAGCTCAGCCATCGGTGAGGACGGGGTGATCGGGTAGATGCAGCACACCTCGCTGAGCCGGTAAGCGACCGAGACCGCCGCCTCATTGCCATCTATCGTGGCGCGCGTCATCTCGGCTCCGGCACCATCTCGATAGCGTGCACCGGGCACTGCTCGAAGCACGTAGCGCAACCGGTGCACCGGTCGTAGTCGAACCGATAGCGGTGCCCCGGTCCCAGCTTGATCACCGCATCTTCGGGGCAGGCCCCCAGACAGCCATCGCATTCGAAGCAGTTGCCGCACGAAAGACACCGACCGGCCTCGAAAATCGCGGCCTGGGCGGACAAGCCACCAACGACCTCGTCGAATCCCGTGACGCGCTGTGCAGGCGGAAGTTCGGGCTGCGCACGCGGAGACGCGTCACCGAAGTACCACAGGTGCAGCTCGTCGAGGGTCGCGATGGGGTGCTTCGACGGGCGCTCCCCCAAGCCTCCCCGCAGCCACGCGTCGATGTGGCGGGCCGCGTTCTTGCCGTGGCCCACCCCGACGGTGACGGTACGTTCGCACGGCACCATGTCGCCGCCGGCAAACACACCCGGACAGCCGGTCATCAACGATGACGACACCCGCACAGAACCGTCGTCGTCGAACTCCACTCCAGGCAGTGTCCGCATAAACGCCGACTCGGTCTTCTGGCCCAACGCCATGATCACGGTGTCGGCAGCGAGCATCTCGAATTGTCCGGTCGGACAAGGGTGTCCGGATTCGTCGAGCTCCATCAGCTCCACCTGCAGCTCGGGGCGGTCGAAGGCGGTGATCGTGCGTAACCAGTTGATCCGAACACCTTCCCGCTCGGCCTCTTGGACCTCCTGCTCGTGAGCCGGCATCTGGGCTTCGGTGCGACGGTAGACGATGACGGTGTCTTCGGCGCCCAAGCGGCGGGCGACACGGGCGGCGTCCACCGCGGTGTCGCCGCCCCCGTAGACAGCAACGTGGCGGCCGAGGTTGGGTCGTTCGCCGGAGGCGACGCCGCGCAGGAACGACACTGCGTCCAGCAGCGACCCGGCATCCGCTGAGGGGATGTTGACCCGTTTGGCCAAATGCGCCCCAACGGCGACGAATACGGCGTCGAAGTTACCGGCTTCGCGTTCAGCCGCAAGGTCATCGACCCGATGCTCGCAGGTGAGCGTCACGCCCATGGCCGCGATGCGCGCCACCTCAGCGTCCAAAACGTCCCGGGGCAGCCTGTAGTTGGGGATGCCGTAACGCATCATCCCGCCCGGGTCTGCCCCCGCATCGCGGATCTCGACTTGATGCCCGAGCCGCGCCAGGTGGTACGCGGCGGAAAGTCCGCTCGGTCCGGCGCCGACGACGAGCACCCGTTTTCCCGGCGACTGCGGCGGCGGCTCGAACTGCCATCCCTGCTCGCGAGCGGCGTCGCCGAGAAACCGCTCCACCGCGTGAACCGAGACCGCGCCGTCGAGATGTGCGCGGTTGCAGACCGACTCGCAGGGGTGGTAGCAGACCCGGCCGTGGATGGCGGCAAAAGGATTGTCGGCGACCAGCTGACGCCAGGCCTGTTCGTGGCGGCCGGCCCGCGCGTGGGCGAGCCATGCTTGAATGTTCTCCCCCGCCGGGCACGCGGCATTGCACGGCGGCAGCAGATCGACATATATCGGACGGCGGTCGCGGTCCGGGCCTGCGCGGGGCTGGCCGCGCAGCAGGTCCGGCAGAGCCGTCACATCGGCGCGGGGCGCGGCGCGAAATACTTGGCCGCCACGCCCCGGCCGCTCGGTCGTCACCTGGCTCACACTATGACGGCTCCCGGCGGCTTTGAAGCGTCGTTCGTCCTTTGAGGTAGGGACTTCCGACCCTGCTCACAGCCGCGCGCAGGGTGGACAGTTGCGTAATGGAACACTTGACGGCTCTGGATGCCAGTTTCCTGGAGGCTGAGGATTCCGATCCCCATGTGAGTCTGGCGGTTGGCGGTGTATCGATCGTGGCAGGGCCGGTGCCGCGCTACGACGAGCTTGTCTCAGCCTTTGCCGAACGGGCACGCGGAATTCCGCGCTGCACCCAGATACTGCGTACCCATCCACTCGACCTCGGCTCACCTGAATGGGTCGACGACCCGCACTTCGACATCTCGCGCCACCTGTACCGCGTCGCGCTGCCCGAACCCGGCGATGACGCCGAGCTGTTCCAGATGATCGCGAATGTCATGCAGCATCGGCTCGACCGTGAGCGTCCGCTGTGGGAGTGCTGGATCATTGAAGGCCTCACCGACAACAGGTGGGCCGTCCTGACGAAACTCCATCACTGCATCGCCGACGGCATCGCCACCACCCAGATGCTGGCGAAGCTCAGCGACAGCGGCGGCGGCGAGACCTTCGCGAAAAAAATTCGCGCCGCCAAGGAACCGGATGGGCCCGCGCTGCGTCCGCCCCCGATGAGCGTGAACCCCTTGACCTGGCTGGGCGGCATGTGGCGTACCGCGGTCGCCACGGCCACCGCCGCTGAACACGCCGCGGTGGGCGCGGCTGAGCTGACGGCGCACCTGCTGAGCTCACCGCCCGAATCGTCGCTGACCGGATCCGTGACAACTATTCGGCGCTACAGCGCGGCGAGGGTTAAGCTCGCCCAGCTGCAGAAGGTATCCCGGAGCTTCGATGTAACGATCAACGACGTGGCGCTGGCCGCGATCACCGACAGCTACCGCAACCTTCTGCTCAACCGCGGTGAACAGCCCCGCCACGACTCGCTGCGCACCCTGGTTCCGGTGTCGGTCCGGTCGATGATGGACTTCCATCACACCGACAACCGGGTCTCGGCGATGCTGCCGTTGTTGCCCGTCGACGAGGCGGACCCGGTTCAGCAATTGGAGCTCGTGCACCGCCGGATGACGACGGCGAAAGGCAGTGGTCAGCGTGAGGGCGGCACCGCATTTCTGTCGGCGTTCAACATGATCCCGTTCGCCCTGTCGGCTTGGACCGTCCGACTGCTGACCCGATTGCCGCAACATGCCGTGGCCGCTTTGGCAACCAACGTTCCCGGCCCTCGTGGTCGGCAGAAGCTGATGGGTCGCGAGGTGCTGGAAGTCCTGCCGGTGCCGCCGATTGCCCTTCACCTGCGGACAGGCATCGCGATGGTGAGCTACGCCGATAGTTTCGTCTTCGGCATTACCGCCGACCACGACACCGCACCTGACGTTGATCGACTCGCCGCCGGCATCGAGCAAGGAGTTGCACGGCTGGTGGCCATCAGCCGGACGCGCCAGCGCAAACGGGGACGCGTCAAGGGAATTCACAGCGCGTAGGCGCTACGAGAACCCGATAGTGTGTCCGGGCTTGAGGCGCTGGACGCGGCCGCGGTACTCGATGTCGATCGCGTTGGTCTGTTCGGCATCAGAGCCGATTTTTGCTTGCCGCCCGCTGACTTCCAGGTGCAGGCGCTGCCGGCGGCACCGCAAGGGAAACGTTAGTTTTCCCAATAGCTTCTGGCCGCAGCGGATTGAGGCGATACGGTCGGTGCGGAATTCCAGGCCGGTGAAGCACCGCTGGAGCAGATCGACGCTGCCGGCCATGGCAGCCAGGTGAATGCCGTCGAAGGCGTTGCCTCCTTGGACATCCGCGATGTCCAAGGAGGACCTGCTGAAAGTACTTCAGTGCTCGATCGCGAGTGTCGAATTATCTCATGCGGTTCAGACACTTCTCTGCGTCAGGGCCAACTATTACCTCAAACTGACGGGTCCGCCATTCGTCTTTGCGATCGAGGCCGAAAGTCATCACTCACGTCCGAACGGGGCACCAGCAGACCTAGTCGCCATCGTCGATGATGTGAATAGCGGCCTCTTCGGCAGACGCTGCTCCCCCGCTGATACCGACGTCCTCGGCCACCAGCTCTGCCT
>Ga0209040_10004555_pt1 | contig 10448 bp, 10 predicted proteins | sample BogFormECP12_OM3_FD_188240 | JGI IMG/M metagenome (GOLD analysis project Ga0209040, IMG submission 188240) | Bog forest soil microbial communities from Calvert Island, British Columbia, Canada - ECP12_OM3 (SPAdes) (version 2) | ecosystem: Environmental > Aquatic > Freshwater > Wetlands > Bog ... | reverse complement strand
GCCAGACTCCCGATACCGAGTGGGTCGCTACTTCGCTGGAGGAAATGCTCACCACCGAACTCGCAGCCGGCGACACTGTGCGCACCGTTCCCGGCGAGACCATCGCACAGGTCAAGCACGAAATGGCCCTTCCCGAGGGCGTCACCTACGGCCAGGACACTCTCGACCGTCTGCACAAACGCCTCAAATGCGACTACATCCTCTACGGTTCCATGGACGATCCCGGAACCAAGATGGGCGGCCGCGTGCGTCTTGACGTTCATCTCCAGAATGTCTCCACGGGAGAGACGATGTCCCTCACGGAATCCGACAGTGAACTAAAACTCTCGGGCCTCGCCTATCGCGTCGGTTCCAATCTTTGCTCCCATCTCGGTGTGCCCCCCGTCACCTCTGCGGACATTCCGCGCATTCAGGCCCGGGGGCAGTATTGGTCTCTCTACCCAAGTTCTTTGAATTCCTAACCGCTTTAGAATCAGAACGATCCGCGAAAATCGAACCTAAGCCCAATAGAATGAAAACGTTTCACGATACCCCCGGGGTGGGGTATCCTCAACATTCCCAGATTGGAATCCAGATTGGAAAACGTGCAGTATCCAGCGGTACTCTTGCGTCGCCGCCGCAGGGGTGCCACAATCCGCAATCTCTGGGAGATTGCTTCGCCCGGGCCAGGAAACTTGTTTGGCAGGCGCGGTGTCTAAGCAAATAGCGCGGTAGGACCCGCAAGCTATCCTCCGTGCAGGCGCGGGCTTAGCGGCGGGCCGGAAAGGCTGAAATTGTCCAATTGGGCCAGCGCCCTCTCGTGGGGCCGCGATGAAGCCGAACTGGTCGTCGAGCTGCAAGCCGGCTCGGAAACGGCCTTCGACTGGCTGGTCACCCATTACCACGGCCCAGTGTATAACCTCATTTTGAGCATGCTCGGCGACGTGGCCGACGCTGCCGACAGCACCCAGGAAGTGTTCATCAAGGCTTTCCGCGGCATCCGCGGATTTCGCCAAGGTAGTTCCCTCAAGACGTGGCTGTACCGCATCGCCGTTCGCGAGGCTTTGAATCACCGCCGCTGGTTCAAACGCCATCTCCAAAAAAATATCTCCATCGACGCCGAACCGGAAGAAGGCCGCGCGCACATCGACGTCGAAGATCTCGGCGCCTCGCCCTTCGAGCAGTTGGCCACCCGCGAAATCCAGATCGCTGTGCATTCCGCTTTGCAACAGGTTCCCGACGCCTTTCGCAGCGCGGTAATCCTGCGCGACCTTGAAGGCCTCAGCTACGAGGAAGTCGCCGAAGTGCTCGAATGCAATGTTGGTACCGTCAAGTCGCGTATCCTGCGCGGGCGCCGCGCCTTGCGCGAAATTCTTGAGCCGCTCCTCGGCGAGCGCGAGCCGCAGCGCCGTGCGGAAGCCCGCGCGGCTTTGCCTGTGCTTTCGCAGCCACAGCCTTCCGCTCTGGAAAGCGCCATGAGCCACCAGCAGGCGGCCTTTTCCGAAGCTTTCTCCGCCGCTAGCGCGTTTTTGTCGCACGATTCGGAGCCCCAGCAGGATTCCGCTCCACGCATGTCCATGCGGACCAGCACCGCACCCGAGGGTTTGCAATGAAGTGCCATTCCGTACAAACGCGACTCGCCGGCTATCTCGATTACACCGTTACCGGCGCTGCGCGCATCGAAGAGCGGGTGCAGATCCGCGAGCATCTGGACGCCTGCGCCACCTGCCGCGCGGAACTGGAACGTTTTCGCAAACTCGCCGTATTGCTTTCCCGCGTTCCGCAAAACGTTCCGCCGCCGGATCTGGCCGTGCGCATTAAAGTCGCCGCGGCGCAGATGGAGCCGACACAAAATTGGCGCGGGCGTTTCCGCAAGGTTCGCGATCACGCTGAAATTCTGCTGGATAATGTGGCCCGTCCCCTCACCGTGCCCGCCACCGGAGGTTTTTTCGTCGCCATCGTGGTGTTTGCGCTGGTCTTCCAAATGATTGCTCCGGGCCTAACCGTTCGCGCGGTGCAGAATGATACCGACATCAATCTGATGCGCCCCGCCGAAGTGCTGACCCTGGCCGATTATCCCGAGTCTTGGGCTCCCGAGCCGCCTGAAAGCGACGATGCGCATGGCCTGCTCGTCGATGTCAGTGTCAACGCGCGCGGCCAATTCGATGGCTACGAAATTCTTTCCGGCCCCACGACGCAGCAGACGCGCCATCAACTCGATCAAATCCTGATGTTCTCCAGCTTCCGTCCCATGCTCAGCTTCGGCCGTCCGACCAACGGCGGTCACGTGATCCTCAGCTTCAGCGCCGTGCGCGTGCGCGGTTAAGCAACCGGTACTAAATTTCCCAAAACCCCTGGCGCGCATCGGTGTTTAGCTACTAGCAGCATCTGTTCGCATGCCAGGAGCCAGTTCGCCTTGTCCAAGCCCGCGCCAGCGAAATTTTTCGCCATCGTGTTTTGTGCTTCTGCCGCGATCGTTCTGTCGGTGATGTCGCCGGGCGCGTGCCTGGCGCAAAATGCGTCGGCGAGCAGCGCGCAATCCGGAAGCGATCCCAACCGCCCGCCCTATGCGCAGAGTCCGCGGCGCACTTCGCAACACTCGCTGAAAGCGGCAACGACAACCGAGAAGCACTCCGGAAATGCGCCGAGTGGCGATGAAAAGATTCTCTTCGACCATGTGAACGAGTCGCGCGTCCTGGTTGGATTGCCTCCACTGCATTGGGACGCCAACCTTGCCGCCGCGGCGCGCCAGCACTGTGCGCTGCTGGTGCAGCATGAAGCGCTGTCGCACCAGTTCCCCGGGGAGCAGGATTTGAAACTGCGCTTGCGGCAAAGCGGCGTGGAATTTTCCGTGGCCGCGGAAAACGTGGCGGTCGCGGGTTCGCCCGATGAAATTCACTACGAGTGGATGCATTCGCCGCCGCACCGCGCGAACATTCTGGACCGAGACCTGAACGCCATCGGCATCGCCGAGATGCCCGGCAGAAAGGGCTTATATGCCGTGCAGGATTTTGCCCAGGGACTCGAGAGTCTGACGATTTACGAGCAGGAAGTTAAAATCCGCGCGCTGATTTCCGCTGCAGGACTGCACACCGCGGACAATCCGGTACACACGCAGTGGAACGACGCGCGGCAATCCTGTCAGATGGCCAGCGGCTACGCGGGCAAGGCTTCGGCCTTTATAAAATTTGACACCGCGGATTTGAGCCAGTTGCCCGCAAAATTGAAGACGCTGCTGGCCAGCGGGAAATACCGCACCGCCGCGGTGGGCGCCTGCGAGCCGGGGAGCAATTCAGATGGCTTTACGCGTTACCGCATCGCCGTGCTGCTGTTCCCGTAAGCAAGGGAACTGGCTCAAGTGGCGGCGGTAAATCCGGTTGCCATTCTTGGCCAGAGGAAATACACTAACCCGCGATAGGTGATGACCGTCCCGATGAATCTCATGTCTACCACCACGAGAACGCTTGACGCCACCGCTTCCGCAGTGTCGTTTCGCTGGTTTGGATACCGATTTAGCAGGTCACACAAACTAGTGCGAGGGGCGATGTTGTAGAAAAAGCGGCAACCGACTTTAGCCCACTCGCACAGAGTGGGCTTTTTTGTTTTTGGGGCAGGATTTCTAAATTTTGCTGCGAGAGAGAAGGGCAGGGTACTGGCGATGATTATTTCCATGAAGCTGCATTCCACGCGCGAAGCCATCGATGAAGTACGCAAGCAGGTGGAGCACTTTGGATACAAAGTGCATTCCATCGAAGGCGAAGAGCGCGTCGTGATTGGGGTGGTGGGCGTGGGCGACGTGACGGCGTGTTTCGAGTCCGTGGAGGCCATGCCGCAGGTGGAAAAAGTGGTGCGCATTTCCGCGCCGTACAAATTCGTCAGCAAGGAATTCCGCACCGGCAAGACGCGCATCAAGATCGAGGGCGCTGCAGGAGCGGAATTTGGCGGCGACGAGTTTGTGGTGATTGCCGGGCCATGTTCGGTGGAATCCGAGAAGCAGATCATGCAGAGCGCGGAGGGCGTGGCCAAGGCCGGTGCAAAATTGCTGCGCGGCGGCGCGTTCAAGCCGCGAACTTCGCCATACGACTTTCAGGGTATGGAAGTGGAAGGATTGAAGTTGTTGCAGAAGGCCAAGCTGGCGACTGGACTTGGCATCGTCACGGAAGTCATGAGCGACCGCGACGTGGAGTTGATCGCGGAGCACGCCGACGTGATGCAGGTGGGCGCGCGCAACATGCAGAATTTCGTATTGTTGAAGGCGCTAGGGAAATGCGGCCGCCCGGTGCTGCTGAAGCGCGGATTGAGCAGCACGGTGAAGGAGCTGCTGATGTCCGCGGAATATATTACGGCCCACGGAAATCCCGACGTGATTTTGTGCGAGCGGGGGATTCGCACGTTTGAAACGGTGACGCGCAACACTTGCGACATCGCCGCCATTCCAGCACTGCAGGAACTGACGCACTTGCCGGTGATTCTGGATCCCAGCCACGCAACAGGGAAGCGCAGCCTGGTGCCGGCGTTGTCCCGAGCGGGTGTGGCGATTGGCGCGGATGGGCTGATCGTGGAGGTGCATCCGGCGCCAGAAAAGGCCATCAGCGATGGCGCACAGTCGCTAGATTTGGCGCAGTTTGCGAAGATGATGGCAGAACTGCGCCCTTACCTGGGACTTTGGCAGGAAGCACGAAAGCTGGAAACAGCGGCGGTCGTATAATTATTAGCGATTTCGCAAGTCTAAGTACGGTAACCCTTGGCTGCAAGAGAGAGACGAATCCATGGCATATCGCGAGCGGCGCGGACGGCCGGCGGACTGGGCTGAGTATCGGACGCAGGCAAAGCACGGATGGACGGTGCCGCTCTTGGCCATGGAATGGGTCTGGGAATGGGCAGCACATTTTTTGAGTACCTGGGCGTTTTTGGAAACCCTGGGGTATTTGAGCAACCTTGGAGTGCTGGTGGCGGTGATTTTTTATTTTGCGGAGGCGGGGGAACGGAGGCGCCAGCGGCACTTTCAGATGTGGCAGGTGATGAATACGGCGCAAGGGAAGGGCGGCAGCGGCGGACGCATCGAGGCGCTGGAGGAGTTGAATCGCGATCGTGTGTCTTTAGTTGGCGTGGATGTTTCGGGGGCGTTTTTGCGCGGGGTGAAGCTGCCTAAAGCGGAATTGTTGCGGGCGAATTTTAGCTCCGTGGATGCACGGAATGGGGATTTTACGGAGGCAGATTTTAGTTTTGCGGAGATGCAGTCCGGGAATTTCCGCAATGGGAAGTTTGCACGGGCGATTTTGCGGGATGCGGATTGCGCCGAGGGCGACTTTTCCGGCGCGGATTTTAGCGGGGCGGACTTAACGCGTGCGGATTTTTCTAATGCGGATTTGCATGACGCGGATTTGCTGGATGTTCAGTGGAAGGGAATTGTCAGCGTGAAGATGGCGAATATTTATGGGTTGAAGAATGCCCCGGCGGGCTTTGTGGCGTGGGCACTGAAGAACGGCGCGGTTCAGACGGCGCCATAAATGAGCAGCGGGATTTACGGCGTAACCACGGCAAGTTCCGGAAAACTCTTAAAGTCGTCTACATTGAAAGTATAGATTCGTTGCACGCCATTAGCCTGCATCGTTGCGACGATTTGCAAATCGAATACGTCGGCGCCAATCACCGGGTGGTGGCGCAGCAGCCCCAGCAAGATCGGTGCGGTATGGGCCGGCACAGGCAATACCTCAAGAAAATGGAGCAAGCTAGAAACGCTAGCTAGCGCATCTGCAGCAGAGCGCGGCTGGAGGACCCGCCGCGCATTGGTGACGATGGAACTAGAACTCGCAGAGAATTTGCAGCGTAACGTAAAGCGTCGTCGACCCGTTGCGCCCAGCTTCGACCAGGCTGCGTGATGCAGCATGTTGCGGTGCGGCTACATCCAATGCGTACGCCAACACATTCGCATCGACCAGTCCCGAATCAAACGCCATCGTCGTAGATGTCCCGCCGGTGCAGAGCGCCTAAGACTCCAAGATGCCAGGCAGGCAATTCCGGCTTGGGAACGGCGGGATTACCCTTCGTCGCACGTTGGCTCACCAAGCGAGCCAGCAGCGCGTCCACGGAAATTCCCAGCCTTCGCGCCTCGTCGGTAAGCCGGGCCTCAATTTCGCCAGAAATTTCGATGCTCATAACGCCGCTCCACCTCAGGACTTCGTCTCCCTAATCTTATACGTAACTACCTCGTCGGCAAACTGCCAAAATAACGGAACGCCGCCCGGTCTTAACCTTTTTGGCGACGAAACGGTCCAACTCTTCGGTCAAATTAGCGTTGCGCGTAGGCATCACAGAGATCCTTCAGTCCGGCACCCGCAGCGGCGGCGTTGTGTTGCTGAGAACGATTCCAAGTGTGCGTTTCTCGGTTGTGTAGAAATCCACGGACATTGAGCGAATGCTCCTCTCGAGTAACGAATGAGCGTTGTCAGCAGGATAACCCACTCCAGCAATCTAGTTTGTCGGAAGCCAGGTTGGGCGGCTAGTGGCTGGTAGCGCCGCTGTCGTTGGTGACGATTAGGCTGGAGACGTTGACGGGCTCGAAGTCTGCCAGGGTGAGGCTGCGCAGGCAAGCTAGATCGGTGTCGTTCCAGCGGGCGTCGGGGGTGCCGATTAGGCCGCCGCTATCGCCGTTGTCGGCGAGGATGATGCCGTAGTTGCGGAAGGCGGTGATGATGATGGCGGCTTGCGGGCTGGACGAGGCGCACGAAGGAGTGGGCACCGAAGCTTTGAGGCGATAAATCTCACCAGCGGGCCCGGACATGGTGCAACTGATGGGAGGAGTGGATTGCGAGATTTGCGATTCGGTGGGAATGGTGCCGCCTCCGGAAGCGGTGCAGCTGCCGACGCCCGCGGTTTGCGTGGCGGGCCAGACCCAGTAATTCACGATGTGGTTGAGGGTGAAGCGGATAGGATGCTGAATGGTGCCGCTTGGCGCGCTGGGTGTGCCTGCGCCGATGACCTCGTCGGCATTGGATAGCAGCGGCGCCACTGGGAGCCCGGCGGCATCGGATGTTCCGTTTCCTTGCGGCGTGAGGGCATTGGAAGAGACGTTGGGCCAGAGCGCGTTGGAGGAATCGGTCCAGGGACCGCTTTGGTAGATGCCTTGCCACATCTCGTAAAGGGCGGGGTTGTTTCCACCACCAGCTCCCAGATAAACCAGAACGTGGCGATCCCCATTCGATTGGGAGGTGCCTTCCACCGGAGCGTACGCGGGAATTGGGCCGGAGGTGAAATAGGACTGATACAAAGTGGTTGAGACTGACACGTTGGCCTGATTGTAAGGGACTGCGATGGCGGGTATGCCGTTGGGGAAGGGAGCATTGGAATTGTTGCCGAAGAAGGGCTTCACGGTTTCTGAGAGGTAGCCGCTGTACATGGGCGCTGCGGGGGAAGTGTCCACCGGCAAGTTGGTGGTGGCGGCATCCACGCGATGGTGAAAGATAGAAGTGGACGGAAAAATGGTGGCGAGAAATGCGTTGTTGCCATTGATGGCGATGCTGATGTCTTGCGTGGCCTGCGCGTTCGAGGAGTCGGTAACTACAAATTCTGGCGTGTAGGCGCCTTGGCCGCCGATCAGCGAGCTGGTGACGTTGCCCGTGGAGGCGTCGAGAGACAGGCCCTCGGGCAAGGGAGGGAAATTGGGATTGGTGCTGACGGAGAAGGTGTAAGGCGGAGCGCCACCGCTGGCGGCGATGGTGCAGCCTGCGTAGTTTGCGCCCTGTGTCCCGCCCGGGCAGGAGATGGTGGTAATTGTAAGTGGGCCGCTCGAAGCTACCACTGTCACAGTTGCGGTGGACGTGGTGGAGCCGGAGGCGTTGGTGGCGGTCAGCGTGTAGGTGGTGGTGGCCGTTGGGCTGACGTTCGTGGAGCCGCTTGCGAGCGTGGACGTGAATGTCCCGGGAGTGATGGCTATGCTCGTCGCGCCTGTCGCAGCCCAAGTCAGCATGCTGCTTGAACCCGCGGTAATGGTGGCGGGGTTAACGCCAAACGAACTAATGGTTGGCGTGGTTACAGTAACGGTCAGCGTGGAGGTGGTCGAGCCAGCGGCGTTGGTGGCGGTGAGGGTGTAGGTGGTGGTGGCCGTGGGGCTGAGGCTCGTCGAGCCGCTCAGCGAACTGGACGTGAATGTGCCCGGGGTGATGGCAATGCTCGTCGCTCCGCTCGCGGTCCAACTGAGCGTGCTGCTCGAACCCGACGTGATGCTTGTGGGGCTGGCCGAGAAGGAACCGATGGTTGGCTTGCCCGGCGTGTTGACGGTAATCGTTAGCGTGGAGGTGGAGGAGCCGGTGGCATTGGTGGCAGTCAGCGTGTAAGTGGTGGTGGCCGTTGGGCTGAGGCTCGTTGAGCCGCTTGGCGATGTGGAGGTAAATGTCCCCGGTGTAATGGCGATACTCGTGGCTCCCGCTGCCGACCAACTCAGTGTGCTGCTGGTACCGGAGTTTATGCCGGTCGGGCTTGCCGTAAAGGACGCAATCGTCGGCACGGTGTTTTTTCCGGCAGGCGTGGTCAGTGCAGTCCCGGAGACGCAACCGGCCAAGCTGAGAGCGACAAATACGATGAGGAAGGCGCAAAGATCCAGGCTTAAAGAAACGAGTGGACGGGAGCGGAGCTGATGTCTGCAAAACGAGGTAGAGTCCATAGGTAATCGTTACCGCCAGCCACACCAGTCTAGTAGGCGCCTGCGCGGGTTGCCTACTGGCCGCAAGTACAGAAGCAGACGGCTGGCCTACGAGTGGTACCTGTTCGTTTGCATGGCGATGCTGAGCGCGCGGGGACTCAGCGCGCGTGGTGGTGGCCGCAGGGAAGATTCACCCGTTGGAACGCCCGGCTTAGTACCGGCGTTTGGTGAGCCAGAGTTGGACTTCGTCGTGGACGCTGAAGCCTTGCGTGCGATTGGCCGCGAATCTGGATTCCAGCTCGAAGGCGTGGGCTTCCAGAGGGACGTTGAATCGCCAGCGGGTGGCGAGAAATGCGCGTACGAATAACTCCGTGTAGCGTGCCAGGCCTAGAACTTCGAATTGCACGGCGTGGACCAGGGCGTGAAAGAGGGACCGGGTGGTGATGGCTTCGTTGAAGACCACTACGTCTTCAAAGGTTACGGACGCCATGTGGGTGAACTCCAGCAGATTCTCGTAACCCGCGGGCTTGTCGGCGCCGTAAATGTCCACTTCGCCGAGGCGGCGGTTGACGAGTTGCACGGTGCGGACACTGGCAAGCAGGGTGGGAGAAAAGAAGGCCTGCATGATGGCTACGTGTTGCGGGCCCAGGGGCACGCCAGTGGGGCGGTAGTGGGCGCGTTGTTCGCGCATGTAGTCGGCCACTCGCGCGATGGCTTCACGAACTTGCTCCTCGCTCAGCCCGGACTCCTGGTCAGGGGCTGGCGATGCGCCTTGCCGGACGTGTTGCTCGATGCTGGCAAAAAACTCGTGCAAACCTACAGCAGTGGAATGCGCAGTGGTTAGGATTTCCGGTTCGGCGTGGCGGGCAATTTCCTCCACGGTGAAGCGGATGCGCAAACGGTGGGCGGCGCGCTTGGCGGATTGCAGCTCCGCGTGGGCATGGCGCAGATCGCCGTTGAGTTGCACGATAGCGACGGGATCCGCGAAATCAGGTCTTGCACACATCTCTTTATAACTCCTCGAAATATAAAATTGTACTTCTAAACAAAAAAGGATTAAGCTCATTATGTATACGCTGTAAACTTTACGCTGTCAACGTAATCTTTTTAGATTATTGCTTTTTTTGGCCGAGGCCCGATGCCGCGAACCCCCGATCCGAAGCTACAAGCAAGGATTCTGGAAGCCGCTCGAAAACTATTTGCGCAGGGAGGAGAACACAAGCTGTCCATGCGGGCGCTGGCGCGCCAGGCGGGGACCAATACGCCCGCGGTGTACCGGCGCTTTCGCGACCGCGCGGCGATCCTGGATGCGCTGGTGCAACAGTTTCGCCAGAACGCCTTCGCGGTGCTGCAGCCGTGCCGTTCGCCGGAGGAGATGGCGCACGCGATGCTGGGGCTGGCGCTGAAGAGCCCGCAGATATACGAGCTTTATTACACCCAGCTGATCAAGAAAATTCCCGGGGAGCGGCCGAATTTCGAGTTCACCAAGAAACGGTTCGCGGAGTGGCTGGGCGGTTCACCGGAAGATTACTCCGGGCTGGTTCTTGCGCTGTTCGCCGTGGTACACGGCACGGCGATGTTGCTGATCTCCGAAGCCGTAAGGCCGAGGAACGAGGCGAAAATGCGCGCGGCTTTCGACATTGCGGTGCAATTACTGGTGCGCAACGCCGAGGCTTTGCGTTAACGAAACGAGTTGCAACCGCCATCTCGGCCCCCTTCATCCCTCCCACCCGCCGGCCGTTACTCCCCCTTCGCGCCGCGCGACAAGACGGCTTCCTACACGTCTAAGGCAACGAGATATCGTGGAACTTCCAGGGTGTGAAGTGCG
>Ga0209040_10004554_pt1 | contig 10449 bp, 8 predicted proteins | sample BogFormECP12_OM3_FD_188240 | JGI IMG/M metagenome (GOLD analysis project Ga0209040, IMG submission 188240) | Bog forest soil microbial communities from Calvert Island, British Columbia, Canada - ECP12_OM3 (SPAdes) (version 2) | ecosystem: Environmental > Aquatic > Freshwater > Wetlands > Bog ... | reverse complement strand
CGCGACAGCGTTACCGCTGCCTTTGCTGAAGCTGTGAGGCTAGTGTGTGACGGCTTTCTGACCGCTCGCCGCCTGCTCGCGCTTGATCTCCAACGCGATATCGATGAGCTGGTCTTCCTGACCGCCGATGAGTTTGCGCTGACCGGCCCGGTGCAACAGCTGGTGGGCCGGAACGTCGTAGCGCTCAGCCTGCCGAACGGCGTGCTTGAGGAAGCTGGAGTAGACCCCGGAATACCCCATGATCAGGGCATTGCGGTCCAGCAGGCATTCGGCCGGCATCGCCGGCCGCACGACGTCCTCGGCAGCGTCGGCGATATCGAAGAAGTCGATGCCGGTCTTGACGCCGATCTTGTCGAACACCCCGATCAGCGCCTCGACGGGCGCGTTGCCCGCCCCCGCGCCGAACCGGCGGCACGAGCCGTCGATCTGCTTGGCACCCGCCCGCACGGCCTCCACCGAGTTAGCCACGCCCAGTCCGAGGTTTTCGTGGCCATGAAAGCCGACCTGCGCGTCGTCGCCGAGTTCGGCGACGAGCGCCGAAACCCGGTCTGCAACGCCGTCGAGCACCAGCGCCCCGGCCGAATCGACGACGTAGACGCACTGGCACCCGGCGTCGGCCATGATGCGCGCCTGCGCGGCCAGTTTCTCCGGCGGAATCGTGTGCGCCATCATCAGGAACCCGACGGTTTCCAGCCCCAACTCGCGGGCCAGGCCGAAGTGCTGAATCGACACGTCGGCCTCGGTGCAGTGGGTGGCGATCCGGCAGATCGACCCGCCGTTGTTCTGGGCCTCCTTGATGTCCTCCTTGGTGCCCACCCCGGGCAGCATCAGGAAGGCGATCTTGGCCTCTTTGGCGGTCTCGGCCGCCAGCTTGATCAGCTCCTGTTCGGGTGTCTTGGAGAACCCGTAGTTGAAGCTCGAACCACCCAGCCCGTCACCGTGGGTGACCTCGATGACCGGAACACCCGCGGCGTCCAAGGCGGCGACGATGGCGCCGACCTCGTCCTTGGTGAACTGGTGGCGCTTGTGGTGCGAGCCGTCCCGCAGGGACGTGTCGGTCATCCGGACGTCCCAGATCGGGTTGAAGAAGATGTCGGTACTCATGCCTGCGCTCCTCCCGCGGTCGCGGACAGGGATTCCTTGGCGATCTCCTCGCCGACCTTGGTGGCCGCGGCGGTCATGATGTCGAGGTTGCCCGCATACGGCGGCAGGTAATCGCCGGCGCCTTCGACCTCGACGAACGTGGTGACCAGGGCTTGGCCGCCGGAGTGCATCGACGGTTCGTCGAACTGCGGCTCGTTGAGCAGCCGGTAGCCCGGCACGTAGGTCTGCACCTCGGCGACGACGTCGCGAATCGACTGGGCGATCGCATCCTGGTCGGCGTCCTCGGGGATGGCGCAGAAGATGGTGTCGCGCATGATCATCGGCGGGTCGGCGGGGTTGAGGATGATGATCGCCTTGCCAAGCTTGGCGCCGCCGATGGTTTCGACGCCCTTGCTGGTGGTCTTGGTGAACTCGTCGATGTTGGCCCTGGTACCCGGCCCCGCTGAGACCGACGCCACCGACGCCACGATCTCGGCGTAGGGGACCTCCACCACTCGCGACACCGCGTACACGATCGGGATGGTCGCCTGTCCGCCGCAGGTGATCATGTTGACGTTGGGCGCGTCGAGGTGCTCACGCAGGTTCGCCGGCGGAATCACCGCCGGCCCCACCGCGGCCGGCGTCAGGTCGATGGCCCGGATGCCGGCTTCGGCATATCTCGGCGCCGCCGCCTTGTGCACGTATGCGCTGGTCGCCTCGAACACCAGATCGGGTTTCTCGGACTGGGCGAGCAGCCAGTCGACCCCCTCATGGGTGGTCTCCAAACCCAGCTTGCGCGCCCGCGCCAGACCTTCGCTCTCCGGGTCGATGCCCACCATCCAGCGCGGTTCGAGCCACTCCGAGCGCCGCAGTTTGTACAGCAGGTCGGTGCTGATATTGCCCGACCCGACAATGGCCACCTTTGCCTTGGACGGCATGGACGCTCCTTTTACTCGAAAGACAACCGGACGGACCCGAGGCCGGCGAACTCGGCGACGAAGTTGTCGCCGGGTCGGGCGTCGATGGCCCGGGTGCACGAACCGGGTAACACGATGTCACCGGCCCGAAGCCGTACACCAAAGCTTTCCACCTTGCGGGCCAGCCACGCCACCGCGGTCACCGGGTTACCCAGTACGGCGTCGCTGCGGCCCTTGGCCACCACCTCGCCGTTGCGGGTCAGCACCGCATCGATCGCGGTGATGTCGATGTCGGTCGGCGCCAACCGTGCCGCGCCGACCACGAAGCCCGCTGAGGAGGCGTTGTCGGCGATGGTGTCGCACAGCGCGATCTTCCAGTCGGTGACTCTGGTGTCGATGAGCTCGATGGACGGCACCAGAGCCTCGGTCGCGGCCATGACGTCGTCTTCGGTGCAGGCCGCACCCGGCAGGTCGTGGGCCAGGACGAACCCGACCTCGACCTCCACCCGCGGGTAGAGGTACCTGTCCGCCTTGACCGGAGTGTCCTCGAACACCTGCATCTCGTCGAGCAGATGCCCGTAGTCCGGCTCGTCGACGCCCATCATCTGCTGCATCGCCAGCGACGAGAGGCCCACCTTATGCCCCACCACCCGGGCGCCCTCGGCCACCCGCTGGCGGATGTTGATCAGCTGGATCTCGTAGGCGTCGACGACGTCGATCTCGGGGTGCGCGGCCGTCAACGGCGCGATCGGCTGGCGGCTCCGCTCGGCCTGCGCGAGATCGGCGGCAAGCACATCACGGGTGGCAAGCGGGATCATTTAACCGAAGTCCCCTCGTTCGTGTGACCGGGCCGGTAGCGCCCGGCCCCGGCAATTCTATAACGTGTTCTACATGACAGCTCAGGAGTTCGACGTTGTCGTGGTCGGGAGCGGCGGCGCCGGCATGGTTGCTGCCCTCGCGGCCGCCCACCGGCGTCTTTCGACAATAGTCGTCGAGAAGGCTGCCCACTATGGCGGCTCGACTGCACGCTCGGGCGGCGGAGTGTGGATTCCCAACAACGAGGTTCTCAAGCGCGACGGCGTCAAAGACACCGCGGAAGCGGCCCGCACCTACCTGCACGGAATCATCGGCGATATCGTCGAACCGGAACGCATCGACACCTACCTGCAACGCGGGCCCGAAATGCTGTCGTTCGTGCTGAAGCACACCCCGCTGAAGATGTGCTGGGTGCCCGCGTACTCCGATTACTACCCCGAGGCCCCGGGCGGCCGCCCGGCTGGCCGTTCCATCGAGCCCAAGCCGTTCAACGCCAACAAGCTCGGCCCCGATCTGCCCGGGCTGGAGCCGCCGTATGGCAAGGTCCCGCTCAACGTCGTTGTGATGCAACAGGATTACGTTCGGTTGAACCAGCTGAAACGGCATCCGCGAGGTGTGCTGCGCAGCCTCAAGGTGGGCGCGCGCACCATGTGGGCAAAGGCGACCGGCAAGAACCTTGTCGGCATGGGACGCGCGCTCATCGCGCCGCTTCGGGTCGGGCTGCGCAAGGCCGGCGTCCCGGTGCAGCTCAACACCGCCCTGACCGACCTCTACATCGAGGACGGGACGGTTCGTGGCATCTACGTGCGCGACACCAATGCACCTGAATCCGTTGAGCCTCAACTTATTCGGGCTCGCAAGGGAGTGATTCTCGGCTGCGGGGGATTCGAACACAACGAGCAAATGCGAGTCAAGTATCAGCGTGCACCGATCAGCACCGAGTGGACGGTCGGCGCGAAGGCGAACACTGGCGACGGCATCCTTGCGGCCGAAAAGCTCGGCGCAGCACTGGAAATCATGGAGGATGCGTGGTGGGGGCCGACCGTTCCGCTGGTGGGCGCACCCTGGTTCGCATTGTCTGAGCGCAACTCCCCCGGCTCCATCATCGTCAACATGTCGGGCAAGCGATTCATGAACGAATCCATGCCTTACGTCGAGGCATGCCACCACATGTACGGCGGCGATTACGGGCAAGGTCCCGGCCCGGGTGAAAACATTCCAGCATGGCTGGTGTTCGACCAGCAATACCGTAACCGCTACATCTTCGCAGGTTTGCAACCAGGACAACGTATTCCACGTAAGTGGCTGGACTCCGGCGTGATCGTCCAGGCCGACACGCTTGAGGAGCTGGCCACCAAGGCCGGCCTACCGGTCGATGAGGTCACTGCCACGGTTCAGCGTTTCAACGGCTTTGCGCGCTCGGGCGTCGACGCCGACTACCATCGCGGCGAGAGCGCCTATGACAGGTACTACGGCGACCCGACCAACAAGCCGAACCCCAACCTCGGCGAGGTCAGTCACCCTCCGTACTACGCCGCCAAGATGGTGCCCGGCGACCTGGGCACCAAAGGCGGCATCCGCACCGACAAGCACGGTCGGGCATTGCGGGACGACGGCAGCGTGATCGAAGGCCTGTATGCGGCGGGTAACGTCAGCGCTCCGATGATGGGACACACTTATCCCGGTCCGGGCGGCACCATCGGCCCTGCTATGACGTTCGGCTACCTGGCAGCTCTGCATCTTGCAGGAGAGCACTGACATGCCGATCAATCCGGAAGTCGCACTGGCCGCCGAGCTCGATCCGATCGAATTCGCTTGGAGCAGCAGCGATGTGCAGCTCTACCACCTGGGACTGGGTGCCGGCGCCGACCCGATGGACCCACGTGAGCTGCGCTACCTCGTCGACGACACCCCGCAGGTGCTGCCGACGTTCGGGAACGTGGCGGCCACCTTCCACGCCACCAAGCCGCCGACCGTGCAGTTCCCCGGCATCGACATCGAGCTGAGCAAGGTCTTGCATGCCAGCGAGCAGGTGAGCGCGCCGGCGCCGCTGCCGCCGTCGGGTTCCGCGAAGGCCGTCACCCGGTTCACCGATATCTGGGACAAGGGCAAGGCCGCGGTGATCTGGTCCGAGACCAGAGTCACTGCGCCGGACGGGACCCTGCTCTGGACGCAAAGGCGCTCGATCTTTGCCCGCGGCGAAGGCGGGTTCGGTGGCGAGCGCGGGCCTTCGGGGGGTGGGTCGGCTGCTACCGCACCGGACCGGGCGCCAGATCTCGAGCTGGGCATAGCGGTGCTACCGCAGCAGGCGCTGCTGTACCGGCTCTGCGGCGATCGCAATCCACTGCACTCCGACCCCGAATTCGCCGCTGCCGCAGGGTTTCCCCGGCCCATCCTGCATGGCTTATGCACCTACGGCATGACCTGCAAGGCACTCGTCGACGCGCTACTCGATGCCGATGTCGCCGCCGTCGGGTCTTACGGCGCACGTTTCACCGGCGTGGCGTACCCGGGCGAGACACTGAAAGCCGCGGTCTGGAAGGAAGACGGCCGGCTGCTGGCCAACGTCATCGCGCCCGCCCGCGAGAACGCTGTGGTCCTCAGCGGGGTGGAGCTGGTACCCGCCTAGCGCCTTTGCAGCGAGCGTCACGCCAGCGTGGCACAGGCCGTCGAGCGCAGCGCTAGCGTGACGCTCGACGAGCCAGTGCAGACCGGACGCGGCGCGTAATGTCATCCGGCTGGTCCCCGGCGACCACCCGGATGACGATCCAGCCAAGACGTTCGAGCCGCTCCAATCGCCGAATGTCCCAGGTATATTGCCGTCGATCGCTTCGGTGTTGGTCGCCGTCGTATTCGACCGCGATCTTCATATCTTCCCAACCCATATCGAGATATGCGATTATGTCGCCGAACTCGTCACGGACGGGGATTTGTGTCTGCGGTCGAGGCAGGCCTGCCTGAATCAGCAGCAGTCGAAGCCACGTCTCTTTGGGCGACTGCGCCCCTGCGTCCACAAGACCGAGCGTGGCGCGCGCTTGCCGGATACCGCGCCGACCGGGATAGCGCTGTGCCAGTAGATCGACATCGGGCATCTTCAGGTCGGTGGCACGAGCAAGGGCGTCGATCGCTGCCACCGCTTCGCTTCTGGGATACCAGCATCCGAGGTCGAGCGCAGTCCGAGAGGGCGTTGTCGCCGGGACGCCTTCGATCACGACGACCTCGTCCTCACCAATGTCATCACCGCGGACCCGTATGCCGTGCAGCGGGTTTCTGTTGGCGTGGATAATTTCCAGCGGCGCGGTGACGTCGACCCACTTTGCGCCGTGGAGTGCGGACGCTGACAATCCCGCAATGATGCCGCGGCGACCCGACCACAACCATCCGGCGTGCGCGCGAAGCTGTGGCGTTAGTTCGGTGTCCGGACTGACATAAACGTCGCGAAACAACTTGGTGTACTGCGTCCGCAGAGCACTCTTGACGAGGACCCCGCTTGCGACGGCCTCGCTACCGATGAATGGCTCCGCCATGGCGGCAGCCTCCCACGGAGCAGAACCCCCGTCACATCATCAAAGCTCGACCATCCACAGCGTCACTCCAGTGTGGCGCTCGACATCGACTGCCACGCCAGCGTGATGCTCGGCGTAAGTAGAGCCGCGGCGGCGAGCCGAGGAGCGGCAGCGCAACCGATGCCTACTCCGCCGATGCGTCCTAGCCGCTTGCTTTCTCAAATATTCTTAGGCAAAGTTAACCGACTACTCATCTTCAGGGAGTCGCGTGGGGCTAAATCGGCAGGTCTGTCGCTCGTTGACCATCGCGCTGTTGGCTGGCGCTTCGATGATGTTGCTGGCACTGATGTCGATGTTCTCGGTCCCGATCTCTTGGGCGGACATCTTTCGCGTCGGCACAGTCTTACCTAAAGGCAAGCTCCCCGAACACCGCACCGACATCGCCCCGGCCACTGGGCCGGACCAATGACACGAAACGGAGTCGCCTGGAAATACCCGACTCCACAGGAACGCCCTTAGCCCAAGATTAAGAATTCCTTGAATTAAGGCTTAACTTCAGCTAAGAAGATGCAATGACGCAGATCACAGTACGGGAGCGCAGGTGGCGCGATTGAGCGCAGCGGTGAACGGATACAAGCTGCTCGCGACCGCTACCGCCGTTGGCATCATCGTTGGCGTGGCCGGCGCGCCAATCAGCCCAGTCGCCCACGCTGACGTGACTCTGCTGTCCACGGCTGACGTGACTCTGCTGTCCACGGACGACCCGCTAGAAGGGAGCGACACGGCGATCATCGTCGGCGGAACCACCGAGCCGACGCCGTCGACCGCCTTCGCGGACGCCGTCGAGGACCTGTATCTGCAACCGCTGGGTTTCGACGATGGCGCGACCAACTCGACGGTCTGCGACATGGTCGGGACCGAACCGTGCAACGCGCCGCTGCAGGTGCTGACGACGCCCGAACTCATCGAGCAGGGCCCGAGTACTCAAATCGCCGCGGACGAGATCGTTGCCGCCGTGGAGAACGAATTCGCCGCGAATCCGGGCGCTTTCAGCCCCGAGCACCCGCTGACGATCTTCGGATACTCGCAGAGCGCCACCGCCGAGTCGATGGCAATGACCCAACTCGAAGAAGCCGGCATCCCCAGCGACGATCTGCACTTCGTGTTCATCGGCGACCCCTCCCTCCCGGGCGGCATTTGGCCCAATCTGGAACCAGACATGGACGCGTTATTCGGCTCGAGTCTGACGAACACTATTCTCACGGATTCCGGGATGGACGGCGTCCTTGGCAACGTCACGCCGGATGATCTATACCCGACGACGATCTACACGCTGGACGGCGATGGGGTCGCCGATTTCCAACAGGACTTCACGGCCGGAGGTTTCCTGGACTCGACCCTGGGCCTGTTCGTCCAGCACGTGGAGTACCTGGGGTTGACACCGACGGAAATCGCTGATGCGACCACGTCGACCGACGGCGACATCACATATGTCGACATCTCCGACAACATCAATAACTCCGACGCGTGGATTGATGCAATTGACCACGGGGTCGCCAGCAGCGGACTACTCGAGAGCCTATTCGACTCTTTGCAACTGTATGTCAGCGACATGTTCTGACCCGAGCCCTGGGCGCACCCAGCAGCAGTGCCAGTGGCATGGAAATGCCTGTGACTCGCGCTGTGGCCTTTTGGGCGCTGGCGACTTCACGAGAGGACGTCTCGCCCCAGCGAATTGACGTCGAAGGTGAGGGGTGGCGCTACTGCTGCGCCTGGGTTCTACTCTCCTGGCTGCCGCTTCCATCCTGACCGCTGCCGGTCTGGTCATCGGGGTCCTTGATGCGGGCCGGGACTGGCAGGACGCGATCATGACCGACTACATCGACCCCGCCACCGGCGGCAACTACACCCCGGTGCTGGTCCCCACGCCCGAATCGTTGGCCATTACCTCGGTTCCGACCGGTCTGGCCGACCTGCAGGCCGCGATGGCCCAGCAGCCTGCGAACCAGCCGTACCTCGTTGAGGGTTATTCGCAGAGCGCGGTGATCGCGATCGATGAGGAAATCCAGCTCATGCAGTCCGGGCAGGCCCCGCCCGACGCCACTTTTGTGCTCCTGGGCTCACTCAACCGACCCGACGGGGGCCTTTTCGAGCGGTTCCCCGGCCTGGTTATCCCCGGGACATGGCTCGACTTCAACGGCGCCGAGCCGACCGATGGCGTGACCACCATCGACATTGCCAACCAGTACGACTTCTTCGCGGATTTCCCGCAATATCCGATCAATTTGGTGTCCGACCTGAACGCCCTGTTCGGCATCATCTACGCGCACGCTGCCTACGGCAATGGAATCCTGCCCGAGCAGGTTCCCGCGATATCGCCTGACTCGGAGCCGCTGACGGGTCCCTACGCCAGCGAATATGTGCTGGGCTCCACCGAGATCGTCAAGCAGGTCGACGGGGATACCACCTTCTATTTCATTCCGACCACCGAGCTGCCGCTGCTGGATCCGCTGCGCAGTCTGAGTGTGCCCGAATCGGTGCTCAACATCATCCAGCCGGCGCTGCAGGTGATCGTCGAGGCCGGCTACGACAGGTCCATTCCGTTCGGAGATCCGACGCCGGCCGAGCTGATTCCCTCCATCGACCCGGTGACGTTCAGCCTCGAGTTCGACAACGCCGTGGTCGAGGGCGCCAATAACGCGTTCGAGCTGTTCGGCGCCCAGCTGCCCGAAGCCACGGAGCTGGAAAGCCAGCTGGCTTCGGCGGAAACGTGGTCCGAGCAGGAAATCGGGGTGCCCTACGACCAAGTCGTATCGGAGCTCAATAGCGCCTTCGACCCGTTCACCGCTTTCAGTGAGCTGGAGGGACCACTGGGTACGGACATCGACAACCTGTTGGAGCTGAGCGGCATCCAACAAGATGTTCTCGACCCCATGCTCGGGCTCGTTGGAACCCTCGGTGGGATCTTCACCACTTGACTCCTGTTAGCAGTGCTCAGCCCAGGATCAGGCCCGAGGTGGGAACGCCGGTGCCGGCGGTGACCAGCACATGCTCGACGTCGGGCACCGGGTTCACCGAGGTACCCCGTAGTTGGCGGACGCCCTCGGCGATGCCGTTCATCCCGTGGATGTAGGCCTCACCGAGCTGCCCGCCGTGGGTGTTGATGGGCAGCCGGCCACCCACCTCGACCGCACCGTCGGCGATGAAGTCCTTGGCTTCACCCCTGCCGCAGAATCCCAACTCCTCCAATTGAATAAGGGTGAACGGGGTGAAGTGGTCGTAGAGCACCGCGGTCTGGATATCGGCCGGCGACAGGCCGGACTGCTGCCACAGCTGCCGACCGACCAGTCCCATCTCGGGCAGGCCGAGCTCGGGACGGTAGTAGCTGACCATCGTGTACTGGTCGGGGCTCGAGCCTTGTGCCGCCGCCTCGATGACCGCCGGCCGGTGCTTGAGGTCCTTGGCCCGCTCGACCGAAGTCACCACGATCGCCACCGCGCCATCGGTTTCCTGGCAGCAGTCCAGCAGACGCAGCGGCTCAGCGATCCACCGCGAATTCTGGTGGTCCTCAATGGTTATCGGCTTCTCGTAGAAGTAGGCCTTCGGGTTCTTGGCGGCATGCTTGCGGTCAGCCACCGAAATGACCCCGAAGTCCCGACTGGTCGCGCCGGACATATGCATGTATCGCTGCGCGATCATCGCTACCTGCGCCGCCGGCGTCGACAGCCCGTGCGGATAAGAAAACGAATTGTCGGCAGCAGTCGAATCGGCTTGGGCGCTGGCATCTCCCACCAACCGAGTCTGGACCTGGCCGAACCGCATGCCAGACCGCTCGTTGAAGGCCCGGTACGCGACGACGACGTCGGCCACCCCGGTCGCCACCGCCATCGCCGCATGCTGGACGGTCGCGCACGCGGCACCGCCGCCGTAGTGGGTCTGGGCGAAGAACTTCAGCTGGCCGATACCCGCGGCCCGCGCGACGGCGATCTCCTTGTTGGTGTCCATCGTGAACGTGGTGAGCCCGTCGACATCGGCGGGACTCAGGCCGGCGTCATCGAGCGCGTCGCGCACCGCCTCGGCCGCCAGCCGCAGTTCGCTGCGACCGGAGTCCTTGGAGAAGTCGGTGG
>Ga0209040_10004553_pt1 | contig 10450 bp, 11 predicted proteins | sample BogFormECP12_OM3_FD_188240 | JGI IMG/M metagenome (GOLD analysis project Ga0209040, IMG submission 188240) | Bog forest soil microbial communities from Calvert Island, British Columbia, Canada - ECP12_OM3 (SPAdes) (version 2) | ecosystem: Environmental > Aquatic > Freshwater > Wetlands > Bog ... | reverse complement strand
AAACCGCGATGCCAATTGCGCACTTGTCGGACAGGGCGGAAAGCACGCCGGCGCCCGCTCGATCTGTCATCACGCTCTCGCCTCAAACTGCGGGTTAGGTAGGGCGGGGCGCGAGGAGGCGCGCGTTTGACGCTTTCGATCTGGCCATCGCCCGCTGATGCGGCGGCGGACGACGCCGCAGCGACCGAGACGCCGGTCGCCCTGTTTCTCGACCTAGTGGCCGAGGAATTTCCCGGAGCCTTTGTCGAAGACGAGCGTTTTAGTTTCGCGCGCGGCGCCTTTGCTCCTTCGGTCGCCCGGCGAAGCCCGCGCGCGAAAGGCGCTTTCGCGCGCCCGAGCGAAGCGCGTGAGGGGCTGGCCGATTTCTCCCAATCCGGAGACGGGGCATGATTTCGGAGCGCCACACTCGCACGCAGAATCTCGACCTGGCGCTGATCGGCAACAGCTGCGTGGCCGCGCTCCTCGATCGCAACGCCCGCATCGTGTGGTGGTGTTTCCCCCACTTCGATTCCGACCCGGTCTTTTCCCGCCTCCTGGCCGGAGATGAAGAGAAGGGATTTACCGACGTCGTGCTCGCCGGGCTCGCCGAGACGCAATCGGCCTATCTGCGCAATACCGCGATTGTCGAAACGGTTCTCACCGACGCGAGCGGCGCCAAGCTGCGCGTGACGGATTTCGCGCCGCGCTTCGAGCGCTTCGAGCGGGCGTTCCGGCCGCCTCAAATCATCCGCCGAATCGAACCGCTGGCGGGTCTCCCGCGGGTAACCATCCGCGTGCGGCCGACCCACAACTATGGGCGGCCGACGAAAAACGTCGTCGTCGGCTCCAATCACATCCGCTACATCGGCGGGACCCAGGTGGTGCGCCTGACGACCGACGCGCCTCTCTCCTATATCGTCAGTGAAATCCCGTTCGTCGTCACCCGCCCGATCAGTCTGATCTTCGGCCAAGACGATCCGTTCTTGAGCGCCATCGACACGACGAGCCGGGAATTCCTGGACCGCACGTGCGACCATTGGCTCGATTGGTCGCGCAATCTGGCGGTGCCGTTTGAATGGCAGTCGGTGGTGATACGATCGGCGATCACCTTGAAACTCAGCAGCTTCATGGAGACCGGCGCGATCATCGCCGCGCATACGACCTCAATCCCGGAAGCGCCTTCGTCAACGCGCAATTGGGACTACCGGTACTGTTGGCTCAGGGACGCTTATTTCGTCGTCGACGCGCTCAACCGCCTCGGCGCGACACAGACGATGGAGTCCTACATCCACTACATCGCGACGATCGCCACCGACGCCAAGACGATGCAGCCGGTGCACGGCATCGTGCCGTTCTCCTCGCTCGAGGAGACGGTCGCGCCGGACCTGAAGGGCTTTCTAGGCCACGGTCCGGTCCGCGTCGGCAATCAGGCGGCGTTGCAAACGCAGAACGATGTCTATGGCAGCGTCGTGCTCGCGGCGACGCAGATGTTCGTCGACGAGCGCCTGTCGAAAATGGGCGACGAGTCGCTCTATCGGCAGTTGGAGCGTCACGGCGAGCGCGCCCTCGACGTCGCCTTCGAGCCGGACGCGGGACTATGGGAATATCGAACCCGCGCGCAGGCGCATACCTATTCCGCGACGCTGTGCTGGGCAGCCTGCGACCGGCTCGGCCGGATCGCGGAAAGGCTTAAACTCGCCGGCCGGGCGGAGTCCTGGAAGGCGCGCGCGGGAAAATTGCGCGCACGCATCCTCGCTGAGGCCTGGGACGAAAAGCGCGGCGCGCTGACGGGGGCTTTCGGCGAGCCCGCGCTCGACGCCAGCGTCCTCCTCGTCTCCGAACTCGGGCTCCTGCCGCCGAAGGACCCGCGCTTTATCAAGACGTGCGAGACGATCGGCCGGGAGCTCATGCGAAAAGGGCGGATCATGCGCTACACCGTCCCAGACGATTTCGGCGCTCCGGAGACCGCGTTCCTCGCGTGCAACTTCTGGTACATGGACGCGCTCGGCCAGATCGGGCGGAAGGCCGAGGCGCGGGAACTGTTCGAGTCCATTCTCGCCAGCCGCAACGCCTTTGGACTGCTCTCGGAGGACATTGATCCGGAAACCGGCGAGCTTTGGGGCAATCTGCCGCAAACCTACTCAATGGCCGGCATCATCAAAACCGCGACGCGTTTGTCGTCGAGTTGGGAGGACGCATGGGCGCACGTCTCATCATAGTGTCCAACCGCGTTGCGGTTCCCGACTCGCCCCGCACGCCGCTCGCGGGCGGAATGGCGGTGGCGGTGAAGGCGGCGCTGAAGAATCGCAAAGGAGTGTGGTTCGGCTGGAGCGGCAAAGTGGCGGACGAGCCCGTCGAAACGTCGCAGGCAGTCCAAGTCAACAAGGTCACATACGTTCTCATCGATCTATCGAAAAGCGACATCCAGGAATATTACAACGGCCTCGCCAACAGCGTGCTATGGCCCATTCTTCATTACCGCGTGGACCTGCAGGAATACTCCCGCGTGGACGCCAGCGGATACATGCGCGTCAATCGCATGTTCGCCGACCGGTTGAGCGCGCTGCTCAACGAGGACGACGTCATCTGGGTCCACGATTATCATCTGATGCTGCTGGGGCGGGAACTGCGGTCGCGCGGGCATCGCAATCGCATTGGTTTTTTCCTCCACACGCCTTGCGCGCCGCCGGATATCCTGCAGACCCTGCCTCAACATAAGGAAATTCTCGGCGGCCTGACCTACTACGATCTCGTCGGCTTCCAGACCGAAAACGACCGCGACAATTTCGCCCATTACCTGACGACTCTCGGCGCCGCCCAGGTTCGCGGCGGGGTGTTCGAGATCGGGAGCCGAAAAGTACGGCTCGGCGCCTACCCCGTCAGCATCGAGTCGAAGGCGTACATGCGCCTCGCCCGCAACGCCGGACGCTCGGCGCTTGTGGCCCTGGTCCGGGAGAGCCTTGGCGGCAGCCGGCTGGTGCTGGGCGTCGACCGGCTCGACTATTCGAAGGGCATTCCGGACCGGGTGAAGGCGTTCGAACGGCTTCTCGAAAACAATCCGGAGTGGCGCGGGAGAGTGACGCTGTTGCAGATCACGCCGAAGAGCCGCTCCGACGTCAAGCAATATGGCGAGATCGAAAGCGAGGTGACGGGCCTCATTGGCAAGGTCAACGGCCAATTTGGCGATGCGGCTTGGACGCCGATCCGCTACGTCAACCGTTCCTATTCGCGCACGGTTCTGGCGGGTCTCTACCGCGCCGCCGACGTCGCGATGGTGACGCCGCTGCGGGACGGGATGAACCTCGTCGCCAAAGAGTATCTGGCTGCGCAGGATCCCGAAGACCCCGGCGTGCTTGTGCTGTCGGAATTCGCGGGCGCGGCGAAGGAGCTCGACCGGGCGCTTATCGTCAATCCGCATGAGACCGACGCCGTCGCGGCCGCGCTCAAGCGCGCCTTGGAGATGCCGCTGGCCGAGCGGCGCGAACGCCATGCCCCGATGATCGCCCATCTCCTCGAAAATGACATCGAGAAGTGGGCGGAAGACTATCTGGCCGCGCTCGTCGGCGGTCCGCCTACCCGCAACCTGCTGGCAGGCATACGCGCGTTGTTCGGCGTATCGTCGGACCAGTCGCCCTTCGCCGTTCGGTGAACTCTACTGCTACAATTCGTCGCCAGCCTTCGCCGCAGACTTCTGGTAGGTGTTGAGCAGGTCGTCTTGAACGACTGTCGCCTGCCCTCCGGCCGCTTCGAGCGAATAATCGGCCCGCAGCGTGACGGCGCGGAAACTCCATCCTCTGGGAAGGCGCAGTCTCTGCCCGAGCGTCTTGAGCGAGTCGATCGTCTGCCTGGGGTCGACCTGAAGACTGTAGGACTGCATGAAAAAGACTTCGCCGTCCGGGTCGAGGAGCTGGAAAACGGGCAGGCCCGCCTTGAAGAGCTCGGTGGTCTTACGGGCGACCGTGTGCTCGGCGTAAGGCCTCTGCGATAGAAAATCCCGGAAGCCCAGATGCAGCACGCCCGCCTCGCGCATCGCGAGGCCTTCGAACGTCCGGACCGCGGGATTGAGCAGCTCAGAGCCGAGAAAGGCGTCGATCGTCCAATGCCGCGGCCCGTTCAGTCTGACAAAATGGGCCCTTGCCTCCGCCTTGACCTTTGACGCGGTCATTCTCGACCACAGCGACTGGGGGCAGTCGTTGAGGCCGATGGTGTTGTAAACGGTAAGCTCATGCGGGAAATAAGACCCGTGCGCGCCGACAAGAATTTCGCAATAGCGTTGATCGCGAAGATCCTGAGGCTGGCCGGAGACGGGGCTCGCCGCCACAAGCGCCGCTAGCGACAGAGGCAGCCGCATTCGCACTTGGTGATCCTGCCGTTGATCCGCCGCCGCCGACGGGATCCTCGCGGTGAGTTTGCGTTGCGCGGGCGATTGCGGCAAGAGGGCGTATGACCCCCGCCGCCCGCGTCGCCGCCGCGATCGACATTCTCGGCGACATCGAGACCCGCCGCCGGCCGGCCGCCGACGCGATGAAGGACTGGGGCCTCGCCCACCGCTTCGCCGGCTCGGGCGACCGCGCGTCGATCTCGGGCCTCGTCTATGACGCACTGCGGCGCAAGTCCTCGTCTGCTTGGCTCATGGGGGAGCCTTCACCGCGCGCCGACGTCCTGGGCGCGCTGAGGCAGACACGCGGCCTTGACACCGAGGCCGTAGCCGCGCTCTTCACCGGAGAGGGCCATGCGCCGCCTACGCTCAGCGACGCCGAGCGCACGCGCCTCGCCACTGCCGATCTTTCCGGCGCGCCGTCGCATGTGGCCGGCGATTTTCCCGAATGGCTCACCGCCCAGTTCGAGGCGAGCTTTGGCGCCGTCGCCGCCGAGGAAGGCCGCGCGCTCGCCGAAAGGGCGCCGGTCGACCTGCGCACGAACCTTCTCAAAACGACGCGCGACAAGGCTCTGGCTCAGCTCGCTCATCTATCGCCCCAACCGACGCCGCTCTCCCCCGTCGGGCTCCGCATCGCCATCCGCCCTGACGGGCGCGGGCCGGCGCTCGCCGCCGAGCCCGCTTACGTCAAGGGCCTCGTCGAGGTGCAGGACGAAGGTTCGCAGCTTGCGGCGCTGCTGGCGGAAACCAAGCCGGGCACGCAGGTCCTCGACCTCTGCGCGGGGGCAGGGGGCAAGTCGCTCGCGATGGCGGCCGCGATGGACAATCGTGGCCAGATCTACGCAACCGACGCGGACGGGCGGCGCCTGGCCCCGATCTTCGACCGGATCGCGCGTTCTGGCGCGCGCAACGTGCAGGTCCGGGCGCCGCGCGGACAGGCGGACGTGCTGGCCGATCTCGAGGAGCGCTGCGACCTCGTGATGATCGATGCGCCCTGCACGGGCTCCGGCGCCTGGCGGCGGAACCCGGACGCCAAATGGCGGATGCGCCGCGGCGCACTTGAGCAACGCCTGAAAGATCAGGACGAAGCGCTTGAAAATGCGATGCGTTTCGTCAAACACGGCGGCCGGATCGTCTATGTCACCTGCTCGGTGCTCAGGGCCGAGAACGAGGATCGCGTGGCGGCATTCCTGGCGCGTCACGTCGACATGCTGCCCATCGACGCGGCGGCCCAGGCGCGCTCGTCCGGCCTGCCGGCGCTCGCCGACCATGCGTCGCGCTTCGGTCCCGGTTTTCGGCTGAGCCCAAGGACGACCGACACCGACGGATTCTATATCGCGACGCTGACGCGGTTGTGATCCGCTGTCCAGGAAGAAACGAAACGGCTTTGTCGTTCAGGCCAGATCCTTCAGAAAACCGATCATCGCGGCGCTCACCTCCGACGCTCGCTCCTGCTGGGTCCAGTGGCCGCAACCGTGCAGCATCATCGTCCCTCGAAGTTGCGGCACGAACTTGCTCAGGTTGGCGATGAGTTCTTTCGCGCCTCGAGATCCCACAGCCAGATCACGATCGCCCGTGATGTAAAGGGCCGGGACCGTGACCCGGAGCCCGGCGAAGGGCGCCATCAGTTCCCAGTTTCGGTCGATGTTGCGATACCAGTTCAGGCCGCCGCGGAAGCCGGTGCGGGCGAACTCGCCGGCGTAATAATCGACGTCCGCATCCGTGATCCATGACGGCAGCCGCGCCGGATCGGTCATTGCATTGAGGAAGCCGCCGACGATGGCCGGGTTTCCGCCGTCGGCGGGGTCGTCTCCGGAAACGGAATAGAGGATCGTCCGGACGGATCGTCGTGGGTCGCGCTCAAGTTCCACCTCTGCGAGGCCGGGAGTCTGAAAATAGAGCTGATAAAACTGCGCATGGTCGTCCTGCCGCATGACGCTCGTCGGGCGAACGGCGCCGCGCGGCCGGAACGGCACGCTGAGGCCGATCACGGCGCGGAACCGGTCGGGCCGCAACAGCGCCGCATGCCAGGCGACTGGCGCTCCCCAGTCGTGCCCGGCGATGACGGCCTGACTGGCGCCGAGGGCGTCGACAACCCCGACCATGTCGCCAATCATGTGCAACAGAGTGTATTTGTCGATCTCGTCCGGCCGGTCGGTTTCGCCGTATCCGCGCATATCGGGCGCCACCGCGTGGTATCCGGCTTCGGCAAGCGCACGCAGTTGATGGCGCCACGAATACCAGGACTCGGGAAATCCGTGGCAGAGGACGACGAGCGGCCCGCTGCCTGCTTCGGCCAAGCGGATGCGAATGCCGTTCGCCTCGATCGTCCGATGCGCGATTTCGACCATGCCGTCCTCCGCCGTCGCCGGCGCATGCCGTCTTGAGCGCTGCTCGCCTCGGACGAGGCGTGATCATATACGGCGATTGAGCAAGCGCGGATCAACTCTTGAGACTTTCCGCGAAGCAGGACTTGGCTTCAATCGAAATGTCGCAGGCTCGGCCACGCCTGCTCAAGCGGCTCAAGACTGTCGCGGCAGAGCCACAGCGTGTTAGCCGACTCCTCCGGCATGCCCAAAGGGTTGTCGAGCCGGCCGACCGGCTCGACCGAACGGAAGCGCTTGAGAAGGCCGTCGCGCGTCCCCCCGAGGATCAGCATCACGCTGCCGTCGTGGCCGCGAGGGCCCCAGAGGAAATAGCTCTCGTGGGCGCTGATCGCGGGCGGCAGACGAAACGGCTCGCCGAACACGTCGACCGCGGCCGCCTCGCCGTAGTTGCGGCCGAAAAATACCGCGCGTTCGCGGTCCTGCGGCGGCAGCGCCTGATAGGCTGCGCCGACGGCTCCCGCGAGTTCGGGCCAGCCGAACATGTCAGCGAAATATTGCGGCAGCACGCCAAGCTTGATCCGCTCGCCGGTGCTAGGCTGGAGGCCGAGCCAGCGCTGGTAGGCGATGAAGGTCTCGATCGGCAGCACGGGCATCACGAGAGGCGCGGTCAGCGCCGCGCCGGCCAGGACGAACGCGGCGAGCGCGGCTTGTCCGAAGCGCGGCAGCCACGCTTCGAGCGCGACCGCGCCGCCCGCCATCAGGAGCGGATAGGCGCCGGCGGGGTAATAGGGCTTGCCGTGGGCGGCGATCGTGGCGGCAATCAGCGACGCCCAGCTGATCGCGACCCAGCGCAAGTGAGCGAAGCGCGGCCAGAAAGCGAAAGCGACAAGGCCGGCCACCCAGATGGGGGCCGACGCCGGTCCGAAGGTCAGCATCTCCTGCCCGATAAAGGCGACGGGCGAGAGCGGGATGTTCTTGTGCGCGGCGAGTTCCGCCCCATGCGCCAGGAACGGCCATCCGTTCTCGGCCTGCCAGACGAGGTTCGGGGCCGCGATGGCGAGCGCGATCAGGATCGCCGCCCCATGGCTGCCAGCGGGCAAGCAGGCGGCGTTGGGGCGTCGCCAGCAAGCCGAGGGCGACCGAGGCGAGGTAAAAGACGACTGTGTACTTGGCGAGGAAGGCGAGGCCGGCGATGGCGCCGGCCGCGAGCAGCCAGCGCGGGCTCTGTTCGGCCTTGATGATGCACATCGCAATAGCCAGCCAGGCCGGCGGCTGGAGCGTGTCCGTTATCAGGAGAACGCCGAAGAGCTGCAGCGCGCCGCCTGCTAGAACCGCGAGCCCCGCGAGACAGCGGGCATAAAGACCGCCGCCCATGAGGCGCGCCGCTTCCGTCGCGCGCGCCACGGTCGCCGCGGCCGCCAGCGTGGGAACCAGCCGAAAGCCGCGAAGGAAGGGAAACGCGGCGTCCGACGCCCAGGCGAGGAGCGGCGTCAGCGGCGGCTGGTCGACATAGCCCCAGGCGAGATCCCGGCCACAGACGATGTAGTAGAGCTCGTCGCGGAAATAGCCGTAGCCACCGTTGACCCAGAGATGAAGGGCGAGCGTCGCCAGCCCCAGCGCGAGCGCCGGATGGCTGAGAAGAGGGCGGACACGAGACATCAGGCCCTAGATTTGACGCGGGCTGATCCGCCGCGCAATGAGCGGCGTCATATCGGCTCACGTTGGCTCGATCGGCTCGCAGAAGCGGATCAGGTTGCCGAACGGGTCGATCGCGCCGGTCTCGATCATGCCCCAGGGCATCGTCTCGAGTCCCGGCCGCATGAACCGGTAGCCCTTCGAGCTGATCTCACGATGAAACGCCTCGACGCCCCGCATCATCACGCGAACATGGACGCCCGGGCTGCCGTCGCCGTGATGCTCGCTCAAATGCAGGATGAGTCCGCCGCGCGAAATCTGGCGATAGAGCGGAGAGTTCGGGTCAAAGCGATGGTCCCAGTCGACCTTGAAGCCGAGGAAACCCTGATAGAATTCCTCCGCCTTGGCGATATCGAAAATCCTCAAGACCGGAATGACCCGGTCGAAAACGATCTCCATGCGCGCCTCCGGCGACTTCGTCCGCCCTTGCGTCGCGCGGAAATACGGCGGATTTGTCGGCGACGCGAACCGGCTGGGATGACGGTCGACGAGACGTCGCGTCTCTGTCATAGGAGTTCAGCAAAGGAACAAGCGGGTCGCGCAAGGCGCGAAGGGCCCGGGCTCAATGGGGAGGCTCGCGATGGATCAACCGGTCACGTTGCTTGGCACGCCGAACATTCATTTTGTCTCGCTCGTCGTCATCGGTGGGCTTGCCGGCTGGATCGGCGGCATGATCGTCGGCTGGCGCCACGGCCTCTTCACCAACATCATTGTTGGCATCGCGGGTTCGTGGATCGGCTCGGAACTCGCCTCGATGGCGAACTTCGCCATCTACGGCTCGTTCAAGCAGTTCCTTGCCGCCCTCGTTGGCTCGATCATCCTGCTCATCATATGGCGGGCGCTCTCGAGCCGCAGCGCGGCGTTGTGATCAACCGCGTTTGACCGCCGCGCGGGCCGGTCCTACATAGCCTCCATATGACCCGCATCATCGATACGCTGGCCGAAGACCTGAGGGAGGTTTCCAGGCCCCGCCCGCGTCACCCCGAAAAAACGCATCGGCCGGACCAGCCTGTCGCCCGCAAGCCAGCCTGGATCCGGGTGAAGGCGCCCGGTTCGCCGCTCTATTCCGAGACCCGCAGGATTGTTCGCGAGCTCAAGCTTGCGACCGTCTGCGAGGAGGCGAACTGCCCCAACATCGGCGAGTGCTGGGAAAAGCGCCACGCGACCTTCATGATCATGGGCGAGATCTGCACCCGGGCCTGCGCCTTCTGCAATGTGCGGACCGGCCTCCCGGACCCGCTCGACCCCGACGAGCCCGCCCGCGTCGCCGAAGCGGTCGCGGCCCTCGAGCTCAGCCATGTCGTCGTCACCTCGGTCGATCGCGACGATCTTCCTGACGGCGGGGCGGAGCATTTCGCCCGCACAATTCTGGCGATCCGCGCCAGGGCGCCCGAGACTACCATCGAGGTTCTGACGCCCGATTTCCTGCGCAAGGACGGGGCGCTCGAGATCGTCGTCGCGGCGAAGCCCGACGTCTTCAACCACAATCTCGAGACCGTGCCGTCGAAGTATCTTACCGTCCGCCCCGGCGCGCGTTATTTCCAATCGCTCCGGCTCCTGCAGCGGGCGAAGGAATTGGACCCGATGATCTTCACCAAGTCGGGCGTGATGGTGGGCTTGGGCGAGGAGCGCAGCGAAGTCCTGCAGATGATGGACGACATGCGCTCGGCCGACGTCGATTTCCTCACCATCGGCCAGTATCTGCAGCCGACGCCGAAGCATCATCCGGTGCAGCGTTTCGTCCCCCCAGAGGAATTCGCCGAATACGCGACGATCGGCGGCGCGAAGGGTTTTTTGCTCGTCTCGTCGTCGCCGCTGACCCGCTCCTCCCATCACGCCGGCGACGACTTCGCCCGCCTGAAGGCCGCGCGAGCGCGCAGCGTCGCGACCTGATCAAGCCTGCGCAGGCGCGCCGGGGCCCGGGCAGGAGAGCCTGATTGTCATTGACCCTTAAGGTTGAAGCGAGTACGCACGAGGCGCCCTGACGCCCAAGGCGAGCGCGTAGCTCAATCGGTAGAGCATCTGACTTTTAATCAGGGGGTTCCGGGTTCGAGTCCCGGCGCGCTCACCA
>Ga0209040_10004552_pt1 | contig 10451 bp, 13 predicted proteins | sample BogFormECP12_OM3_FD_188240 | JGI IMG/M metagenome (GOLD analysis project Ga0209040, IMG submission 188240) | Bog forest soil microbial communities from Calvert Island, British Columbia, Canada - ECP12_OM3 (SPAdes) (version 2) | ecosystem: Environmental > Aquatic > Freshwater > Wetlands > Bog ... | reverse complement strand
CTCCCAGAGCACGATGGTCGCGGCGAACGTGTCGGTGCGTCGGTCGATCCCCTCGCCGCCGATCTGCTCCGGCGACATGTACGCCAGCTTGCCCTTGAGCTGCCCGGAGCGCGTCATCTGCGAGCGGCCTGCCGCCTTCGCGACGCCGAAATCGAGGACGCGCGCGATGCCGTCGGTGCCCACCATGATGTTCTGCGGCGACACGTCGCGGTGCACGATGCCGAGCGGCCGCCCCTGCTCGTCGCGGCGACGGTGGGCGTGGTCGAGGCCCTTGGCGATCTCGGACGCGACGTACGCCCCCATCTCGACCGGGAGCGTGGTCTGCGTACGCCGAGCGCGCGAGAGCACGGTCGCCAGGTCGAACCCGTTCACGTACTCCATCGCCATGTAGAGCTCACGTACCCGAGCGGCGTCGGGCGAGTCCGGCGGTGTGTAGACCGACGCATGGGCAGGCTCGTTGTAAATCGTCCACTTCTTCAGGGGCACACCCAGCATGGCCAGCGTGAGCACAGCGGGCACGATGTTGGCGAGGTCGTCCACGAAGTCGATGTGTCCGTCCTCGATGCGCTCGTCGACACACGCACGAACCACCTCGTCGACGAAGGGCTCCCAACGTTTGACCGCAGCCGGCGACAGGTACGGGTTCAGCGCGCTGCGATAGTAGCGGTGTTCAGGGTCGTCCATCTCCAGCATGCCGCCGCGGAAGTTCTCCGCATCGATCATCGTCGGAATGGAGATTCCCTTGTAGCCGCGGCGCCTGCCGTTGACGTCGTGGTCGTTCGACACGTGCGGACAGCGCGCCAGTTCGAAGACCTCATGGCTACCCGCGGCGACCCAGTGCCCGCCGTAGGTATCGGTCCAGGCGATCGGACAGCGCTGTTGCATCTCATGAGTGATCGCCACGAAGTTGTGCCGGTAGTCGGGGCTGTGCCGGTCGAAGTGGTAGCGCATGTCGTACTGATCGGTCATAAGCACACCTTGTCGATCTCGATCGCCTGCTCGGGACAGGACTCGGCCGCCTCACGGACGTCGCGTTCGCGTTGCGGTGGCACTTCTTCGGTGACGACCGACGCGTGCCCGTCGACCTCGTCGAGGGCGAATGACTTTGGCGCGATCATGGAGCACAACGTGTGGCCCTGGCACCGACTGGGGTCACCCCGTGCTTTCACCTGTTCCTCCGTTGATGTGTTGTGGCCGAACATATCCGCGCTGCAGATCGGGTCTGCGCGGTCAGATCACCGCGCCTCCGTTGACGCCGATTACCTGCCCGGTGATATAGCTCGCGGCATCGGAGCACAGGAACGCACACAGGGCGGCGACGTCCTCGCCGGTACCGAGCCGCCCCGCGGGAATGGCCTTGGTCAAGACTTCAGCGGGCGGCAGCTTCTTCGCCCGTTGCTGCTCGCGAAGCATCGGTGTGTCGATGATGAACGGCGGCACTGTGTTGACCGTGATTCCCTTGGCCGCGTAATCCAGCGCTACCGTCTTGGTCAACGCGATGACGCCACCCTTGGATGCCGAGTAGTGGCCCTGTCGGGATGCGCCATTCTGACCGGCCGCCGAGGAGATCGTCACGATGCGGCCCCATTCCGCGCCCACCATGTCCGACAGTGCAGCCTGCATGCACAAGAAGGTTCCGGTGAGATTGACTGCGAGATAACGGTTCCACTCCTCCAACGTGATCTGGTCGAAGCGAGTGAAGCCGGCGACCGCGGCGCTGGTGATGAGGATTTCGACGGGCCCGAACGCGCTTCGGACCGTGTTGAAAGCCGTTGCCACAGAGTCGGTGTCGGCGACATCGACCTGGACCGCCAGGGCTTGGGCGCCGCCGGCCCGCAGTTCGGCGACAACCCTGTCTGCCGCCTCGCCATTGACGTCCAGCACGGCAACCCGGTGTCCGTCGTGGGCCAGCTGTGCCGAGATCGACTCTCCAAGACCAGACCCGCCACCGGTCACCACTGCTACCCGAGCCACTTCTCTGTCCCCTCGATCCCGATCGTTCGCTGCTTCGCCAGTTGCTATGCAAGTGTATAGCACACTACGTGACGGCTATCACCCCCGGGAAATCCGGATGATCGCAAGGAACGCCACACGGGCCAACGCAGGCTACGGCGCTAACACGCGACGGGCTCGGCCAGCTCCAAGAACCTCTCGGCGACGGCGACAATGTCGGCGTGGCACATCTCGATGCCCAGCATCTCCTCCATGGCGACCGGGCGCGGAATACAAGACAGCATGAACAACGCCGCCGAAGCCGGACCACCTCGAGCACCTCTCCGTCGGCTCCGCGACAACATGAGCGCCTGCATTAGGCTGCGTCGGATCTGCTCACTGCATTCGCCGATGGCGGCGCGTACCGCGCTTCGATGGTTGGCCGGCGCGAGGAACTCCATCAGCAGCGCGGTACCGGTGCGGTTGCAGGCATATGTCCATGCCGCGCGTAACGGTGTGCCCGTCATCGTCGCAGCACTGAGATCGGCGATGGCTCGGCCAGTTGAGTCGCGCAGGACTGCGACGAACAACTCGTCAAGTGTCGAAAAATAGTAGTAGACAAGCCCTCTGGCTACCCCGGCGGTGGCTGCCACCCGATCGAACGTGTCCGAGGCGTAGCCCTCGTCCAGCATCAGCTTTTGTGTGCTGTCGAGGATCGCCCGGCGCTTTTGCGAGCGCCGGGCGCCGGCTCGGCCGGCGCTCGTCGTCCCGGCCCCTACCGACGGGATCGCGACGATGTCTTGGAGGTCTTTCGTTTGCGTGGCGTGGCACCGGGTTCGATCGCGTCGAGGTAGCGCTCGACCGCCTGCACCACCTCGGTGTGAGCGGTCTTCACGCCGACCCCTTCTTCCAAGTTGAGAAACTTGGGAATGCCGGTGATCAGCAGAACAACGGCTGCCAGCGACAGATCCCCGTCTAGGCGCGCGTCCGCACCGAACGTCTCGGTCAGCACCTCGATCTGCAGCTTTCGCATCCGCTCGGTGACCTCGGCGATCTCAGAGCGGATGGACTTCCTGTGGTTGCCCAATGCCATGAACTCGGTGATCAGAGCTCCGGTCGCCTCATCCCAGCTGTACTCCCACATGGCGTGCAGTGGGTCCTGTGCCCTTTTCTGCAGCGCGGTGCGCAGCAACTCGAGGTTGCGATCGGAATAGCGACGGATCGCAGCCAGAAAGATCTCATCGAGGGCGGGAAAGTAATACTGGACAAGGCTCGCCGTCACGCCGGCTTTGGCCGCCAGCGCACGGTAGCTGACGCTGGCGTACCCCTCCTCCAGCAGCATCGTCTCGACGCAATCCAGCAGGGCGTCGCGCGTCTTGGACGTTTCTGCGCCTACGCGACGGGGCGATGCGGCCATGGTCACCTCACTGTTTGGGTCATTGACATATTCGCACTCGCCCTACGCTGTACACACATATAGTGCCATTGCTATGCGCGGCAATCTCGGCGCGATGACACCGAAGTTGAGCGCAAGAGTGCTCGCGGAATCATCGTCGGACCATTTCATGATCGACTCGGTCTCGGCACCGCCGGCGCAGTTCACCAGGATGTCGACCTTGCCGAACTCCTGCAACGTCGTGTCGACCAGTTGACGGCAAGCCTCGGCGCTGGTGACGTCGGTCGGCACCGCGAGGGCCCGCCGCCCGAGGGCAGCCACTTCCTTCGCCGTGGACTCCAGCGGGTCGGGACGACGCCCGGCCAGCACGACATCGGCGCCGTATTCGGCGAGCACCAGTGCCGAACCTCGGCCGATGCCGGTTCCGCCGCCGGTGATGATGGCGACCCGTCCGTCGAGGCTAAACCGATCCGACACGCTGTGCTCCTTAATCTCGCCGGTGAACGCCCTTAGACTATACGGGCGTATAGCAGATGCTATATGCTCGTACGAACATTGTGACGAGGAGGGGAAGTGAGCGAGCTGTACTACGACCCGTGGGACGTCGAGATCGATCTCGATCCCTACCCGACGTACCGACGACTGCGGGACGAGGCGCCGGTCTATTACAACGAGCGCCACGACTTCTGGGGTATCAGCCGCTATGCCGACGTCGATGCGGCGCTGCGGGAGCCGATCCGGCTCAGCTCGGCCAAGGGCGACATCCTGGAGGTCGTCAAGGCCGATCCGGTGATGCCCCCAGGCGTGTTCATCAACGAGGATCCTCCGCTGCACACCATCCATCGGGCCTTGGTATCGCGGGCGTTCATGCCCAAGAGGATCCGGGAGATCGAAGACAAGGTGCGGGCGTTCTGTGTCGCATGCCTGGACCCGATCGTCGGCAGCGACCGCTTCGATTTCGTCCAAGACCTCGGCGCCGAACTGCCGATGCGGACCATCGGCATGCTCGTCGGCATTCCCGATGCCGATCAGCCCTCCGTGCGGGCTCACGCGCATCGCGTACTGCGCAACAAGCCGGGCGAGCCGTTGCCGGTGAAGAAGGACCACTACTTCGACGGCGACATGTTCACCGACTACCTCGCCTGGCGCAAAGACAACCCGTCCGACGACTTGATCACTGAACTGCTCAGCGTCGAGTTCGAGGACGAGACAGGCACGACGCGCCGGCTTACGACCGAGGAACTGCTGATCTTCTTGGCCGTCGTGGCGGGTGCGGGTGTGGAAACCACCGGTCGGCTGTTCGGGTGGATGGGCAAGGTGCTCGCCGAGAACCCAGATCAACGCCGGGATCTCGTCAGCGACCCCTCCCTGATCCCGACCGCGATCGAGGAGTTGCTGCGCTACGAGCCGCCCGGGCCTCACGTCGCCCGATGGGTCGCCGAGGACATCGAGTTCCACGGGCAGACGGTGCCTGCGGGCAGTGCGCTGCTGCTGATGCTCGCTTCGGCGAATCACGACGAACGCCACTTCGATGAGCCGGACCGCTTTGACATTCACCGTAGGCCGGGCGGGCACCTCACGTTTGGGCGCGGAGCGCACTTCTGCCTGGGCGCTCCGTTGGCGCGGCTCGAGGGCCGCATTGCGCTCGAGGAAGTGCTGAAGCGATTCCCCAAGTGGGACATCGACATCGCCAACGCCCGCCGCTCACGCACCTCCACGGTCCGCGGCTGGGATTCGATGCCGGCCATCGTCAGCTGATCTGGAGTTGTGCAGTGGGACAAGTGAACAACGGTGTCGCCGTGGTAACCGGTGCCGCGCGAGGGCAAGGCAGAAGTCACGCGTTAGCCCTGGCAGGTGAGGGTTTTGACATCATCGCGGTCTACCGATGCGCCGACATCGACTCGATCCCCTACAGTAAGGCAGAACGCGAACTGGGCTGGAGCCCAAAGCCCGTCGAAAAGTCCCTGCGCAAGGCAGCCCGCTTTTTCCGGGAACAACGCATTACGGGCGGTTAGGTGTGCACTGACATCGGGTTCGGCGAACCGACGAAGCACATCGCGGCCCAAGGGATCAGCCTGCACCGGAGTTGAAGTACACGCTCGTGCCGAGCAACACAGGCAGTGAGCTATCAAGCTTCCATCAGTGGTTGACGATATGCCACCCAAGTGATCTCAGGAGACATTTCTGGTCTTGACCACCTTTGGTCTGCTTTGCTATACATTCGTACAGTCGACATCGCGCAACACGAGACAGAAGGTCACCGGATGACGAAGCGCATGATCTTCACCCTGTTGGTGATGGACTCGGTCGGCCACAACTTTCACGGGATCTGGCGCCATCCGCAGGCTCGCAATCGTGAGTACAACAAGCTCGACCTGTGGGTGGAGCTCGCCAAGAAGGCAGAGCAGGCCAAGATCGACGCGTTCTTCTTCACCGATGTGCTCGGCATCCAGGGTGAATTCAACCGATCCCGGGATGTCGTCTTCGAGCAGGCGGTGAACGTGCCCATCGGCGACTGCACCATGCTGCTGCCGGCTCTTGCCCGCGAAACCTCCGACATCGGGTTCCTCTACACGAGTTCGGTCATTCAGCACCACCCATTTGTGTTCGCCCGGCAGGTCTCGACGCTGGATCACCTGAGCGACGGCCGGGTCGGCTGGAATATCGTCACCTCGGCCAACGAGCGCGCCTTCCGTAATCTCGGCCTACCCGGGAACCTCTCCCATGAGGAGCGGTACGCCTGGGCCGGGGAATATGTCGACGTCGTCTACAAGCTGTGGGAAGGATCCTGGGATGAGGGCGCGGTCGTCAACGACCCGTCTGCTGGCGTCTACACCGATCCGTCGAAGATCCACGACATCCACCATGAGGGCGAGCGTTACTGTGTCGAGGGGTTCAACCTCATGGAGCCTTCCCCTCAACGCACGCCGGTGTTGGCGCAGGCCGGCGGATCGCCTGCCGGACTGGACTTCGCGAGCCGCCATGCAGAGCTGATGTTCCTGTCCGCGATGTCGCTCGACGCCATTGCGAAGCAGGTTGCGACGGTTCGCGGGATGGCACGCGAACGCGGTCGCCGAGACGAGGACATCCTCTTCCTGCTGGGCGCGATGTTCGTCGTCGGCTCCACCGACGCAGAGGCGCACCGCAAATGGCAGGAGCTTGAGGAGTATCGAAGCCCAGAAGCGCAAATCGCATACTTCTCGAGTCTGAGCGGCACCGATTTGGGCCGCTACAACCCCAGCACCCCGCTGGAAGATCTGTTGGAGCATATTCCCGGGATCCGGGGGGCATTCCTTGCCGTGATCAATTCGTGGCGGGGAGCCGGTAAGCCAACCATTCACGATTTCCTGACTGGGCTCTCGGCCTCCCAAATGGTGGTGGGATCACCGGAAACGATCGCTGCGAAGCTGGTCAAGTATCAGGCCGCCGGTGTAGATGGCGTGCAGATCATGAACGTGTTGATGCCGGAAAGCTTTGACGACTTCTTCGAGCACGTCGTCCCTGTGCTTCAGGACAAGGGGATCATGCAGCGGGACTACCGACAGGGGACCCTCCGGCAGAAGATCTTCGACGTCGATTCGCCCGACATCGCCAAGACTCACCCTGCATACAACTACAGGGGCATGTTTCGGTGACTCTCACTCTCACTCCTGAATCACTCGGCACCGCGCCGGGCCGTGGTCGGCTCACCAGCCGTCGCATCGTGGTCGTCGGCGCGGGCACGCGCCGCTCGGAAGACCCTGATGCACCGATCGGTAACGGGCGCGCCATTGCCGTGCTGTGCGCGCGCGAGGGAGCGGACGTCGCGTGCGTCGACATCGACAGGGACGCGGCCCAATACACGGCGAGCTTGTGCGAACGGGAAGGGGCTCAAGCCGCAGCGATCGAGGCGGACCTTCGTGACGCCGACGCATGTGCGCACCTAGTCCAGGAGGCGCGCGGTGAGCTTGGCGGCCTCGACGGCGTCGTCGCGAACGTCGGTTTCGGTGCAGGAGCTGGCCTTTCCGGGACATCACCTGACTTGTGGGACGAAATCTTCGCGCTCAACGTGCGGTCACACTTCCTCGTCGCGCGAGCAGCTCTGCCCGTCCTCGAGGACGGCAGCGCCATTGTGTTCATTGGTTCGGCGGCGAGCCTGCGGGCCGGCACGCGTTTCCCGGCCTACGACGCGTCCAAAGCCGCTCTATTCGGGCTCTGTCGCCATGTCGCGCTCGAAGGCGCGCCGCGCGGCATTCGGGCAAACCATGTCATACCAGGGCCGGTCGATACACCGCTCGGCCGGTACGGGAGTGCAAGCGTCGAGAGGCGCTCACAAATCCGCCTGCCGCTCGGACGGCAAGCCACCGCTTGGGATATCGCCTATGCGACGGTGTTCATGTTGAGTGGAGAGTCGAGCTACATCACCGGTGAATCTCTAGTGGTCGCCGGCGGGCTCGGGCAGATGGGTTGAGCGCCATATATTCTGTCCTCCGACGCGCACGCGCTGGTACCGAATTGGCTATTTCGGTGCGTTGAGGCCCTCGACGATCTGCCGAAAAGTCCTCGGTCTCGGACGACTGGTCCTCCGCGACGTTGACGTATTCGAGCATGTTCAGCACCGCGCGTTCGACCTGCATGTTGAGCATCACTGACTCATGTCCGCCAACAAGATTACGGACATTACGCGCTCGTCACAGCTTGCCAGGCCGGTTGGTTCAACAGCGAGCGCGATCGTCGCCGGTACCCCACGCGGCACTCAAAGGTCATCAGAACTAATCCAATTTGAATGGACGCCAACGCTTTTATGCGCATCTCACCAACGAGTCGCAATGGGATCACCGAACAGTTCGTAGCTGCCCGTCGTCTTCCACTGCTCAAGCGCGGCATGTTCACTGCCGAACCATCGGACGTGACCGGTTATCTCGGCCGCGACTCGCGCACCGTCGGTGAGATGTCCCGTCGGAATCTCCTCTGGTGCAAGCGGTTGCCAGAGGTAGGGATGAAGGACACGTTCCCCGAACACGATCAGGTTGTGCGTCCCAGGCAATGCGGCTGACGGCACCACCATCGCGTGCACGCCGCTGGCTTGCATTTGATCGGCGAGCGCCTGTGTCGGGGCGTACTCGTCGCCCACAAGTTCATCTGGCGTACAGCCATAACCGGCGCAGTCGTCGAAATCAACCCGCATGACTTCATCGAGTTCAACTGTTGCCGTCCAGAGATTCAAGATCACGTCGTCGGGATCCCCAGCAGGGCCGACATTGTGCCGGAGCATTTCGGCCGCCGGCCCCAGCGGGTGAAGGCACAGGTACTGAGTTGTGTCCTGTTTCGCGCGGTTGAACCGGCCCGATCGCGAACTCGGAAACGCCCACCACGGCGAATCATAAGCCGCATGCCGAAACACCGTGAAGTTCATCCGGTCGTGGCGCGCGCCGCGGTAGCCGCACCAAGAAGCTCGGGGTAGCACAATGGGTCGTCGAGCAACTCGATCGGACGACTACGCAACGTGGGATGTTCACGGTCGAACCAGGCCATAACTCCTGGGCCGGTGAACGAGTGGCGCAGCTGATTGACGACATTCCCTACCGCCCGAATGCGGGCGACGTCATCTGAGGCCGGCTCGGGCCCTTCTGGCGAGAGCCAGCGCTGAAGTTGGCGAACCGACACTCCCAGCAGTTCGGCCAGCTCCTTCTGCGGGACGCCTACCGCATCAGCGGTCTTGGTCAAGACATCGCGGACCGGCGCACCATCGTCATAGGGCCGACGCTCCACGATGTCGCGTAACGCATGACGAAACTGCTCCAACGCGAGACGCACATCGCGGCGCTTTTGTTCGTCGTTGTCGTGGCGGAGAGCTTTCTCCGCGCGAAACGCCGCAGCCCAGAGCGTGGTTGTCAGATACGGGTCAGCCTCCAGCCGCAGCGGCGTCGCCGCGCCCAATGTCTTCTCGAAGTTGTCAACGAGCTGGGAGACCTCGCTCGGCACGGACGCGGATCGCTGCAACGATTTGGTCGCTTCATTCACCCGAGCGAGCAGGGCCTCAAGCTCCGACTGCGTCGTAATCATGTCGCCATCATACGACACATTTACGCCAGATTCCGGACACCACTAATCATTCGGATAATCATTCGGACCGGTACCTAAGCAAGCGGCCCCCAATACCGTATGGAGCACCGCGAAATCGCGACGACGCCAGGCCATAGCCGAACCCCGACCCGAGGCGCGTCGCAAGCCCGCAACGCTACGACCACGGACGCGGTTCCTGCAGCGCTCTTTGTGGCACGCCTATACGGTATGTGGCATGATTTTGCCATGGATGCCACATTGGTGTTGGGTCAGCAAGGTCGGCTGGTGATCCCGGCAGACATCCGGACCGCGTTGGGCCTGGCTCCCGGTGATCGCTTGCACCTGCATGTGACTGGTCGGCGGCTGGTGCTCGAACGGCAGCAGGACGCCGTGGCTGAGCTACGCGCCCTGGGAGCCGGACTTCCGAAGGACCGCTCGCTTGTCGAGGAGTTGCTTGCTGACCGGCGCCTGGCCGCTGAGGCCGAGTGACAGTCCTGGATGCGTCTGCGGTGCTGGCTCTCGTTCACGACGAGCCCGGCGCCGACCTGGTCGCAACCGAGCTAAATTCTGCGTCCCTGGGCGCAGCAAACCTGGCGGAAGTCATTGGCAAGCTGGTTGACGCCGATCTCGATGTCAGCCGGGTCCGTGAATTGCTCGCCGCCGCCGGTGTCACGATCGAGCCGTTGACCGAAGCCGATGCCGAACTGGCCGGGACAATGCGGTCCCTGGCCGGCGGACGTGGGTTGTCTTTGGGCGATCGCTGCTGCCTCGCCTTGACGGTGCGCAGCACGCCCGCCGAGGTACTGACGGCCGATCGCGCGTGGTCCCAGCTCGACCTACCCATCCGGGTCCGCCTGCTGCGGTAAAGGAGCAAGGTGCGTCGCAATGGCCAAATCCTGCAACCGTTCGATTATGAGACGGCAGGGCGCGAACGAAAAGCCGCCAGCCATTCCAGGGCTTTCCTTGTTTCCGAGTCCGGAAGCCAACGTCCATCTGTGGTCGGTGCTTGGTCGGTGAATCCGCGACACGCCGTGGTTTCGGTTGATGCCGGATGGCGTTATATCGCCAGTTGAGAACA
>Ga0209040_10004551_pt1 | contig 10453 bp, 8 predicted proteins | sample BogFormECP12_OM3_FD_188240 | JGI IMG/M metagenome (GOLD analysis project Ga0209040, IMG submission 188240) | Bog forest soil microbial communities from Calvert Island, British Columbia, Canada - ECP12_OM3 (SPAdes) (version 2) | ecosystem: Environmental > Aquatic > Freshwater > Wetlands > Bog ... | reverse complement strand
GCATCAGGTTCTCGAAGGCGTCAAAGAGGCGTTCGGCGGGTGGAGCAGGATCGGGAGCTGGGGGTGTGACGGTCAATGGGCTTTGCCTGACCGATGATTCTACTTCGGTACGCCGAACTTCCGAGCGAGATTCGTCACAGTTGAACGTGAATACGTCACAAGCCGGCAGCGACGTCGTGAAGGCCTCAGTGAGTGACCACTTTGGAGAACATCTCCGGTAAGCCGGAAGTGAGGCCGTTCCACATAATCTGCACTCCGATCGCCAGCAGGATAAACGCGGAGAGGCGAGTCAGGATGGTGGTACCCGATTTGCCGAGCATGCTAACCAACCGGTCAGCATTGCCGTAACAGAACATCACGAGAAGACACAGCAGGGACATCCCCAGCAAGGCCGCGAGGAAGTAGCGTGGATAGCCGTGTTCAAAGCCTGTGCCTGCCTGGTGTCGCAAATGTGCTCCCAGCGTGATGGCGATGGAGATGCAGCCGGGGCCTACGGTTATGGGGAGAGTCAACGGAAAAAAGGCATGCTCCAGGGCGTCTTCAAGCGTCTCCGGCGATTGCTTTCCGGGGGAGGCGTCGTCTCGCTGATTAAGCAAGCTCCAACCGGTCGCCGCCAACACCAGGCCGCCAGCGATCTGTATGACGGGCAGGGAAATGCCGAAGAAATCTAGGATGACACTACCGAACAGGAACGAGACCGCAAGCAGCACGAATCCGTAAGCGGCGATTTTTCGTGCCAGTAGCTTTTGTGCGGACTGCGGGTAGCGCCTGGTTAGGCTGAGGAAGATTGGAGCGTCGCCGATGGGATTCACAACCGGGAACAGCGTCACAAATGTGACGACCAGAGTTTGTATGAAGTTGACAGTGCTCATTCACTTTTCCGGGCACGAATCAACCGGATTTCCCTCCCGGCAGTGTTTTCCACGAAATGCCATGAACCATGCACGTCGCGAGGTGCCAGCGAGTAGGATACATTGTCTAACTCAACCGGCCGTCTACTTCGACATGGTCACGCGAAGTTCGTCGCACCCCTTCAGCCGCGTTGCACATCCATAACTCTGATGAGGCCCCCCTGCGATGAGGCGGTAATGGGTTCACGGAGTACCACGTCGCCGTGCGAGGCTGGCGACAGAGCCTGGGTGTTGGCGGTGACCATTCTTGCGTCCAGCATGGCTTTCATTGACGGTACAGTCGTGAACGTCGCTTTGCCGGCGCTGCAGACGAGCTTTGGGGCGAACGTCGTCGACGTGCAGTGGGTGGTCGAATCCTACGGGCTGACTCTCGCCGCGCTGATCCTGGTGGGCGGGTCGATGGGCGATCTGTTTGGCCGGCGCCGGATGTTTCTAATCGGCGTGGCAGTCTTCGGAGGCGCTTCCGTGCTCTGCGGCCTCGCCTCCAGTATTCATCTGCTCATCCTCGCCCGGAGTGTGCAAGGAGTAGGGGCTGCATTTCTGGTTCCGGGAAGTCTGGCGCTCATCAGCGCGTCGTTTGACGAGAAGGAACGCGGGCGGGCCATCGGCACGTGGTCAGGGTCAACCGCGATCACGACTGCGATTGGCCCTGTGCTGGGTGGGTGGCTCATCGAACATTTGTCATGGCGGTGGGCTTTTTTTATCAACGTGCCTTTGGGGGTCGCGGTAATTGCAATTGCTCTGTGGCGCGTTCCAGAAAGCCGCAGCAGCCGGCAAGGAGGAATCGACTGGTGGGGAGCATTGATGGCCGTCCTCTGCATGGGTGGAATTGTGTTTGGCTTTCTTGAATCCACGAGTCTTGGTTGGAAAGATTCGCTCGTGGTCGGAAGTCTTGTTGCAGGAGTATTCGGCTTGGTCGGATTTCTCTTGGTTGAAGCCAGGTCGGCCTCGCCGATGGTGCCGCTGAACCTGTTTCAGTCGCGGGCCTTCAGCGGTGCTAATCTGCTTACGCTCTTTTTGTATGCGGCTATCGGAGTATTTTTCTTTCTGCTTCCGCTGAATCTCATTCAGGTACAGGGCTACTCAACGACCGCTGCCGGCGGCGCGGTATTGCCTTTGATTCTGCTGATGTTCCTATTGTCCCGCTGGTCGGGAGGATTGGTGAATCGCTACGGAGCGTGGTTACCGCTGATCGCCGGACCGTCGATTGCGGCATTGGGGTTCCTGCTGTTTGCTGTTCCATCGGTAGGAGGCAGCTACTGGACTACGTTCTTTCCGGCAATGCTCTTACTGGGCTTGGGCATGACTGTGAGCGTTGCTCCCTTGACGACAGTGGTGATGGAATCCATCGATCCAGACCGCGCGGGAACGGCGTCGGGCATTAACAATGCGGTGGCACGAGTGGCAGGGCTGCTGGCCATCGCGGTTTTGGGAGTGGTTATGGTCACTGAATTTAATGCGCACCTGAATCGCGCTCTGGCAAATGTTGACATGTCCGCGAGTGCGCGAAGCGAACTACAATCTAACGCGACAAAACTGGCTGCACTGAAGGCCCCAGCCGGGGTCGGTCCTGCGACGGCCGCGGCGATCGAGTCCTCTGTCGTTGCCTCGTTCCTGTTTGGTTTCAGGCTGATGATGTGGGTGTGTGCAGCACTTGCCATCGCCAGCGCAGCGGTGGCCTGGCGGACGATTCCGCCGCGCGCCAAACCTGTTTTCGTCACTGGCCTATCGGGTGCAAGTCTGGCCAGAGTCGAGTGACCTCGTTTTGTTATCTAAGAAACGACGTAAGCCACCCGACTAAATCCGTAAGGGGTGTACCGCTGTGGCCAAACCGACGTTGCTGACTGTCGATGACGATCCGAACGTATTGAAGGCGATTGAGAGAGACCTGCGATCTCGCTATGGTGCGAACTACCGTGTGCTGCGCGCCGAGTCAGGTGACGCGGGGTTGGGAATCCTGCGTCAGCTCAGGGCACGCAATGACGCGGTCGCTTTATTGCTGGCCGATCAGCGCATGCCGCAGATGGACGGCATCGGCTTTCTGAATGCGGCCAGAAAAGTCTATCCTGACGCCAAACGCGCTCTACTGACGGCCTATGCCGACACCGGCGCCGCCATCAACGCCATCAATGAAGTCAACGTTCATTATTTCTTCCTAAAGCCCTGGGACCCGCCCAGTCAGCATCTGTACCCGGTCATTGACGATCTGCTGGAAGACTGGAACGCATCATACCGGCCCGCTTACGAGGGAATCCGGGTGTTGGGTACTCGCTGGTCCTCCAAGGCGTATGAAGTACGGGATTTCCTGGCGAGAAACCACGTACCGTACCAGTGGATCGACGTCGAGCTTTCCGCGGAAGATCCAGAAGTAAAGCAGCTGATTGCTTCCATCGGCGATGACGTCGCGAAGTTGCCGCTGACATTGTTTCCCGATGGCACGCGATTGTTCCAATCGAGCCCGGCGGAGCTCGCCGAGAAAGTTGGACTGAAGACCCGGGCAGACACGCAGTTTTACGACTTTGCAATAATCGGCGGCGGCCCAGGAGGGTTGGCAGCCGCCGTTTACGGAGCATCCGAGGGACTGAGGACGGTGATGATCGACCGCGAGGCTCCCGGTGGACAGGCCGGTTTGAGCTCGCGCATTGAAAACTATCTTGGGTTCCCCTCCGGACTGAGTGGCACCGACCTGGCGCGCAGGGCGGTGATGCAAGCGCAACGGTTTGGAGTTGAGATCATCGCTCCGCAGGAAGTCGTGGGGCTGCGCGCGGAAGGTCCGTACCGGATCCTGAGGCTGGCGGATGGCAACGAAATTTCCTGCCATGCGGTACTCATCGCAACCGGAGTGCAATGGCGCAGGCTGGACGTTCCCGGCATGGACCGCCTCCAGGGGGCAGGCATCTATTACGGCGGCGGCAGCCAGGAAGCGATCTCGTGTAAAGGCGAAACCGTGTATGTCGTGGGCGGAGCAAATTCGGCCGGGCAGGCTGCCATGAACTTCGCGCAGTATGCCGAGAAGGTGTTCATGCTGCTTCGCGGCGACTCGCTCTCGGCGACCATGTCGCGCTACCTGATTGACCAGATCGAGAAGACACCCAACATTCAGTTATGGACGCACGCCGAGGTGGTCGAAGTCCACGGAGAGACGCACCTGGAAGAGATCTCGGTACAGTGCTCCGACACCAATACCGTGGAGCGGGTGCCGGCCAGTGCGATGTTCATTTACATCGGAGCGCTGCCCAGGACAGATTGGCTCGACGCGACGGTCCTTCGCGACGAGCGGGGATTCGTTTTGGCCGGACCTGACATGCTGAAGGATGGGAAACGCCCGCCGCAGTGGAACCTTGATCGCGCGCCGCTCCTGCTGGAGAGCAGCATGCCCGGGGTCTTCGTCGTTGGCGACGTGCGGCACGGTTCCATTAAGCGCGTGGCCTCGGCGGTAGGTGAGGGCGCGATTGCTGTGCAATTCATTCATCGTTACATGGCGAAGGTGTAGAGATGGCTGTCGCAAGAGATGAGCTTCGCACGGTTGGCGTCTTTCAAGATCTCCCGGACGAGCAACTGGACTGGTTTCTCGAACATGCAACCGAGCTTCGCCTGCAGCCCGGCGAGGTTAGCACGAGGGCCGGAGAGCCCGCGGACAGGATGATGGTGCTCCTGGAAGGCGAGGTGCAGGCGCGAGTGGAGGGATCGAACGAAAACCTTTTTACGATTCAGGCTGGTTCGGTATCGGGCGTGCTGCCGTATTCGCGCATGAAGACCTTTCCCGCCACCAGCCGCGCGGTGCGGCCCTCGCGAGGCCTCCTATTTCCCGCCGCTCTTTTTGACGACTTGCTCAGCCAGATGCCGGAGCTCGGCAAGCGGTTGGTCGCGACCATGGTCGATCGCACGCGCGAAGTCACGCGGGCCGAGCAGCAGCGTGATCGCCTGGCTGCGCTGGGCAAACTCTCAGCGGGTCTGGCTCACGAGTTGAACAATCCGGCGGCTGCGGCACACCGCACCGCAGGTCGCTTGCGTAGCGCAGTCAGCGAATTTCGAAGTTCAGTGAGCAAGCTGGAGGGTGTCCAGCTCACGGAAGACGAACGAGCGGCCATCGATCAGTTCGAATTATCCTGCTGCACCGAAACGCCAGAGTTGGATGTGCTGAAGGCGAGCCAGCTTCAGGACGAGATCGAAGCCATTCTGCACCAGCATGGAATTCAGGATGGCTGGCAGTATGCCTCGTCGCTGGTGGAATCCGGCGTCCAACCCGCACCGCTCAACCTCGTGCTCGACGTTGTGCGACGTAACGTGGCAGAGCCTGCGCTCCGGCGAGTATCGGCGCTGGTGGAGATCAACGACCTCCTGGCGGAACTGGAGGACAGCACGTCCAAGATTTCCGATCTGGTTCGCGCCATCAAGGAGTACTCGTACATGGACCAGGCCCCGGTGCAGGACGTGGACCTGACCAAGGGCCTGGAGAACACGTTGACTATTCTGGCGCACAAACTGAAAAAGGGAGTGACCATTAAGCGCGATTACCATCCCACGGCGCTACTGGTGAACTCCTACGGCAGCGAGCTGAACCAGGTGTGGACCAACATCATCGACAACGCTGTCGATGCCATGCACGGCGAGGGCGAGCTGCGCATCAAGACCTTCGTGGAAGCAGATTGCGCCGTGGTTGAGATCGGGGATTCAGGGCCGGGCATTCCACCGGAGATTCAGTCGCGAATCTTCGAACCGTTCTTCACCACCAAGGGAGTGGGAGAAGGAACTGGTCTGGGACTGGATACGACGCTGCGAATCGTGCGGAAGCATCACGGGTCAATCAATGTGACCTCGGTTCCCGGCGACACCCGGTTCCAGATTCGCCTGCCCAGCGCTGGTTTGGCGGTTCGAGATTGAGAGCTCCACGACATGCAAAAAAACGCGGGGTGGATGGCTCCACCCCGCACGGTTCAGGAGATCGACTCGTAATTAGACGAGTCCCTGGTCCAGCATGGCATTGGCGACTTTGATGAAGCCGCCGATGTTGGCGCCATTCACGAGATTGCCGGGCGTCCCGTAGGTCTCGGCAGTCTCGAAGCAGGTCTTGTGGATGGCGACCATGATTTTGTGCAGCCGGTCGTCCACTTCATCGCGGGTCCAGGCCAGACGCGCGCTGTTCTGCGACATCTCAAGTCCGGAGGTGGCCACGCCGCCGGCATTCGCCGCCTTGGCCGGACCATAGAGGACTTTCGCCTCCAGGAACAGCTTGGTGGCTTCCAGCGTGCTGGGCATGTTGGCGCCTTCGGCAACGACCTTGACCTCGTTGTTGATGAGGTTGGTCGCGTCCTTGGCGTTGATTTCGTTCTGCGTGGCGCTGGGGAACGCGCAATCGGCTTTGATGTTCCACAGCGGGTTGTAGCCCAGCTTCAGGTCGGTGGGCATGAAGATGGCTTTCTTGTACTGGTCGGTGTACTCGCGGATGCGGCCGCGCTTCACATTCTTCAGCTCCATGATCCAGGCCAACTTCTCGTGATTGATGCCATCGGGATCGTAGACTGCGCCGTCGGAGTCGGAAGCGGTGACCGGCTTCGCGCCCAGGTCAAGCAGCTTCTCGATGGTGTACTGCGAGACATTGCCGCTGCCGGAGACCAGGCAGGTCTTGCCGTCGAAGGTTTCCTTGCGGGTCTTCAGCATCTCCTGCGCGAAGTACACACAGCCGTAGCCGGTGGCTTCGGGACGAATCAGCGAGCCGCCCCAGTTCAGGCCTTTGCCGGTGAGCACGCCGGTGAACTCGTTGCGGATGCGCTTGTACTGGCCAAACAGGAAGCCGATCTCGCGTCCGCCCACGCCGATATCGCCGGCGGGAACGTCGGTGTCCGGTCCAATGTGGCGGCACAGTTCGGTCATGAAGCTCTGGCAGAAGCGCATGACTTCGTTGTCGCTCTTGCCTTTGGGATCGAAGTCCGATCCGCCCTTGCCGCCGCCCATGGGCAGCGTGGTCAGCGAATTCTTGAAGACCTGCTCGAAGGCGAGGAACTTCAGGATGCCGAGGTTGACGGAGGGATGGAAGCGCAGGCCGCCCTTGTAAGGGCCGATGGCGCTGTTCATCTCAATGCGGAAGCCGCGATTGATCTGAACATTGCCCTGATCGTCAAACCACGGGACACGGAACATCAGGACGCGCTCGGGTTCTACGATCCGCTCCAGGATCCTGGCCGAGATGTATTCCGGATGTCTCTCCAGCACGAAGCGCAGAGAGTCAAACACTTCCTGTACCGCCTGGTGAAATTCTGGCTCGGCGGGGTTCTTGGCCTTCACCAGGGTCATAACATCGTTGAGATAGTTGCCCGGAGTCTTAATTGCGGGCGCATGGGTGGTTACACTCATTGGAGGTCCTCCTGGAACCTTATAAATATGTTTTCGGAATGTACTGCGGTGAGATTGTTCGCAGATGGAAAGGAGGCGAACATATTGGGTTGATTACCATTACTATTTGAGTCCCTCATGGGCATTCTGGCTGTGACTGGTATCACCCAAAAGGGTGACGAACCCGGACTATGGTAACCCCTCCCGCAGGCGGCAAGGAACAAGAAAGCCGGGGATGAACACAGAAGGGTACTCGGGCGACGACTATTCCGCTAGGCCGATTTCTGGAATCTGGCACGGGTTTTGGGCTTCGCTGAACCACGACGGGACCGCGCTCGTTGCTCCCGCGCTGGCTGAATTAAGACCTCAGCCGGTATTCGGAGTTCTTGATGGAGCCTGCGAATCATGTTCAGGGATAAGGGGCGATCTCCACGCATCACCTCGTAAACGCGAGTCCTCTCGCCGATGACTCCGATCAAGGCTTTGACATCGGAGCCTGTTTGTTCCAGCCTGAACTTGATGGCTGCCACGGGGTCAGGCAAATCGATGGGGTAATGGCCTTGCTCAAACGCCTCTACGAGCGTGACCAGCACTTCCAGTTCGTCGCCTTCGGGACTGCCTGATGGAGAGCCCCACAGCTCTTCCACGCGCCGCAACGCCTGCTCGTAATCTGTCTCTGACCGGATGGGTCTAACTCTCATATTTCACCGTTTTAACGTCGATCTTGTCGTAGTCAGCATGGGTTCCAAGCCACTTGATGAAGATAATTTGCCGGCCATAATCAACGGCAACGACCAGGCGGTAATCATTACCTTTCAGGTTGAACACCACCCGGTCCGGGCCAACGATGCTGGCATTCGCGTAGCTCTTCCGAATGTCGGCAGGGCTTTTCCAGTCGGCTTTCTCCGCCTCATGAAACCAGGAATCCAGGGCCGCCTTTACGACCTTTTGATCTCGTCTGCCCTGCAGCGACTCGACGAATGTCCTCAAAGTCTTGCGAGCGATCGCCCTCACTGTCCATCACCGTGCCTACCTATGCATGTTACACCTGTTCCCAAAACGGGTACAAAGTAATTTTCGGAGAGAACCCCGCTATGGAGGTTGACAAGTAAGCAACCTCTACGCGAGCTCTCAGAGATAACATAAGTAGGTTATGGTGGATGGCCCTACTCGCGTTGTGTCGGCCTCGGATCTGGAACGCCTCCTCGACGAGGTGAAGCGCTCGGCAGAGGGTGCCTCGGTGGGGATCTCCGCGCCTGATTCGGTCATTTGGAAGATCAATCGCGAGTCGGCGCTGTTTCTTGCGGCAGGACGTGCAACGCTGCTGCAACTTGCGCATCCCTGGGTTGCGGCGGCGATCGCGGAACACTCCCGCACCCTGCACGATCCCATCGGCCGCCTCCATCAGACCTTCAGGATCATGTTTAGAATGTCCTTCGGCACAACAGAACAAGCCGTAGAAGCAGCACGTCATTTGCATCGGCGGCACGGCAGCATTCGGGGCAAGATAACGCAGGCCGCCGGGCCATTTGCCGGAGGCTCCGCATATGAGGCCAACGAGGTCGGCGCGTTACGCTGGGTATATGCAACCCTGGTGGAGAGCGCGCTGCTGGCCTACGAACTTGTGTTGCCGCCTTTGACGCTGGAGGAGCGGGAGCAATATTACGCCGAGAGCCGAACTGGTGCCGCGCTGTTCGGGATTCCTCGTGAAGAGTTGCCTGGAAGCTGGCGGGATTTCAGCACCTATTTCGAATCCATGTTGCGATCAAACACGTTGGCCGTGAGCACTGCGGCGTGCGAGATGGCCCACCAGCTACAGAGCGGCGCTGGATCATGGCTGCGACCCCCGTTCTGGTACCGCGCCTTGACTGCATACTTGTTGCCGCCGCGTCTGCGCGAGGAGTTTCAACTCGCATACGCAGAGCGAGAGCAGCGTTCCGCCGCGCGCGCGACGAAATGGGTGCCGAGGATTTATCGTCGCCTTCCGGCGAGCGTCCGTTTTGTGGGGCCGTATCTTGAGGCACAGGCAAAGCTGCACGGAAGGTCACGGCCGGAATTGGCTGTGCGGCTGAGCAATAGATTGTGGATCGGCCAACCAACCCTTTTCTCGGCGGGCGAAGAACGCTAGGGATTTAATCTGGACAACATCGCGCCTCCCAATTTCGGTGTAGCATGTAGGCCAACAGAATGTGCCAGGCCGCGGGGGGCCCTCAGAACAACGCCGTGAACATTCTCCTTCTGTCCATGCCCGACTCCTTCGAGCACATGCCCACCGTGGCGGTGCGCATGCCTAACGGTGCGCTGACATCGCTGGCAGGAAATGTTGATCCGCACCACAAGGTCGCCGTCGCCGATTTGATCCTGGTGCAGCAGAATGTGCGCGAGACAATAGAGCGACTGGCAGCCGAGATCAAGCCGGACCTGGTCGGGCTGTCCGTGATGACCTTCCAACGCAAGACCTCGCTGCGCGTTGTGGATTTGTTCCGATCGCTTTGTCCCGGCGTGCGGGTCGTCGTCGGTGGCTACGATCCCAGCCTCGCGCCCGAAGCTTACATGGCGGACGGGAACGGAATCGACTACATCGTGCGCGGGGAGGGGGAAGTCACGTTTCGCGAATTACTCCGCGCCATCGAGAGCGGCGATGGCTTCGAGAAAATTCAAGGCCTGTCATATCGGACCAGCGATGGCTGGCATCAGAACCTGTCCCGCCCGGTGCACAGCCTCGACGGTGACGAAATTCGATTGCCCAAGCGCAGCGCGCGCGTGCTTAGCGGTTACACCATGATGGGGCGGCAGGTCGACGTGGTCGAGACCTCGCGCGGCTGCACCTTCGATTGCGGTTTCTGTTCGATCATCGAGATGCGTGGCCGCAATTTCCACACCTATTCGTTCGACCGCGTGCTGGCCGACATCCGCGACGCGCGGGACCACGGCGCCCGCTCCATCTTCATCGTCGACGACAACATCACGCTCAACATCCGCCGCTTTGAGGCATTGTGCCGCGCGATCGTGGACGCAGGATTGAACGACATCTCGTACACCGTGCAGGCAATGACGTCCCCGATTGCCATGTATGGCGGGACGCTGGCGCCGCTGATGCGCCAGGCCGGATTCCGTTATGTTTTTCTTGGCATCGAGAACATCCTGGAAGATGATCTCGTGTTCCTGAAGGCGGCAGCCAAGAACGAGTTTCGCGAAAATGGTCATCG
>Ga0209040_10004548_pt1 | contig 10459 bp, 7 predicted proteins | sample BogFormECP12_OM3_FD_188240 | JGI IMG/M metagenome (GOLD analysis project Ga0209040, IMG submission 188240) | Bog forest soil microbial communities from Calvert Island, British Columbia, Canada - ECP12_OM3 (SPAdes) (version 2) | ecosystem: Environmental > Aquatic > Freshwater > Wetlands > Bog ... | reverse complement strand
TCGCGATAACGACGGAGAGATGCCATGACCGCAATCGGTTCTGCAGATGCCGGGGATGCTGGCGACGCCGGCGACGTTGCGGATGCCGGCGATGCAGGCTCTAGCGGCTCCGGTCGCGGCGTGTCGGCGGCCTCACCGGTCATCCGTCCGATCGGGGTTTCGCCAGCGCTGCGGCAAAACCAGGGCGAAGGATTCTTTCGTGGAAACAAATGGCCCCCGGCCGACCTCGTATGGCAGAACCCGGACGCGCCGCCGCCGCCGTGGGCTTATACCGCGGCAGCCAGTTTTCCGCGTCGAGCGTGGGCAGGCCGCTATCTCTCGATTGCCGTACTCGGGGAATTCGTCAGTGCGCAGGCCAATGACCCAGATACTGGAGCTCCCTTTAGGTGGGACCAGATCAGTCTTCCCGATTGGAGAACCAACGATGTCGCTGCTGAGCTGTTCGAGCTCTATCAGATGATCGACTACCGGCCCGGCGTTATGGCCGAGGCAGTAAACGAAATTCAGGGAATTGAGGTGTATTGGCAGGGTCTGCTGATGTCGAGTAGAGCCTCGCATCCTGCGACCACCGACCTGATGCACATCGCTGTACGGGTTGGCGAATTCCAGGCAATGCACTATAAGCATTATCTGCTGGACGCGGCTAAAAACCCGATCCCCGATCGCCCACGTCCCTCGCAACTCTCGCCGGCGTTGATGCCACCGATCGCGGTTCCCGGTCACGCGTCCTACCCGAGCGGTCATTCGACGCAGGCTCACCTGCTGTCAGGCCTGCTGGCGCATGTGATGCCACAAGCAGTCACTGCGCCGTTGCCGGTCAACGCCAATCCTGCATTGCCCGATACGAGCTTGCTCGACCGTCTGGCGGAGCGGGTGGCGCGTAATCGGGAGGTATTGGGTCTCCACTATCCTTCGGACAGTGCGGCAGGTAAAAGGCTGGCGGAAATGAGTCTGCGAATTTTGCTGCAATGCCTTACGGTGAAGGCCTTGATCGCCGACACCGCACAAGAATGGGCGTAGCGCCTGAGCGCCACTCGGATAGCGCCAAGAGGGCGGGATGCAATTCGGCTATTTCACGCTGAGCGACAACCACTACGATAACAACAGCCGCGACGCGAACAGCTTCGTCGCCGACATCCTCGACGAGGCGGTTTACGCTGAGGAGGTCGGCCTCCACTCGGCGTGGATCGGCGAGCATCATTTCAGCACGCTCGGCGTGCTTTCCTGCCCCGATCTGGTGCTGGCCAATGTCGCGGCTCGGACGAAACGCATCCGCCTCGCGCCCGCCGTCACCGTCTTGCCGCTGCATCATCCGATCCGGGTCGCCGAGCAATGGGCGACATTGGACCTGCTGTCCGGCGGGCGGGTCGATTTCGCCGCGGGGCGCGGCTATGACCTGCGCGAGTATCTGCCGCTGAACGTCTCGTTCGAGCACAATCAGGAGATCTTCGAAGAAGGGATGGAGGTGGTCCGTCGTCTGTGGTCGGCCGCCCAGCCGATCTCGCATCACGGCAGGCATTACCGGTTCGACGACGTCGCGATCACCCCGAAACCGGTGCAGCGGCCGCTGCCCGCTTATGTCGCCTCGTTCTCGCAGCCCTCGATCGAGCTCGCCGGCCGGCTCGGCTGCGGGCTCATTGTTGCGCCATTTGCGGCGGCGATGACCTATGGGGGACTGCGGCAGGTCACCGAGCTTTATCGCGAGACTTGCGCCAAGCACAACCGCCAGACCGGCCGCCTGATGTGCAGCTATTTCCTTCATTTCGCCGACACGAAAGGCGAGGAAGACGCGGCGCGGGCCCGGCAGATCCGCTACTACAAGGAGTGCGTGATCGCCGCCTTTCCGGGCGACCCAAGAACCGCGCCGCCGAGCTATCGCTATTTCATCGCAATGGTCGACCGGTTGCGCAATGTGCGTCCCGCCGACCTGACCGAGAATTCAGTGTTGCTCGGCTCCTCGGCGCAGGTCACCGACACCCTGAAGAAGGTCGAGGCGGCCGGTTTCGATGAGGTCATCCTCTACTTCAATGTCGGCCTGAAGCCGCATGCGCAGGTCAAGGAGGAGATGGCGCGCTTCACGGCCGAGGTAGCGCGCGGGTTCGCCTAGTCTGCGAGGGCGGAGAGCGGCCGCGCGACGCTTTCCAGCGGTTGCTGTTCGGCTTTGACGCCGATCGCGAGCTCGGTCAGCGCGGCTGCGACCATCAAGCCGGCACCGAGGAGATAGCCGTTGAACACCGCGCCGCGGTCGCCCGAACCGACCAATGTCCCGAACAGCCATGGCGACACGACGCCGCCCAGTCCGGTGCCGACCGCATAGAAGAAGGCGATGGCGAGCGCTCGCGCTTCGATCGGGAAGCTTTCGCTGACTGTCAGATAGGCCGAACTCGCTGCAGCCGAGGCGAAAAAGAAGATCCCGGTCCAGCATAGGGTCAGTTGTGTAGCGTCGAGGGCGCCTTCGCGGAACAGGTATCCGACAATCGCCAGCAGCACGCCGGAGATCGCATAAGTCGAGGCGATCATCGGCTTGCGCCCAATGCGGTCGAACAGCGGCCCGAGCAGTAGCGGGCCGCAAAAATTGCCGAGCGCGAAGGGCAATATGTACCAGCCGATTGAGCTCGCCGGCACACCAAAGAATTGCGTCAGAACGAGCGCGTAGGTGAAGAAGATGGCGTTGTAGAAAAAAGCCTGCGAGCCCATCAGAACGAGGCCGAGAATGGCCCGTTGCGGATAGTCGCGCACGATTGCGAGAATCATGTGTGCGATCGGTGTATGCGAGCTGGCCGCGAGCCGAATCCGCCCGCCCCCCGGTTCCGCCAATCTGGTCTGGGCGGCATGCGCGACGCGTCGCTCGATGGCCCTGGTCACGCTCTCCGCCTCGTCGGCGCGGGCGTGCAGGATCAGCCAACGGGGGCTTTCCGGGATGAATTGCCGCAAGCCTAGAATGATAAGTCCGAGGATCGCACCGATGCCGAACGCCGCGCGCCAGCCCCAATCGGACGGCAGGAGGCCCGGCCGCAGAAAGGCAATGGCGCCTGCCGCGCCCAATGCCGCTCCGAGCCAGAAGCTGCCGTTAATCGCGAGGTCGGTGCGCCCGCGAAACCGCGCCGGGATCAATTCCTGGATCGCCGAGTTGATCGCGGTGTACTCGCCGCCGATGCCCGCGCCAGTTAGAGCGCGGAAGACGGCAAAGCTCCAGAAATCCCAGGATAGTGCGGTCGCCGCCGTCGCCGTCAGATAAATCCCCAAGGTCACCATGAACAGCCGTTTGCGGCCGAACCGGTCGGTCAGATAGCCGAACAGGACCGCGCCGGTGATCGCCCCGGCGAGATAGGCGCTGCCGACGAGCCCGACCTCGGCCGCGGTGAATTGCAGCACCGGGCTTTCTTGGAGTGCGCCGGCGATCGAACCGGCGATCGTCACCTCGAGCCCGTCGAGAACCCAGGTGATGCCGAGCGCGATGACGACGAGGGTGTGGAAGCGGGTCCACGGCAGCCGGTCGAGCCGCGCCGGGATGTCAGTCTCAATGATGGCGGTAGCGCCGAGCATGCGATACTATACCGATAGCACTGAGCGAGTTCGGTAACCGTCGAAACCCATGGCCGCCGGCTTTGTCCATACCTATCCTTTGGGGGAGAGCGCGCGCTCGGAGGTCATCTCCCCATGAAGCAATTCGGCATCGGTCAGCCGGTCCGCCGCGTTGAGGACCGGCGTTTCATCACCGGTCACGGCAACTACGTGGACGATATCATCCGGCCCCACCAGACGCATGCGTTCATGCTACGCTCGCCGCATGCGCATGCGCGTATTGTCGCGATCGATGCCGCGACCGCGCTTTCCGTTCCTGGCGTGCTCGCCGTCTTTACCGGAGACGACCTCGCGCGCGACGGGATCGGCACGATCCCTTGCCTCAGCGCGGTAGCCAACCGCGACGGAACGCCGTCGGTGCTGCCGCCGCACCCGGCGCTCGTCCGTGGCCGGGTGCGGCATGTCGGCGACACGGTAGCAATGGTGGTGGCGAAGAGCGCCACCGCGGCGCGCGACGCCGCGGAACTGATCGCGGTCGATTACGACCCGCTCCCTGCGTCCGTCGAGACCGCGCATGCCCTCGATCCGGGCCAACCGCAGGTGTGGGACGAAGCGGCGGGCAATTTGTGCTTCGACTGGGAGATTGGCGATGGCGCCGCCGTCGAGCGGGCGTCGGCCGGGGCGCGCCACCGCATCAGCCTCGAACTCGTCAACAACCGGGCCATTGTTAATTCGATGGAGCCGCGCGGCGCGATAGGTGAATACGACCCGGGCGAGGATTCCTACACTCTGTGGAGCTCGACCCAGGGCTCGCATTTCATCCGCAACCTCCTTGCCGAAAGCGTCTTCAAGGTCGCGGAAAACCGCATCCGGGTCGTGACTCCAGATGTGGGCGGCGGCTTCGGCATGAAGCTTTTTCTCTATCCCGAGCACATTCTCGTGCTGTGGGCCGCAAAAAAGGTCGGATGGCCGGTCAAATGGACACCGGACCGGGCCGATGCTTTCATGACCGACACGCAAGGCCGCGATAATGTCACCCGTCTCGAGCTGGCGCTCGACGAGGAGCTGCGGTTCCTGGCGCTCGAGGTCGGGCTCGTCGCCAATATGGGCGCTTATCTGTCGAACTTCGCTCCCGAGATTCCGACCGCTTCGGGGGCGGTCATGCACAGCGGGGTCTATGCGATCCCGGCGATCCATGTCGGGGTCAAAGGCGTGTTTACCAACACTACTCCAGTCGACGCTTATCGCGGCGCCGGCCGTCCGGAAGCTGCTTATGCCGTCGAACGGCTGATCGACTATGCCGCCCGCCAGCTCGGCGTGCCGCCCCAGGAGCTGCGCCGGCGCAATTTCATTCAGCCCGAGGCAATGCCGTACCAGACCGCGCTCGGGCTCAACTATGACAGCGGCGAGTTTGCCCGCAACATGGACGAGGCGCTCGCCGCCGCCGACCTCGCCGGCTTTCCGCCGCGCCGCGCCGCGGCGCGGACGCGTAGCCGCTACCGCGGGCTTGGGCACGCCGTCTATATCGAGCAATCCGGGTTTCCGCCCGACGAATTCGCCGAGTTACGCTTCGACCAGAGCGGCACCTTGACGATCCTGATGGGGACGCAGTCTTCGGGGCAGGGGCACCAGACCGCCTATACCCAACTCGCGACCGACCGCCTCGGCATAGCGCCCGACAAGGTGCGTGTACTGCAGGGCGATACCGCGGCGATCTCGTTCGGGCGCGGCACCGGCGGCTCTCGCTCGATCCCGGTCGGCGGCGCGTCCCTCGTCCAGGCTGCCGACAAGCTGATCGCCAAGGGACACCGCATCGCCGCGCACCTGTTCGAGGCGGCCGAGGCCGATGTCGAATTTGCCGACGGAGTCTTCTCGGTCACCGGCACCGATCGCCGACTCGGCATCGAGGAGGTGGCGCGCGCCGCCTTCGACCCGGCGCGACAGGCGCCTGGTGTCGAGCCCGGCTTCGACGAGAGCGGCCATTTCACGCCGCCGCAGCCGACCTTCCCGAATGGCTGTCATGTCTGCGAAGTCGAGATCGAGCCCGATACCGGGCACATCGACATCGTGCGTTATCTCGTGGTCGATGATTTCGGCACGGTCATCAATCCGCTGCTGCTCGCGGGGCAAGTGCAGGGCGGCGTCGCGCAAGGGGTCGGCCAGGCGATGCTCGAACGAACCGTCTTCGATCCCGAAACCGGGCAGCTGCTGACCGGCTCGCTGACCGATTATTGCATTGCCCGCGCCGAGGACCTGCCCGCGATCGAGTTCGCTTACAATGTTGTGCCCTGCCGTACCAACCCGCTCGGCGTCAAGGGCGCCGGTGAGGCGGGTGCGATCGGCGCTCCGCCCGCTCTGGTCAATGCGGTCGTCGACGCGCTGGCCGAGTTCGGCATCGATCACCTCGACATGCCGCTAACCCCCGAGCGCTTGTGGCGGGCGCTCCGGGGGGCCGAGCAGCGGAAGGCGGCATGACCGCGTCCCGCGAGCAGCTGCTTGACGTTGCGCGCCGCGCCGCTCTGTCCGCCGGCGAGGCGATCCTCGAAGTCTATGCGACGGCCTTCGATGTCCAACAGAAGACCGACAATACGCCAGTGACCGAAGCCGATCTCGCCTCCGAGCGGATCATTATCGCAATGCTGAGCGAAGCCTTCCCCGACATCCCGATCGCCTCCGAAGAGCTGGTCGAAGCCGAGGGTTTGCCGCGCTGGGCGGCGCGTTTCTGGGCGGTCGACCCGCTCGACGGGACCAAGGAGTTCATCGCGAGAAACGGCGAATTTGCGGTCAGCATCGGTCTCATCGAGGACGGAATCCCAATCCTCGGGGTCGTCCACGGGCCGGCGCTCGGGGTCACCTATGCTGCTCGCGGGCCCGGCACCGCCACCCGCCAAAAGAGCGGCAACGCGCCCGAGCCGATCCAGGCACGCTCCCCGCCGCCCGACGGGCTTGTCGTCATTCACAGCCGCTCGCACGAAAACAGCCGGCGTCTTGCCGAGTTTCTCGAGAGCTATCCGGTGCAAGAGCGCAAGAAATGCGGCAGTGCCCTCAAATTCGGCGTCATCGCCGCCGGCGAAGCCGACCTCTACCCGCGCTTTGGCACGACGATGGAATGGGACACCGCAGCCGGCCAAGCCATCCTAGAAGCTGCCGGCGGCCGGGTCGAAACCCTCGCCGGCACCCCGCTCCGCTATGGCAAGCCCGGCCTTAAAAACGACGGTTTGCTCGCCTGGGGCCGCCGCGCCTGATTGGCGCCCGCAACAGAGCTTGTATTTTGCAGCCGCGGTCGCCGAGCTCTGCGGGATGCTTCAGTAAACGACGACGCTGCGGATGGATTCGCCCGCATGCATCAGATCAAATCCCTCGTTGATCTCGTCGAGCGAGAGCTTGTGGGTGATCAGATCGTCGATGTTGATCTTGCCTTCCATGTACCAGTCGACGATTTTGGGCACGTCGGTCCGGCCTCTCGCGCCGCCAAACGCGGTTCCCTTCCAGACGCGGCCGGTGACCAGCTGGAAGGGCCTCGTCGAGATTTCCTGGCCGGCGCCCGCAACCCCGATGATGACGCTGACGCCCCAGCCGCGGTGGGCACATTCAAGCGCCTGGCGCATGACGTTGACATTGCCGATGCACTCGAAGCTGTAATCGGCGCCACCTTTCGTCAGGTTGACGAGGTAGGGGACGAGGTCGCCCTGGACCTCCTTCGGGTTGACGAAATGGGTCATGCCGAACTTCTCGGCCATCGCCCGCCGCTTCGGGTTGAGGTCGACGCCGACGATCATGTCGGCTCCGGCCATACGGCAACCCTGGATCACGTTGAGCCCGATTCCGCCCAGACCGAAAACGACGGCATTGGAGCCGGGCTCGACCTTGGCCGTATTGATCACTGCCCCAATCCCGGTGGTGACCCCGCAGCCGATATAACAGACCTTGTCGAAGGGGGCGTCCTCGCGGATCTTTGCGACCGCGATCTCGGGCAGCACGGTGAAATTCGAAAAGGTCGAGGTGCCCATATAATGGTGGATCTTGCTGCCGCCGAGCGAGAACCGGCTGGTGCCGTCGGGCATTACGCCTTGGCCTTGCGTCGCGCGGATCGCGACGCAGAGATTGGTCTTGCGGGAGAGGCAATATTCGCACTGGCGGCATTCCGGCGTGTAGAGCGGGATGACATGGTCGCCTTTGCCGACGCTCGTAACGCCGCGCCCGATATCGACGACGATCCCCGCACCCTCATGGCCGAGGATCGCCGGAAAGAGCCCCTCCGGATCGCCTCCGGACAGAGTGAACTCGTCGGTATGACAGACGCCGGTCGCCTTGATCTCGACCAGCACCTCTCCATCCTTGGGGCCGTCGAGCTGAACGGTCTCTATATTGAGCGGCTCACCGGCCTTGAAAGCAACAGCAGCGCGAGTCTCCACGACCTCCTCCCTGGGTTCGGGTTGACGCGACCAGAATTAATACAACGGGCTTATCGCATTTGCGCCCCGCCAACGACAAGAGGCGGAGGCAGTCCATCAGTCCGCAATGGCCACGCCTCTGCATTAGCGGCCTGGCCGTCCGATATTAGCAAGGATGGCAAAAGATTCCTCTTCGGCCGAAAGCGAAGCGCGACAGCAGTGGATCGAGGCACCGGCCACGATGCGGAGGCGGTGGGTGCTTTGTGCCAGGCGATGGACAGCACCCGCGGTTATCTCCGCGGCAACGGCTCGGGCGCGAGAGCGGGCTACCGAATGCCGAGGCTAGGCGTCGAGCGCGCATGGCAAGACGATGTGACTGACGGTTTCCGTCTCGATAATGCCCGTCATCTAAACGTCATCCGGAGCGGTTAATGATCGGCGGATGGTGCTGGTTCAAGAAGGACTGCCGCCAATGAACGAAATGGCCGATGCGCTTCCCTCGCGGTCGGCGGGTCCGGAAACCGTACTCGACCTTCTGACGCAATACGGGTGCGCCCCGGTTCGGCTCGCTGACGCCGAGGTGCTGTACGAGCGCCACCTCCTCTTTGACAATGCCGTCGATCTGATGGCGGCGGGAATGCGTGAGCGGTTCGAGGCCGTCGCCCGCTCGATTCGCGATATTCTGTCGCGGCGATGGGTATCGACCGAGAGGACTTACGAGCGCGAGAACCCTAAACGCGTTTACTACCTCTCAATGGAATTCCTTATCGGCCGTCCTTTGTCGAACAACGTCTCCAACCTGCTGCTCGATCCGCTGGTGAAGCCGGCCGTCGAGCAGAAGGATATCGACTGGTTCGGAATGCTCGATCAAGAACCCGACGCCGGTCTCGGAAACGGCGGCCTCGGGCGCCTCGCGGCCTGCTTCCTCGATTCGATGGCGACAATGCAGCTTCCAGCGATGGGCTATGGGCTGCGTTACGAATATGGCATGTTTAGGCAGGTCTTCAAAGATGGGTGGCAGCAAGAAGAGCCTGACAACTGGCTGAGACGGCATGACCCGTGGGAGGTCGCCAGTCCTCATGAGACTGTGGAAGTCAAGCTCGGCTGCACGTTCGAGCTGCGCGGTGGCGGCTTGCATGTCGTCACCGGCCGACCCTCCTCGCTCATCGGTATGCCGTTTGACCGCCCGGTGGTCGGTTTTGGCGGCAAGACCATCAATACCCTGCGCTTGTGGGCCGCAGCTGCACCCCACTACTTCGATTTTCAGGAATTCAGCAGCGGCGATTTTATTGCCGCTCTCACCGGAACTCTTGCGGCCGAATCCTTGACGCGAGTGCTCTACCCGGATGATCACACCAGTATGGGGCAGTTTGCGCTTCGTGCAGGAGTATTTTCTCGTGGCCTGTTCGTTGGCTGATCTTGTGCACCGCTTCAATCTCACCATGACGATTGGAATTTGCTTCCCGAGAAGGTCGCGATCCAGCTGAACGATACGCACCCTACACTGGCGGTTCCGGAATTGATGCGGCTGTTGCTCGAGGCACAGCTCGGCTGGGACCGGGCCTGGAATCTGACGCAACGGAGTTTGGCCTACACCAATCACACGCTGTTGCCCGAAGCTCTTGAAAAATGGCCGCTGTACTATTTCGAACAAATGCTGCCGCGGCATTTGGAGATAATTTTCGAGATCAATCGGCGCTTCCTCGACAATGTTCGAAGGCGCTTCCCCGGAGACGAGGGGCGCGTTCGACGCATGAGCCTGGTCGAGGAAGGTGCAGAGCGCAAGATACGCATGGCCAACCTCGCCATTGTCGGGTCGCACAGCACAAACGGGGTAGCCGCGATTCACTCCGAGTTGCTGCGCACGATGACAGTCAAAGACCTGGCAGAAATATTTCCCGAACGCTTCAACAACAAGACCAACGGCGTCACGCCACGCCGGTGGCTGTTATTGGCGAACCCGGCGCTCGCCACCACGATCGCCGAGGCCATAGGCGAGGGTTGGATAACCGATCTCGGCCAACTGGAAAAGCTCGAGCCTCTTGCCGGTGAGCCCGCCTATCGCGACGCGTTCCGCAAGGCCAAACGCGACACGAAGGCGCGTTTCGCAAATTGGTTAAATCTGTGTCCGGCCAGACGATCGATGCGGACACCATTTTCGATTGCCAAATCAAACGTATCCACGAATACAAGCGGCATCTGCTCAATGCGCTGCGCATTGTGGTGCTGTACAACCGGCTGCGGGACAACCCTGGGCTCGAGATCGCGCCGCGGACCTTCTTCTTCGCCGGCAAGGCGGCGCCGGCCTACCAACTGGCCAAGCTGATCATAAAATTCATCAACAATCTGGCCGGCACGATCGACAGCGACCCGGTACCGCGGGGCCGTCTCAAGGTTGTGTTCTTCCCGGACTACTGTGTTTCACTGGCCGAGCGGCTGACCCCCGCCGCCGATGTCTCCAATCAGATCTCGACCGCGGGTTACGAGGCCAGTGGCACGAGCAACATGAAATTCATGATGAACGGGGCATTGACGATCGG
>Ga0209040_10004547_pt1 | contig 10460 bp, 12 predicted proteins | sample BogFormECP12_OM3_FD_188240 | JGI IMG/M metagenome (GOLD analysis project Ga0209040, IMG submission 188240) | Bog forest soil microbial communities from Calvert Island, British Columbia, Canada - ECP12_OM3 (SPAdes) (version 2) | ecosystem: Environmental > Aquatic > Freshwater > Wetlands > Bog ... | reverse complement strand
ACTCGGGCATGAACAACTCCTCTCGGGTCACCCGAGAAGACTGCCAGTCTTGGGTAATTTCCTACCCGGATCTCTGCGGCGAAGTCAGACGCAAAGCAATGGTTGAACTCCTAGGTGACTCTTGATGGCTAAATACCACTGATGGGTTCGTGCCACGGTGGGAATGAATCGCATCGCCAGTAGGTTGGAGCGCGCGTGACTATTCGACTCGGACTACAGATACCCAGCTTTTCGTACGGCACCCCGGTTTCCGAGCTCTTCCCCGCGGTAAAGGCTCAGGCTCAGGAGGTCGAGGCCGCCGGATTCGACACCGTCCTGGTGATGGACCACTTCTATCAGTTACCGACGCTCGGCGAACCCGATGAGCCGATGCTCGAGGCGTATACCACGCTCGGGGCGTTGGCGACGGCGACCGAGCGGCTGCAATTGTCGACGCTGGTAACGGGCAACACCTATCGCAATCCGACGCTGCTTGCCAAGGCGGTGACGACGCTGGATGTCGTGAGCGGTGGCCGGGCGATCCTGGGCATCGGTGCGGGCTGGTTCGAACTCGAACACCGACAGCTCGGCTTCGAATTCGGCACATTCACCGAGCGATTCGAGAAGCTCGAGGAGGCGCTGCAGATCATCGTCCCGATGACCCACGGCGAGCGGCCAACGTTCACGGGCAAGTGGTATCACACCGAGAGCGCGATCAACGAGCCGCGCTACCGCGACCACATCCCCGTGATGCTCGGCGGCCGCGGCGAGAAGAAGACATTCCGGTTGGCGGCACGCTACGCCGATCACCTCAACCTGATCGCTCCGATGGACGAGCTGCCGCACAAGCTGGACGTGCTCAGGCAGCGTTGCGCCGAAATCAGCCGCGACCCGGCGACCCTGGAGACCTCGACGCTTCTGACCGTGGTGCTGGAGGAGCACGACGCCAGACGCGAAGTGGCCGAGGCGGTCGGTGGTCGCGCCGTTCGCGGCACGCCGGAGCAGGTCGCCGAACAGATTCAGCGCAATGTCCTTGACGTCGGCGTTGACGGGGTGATCGTCAACCTGCCGACTCACGGATTTACGCCTGGAGTGATCACCAAGGTCGGCGAGGCGCTGCGCCCCCTGGCGGCGACGTAACCGTCTTTCGCGGCAGGCAAGACCACCTATTGCTGCGATAAGTTAAGTAGCACAACAGGTTTCGGTTGCAGCATAAGCACCTCAGGCGTACGGTTCCCCCATGACGAACACATCTCGCCCATGGCCCAAAGCGTTTCAGCATCGTAGTGGGCATCCCATGCTTGGCAGGTTGAAGGCGCGCACAGCCCTATGGAGCGCCACGCTGATCGTGGGCGCCGGGCTGCTCATCCAGACCGCCCCACCGAGTCGGGCGGATGGGTGCGGCGACGTCAGCGGTGCCCAAGTGTCAGCGGGTGGCTGCACCGATCCCGCGCCACCGCCGCAGGGCGGCCCTCCTTTGCGTCCATGGCTCGGGGCGCTTGTGCAGCGCGACCCGCAATTCGTCGAGTCGTACATGGCGATGCGCGAACGCATCCTGAAGGACGGCGCCATTCCAGCCAAGTACAAGCTCCTTATGGGCATGATCACCGACGCGATCGCCGCGCACCCGGACGGTGTCAGGGGGCTCGCGAACGACGCTCGCGCTGCGGGCGCCTCGGAAGCTGAGATCACCGAGGCGGTCGAGGTCGGATACCTGTTCGGCGGCACCGCGGCGCTCGTGATGGGCGTCAACGCATTTACGAGCAGCTAGCCACTGCGCAGATTTCGACCAGGGAGTTGGCCAACTGATCACTTGGCGGATACCCGGTCATGGGACCGTACCCGTGTGCAAGCCGAATTACGGGCCAGCAAATCACGCCTGGTCGACCGATTTCATGAGTTCTGCGAGGCGGTCGTTGTTCGGCTTCCGTTCGGGCTCAGGTCAGTCGTTGCACCGACATTTCTCGGTTTCTGCCTGATCAACGGCCTCACCTTCGGTGTCGATCTGGCGATCCTCACTGGTCTGCACAGCGAGCTTCGCCTACCAGTGCCGATCGCCGTCACAGCCGCTTATGTGTGCGCATTCACGCTCAGCTACGTGCTCAATCGCACCTTTAACTTTCAGTCCCACGCGCCGGTCGGACCACAGGTTGCGATCTATGTCGTCGTGGTCGTCATCAACCTCCTGGTTTTCATCCTCGGGGTGACCAGTGTGTTGGCGGCCATTGGAGTGCACTACCAATTGTCGCGATTGGTGGCAGGTATTTGTGAAGCGGTGTACATGTACTGCGCGATGCGGTGGGTGGTCTTCCGCCGCTGACCTTTCTCTCTGTCTAGCCACGCCCGACCCCGGACGTTGTCCTGACTAACGCGGGCAATTGACGGGAGTTTTTGCGTTTTTAGGACTCCCCACGTTCTGGGGATACGCGCATACAGTTCGGATGGTTCGCTCGGCCGCTCATGATGTGCGGGCTTCCACCGCCTCGTCGGTGGTGGTTCCGTTCAAGCACGCGTCGGGGCCGGTCAAGGCCGGACTGAACTTGAGAGCGTCGACGAGTTCGTCGATGGCCGTTGCTCCTTGCCCACCCAAAACTGCCTGCGAGAAGCAAGTCTCCAGGTGGTTATGCAACATCACCCTGTTCGTGCGTTCCAGCGCCGACTGCACCGCAGAAATCTGCTTCATCACGTCCACGCAGTAGGCGTCGGTTTCGAGCATGCGAATGATCCCGTCGAGATGACCCCGCACCGTCTTCAGCCGGTTGAGCGCCGCACTCTTTTTGGCCGTCAGCTCGTGAGCCATCACCGTGTCCTTCCGACGGTCGTCCTGGGCATTCTCATGCTACCCCACCCCACCCCGGGTGGGATAGCATGGCGGCGACCGATCCATCCAGGACAGGAGCCTTCAAGCCATGGCGAATCCGACCGATGCTTCCCCATCGACAGATAATCCCGGCATCATGACCGAACAACCCACGAACTCCCGGCCCCGGCCGAGCCGTCTGAACCAGGCATTGGCGTGGGTGGGCATCGTCGCCGAGGCTTGTTCATCGTTGCGGCGATTTTCTTCTCGGGGTTTCTCCTGAGTTGGAGCCTCGGCGGTCCGTGGGGTGACCATATGGGGCCGGGACCGATGGCCTGCTGTAGCCAGATGAAACCGGGCGAGCAGATGATGAAACCGGAAGAGCGGATGAAACCGGGCGCGATGATGGGGCCCGGCAGCCAGATGACACCCGGCAAGATGATGCCCGGCGGGATGATGGGGCCGGCTCCGCAGTCACCCACAACGTCCCCGAGCACCCCTCGGCCATAGCATCTATGGGCCGAACAAATCGCCGCTCCATGTCCATCCGGCGGGTCAGCGTGATGCAATCCTATGTGCGGCAACCACATCGGGACTCCCGGTGCAAAGGGTAACGCGTCGCGCGAACCTCGCCATGCTTGGGGCTGGCGGCGGCGCGCTCGCGCTGGGCTATGTCCTACGCGGCGCCTTTAGATGCTTAGCACCAGGCATCCGGCTCGTCGACCACAACGGCATGGGCGTCGATGCCGCGGACATGAGTCGCTACACGGAGATGTTCAACCGGCACAACGAAATAACCCGCACCGTCGAGGAGATCCCCGGCGGCATACGCACCACCACTCAATCGAATTGGCCTGATCTGGTCGCGCAACTCCAGGCGCACGTATCTAGCATGTACTCCCACCTCGACCAGGGCGCAGAGGTCATGTGCATGAGCGACAGCCTGCCCACGCTGTTCGGCCATGCCAACGGCTATCGCCGCCGGTTGACATTCACCCCCACCGGAGTGATCGCCGAGGAAACCGCCGATGATCCAGCCCTCACGCAAGCCATCCGTGCGCACGCCCGGGAGGTCACCGGCTTTGTGCGCGATGGGATGCCGCCGATGATGCGCGGGATGATGGGCCCCGGAATGATGGGGCCCGGGATGATGGGCCCTCATTGAGGTTGCTAAATCTGCTGGCGCGCTGGGGTTAAGCAGAAGTCCGATGGAAGAAAACGGGCGATGGGGGGGTCACCCGCCAGGCTTCGCGTCGACTCCCAGCTGGCCCAGCAGTGTCTGCACCCGCTGTTCAATTTCGTCGCGGATCAACCGTATTGCGTCAAGCGGCTGACCGGCTGGGTCGGGTAGCACCCATTCCTCGTAACGCCTTCCAGACAGGATTGGGCAGGAATCGCCGCATCCCATAGTGATCACCACGTCAACGGCTTCGATCATGTCCATGGTCCATTGCTTTGGTTTTTCGGCAGCGATATTGATGCCTTTTTCGGCCATGGCGGCGATCGCGACGGGGTTTAGTTCGTCAGCGGGTTCGGAGCCGCCTGAGTAGACGCCGGCTTGGTCTCCTGCGAGGTGTTTGAAGAACCCCATGGCCATTTGTGATCGGCCTGCGTTGTGGGTGCAGAGGAATAGGACGGCGGGTGTGGTCCTGTGGGCTCTGGTCGCATCAGGGGGCGTGGTGGTCATTGGGTGCTCCGGCCGGTGAGTGTCGAGGCGTCAGTGAATCGGCGTCGCATAGTTAGGGAGACGTAGACCAGAGCGACGAGCACCGGCACTTCGATGAGGGGTCCGACGACACCGGCGAGCGCCTGTCCGGAGGTTGCGCCATATGTGGCGATGGCGACGGCGATGGCAAGTTCGAAGTTGTTGCCCGCAGCGGTGAACGCCAGGGTGGTGGTGCGTTGGTAGCTGAGTCCGAGTGCCCACCCAAGTAGGTAGCCGCCCACCCACATGATGGCGAAGTAGGCGAGCAACGGCAGAGCAATGCGGGCAACGTCGAGGGGGCGGCGGGTGATCTGCTCACCTTGCAGGGCGAACAGGATCACGATGGTGAAAAGCAAGCCGTACAGCGCCCACGGGCTGACCTTGGGCAGGAACGTCACTTCGTACCAGCTGCGTCCGTTGGCCTTCTCACCGAATCGTCGGGACAGGTAGCCAGCAAGCAGCGGGATGCCAAGGAAAATCAGTACCGACTTGGCGATCTGCCACGGGGAGGTCCTGATGGTGGTCTGTTCCAGGCCGAGCCAGCCGGGCAGGACAGACAGGTAGAACCAGCCAAGGACGGCGAACATGGCGACCTGAAACAGCGAGTTGAGGGCAACGAGGACCGCCGCGGCTTCACGATCCCCACGCGCGAGGTCGTTCCAGATGATCACCATGGCGATGCACCGCGCCAGACCCACAATGATCAGGCCGGTGCGGTACTCGGGCAGGTCGGGCAGCAGCAGCCACGCCAGTGCGAACATGACCGTAGGACCGAGCACCCAGTTCAACAGCAGCGAAGAAAGCAGCAACTTGCGGTCCCCGGTGACGGCACCGAGCCGGTCATAGCGGACCTTGGCCAGCACCGGATACATCATGGCCAGCAAGCCGAACGCGATGGGCAGCGAAATACCGCCCAGTTGAACGTGATTGAGCGCAGTGTCCAGGCCGTGGACGAGCCGTCCCAGCAGCAGGCCGGCGGCCATCGCGGTGGCGATCCAGACCGGCAGGAGCCGGTCTGGAAGCGAAAGCGTGTCGACAACAGCGGGACGTTCGTCCTGCTGCACCGTTTGGCTCACGAAACCGTGTCTGCCGCGTCAGCGCTCTCGACGTCGCCGGCGGTTGCGCAGCAGGTGCAGCCGTCATCGTCAGTGTTCTCCCCGTCCTGCGGGCCGGGGCCGAATGTTTCGGCGTCGGCCAGCACGGTGTACACCTCCCACCTCTCACCACCAGGTCCGGTCACCCACACCTTGTCCTGCATGGCGAAGCAACACGTCGTTCCGATTTCCTCTTCGGTGAACATGCCTTCATCAGTCAGGCGGGCGATCTCGGCATGCACTGCGTCGCTGGACTCGACTTCCACGCCAAGATGATTGAGAGTCCCACCGTGGCCACGGTTTTCGATGAGAACGAGCTTCAACGGCGGCTCGGCGACCGCGAAGTTGGCATAGCCCGGTTTGACCTTCGCGGGCTGTGTGTTGAACAACTTCGCGTAGAACGTGATTGCCTCGTCCAGGTCGTCGACGTTGAGAGCGAGTTGAGCGCGGGGCATGACGGGCCCTCCGTACCTCTGTGACTTATGTCGAACTTGTGACGGACTCGATACTGCCACCTATTCGATATATGTCAATAAGCTATGGCAAGATGGCTGGCATGCCGAAGACGTTGCCCGTGGTGGATGTGTCCGCCCCGGTGTGTTGCTCACCGGTTGCCGCAGGTCCGCTCGATGACGATGCAGCGTTGGAGATCGCTTTGCGCCTCAAGGCATTAGCTGACCCGGTCCGAGTCCAACTGGTATCACTGTTGTTCAGTAGCGAGACCGGTGAGGAATGCAGCTGCGACCTTGCGTCAACGGTGGGCCTAAGCGAATCGACGGTGAGTCATCACTTGTCGCAGTTGCGCAAGGCGGGGCTGGTCGACTCACAACGACGCGGTATGAACGTCTACCACCGACCGTGCCGCGAATCCCTCGTCGCCCTATGCACGGTGCTCGATCCAAACTGCTGCCGGTGAACCGGCTCGGGGATAGCGCCGCCGCCGGCGTCTTGCAACTAATGCGAGAAGTAGCCTGGGCCGAGACCCAATCGGCCAGTGCGTGATACCTGGTGGTGGCAGGTACAGGATTCGAACCTGTGAAGCTTTCGCGACGGATTTACAGTCCGCAGCACGGGTGTTCACGACATCTCGGCAGATCTGGTGAAGTCGGCTGACCTGACCTAATGGTGTCAGGGCATGTCACCGAATGCCTGCATGTTGCCCCCGAGTTGTGACAACACCGTGACAAAGCCGATCGCCGACGAGTTGTCAGTCTCAGTAGCAACAGTGAAGACCCACCTCCGACACGTCTTCGAAAAAACCGGCACACACCGCCAAGCCGAACTCATCCGCCTTCTGCTCACTCTCGACCCCCTGTGCCGGTAGGGATTCGGGGTTCATCGAAGCACCAGCTGGTGGCCCCGTTCCGCGGGGTGCCCGCTCGAGCAAGGCGAAGGTACCCACTTGGCCAGCCAAATCGAAAGCCACCGCGGCGTCCAACCGGGGCGGCTTTCACCTGCCCACTTGACCAACTGCCCACATATCAGGTTCAAGGCCGCCGCAGCTCATTTGTCTTTCAGGCTGCCGATGCGAAGCGAAAAATCCGTGGGTTTGGACCGCGGGGTGTTCTCAAGATTCTCGACGTAGCGTTTAGGGTCGCGGTCGGTGATCGACAATCCCTTGGTGGTGGGATGCTGCGTCATAAACTCGCTGTATTGCCGACCGAGTGCTTCGCGAAGGCCGATTGGGGCATGGCGACGGAAGTCCGACAGTCCTTGCCGTTCCTCTTCGCTCATGTGATCGTCGTTGGCCAGTCGGGTGCGGCCGACCGCCGCCCACCACTGTTCAGTGCCGACCCGGGCCGCGTTGGCGGCACGCACGCCGTCGCGAATGTCGTTGTGATCACCGATGGCATCGAGCGTCTCGCCTTCGGGATCGTCGGCGCCCCGCTTGAGCAGTTGCGGGTAGAAAATCTTCTCTTCGATGTAGGCGTGTACGTCGAGCTTATCGCCTAGCGGACGCCATGCCTGCTCGAGTGCGGCGTGGTTGACCGGCGTCTGTGCCTGCAGATAGTCCAGCTTGGCGAATTGTTCGCGGAACCAGTCATGGTCGGCGAGGATCAACATGGTGATGTCAGCCATTCCGACTTCCAGCCTCCCCTGACGGCTACGCCTTGCGGCCATCGTGTCCCACGCCGGCAGAACCAGTCAACCCGCTACTTCTGGCCCACTCGACATCAGCGAGGGTCCGAAGCGGCCCAGCTCGGAAGGGTTTGCTGGAGTTCGAACATCGCTATTCCGGCGGCGCCGTCAACCGGCCGTCGCGGTTGAGGTGGTGGCGAGGCGCCTCGATTGCGCGAAGCATATTGGCAGGCAGCGTCTTCAGTGTCGGTCGGTCTGATCGATTCTCTGGATATGAGGCACTGCGCGGGTCGACGGGCACCAGTCCTGCACACCGCCGACTCCAACCGCGGCTTGACAGCTCACCGACCGAGGATGTCTAGAAACCAGCGACACGTGAGCGGCTCGGCCCGGCCGCACCCTATGGTCGAGCGGTGACGATCACCTATGACGAGACGCTGCGTGAACAGATCCGGGCACATTTGGCGGGTCACGACCGCCGTACCGTGACCGACCTGACGAAGCGGCACGCGGCGGTCGCGGTGGTGGTGGTCGACTCCGAGGTGGGTGAGGACCGGGTGGACCCGGCGCCTGTGGACGACTGGATTGCGGGGCGACCGGCCGGGGCGGGTCTCGACGGCCGTATGGTCGACGTCTCGGGAGGTGCCGCTTTCCTTCTGTGCCGCAGGGCATCTCGCCTCACTTCACATGCCGCGCAGTGGGCGCTGCCTGGCGGTCGCGTGGACCCGGGCGAAACCGCGGTCGAAGCCGCGCTGCGGGAACTGGACGAAGAGGTGGGCATCAGGCTGTCCGACTCGACCGTGTTGGGGATACTCGACGACTACCCGACACGGTCGGGATACGTCATCACGCCGGTGGTGATCTGGGGCGGCGGCAAGCTCGATCCCCGTCCAGCACCCGACGAGGTGGTGGCGGTCTACCGGGTGGGGTTACACCAACTGCAACGCGACGATTCGCCGCGCTTCATCACCATCCCGGAGAGCCCGCATCCGGTCGTGCAAATACCGTTGGGGAACGACCTCATCCACGCGCCGACGGGTGCTGTGCTTTTACAACTGCGGTGGCTGTGCCTGGAAGGCCGCCACGACCCGGTCGATGAGCTCGAACAACCGGTGTTCGCCTGGAAGTAGCCACAAGCACGTCAGCGGCAGCTCTGGGCGGTGATGCGACAGGCTGAGCGGCAACAGGTATGTCCAATGGCGCCCAGATCGATTTCTGTCCCGACTTCGTGGGGCCACTAGTTACTAAGACCTGAAAAAGTCGGCGCGTTGATCCACGGTTGGATGGCGCTGAGCTGGGACGATGGCCTCAATGCCCTTGTTGCGGAAGGGATTGAGGCCATCGTGTTTCGTACTGTAGGCGATCAGTGCTCGTTGTGGGAGTCGGTGCTGCCGGAAGAGTTGCTGCGACTGCCTGAAGAGTTGGCTCGGGTGGACGCGCTGTTGGACGACCCGGCGTTTTTCGCGCCGTTTGTGCCGTTCTTCGACCCGAGGATGGGTCGGCCATCGACACCGATGGAGACCTATCTGCGGTTGATGTTCTTGAAGTTCCGCTACCGATTGGGCTATGAGTCGTTGTGCCGAGAGGTTGCCGATTCGATTACCTGGCGCCGATTTTGCCGGATACCGCTGGACGGATCGGTGCCCCATTCCACGACGTTGATGAAGCTGACGACGCGGTGCGGCGATGGTGCGGTGGCTGGGCTCAATGAAGCGCTGCTGGCCAAGGCGGCCGCGGCGAAGCTGTTGCGCACTAACAAGGTCCGCGCCGACACCACCGTGGTCGAGGGCGATGTGGGCTATCCCACCGACACGGGACTGCTGGCCAAGTCGGTGGGCTCGATGGCGCGCATCGTGGAACGGATCAAAGCCGCCGGCGCAGCGACCCGCACGCGGGTACGGGATCGGCGCCGCTCGGCGGGTCGTCGGGCCCGCGCGATCGCCTCCAAGCTGCGGTTGCGCGGCGCCCAGCAACGCGATCAGGCTCAGGCGTTCGTACGGCGGATCACCGGGGAGTTGGCCGGCATCGCCGAGCAAGCGCTCACCGAGGCTGTCGCGGTGAGCCGTAACGCCAAACGTGCCGTGCGCCGCGCGACCGGGCGGCGCAAAGCCCGGCTGCGCCAGGCCATCACCCACCTCGGCACTTTGATCAAACGCACCGAACAGGTGGTGGCCCAGGCCCGCAGCCGCCTGGCTGGGGTGATGCCCGAATCGGCCACCCGCCTGGTCAGCCTCCACGATCCCGACGCGCGCCCAATCCGCAAGGGCCGACTGGGCAAGCCGGTCGAGTTTGGCTACAAAGCCCAGGTCGTCGACAACGCCGACGGGGTCATCCTCGACCACACCATCGAGATCGGAAACCCCGCAGATGCACCGCAATTGGCGCCCGCGATCGAGCGGATCGCCCACCGCGCCGGGCGCCCACCACGGGCAGTAACCGCTGATCGGGGCTACGGCCAGGCATCCGTCGAACGCGATCTGCATGATCTCGGAGTGCGCAGCGTAGCGATTCCCCGCGCAAGCAAACCCAGCGCCGCACGTCGCGAGTTCGAACACCGGCGCGCCTTCCGCGACAAGGTCAAATGGCGAACCGGATCCGAAGGACGCATCAACCACCTCAAACGAAGCTACGGCTGGAACCGAACCCACCTCACCGGCATCACCGGCGCCCGGACCTGGTGCGCACACGGCGTATTCGCCCACAACCTCGTCAAGATCAGCACCCTGGCGGCATAACCCCAGCACCACCGCCCCCGCCCCAGCCGACCCGGCGGAACCCAGCGAACCGCCACCCCACCGGACGT
>Ga0209040_10004545_pt1 | contig 10461 bp, 8 predicted proteins | sample BogFormECP12_OM3_FD_188240 | JGI IMG/M metagenome (GOLD analysis project Ga0209040, IMG submission 188240) | Bog forest soil microbial communities from Calvert Island, British Columbia, Canada - ECP12_OM3 (SPAdes) (version 2) | ecosystem: Environmental > Aquatic > Freshwater > Wetlands > Bog ... | reverse complement strand
ACGATGTCGAAGCCCATGTCGCCGGGTCGCGAGAGGCCCATCACGGCGTTGAGGTTGGCGCCGTCGTAGTACAGCGTCGCCCCCACCCCGTGGACGATCTCGGCGATCTGCTCGATGTTGCGGTCGAACAGGCCGAGCGTGTTGGGGTTGGTGAGCATCAGGCAGGCGACGTCCTCGTCGGCCTTGGCGCGCAGATCCTCGATGTCGATGCCGCCGTCGGCGTCGGTGTCGAGCTTGACCACCTCCAGCCCCGCCATCGTCACGGTCGCCGGGTTCGTGCCGTGGGCGGTGTCGGGTGTGAGCACCTTGCGGCGGGTCTGCCCGCGGTCCTCGTGGTAGGCGCGCGTGAGCAGGACGCCGGCCAGCTCGCCATGGGAGCCGGCCGAGGGCTGCAGCGAGACGTGGGGCAGGCCGGAGATCTCGGCGAGCGCGCCCTGCAGGTTCCACATCAGCTCGAGCGCTCCCTGGGCGCGTTCGGGGTCCTGCAGCGGGTGCAGCCGAGCGTGTCCGGGCAGCGCCGCGGCCCGCTCGTGCAGCCGCGGGTTGTGCTTCATCGTGCAGGAGCCAAGCGGGTAGAAGCCGGAGTCGAGGTCGAAGTTGCGCTTGGACAGGCCCACGTAGTGGCGTACTATCTCCGGCTCTGAGACCTCGGGCAGCCGCGGCGGCGCGGCGCGGCGAAAGCGCTCAGGCAGCAGCTCGTGCGCGTCCGCGGGCGGCACGTCGATCGGCGGGCAGGTGAAGGCGCGCCGCCCGGGCGCCCCCTTCTGGAAGATCGTGACGGCGGACCGATCCTCGACCGGTCGGCGAGGCGGCGGAGTCGCACCCTCGGCGGTCCCGTCCCCGCCGGCGTTCGCGGCCGTGGCGCCGCTCGGCAGCCGCTTCTCCTCGGTCGCGCTCACCGGTGCCCCGCCATGGGGTATGCCGGCACCTCGGCCTCGCGCTCGGCTGCAACGGCCGCGCCCAGCACCTCGGCGAGGCGGTCGATGTCGGCGCGCGAGCGGCGCTCGGTGATGGCCACCAGCAGCCCCCCGCGGTCCTCGTCGCGGCCGCTGAGCGCGTGCAGGTCAACTCCCGGGTTGACGCCCCGCTCGGCGCAGCGCCGGCGGACGGCGGCCACGTCGCTGACGCCGGCACCGGAGGGGCCGGTCAGGCGCAGCGCGAACTCGCGGATCACCGGCTGCTCGTGCAGCATCTCCACACCTGGCAGCCGCGCGAGCGTCTCGCGGGCGTAGTGCGTGCGGGCGAGCAGCAGCTCGCCCAGCTCCACGATTCCGCGGCGGCCCAGCCAGGTCAGGTAGACGACCCCGGCAAGCGCGTTGAGCGCCTGCGCGGTGCAGATGTTGGAGGTGGCCTTCTCGCGACGGATGTGCTGCTCACGGGTCTGCAGCGTCAGCACGAAACCGCGGCGCCCGTCCACGTCGACGGTCTCGCCGGCGATGCGCCCGGGCATCCGCCGCAGGTACTCCTCGCGCGCGGCGAACAGCCCGAACGACGGGCCTCCGTAGTCCAGGCGGTTGCCGAGCGGCTGCCCCTCACCGACGGCCACGTCGACGCCGCACTCGCCGGGTGGCCGGAGGATGCCGAGCGTGATCGGGTCGACCTGGGCGACCACGACCGGAGCGCCTCCGTGGCCGGAGTGCCCGTCGCGATCGGGGGCTGCGCCGGCCGCCTTTGCGGCTGCGCTCAGGGCCTCGGCGTCCTCGACGGCGCCGTAGAAGTTCGGCTGGGCGAAGATCGCCGCGCTCGTCTCCCCGTCGATCGCCCGCGCCCAGGCGTCGAGATCGGTGACGCCGTGGGCACCGCCGGCGGAGCCGGTGGTCAGCGGCACCTCGACCACCTCGATCCCGTAGCCGTGGGCGTGCGTGCGCAGCGTCTGGATCGAATGCGGGTGCAGCCCCGCGCTCACCACGAACCGGCTGCGGCCGTTGTGCAGCTTGGCCAGATAGCCGGCCGCGGCGACCGCCGAAGGCCCCTCATACGAGGAGGCGTTCGAGACGGGCAGCCCGGTGAGCTCCGAGATCGCGGTCTGGTACTCGAACATGACCTGCAGGCCGCCCTGGGAGACCTCCGGCTGGTAGGGGGTGTAGGGCGTGAGGAACTCCGAGCGCTCGGTGAGCATGTCGATCAGCGCGGGCACGTAGTGGTCGTACATCCCGGCGCCGAGGAAGCTCAGCTCATCCTCGGCGCTCGTGTTGCGGGCGGCCAGCGAGCGCAGGTGCTCGTAGACGTCCTGCTCGGGTAGCCCGTCGGGGAGCGCCAGCGGGCCGCGCAGGCGCACGGCCTCGGGAATCTGGCGCTCGAAGATCTCCTGCAGCGAACCCACGCCGATCGTGGCGAGCATCGCCTCGAGGTCTGCTGGGGTGATGGCGGTGTAGCGGCTCAAGTACTACGCAGCCTAGCCGCCCAGGGTGGCGGTATAGGACCCGGCATCGAGCAGCGTTTGCCGCTCTGCGGGATCTGTCAGGTGCACCTTGACCAGCCAGCCGTCGCCGTAGGGGTCTTCGTTGATCGTGGCGGGGTTGTCGCTGAGCGCGGCGTTGACCTCGACGATCTCGCCGGACAGCGGCGCGATCACGTCGGACACGGCCTTGACCGACTCGACCTCCGCATAGGGCGTGTCCTTGGCGAGCTGGGTGCCCACCGCGGGCGCCTCGAAGAAGACGACCTCTCCGAGCGCGTCCTGCGCGTACCAGGTGATCCCGAGCGTGGCCAGCGCCGGATCGTCCTCGTCGATCCGCGCCCAGTCGTGCTCGGCGTGATAGAGCAGGTCCTCGGGGTAGCTGGCCTGGGCCATTCATCAACCCTTTCGATAGAGCGGCTTGTCCTTGACCACGGCGCGGCGCATCTTGCCACGAACGTCGATCGTGAGCGGGGTTCCGCTGGCCGCGTGCCCGGCCGGCACGTAGGCCATGCCGATGCCAATGCCCAGACACGGCGACAGCGTCCCGCTTGTGACCTGCCCGCCGCCGCTGATCGGGTTGCCCTGGCGTGCGATGCCCGGCCCGTCGATGGCGAAGGCGATCAGCCGTTCGGCGGGCCCGTCCGCCCGCACGGCGCGCACCGCCTGCGAGCCGATGAAGTTGGTGTCCTCCTTGCAGCACCAGCCGAGCCCGCCTTCGATCGGGCCGCGCTCGAGCGTCAGCTCGTTCCCGTAGAGGTGAAAACAGGCCTCGAGGCGCAGCGTGTCGCGCGCACCCAGCCCGGCCGGCCGCGCTCCGCGGCCGACGATCTCATCCCACAGCACTGGCGCCGCGTCGGGATCGCAGAGCAGCTCGACCCCGTCCTCGCCGGTGTAGCCGGTGCCGCACACGAGCACCTCGGACCCGGCCAGGCGCATGCTCGCAGCGTGCATGCGCGCCGGCAGCGGCCGATCGGCGATCGCCTGCACGATCGTCCGCGCCGTCGGGCCCTGCACGGCGAGCATCGCGTAGTCGTCGATCCTGTCGCTGACGCGGGCCCGGTTGTGCTCGTGCGAGGAGAACCACTCCAGGTCGCGCAGGTGGTTTGCCGCATTGGTCACGGTCAGGTAGCGATCGCCACCCAGCCGGTAGCTGAACAGGTCGTCGAGCACGCCGCCGTCCTCGCGGCAGAGCAGGCCGTATTGAGCCCCGCCGGGGGGGACCGCGGCCACGTCGTTGGAGAGCAGCAGCTGCAGCAGCTCGAGTGCCTGCGGGCCGCTCGTCTCGATCTCGCCCATGTGCGAGACGTCGAAGATCCCGCATGCCTCGCGCACCGCCATGTGCTCCTGGCGGACGCCCTCATATTGAACCGGCATCTCCCAGCCGGCGAAGTCGACGAGCTTCGCCCCGGCGGCGACGTGGCACTCATACAGCGCCGTGCGACGTAGACGCGGGGGAGCGCTCGAGGACATCGCCCCAGGCTAGCGAGCCCCGCGCAATACCTCGGGACGCCGACGCGGCCACGTGTTCCAGCTGCGACTTGAGGTTGCGAAGCGTCTCCCTCCTGAGACCGTGGCGCCCGATTCGACTCAGTTCGCCCGCGACGCCCTCGCACACGGCCACAACGCGCTTGAAGGCCAGTTCACCGTGGCGCTCAGCTGCCGCGGGATCGCCGGTGGGCGCATGCGCCTACCGGTGACGGGCCGCATGCGGCCCGTCACGGGGACGCACATGTGCGTCCCCGCCGAACGGCGCATGCGCCGTTCGGGACTACCTCAGCGCAGGAATGGCGGGACGTCGATGTCGTCGTCGGAGATCTCGAGCGTGGAGCGCTGGCGGTCTGAGATGCGGGGGCCTCGGTCGGGCCGCGCGGCGCGAGACTCGCGGCGCGCTGCGCGACCGGGACGGTGGTCGAAGCCGGTGCCGATGACGGTGACGCGCACGTCGTCGGCCAGGCGCTCGTCGATGACCGCGCCGAAGATGATGTTGGCGTTCGGGTCGGCCGAGTTCTGGATGATCTCGGCTGCGTCGTTGACCTCGAACAGGCCCAGATCCTTGCCGCCGGTGATGTTCAGCAGGATGCCGGTCGCCCCGTCGATCGACTCTTCCAGCAGCGGCGAGGAGATCGCCGCCCTGGCGGCGTCCGCCGCACGGCTCTCCCCGCTTGCCACGCCGATGCCCATCAGCGCCGAGCCGGCGTCGTGCATGATCGTGCGCACGTCGGCGAAGTCGAGATTGATGAGGCCCGGGATCGTAATCAGGTCGGTGATCCCCTGCACGCCCTGGCGCAGGACGTTGTCTGCCTCACGGAACGCGTCGAGCATCGAGGTGCGCCGCTCGACGACCGTCAGCAGCTTCTCGTTGGGGATCACGATCAGCGTGTCGACCACCTCGCGCAGGCGCTCGATGCCCTCGGTGGCCTGACGGCCGCGCTGCGAGCCCTCGAAGTCAAACGGGCGCGTGACCACGCCGACCGTGAGGGCGCCGATCTCGTTCTTGGCGATCTCGGCGATCACCGGCGCCGCGCCCGTGCCCGTGCCCCCGCCCTCTCCGGCGGTGACAAACACCATGTCCGCGCCCTTCAGCGCCTCCTTGATGTCGTCGCGAGACTCCGAGGCCGCGGCCAGGCCGACGTCGGGATCGGCGCCCGCGCCGAGTCCCTTCGTTGACTCGTGGCCGATGTTCAGCTTGACGTCCGCGTCGCACATGGCGAGCGCCTGGGCGTCGGTGTTGGCGGCGATGAACTCCACGCCGTGCAGTCCGGCGTCGACCATGCGGCTGACCGCGTTGGTGCCACCGCCGCCGACCCCCACGACCTTGATGACTGCCAGGTAGCTTCCGCTGCTCTCCATCATGGTTCTATCCGAAGCCTTCAGTAGTTATTCAGGGTTGGCAGCATACTGGTCGCCGAACCGCCGGGTTGTGCACGTTATGCAGGGAACTTCGCCCTGTCAACGAGCGCGTCGAGTATCGCAACATTCGTTGCAGAACCCAGGACTCTCGACCATTGGCTGAGATTCCCGTTTCCCAACCCATAACGTCAACTTGAGGGTTAGTCTCGTCAACCGCCGGGCGCGGCGGGCGTGGGCGAGGCTTCACCGGCTTCCCCGGCGCCCGTTTCCGGCGCCGCGCCAGGGGCGGCCTGGGCCTGGGTCGGAGGCGACTGCCCGGCCCCGGCAGGGGCGCTCGCGGCTTCCCTGCCGCTAGCGGCCGCGCCCGTGCCGGCGGGAGTGAGTCCGGCGGCAAGTTCGGCGACAGCCGCTTCGGTGGTGCTCGTCTGTCCGGCGCTCGCGCCGGCGGTGGCTTCGCTGGAGGCGGCCGGCGGAGTCGTGCCCGCGGGAAAGCCCGCCGCCGGGCGTTCGGGCAGGCGCACGTCGATGTAGGAGGCGCCGGCGGAGCTCGGGTCTGCCAGCACACGGGCCAGCGACAGCCACTTCGCGCGGGGCCTGGTGGCGTCGCCGAAATAGGCGAGCAGCCCGTTGTGCATGGCGAGCGTGACGCCGTTCGTCCCGACGAAGGCGCGAGCGACGAGGGGGGCCAGCCGGGTGGGCGCCGCCCCCAGCACGGCCAGCGGGGCGAGCATGCTCGCGCTCCTCAGGCGGGCCCCGGCGGCGGGCGCGTAGACACCCGCGAGCACTGGCAGCGAGCCCGACAGCAGCGCCGGGCCGAGCACCATGCCGTCGGCCGCCACGGCGGTCCGCTGGCCGCCCACGAGGAGGGCGGCCACCGGCAGCTGCTCGACCACGCGGATGCGAAGGTCGTGGGGAAAGCTCGCGACGGCGTGCACTTCGCGCACGACCCCGAACGACGACACGGCGGCCCGCAGCGCGGCGGGATTGACATCGAGCGTGTTCATGTCCCGCGCGGCCGAGTCCAGCGCCGCCTCGATCGCGCTGGCCTCGGGGCCGTGCACGCCGCTGATCTGCACCTGTGCCACCGCCGCCAGCGGCGAGCTCCGCAGCCACAGCCAGCCGCCGGCCAGCGCCCCGGCAACGAACACGCCGCTGAGCAGCACGATGCGCCCCCTCCGGCGCGCAACGATCAGGGCGAGTCCCGCGCGCGGCAGGCGCGCCAGACGGCGCACGCCGCCGAGCGGCTGCCGAGCGCCCGGGCGCGTCGCGGCCCCACCCGCCGATCGGGCCGGCCGAGCACGAGCACCGGCGGGTGCGCGCGCGGACGGCGTCCCGAACGGGCGACCGAGACGCGCGGCGAGCGAGCGATCCATCGACCCTGTCTTCGACCTCGCAACCGGAACCCCTACCGTCCTATTGCCAAGCCTCGCGGCTGCAAGGCCTGGCCCCCATCGTCCGACCCGCAGCCGGAGTCCGGGCGGTCTACTGCCAGGGCAGGCGCACGTTGCCGAGCGTCTGCACCTCGGGCTCGAGCTCGACGCCGAAGCGCTCGAGCACGCGGCGACGGCCCTCGGCCATCACCGCGAGCACGTCCGCCGTGGTGGCGCTGCCGGTGTTCTCGATGAAGTTGGCGTGCTTGGGCGCGAAGCGCGCGCCTCCGACCGCCACGCCGTTGCAGCCGGCGGCGGCCAGCAGCATCCCGGCGCTGCGACCCTCGGCGCGCGGGTCGTCGGGGTTCTTGAACGTCGAGCCGAACGTCTTGATCCCCTGTGGCTGGGCTTCGTGTCGGCGGCGGCGCATCTCGACGAGCGTGGTCTTGACGTCCTGTGCCGCGGCCGGCGCCAGCAGCATGCCGACACGTGCGACGATCTCGCCGTCGCGGAGGTTGGAGCGGCGATAGCCGAGCCCGAGCTGTGCCGGCGCGCGGCGCTCGACCCCTGTGGCGGTGGCGATCTCGACCCACTCGAGCGCGCACGCCAGCTCGCCGCCGTAGGCGTTGGCGTTCATGCGCACGGCGCCACCGACCGTCCCGGGAATGTTGACACCGAACTCGATCCCCGCCAGCCCCGCGCGGGCGGCGGCCGCGGCCACCGACGGCAGCCGCGCGCCACCGCCGCACAGCACGCGCGGACCATCGACGGCGATCGCCGCCAGGTCACGGTCGAGCTTGACCACCAGACCGCAGACGCCGTCGTCGGCCACGAGCAGGTTTGAGCCGGATCCGATCACGCTGACCTCGAGCTCGAGCTGCGCCGCCCAGGCGAGCAGCTCGACGAGGTCCGGTGCGCTTCCGGCGCGGGCGAAGAACTCCCCAGCTCCGCCCGTGCGGATCGTCGTGAGGCGATCGAGGGCAACGTCTTGCCGAACGCCGGCCGGAAGGGGCGCGCTCATGCCCGCGGGTGCTCCCCGCGCGGGCGCTGCTCGCGGGCTCCGCCGGTCATCCTCATCGCGAGAGCAGCCTCCGGCCGAGCACGTCGACATCTCCGGCACCCATCACCACGCACACGTCGCCCTCGCCGAGCAGACCCGCGAGGACGGGCTCGGCATCCGCGAAGCTGGGCAGCCAGTAGACGGGCCTGCCAGCGGCGGCGTCGGCGCTCGCCTCGGCGATCAGCAGCCCGCTGACGCCGGGGTGCTCCTCGGCGCGCTCGCGCGCCGGATAGACACCGAGCACGAACACCGCATCGGCGAGCGCCAGCGCGCGGCCGAACGAGCGGGCGAGCAGCTCCGTGCGCGAGTACAGGTGTGGCTGGAACACCGCCAGCAGCCGCTGCGGCTCCAACGTCCGGGCCGCCTGCAGGGTGGCGGCGATCTCGGTCGGGTGGTGGGCGTAGTCGTCGTAGACGAGCGCGCCGCGCGGGCTCGATCCGAGCAGCTGAAAGCGCCTGCCCGCGCCGCGAAAGCCTTCCAGTCCCCTGATCGCCGGCTCGGCGTCGGCGCCGGCCAGCCGCGCGGCCTCGAGCGCACCGGCGGCATTGATCGCGTTGTGGGCGCCGGCAACGGCCAGGGTCACCTGGTGCTCGTTCCAGACCATCCGCGAGCCGCCGGGCGTCAGGGTCAGCTCGCCGGCGTCGTAGGCGACGAGCGGCCCCACGCGCAGCTCGAGCAGCTCGGGCCGATCCCAGACCGCGGCCCACGCCGGCCCGGTGAGGAACTCGCGGAACGCCTCCCGCAGCTCCTCCAGCGAGGCGAACGCCGCATGGTGGTCGAGCTCGACGTTCGTCAGGACCGCGATCTCGACGCTCAGCTCGAGCATCGAGCGATCGGACTCGTCGGCCTCGACGACCAGCCAGTCGCCGCTGCCCCACTGCGCGTTCGGCAGCCCGCCCCCGACCGAGCTGCCCACGAGCCAGCCGGGTTCAAGGCCCGCGCTGAGCAGGGCCTGCACCAGCATCGAGGCCGTGGTCGTCTTGCCGTGCGTGCCGGCCACGGCGATCGTCCGCCTGAGCGCGCTCATCTCGCCCAGCAGCTCGCCACGCGAGCGCTCGGGGATCCCCCGCTCGCGGGCTGCGCGCCGCTCGACGTTCGCAGGCGGCACGGCCGCCGAGTAGACGAGCTCGACCCCCTCCCCGTCCGGCAGGTTCTCGGCCCGATGCCCGACCTGCGCGCGCAGCACGCCGTCGGCGAGCAGTTGCTCGAGAAACGGGCTGCCCGCGGCATCCGAGCCGCTGATCTCCGCGCCGAGCGCGCGCGCGGCCCGTGCGTAGCCGCTCATTCCGGCGCCGCCGACGCCGACGAAGTGCAGGCGCCGCCCGCTCCAGGGTCCGGGCGCGGCGCTCACGCGGCAGCGGCCTCCAACAGCTCCGCCGCGACGTCGCTTGCGGCATCGGGGCGGGCCAGCCTCCCGGCGGCGGCGGCCATCGCCGCCAGGCGATCGCGGTCGGCGAGCAGCGCGGCCACCTCCCGTCCGAGACGGGCGGCGCTCAGCTCGCCGTCGGGGATCAGGACCGCAGCGCCGGCGTCGGACATCCAGCGCGCATTGGCGCTCTGGTGATCGCCCGAGGCGTGCGGGTAGGGCACGAGGATCGCGGGGAGACCGTGGGCTGCGATCTCGAACACCGAGCCGCCCGCGCGCGCGACCACCAGGTCGGCGGCGGCGAGCGCGTCGGCGAACGCGCCCAGCTCGAGGTACTCGCGCAGGATGTATCCGCTCGGCAGCTCGCCTGTCCCCGTCAGCGTGCGCGCGAGCAGCTCGGGATGATCGCGGTGCCCGCACACGTGCAGCACGCGGAAGGACGCCCCGGCGAGCGCCTCGACGGCCGCGCGGTTGATCGAGCGTGCCCCCAGCGAGCCGCCGAAGACGAGCACGCAGGTCTCCTCGGGCGCAATCCCGAAGCGCCGGCGCGCCCCCAGGCGCTCCTGCCCGGGCGGCGGCACGGGCCGGCCGGTCACGCGGTATCGGCGACCCTCGCGGCCGGCCAGCGGAAAGGCCAGGCACACCCGACGCGCGAACGGGGCGAGCATGCGGTTGGTCAAGCCGAGATGGCTGTCGGCCTCGGTGAGCACCAGCGGAATGCGCATGCTGAGCGCGGCCAGCCCAACCGGAGCTGCGACATAGCCGCCACCGCCCATCACGGCGTCCGGCGCGAGCTCTCCGAGCAGCCTGCGCGCGCGCGGCACGGCCGCCAGGGCGAGCGCGAGCGCGCGCATGGCGCGCAGGGGATTGGAGCGGCTGAGACCCTCGACCGCGATCGTGGACAGCGCAAAGCCCGCCGCCGGGACCAGCTGCGCCTCGGCCCGACCGGCTCCGATGAAGCTGACCTCGGCGCCCTCAGCCCGCAGCGCGTCCGCCACCGCGAGCGCCGGCACCACGTGCCCGGCGGTCCCGCCGGCCGCGATCACGATCCTGCTCGGAGCTCCCTTCACCGCCCCATCCTGCCGATTCGCGCGCCCGCACGTCGGCGGACCCTCCGCTGCGCGCACGCCGGCCCGAGCGCGCCGGCGCGACCGCGCGCACGTGCCCGGTCGCGCCGGCGGCGACGTTCAGCAGCAGGCCCATGGCGGCGAGCATCACGATCAGGCTGCTCGACCCGTAGGACACGAACGGCAGCGGGACGCCCGTCAGCGGTGCCAGTCCGAGCACGGCGAACGTGTTGAGGATCGCCTGGGAGAGGATCAGCGCGGTCACGCCGACCGCGATCAGGGCGCTGTAGAGGCTGCGCGCGGCCTTCGCGGCCCGCAGCCCGGCGTAGGCGATCAGCCCGTAGAGG
>Ga0209040_10004544_pt1 | contig 10462 bp, 7 predicted proteins | sample BogFormECP12_OM3_FD_188240 | JGI IMG/M metagenome (GOLD analysis project Ga0209040, IMG submission 188240) | Bog forest soil microbial communities from Calvert Island, British Columbia, Canada - ECP12_OM3 (SPAdes) (version 2) | ecosystem: Environmental > Aquatic > Freshwater > Wetlands > Bog ... | reverse complement strand
AACTCGCCGAAGCCGGGAGCATTGACTCTCAACGTATAGGAGCCCGGATTAACGGCCTGGAAGACATAATCACCACCCACACCGGTACGCACCGTCTGAACAATACCTGTCGCCTCGTTCGTGATCGTCACGTTGGCGTTGGGAATTACCGCGCCGCTCGCGTCGGTCACCCTCCCGACGATTCGCCCAGTCGCAATCTGCGCAAAAGCGTCTGAAACGGGGACAATCAATACCAGGGAGCAAAGGAGCACAGCCAGGACCGCAACTCGCCCAGATGGCTGCGTTAATGTCATTTTCAGAAAGCACTTTGCAATCTGGGAAAGGTCCGAGATCGCCGACGTCTTAGAGCCGGTGTGTCTTGTCATTGCACGCCACCCCTGGAGTCAAACAAGATGTATTCGGTCTGGTTTTTAGGGCATCCGAAAGTGGAAGGATCTTAGGCTCGGCTAGCGACCGCTGTCTTCATCGAGATTGACATCTTTATGCACTCAGTTGACTCCTTGACCGCTTAGAGCGCTACAACGGTGTCAATGAACTTCAGGTTTTGGGTTGGCTCATATAGCCAGGTCCGTATGAATCGTGAGGCTCGTCGCGAAGGGATGGATGATATCGGGACTTCTGGAACGACCATGCAATCAAGCCGAGATCCCGATATGGCGTGGCTCCGCTAAAATTACTTCAGATGCCCACAGAGCCGTATAAAATCATGGCGGATGCCGTGAACTCTCCCGGCTGAAAAAACCTGTTGCGCGGAACCTAGGCTTGCAGTGAGAAGACTCTCCGTAACTAAGGCGCTTATCCTTTCGGTGTTACTCGGAAGGACAATCTGCCTGTTCTCCTATCAGCTAAATGCATCCAGTGCCCCCGGCACTTCGCTCCCTGCCGCTAGTGAAGCCGGTTGCAATGAGGCGCACGCCAAGGCTCGTCGCTTAGCCGAGACCGGGGATTCATCTCGTGCCGCCGGTCTTTTGGCCGACGTCTATGCCAGGTGCCCGGCCTACGAGAATGGGCGCGACCTCGCAGATGCCGAGATCGGCGCAGGACAATATGCGAGCGCAAAAGCGCTTCTGGAGACCCTGATGGAGCAGCAAAATCGTGCTGAGCTTCATAGCTTGCTTGGCAAAGCAGAAGCGGCCCAAAAAAACTACAAAGCCGCGGCGATTGAATACCAGAAAGCCGCCGAGATGGAACCTACCGAAGCCAACATTTTCGACTTCGGAACGTCTTTGTTCCATCTCGACCACAATTCAGCAATTACGATCCTCCGCTATGGAGTCCAAAAGTATCCGCAATCAGTAGAGCTTCATGTAGCTCTGGGATCCGTCCTCTATGCCGACGGGAAGTCGCTTGAAGGCGCTGAACTCCTCTGTGATGCTGAAGAATTAAACCCCTCCGATCCGCATCCCATGGAGATACTCGCCGCTACCGAGATCGTCCCCCCGACGCTCGCGCCTAGAGTTACATCGCTATTTGCCGCCCTGCACCGAAAATACGAAACGGACGGCTTGATCCTTTTTGATTACACTATGGTCCAGTCTGGAAGGTGGTCGAACGACAGGGACGCGGTGCCTCCACACTTCGTCGAATCTCTGAAGGTTGCGCTTCGTTTGAATCCTCAATTGCCTCAAGCCTATTACCAGTTGAGCCTGATCTCAGCGCAACAACGAAACTATCAGGAAGAGATCCAGTTTTTGAAAAAGGCCATTTCGCTGGACCCCGGTAAGGATGAATATCACTACCGTCTCGCATTCGCTTACAGAAAGTCCGGAGATGAAGCTAAGTTTCGTGAAGAACTAAACGAGTTTCAGAGGCTGCACATAGCAACCTCGGATGGTCAATAGGACGGTGGACCGAGCTACGTTCCAAAGCAAACTTTCTACCGTTCTCCACACGTTTCTGTGCGGCGCGCTGCTATTTGTCGTTTGCTTTGAAAGTATTCGCGGTCAGGAAGGTGAACATCAGCATTCGCGCACCGCTCCAACAACAACCAGCCATCGCGACGCACCACCTCCGCCTGCTCCCCGTTCATCCATCGAGTTCGAGAACGTCATAAAGAGCTCCGGGATCAGCTTCAGACTCATGAACTCCGTTAGCCCGCAACGATATTCCATCGAGACCATGGCCGGGGGAGTTGCGGTGTTTGACTACAACAACGATGGGCTGCTAGACATTTTCTTCACGAATGGCGCGAGCATTCCCTCTCTCGAGAAAACGAGTCCTGACTATTACAACCGCCTTTATCGGAATAACGGCGATGGTACTTTTACCGATGTTACTGAAAAGGCGGGGCTACAGGGAATCGGCTATTCCATGGGTGTGGCCGCCGGAGACTACGACAACGATGGCTTTGTAGATTTGTACGTTGCTGGTGTGAATCGAAACCAGCTCTTTCACAATAATGGCGACGGTACATTCACTGACGTGACCGCTAAAGCAGGCGTTAGCGGTCACGTCCCGAATCTTGGTAAGGCCTGGGCAGTTACGGCTGGATGGTTCGACTACAACAATGATGGTCTTATCGATCTCTTGGTCGTAAATTATCTCGATTACGATGTTAAGACAGCAAAGCAGTGCCGCTTCGAAGCATTTGCGATCTATTGTTCGCCCAATAACTTTCGAGGAACTCCCAACACTCTGTATCGCAACAATGGAGACGGCACCTTTACTGACGTTTCGGATTCCTCTCATATCTCTCGATATGTCGGGAAGGGTATGGGTGTTGCGTTTGCGGATTACGACAACGACGGGTTAACAGACATCTTCATATCAAACGATACTTTTCCCAATTTCCTGCTTCACAACAACGGCAATGGTACCTTCACCGACGTTGCAATGGTTGCCGGCGTTGCGTACACGGAGAGTGGCAAAGTCGTGGCTGGAATGGGTGCCGATTTTCGCGATCTGGATAACGACGGCAAGCCGGACATCTTCCATACGGCAATGTTTGGCGACACTTTTCCGCTCTATAAAAATATAGGCGGTGGCCAATTTGAAGACGCCACATCTAAGGCAGGACTTACCGCGTTCACCAGCCGCCTCACCGCCTGGGGAACTGGCGCCTTTGATTTCGATAACGACGGATATAAGGATTTATTCACTGCCAATTCTGCAATCCTGGATAACTCCATGGAAGTGGAGCAGCGGCCGTTTGCCCTGACAAATAGCTTGTTCCGCAATAAGGGCGCTCTCGTCTTCGAAGACTTAAGTGCAAAAGCTGGAGCAGATTTCGCAGTCCCTGCTGCACATCGAGGGGCGGCCTTCGGCGATTTTAACAACGATGGCAAGATTGATATCGTTGTGACTGTGCTCAACGGGCCGCCACAAATTCTTATAAACCGCTCGACCGATCACAACCACTGGATCATCCTTAAACTGATCGGAACCAGGTCGAATCGCGACGGTCTCGGAACCAAAATCAAGATCACAACAGCTCATGGGAGCCAGTACAATCACGCGACCACCGCGGTCGGCTACAACTCTTCAAGCGACAAGCGTGTGCATTTCGGGCTTGGCGAGAGCAAAGTCATCGATAAGATTGAACTGATGTGGCCGAGCGGCCTGCGCCAGGTGTTGACTGAAGTCAAAGCGGATCAAGTTCTCACGATTAGGGAAGCTCCCCAATAGCCTCCCCCGTTCATAGTTATCCGAGAAGTTCTCTGGGAAGGGGACGGAGATGAAGTCGTGAGTGCTTCGCCCAGACCCGTTCGGATTCTGGCGGTGGATGCGCTAGCATCAGAAAGCGAGGAAACACAAAATGAATTCCAACAATGGAGCACACTCCTTCACTCCTCTTCGGACGTGAGGAACTCCAACAGGTGGGCGCATATCGCGTATATCGGGACCCTGCCGATCTGATGGGCCATCTCGACGAGGTGGGCATTCGCATGACGAACTGAATTTGGAATCGGGCTAATCGCGAAGGGCGAAAACTTCTTTGCGTGTCTCGCTAATCATCCAGGAGCCAACTGTTTAGGATGCAGGCTTGCAACGGCTCGCAACACGACGTTAGAGTGAAGCGGATGCCGAATGGGAGATATGCCGATGAGTGCAAGGCGATTCAATCCTGCATGAGTCAATCGACATGACAAGAGTCCGGCTGGCCTTTCTCCTGTGTCTCAGCATTTTTCTCTATCCGGCAAGGCAAGGCGTAAAAACAGCGCTCGTCGATGCACAATCTCAGGCCGCTATTTCCACCAGCGACAACCGTTACGTTCAACGAAGCAATTACGTGGGCGACAAAGCCTGCCTGGCATGCCATAAGGATCAGGGCACTACCTACCTGCACACTTCACATCACCTGACTTCGCAGCTGGTGGATCAGGGTTCCGTGCTCGGTTCGTTTAAAGACGGGTCGAATGTCCTGATGATCGCCGATCCGGCGCGGACGAGTCCGGAGCCCGGTCTCTATTTCAAAATGGAAACAAGGGACGGCGGCTACTATGAGAGTGCGGTAACCGGGTGGGGAAATCATCTACAGACGCGGACCGAGCGGATGGATATCATGACCGGTTCAGGAGTACGAGGCGCGACCTATCTCTATTGGGATGGCAACCAATTATATGAGCTACCGGTGAGCTATTGGACGGACGGGCACCAGTGGATTAACAGTCCCGGCTATGACAACGGTACGGCGAGGTTCTCGCGGCCGATTAATCCTGGCTGCCTGGAATGCCATTCGACCTATATCAAGGCGCTCTCTGCGGACCCTCTGACGAATCGTTATGAAAAGGAGAGCCTGGTCACTGGAATCTCGTGTGAAACCTGCCACGGACTGGGTGCGGAGCACATTGCAAGACAAAAAGCCGGTTCGGACGGTTCCATAGGGCAGGCAATCCAGAATCCGGCAAAATTCTCCCGCGACCGGCAGGTGAATTTGTGCGCGCTATGCCATAGCGGCATTCAACGGGAAGCGATTGCTCCGGCATTTTCGTATCTTCCTGGGCAGCCGCTGAGCAACTACTTCAAACCCCTCCCCGTGAATGCGCAGGAGCATCCCGATGTACATGGCAATCAGGTGGGATTGCTGGAGAGAAGCCGATGCTATCTGTCGTCTCCAAGCATGACCTGCTCGACTTGTCACAATGTGCATGCGCCGGAGCAGGCTGCGGCGGCGTATTCGGAGAAGTGCCTCACCTGCCATCGCTGGGAGAGCTGCGGCGTCGCGAAAAAACTGGGGCACAAAATCGTAAGCAACTGTATTGACTGCCACATGCCGGTCGAGGCGACGAATGTGATTGTCTCGGAGACAGCGGACAAGATCGTGCGAGCGAAGATGCGGAATCACTGGATCAAGGTTTATCCAGAGACGCGCATGCCATGACGCGGGTACGTTATGGCGTGGCTTTGATCAAGTGGAGCGCGATGCCGTCGTGAAAGAGTGGGGAGTGCAGGACCTTCTCGCCACCTGAGTACTCGAATTTTTGCACAGCAGTTGTTTCGCCAGACTCAACATCGATCCACTCACCGGAGTAGGTCCCCGCCGGAAGATTCAGGACAAGGTCGGCCGGACCGTTGCCATCGAGATACATAGCGTACTGCTTGCCGCGAGCAGAGAGCACGCGGGCATACGCTCCGGCGGCGTGTCTCACTGAATGTGTATCGGGAGCGAGGTCAGCCAGCGGCAGGCGTTGCATAAATTTGCTCAGGACTCCCAACTGGCGCCGAAACGCCGCGCTGCCGCCGCCCGGGCCATTGGGTTCGGTGTCCGAACCGTCTTCATGGCCGACGGAAAAAGAATAGTCGAGGCCATCGAATGCGCCTCCGCCAGATAGCATGAAATTCCACGCCTGGCGGCGGTAGGCAGCGTCATCGCGGCCGAGGAAGCCCGTTTCGTCGTAAGCAAGCAGCTTGCCCAGGCCGTAGTTGGCCGAGGCGGCTTCGGGATAGGCATAGTGGAAGTTCACGATGCTGATGCCGGGGATGAGGGTTTTCAATGGCAAGCCAAAATCGCAGTAGTTCTGCGCGATGAGGTGTTTGTTCGGCAGAGTTCCTTCCTCGTTCGCGATCCACTGGGCCACCTGTGTCTGCCATGCGATCGACTTGTCGTCGGCCGTCTCGCTTGTGTTGGGGAATTGATTGCGAGCTGGCGGGAAGAGGTAGGGATTCACGACGCCCTTCAGCAATGGCCGGTCCGCGAAGGGTTCGTTCTGCAGCTCAAAAATCACGTTCCCGAACTCGTTAACTTCGCGGACGAGCTTACGTGTATATCGCTCCTGATAGGCGAGAATATTGCCGTTCTCGAGCGTGTTGAGCTTCTTCCAGTCGATTGCGTCGGTGTGGTTGATATTGTTGGCGGCGTTGAAAGGGCTCAGTGCCCACTGCGACTCGCCGTACTGCGAAGAAAACAGGCTAATCTCGACGACGATTCCGCGCTCTACCGCTTCGGTCAGGAAATCATGCAGCCGAGTGAAGTATTCAGGATTCCAGTGCTCCAGGTCGAATCTGTTCCCACCGCCTGCGTAGCCCGTGGTACTGCCGCGTGCCCATGGCGTCAGAAGCGTTCCCTTCGCCGGAGCCAGATCGTTGCGCTGAATCCCGAAAGATTCTCCCGGAACCTCGACGTAGCTCCCAGGAAACAAACGCGTATAGTTCAATCCGTCTGACTGCAGCGTCGCAAGGTATTTGCGGTAGTCGAATTCTGCGTTCAATACCGCGCCGTAGTGCTCGCCGCTTGTTATAAGGGCGGTGGTCTTTCCTTGGAAGAGAAAGTAATGCGGGTTTGTGGGGTCGAGGCGAATTGGCTCTGATTTCCTGGACCGTGTTTCTCCTTGTGCCAGAGCGAGAAACGCATACAGGGTGATGGCCGAAACGAATTTGCTCGGGGTCATCGGCTGTCGATCTCCGCAAGCGATGATAGCAGCCTTAACAACGCGGTACGTTGTGTCATCCAGGTTGAGGTTGTCAACACCGATGCAACCCCTGGCAGCGTATCGGCTGGACTAAGGTTGTTCAAATCTGTTTGAATTTGGTGGAGTCAAGGGTGTGAGCTGATGCAACCTCTGATCGGTGTGCTGCGCTCAAATCGAAGATTCCTGGCCGCCGGAGCATTCCTGTGTGCTTTTTGCGTCGCCTCGGTTTCGCAGAGCCAGCAGACCCCGACGCAACAGAGCATCACCCTCAAGGACCCGACACCAAGGCCGCCCGATCTTCAGAAGGAGTACGGGGCTGGTCCAGCTGACCAGGCGCGGCAGCAGCAGGCAGCGCTGTTGAGAAACGCACAGATCAGACAACAGGTGGTTGATGCGACGAACAAGCTGTGTCTGCTGGCGCAGCAATTGCGTGATGATGTAACCCAGGACGGCAAGGATTCGCGGAACCTCAATGCGGCGAAAGCAGCGCAGATTGAAAAGCTGGCAAAAAGCGTGAAGGAAAAGATGCAGTCGCAATAGCGCTGCGCAGGTGTCTGGCCAATGAGTTCAATTTCAGGCGAGGAGCGGAAGATGCGGAGCCAGAGCGGCAGTTTGAGCCCCGTTCGTGCGGCGCTGTCCGTTCTTGTTTTGCTCTTTACATTCACGGGCCTCGCCTCTTCGCAGACGTCGAATGCTCCACCGCAGCAGAGTGCTACAACAGAAACCAATGCCACCCAGCAGCCGCAGGCGCAAAATCATAAGGCCGACGATACGGCAGCACAAAAGGCGGCGAATCATGAGGCAATGTCGCCCGAAGAGGCGCGTCAGGCGCAACTTGCGGCCGACACCAACAAGCTATTCCAACTGGCCCAGGAGCTTCAAGCGGAAGTGGCTAAGAGCGGCAAAAACACCCTGTCCATCGCGGTTGTGAAGAAGGCGGCGGAAGTCGAAAAGCTCGCCAAGAGTCTAAAAGAAAGAATGAAGAGCGAGTAAGACGCTCGTCTCAGGGGCCTATTGTTGCCCCGGGGGTTGGCCTCCAGAAATCTTCTGCACCAGACCCTGAATGGATTCCTTGTTCATCGCGCTCGCTGTCGCGAACTCCGCCTTGGCCTCCTCTTTCTTACCCATCGCCTGATACAGTCTCGCCAGCCTCCAGTGCGCCCCCGCATCTTTCGGATCCAGCGCGGTCGCCTTTTGCAGCTCGGCGACGGCCTCATCCTGACGCCCGAGTTCCGCATACACGATACCAAGGTCCCGATGAACCATGGCGAGAGGCGCATTGGCTGTCACCGCCTTCTCCAACTCCACCTGCGCCTTCGCGTAGTCGTGCAGCTGAACATCGCAATCGCCGAGATATGCGCGGGCCTGTAGGTGCGCAGGATCGTTGTCAAGTTCAGCCTGAAACTCCGTGGCTGCCTCCGTGTATTGGCTCTGCGTCCACAGCAGGTAGGCAAGGCCGAAATGGACATCCGGTTCTTTGGGATTAGCCCGAACCGCAGCGCGGAATTGTTCCGTGGCCTTAGTCGTGTCACCCATTGCGTCCAGAGCCTCACCCGCCAGCATATCGGCTTCCGAAGATTCGGCATTCAATACAAGAATCTCTTTATATGCGTCGAGGACGCACTGATACTGTTTGCTCCATAAGCAGCTGTGCGCCAGGGTCAGCCGAAGCGTCAGATTCTGTGAGTCCTTCTCCGCCGCCTGCCTCAGGTAGGGAATCGCCACCAGGTAGTCGCCCATTCCGTAGTGAGCCATGCCCAGCAGAATGGTCAAACGCTGGTCGCCGGGATGCTTCTGAAGTTCTGCTGTAAACGGTTTGATGGAGGCCTGGAACTGGTTGGTCTTGAAAAGAGCCAGGCCGAGGTTCATCTGGAGGCCGGGAAACTCCGGACTCAGCGCGAGCGCCTCGCGATAAAAGGATATGGCTTTGTCGTAGTGCTCCTGGCGGGCCTCCAGTAGCCCGAGGTGGGCAAAGGCTTCCGCATTGCGTGGATCGCTCTGGACAACGCCGCGCCAGACCTGCGCGGCTTCCTCATTCTTCCCCTGCTGTTCGAGGATCAGTGCATCCTGGCGCGTGTTGCCCTGGGCAAACATTACAGACGCTCCCCACGCCAGCAATGTCCACAGCCAAATCCGGTGAAACCCCTTCAATCATTCCTCCACACTATCCGCAACCTTAAACCTACGCGCTCCTTTTAGCAGACGGCAAGCAGCTGCGGTCTTGATCCAAACAAAAAGCGCGGCAAGCAATGCCTGCCGCGCCAGGGGTTGCAATCGATTTTAGAAGACGAACTTGCCGCCGAGTTCGAGCGCTCGCGGGTCCCACGTGCTGTTGATTGCACCGAAGTTCCCGGTTCCGAAGCTGTTGTTTACGTTCTGGAATTCGGTGTGGTTGAAGGTGTTGAACGACTCAAAGCGAAGCTCGATATGGCAGACTTCCTTAATGTCGAAGTTCTTGTAGAGAGAGGTTGTGAAGTTGGTCCGGCCAGGTCCGAGAGCGATGTCTTTTCGCGCGTTACCGAAGCCCTGGTTGGGGCCGCCCTCCCAGGCCGGAATCGGAGCACTGAAGACGCTGGTGTCAAACCATTCGTTGACTTTCTTGATGGCCTTAGGCCTGCGGCTGACGTCAGGACGGTTGGTGTAACCGCCGCCCAAACCGACTGGGTCGTAGCCGACCGACAGGCCGATACCCTGGTTGCTTATCGCGCCGACGTAGCCGGATTCCGCGATAAAGGTTCCGGCAATCTCCCACCCTCCAAGCAGGGTATGGGTTAGGCCGTTGGCACCTTTGAAGAACGGCAGGTCATAGATATAGTTGATGTTGAAGATGTGACGGCGATCGAGCGCGCCGGAGCCGTAGTCGTACGCGAGGTTCCAGGGATTGCTGACCGTTGCCAGATCGTAGCTCGTGATGTCGATCTCGTGCGACCACGTGTAATCGGCCTCCCCGCTAAGTCCCCAGCGGTTCTGAAGGCGGAGACCCGTCTGAAAGCCGTTATAGCTTCCATTCGTGTCGTTTGTCTGCTGGGTAATACCACCAAAGCCTTGGTAAAGGCGATAGAGGTTCGCGTTAGCCAGAGAATGACCTCCCGGGTTTGTTCCCGATTTGTTGCTGCCATCCCCGGCGTTTGCGCGGATCTTGTTTGGGGTAGATAACGGGTAGTTGTTTATCGGCAGATCGATGTTCTGACTCCAGGCCACGTTTCCGACATATTGCACGATCCAGATGATCGATGGTGCGATCTCGTGCTGAACGCCGAGGCTGTACTGCCCGACCGCCGGAGCAGGGTAGTAGTTGGCAAGGGTTGTCATACCCTGGGGGAAGGTCGGGTTGCTGGCAGTCAGTCCGGTGACCCAGCTTTGACTCGGAGTCGTGAAGAAAACGTTGCTGGCAGATGGGTCGTAGAAAAACGGCGGGTTGGTTCCGGCGTTGTATATATCGTTCCCCTGCAAGCGCTCGTAAAACGTTCCAAAGCCGCCGCGAAGGACGGTACGGCCATTGCCGAATACGTCAAAGGAGAATCCCACGCGAGGCTGGACCGTCTTCCAGTAGTTCTTTACCAGTCCGTGCGGAAAGCCGTTTTCGCCTCCAATGTAGATACCGTTCAGATAGA
>Ga0209040_10004543_pt1 | contig 10463 bp, 12 predicted proteins | sample BogFormECP12_OM3_FD_188240 | JGI IMG/M metagenome (GOLD analysis project Ga0209040, IMG submission 188240) | Bog forest soil microbial communities from Calvert Island, British Columbia, Canada - ECP12_OM3 (SPAdes) (version 2) | ecosystem: Environmental > Aquatic > Freshwater > Wetlands > Bog ... | reverse complement strand
CAAAAAAATCCCTGCTCGCCCGCGCAGGGAATCTTTCCGCAAGACCCTCGAATCCAAGGCCTTTTCGGCGCATATTTTCGCGAAAGAGGGCCGAGTTCCCTACAAATTCGCTGCCCGCAGGGAATTTTCCCTGGCTCCCGGCCCCTGCCCGGCCTCCGAGAGCCGCGCCGCCTCCGCCAACTCCACCGACACGATATGGAAAGCGGGGCGCCCAACGCGCGCCGCCGTCCCTTCGACTCCCTGCCGCAAAAGAGCCGCGCGGGATTGCGTCCCGCGCGGCCTCCTTGATCTTCCTCGCCGCTCACTGAGCGAGGAGACGACGACTCGTTATTCCGCCGCCATCGCGGCGGGCTGGCCGTGAGAGGTCAGATCGAAGCGATCGAGGTCCATCACCTTGGACCACGCCGCCACGAAGTCTTTGACGAACTTCTCCTTCGAGTCCGCGGACGCATAGACTTCCGCGAGCGCGCGCAGCTGCGAGTGCGAGCCAAAAATCAGGTCGGCGCGGGTCCCGGTCCACTTGACCTCGTTCGTCTTCCGGTCGCGCCCCTCGTACACGCCTTCCGAGCCGGCGGACGGCAGCCATTGCGTGCCCATGTCGGTGAGGTTGACGAAGAAGTCGTTCGTCAGCGTCCCTGGCCGCTTGGTGAAGACGCCGTGCGTGGACTTGCCCACATTTGCGCCCAGGACGCGCAGGCCGCCGACGAGAGCCGTCATCTCGGGCGCCGTCAGCGTCAGCAGTTGCGCCCGATCCACCAGGTGCTCCTCAGCCGACAGGCGCTGCTTGCCGCTTAGATAGTTGCGGAACCCGTCAGCTTTCGGTTCGAGCGGCTCGAAGGACTCGACGTCGGTTTGCTCCTGCGACGCATCCATGCGCCCCGGCGTGAAGGGGACTTTCACGTTCTGCCCGGCGTCCTTCGCGGCTTTCTCGATTCCCGCGCCGCCACCGAGAACGATCAGGTCAGCCAGCGAGACCTTCTTTCCGCCGGACTGCGAGGCGTTGAACTCCTTCTGGATCGCTTCGAGCCCCTGCAGCACCTTCGCCAGCTGAGCCGGCTGGTTGACGTCCCAGTCCTTTTGCGGCGCGAGGCGGATGCGCGCGCCGTTCGCTCCGCCGCGCTTGTCGCCGCCGCGGAACGTCGACGCCGACGCCCAGGCGGCCGAGACGAGCTCGGAAACGGACAGGCCGGACGCGAGGATCTTCGCCTTCAGGGCGGCGATGTCCTGCTCCCCGATCAGCGGATGATCCAGCGCTGGGATCGGGTCCTGCCAGATCAGCGTCTCCTTCGGAACGAGCGGGCCGAGGTAGCGCACGATCGGACCCATGTCGCGGTGGGTCAGCTTGAACCAGGCGCGGGCGAACGCGTCGGCCAACTGATCCGGATTCTCGTAGAAGCGCCTAGAGATCTTTTCGTAAGCCGGGTCGAACCGCAAGGAGAGGTCGGTGGTCAGCATGGTGGGCGCGTGACGCTTCGACGGGTCGTGCGCGTCCGGCATGGCGCCGGCGCCCGCGCCGTCCTTCGGCGTCCACTGATAGGCGCCGCCGGGGCTCGTGGTCAGCTCCCATTCGTAGCCGAACAGGTTGGCGAAGAAGTTGTTGCTCCACTTCGTCGGCGTCTGGCTCCAGATGACTTCCAGGTTGCTGGTGATCGCGTCATCCCCCTTGCCCGTGCCGAGCTTGTTCTTCCAGCCGAGGCCCTGCTCCTCGATAGGGGCGCCTTCGGGTTCGGGGCCGAGATATTCCTTGTCCTTGCCGGCGCCGTGGGTCTTGCCGAAGGTGTGGCCGCCGGCAATGAGCGCCACGGTCTCCTCGTCGTCCATCGCCATGCGCTTGAAGGTCTCGCGGATGTCCCGCGCCGCGGCGACCGGGTCCGGCTTGCCGTTCGGCCCTTCCGGGTTGACGTAGATGAGGCCCATCTGCACGGCGCCGAGAGGATTCTGAAGGTCGCGGTCGCCGGAGTAGCGCTCGTCCTCGAGCCACTTGCCTTCGGGGCCCCAATAGATGTCCTCGTCGGGCTCCCAGGTGTCCACCCGCCCGCCGCCGAAACCGAACGTCTTGAAGCCCATCGACTCGAGGGCGACGTTGCCCGCGAGAATCATCAGGTCGGCCCAGGAGAGCTTCTGGCCGTATTTGTGCTTGATCGGCCACAACAGCCGGCGCGCCTTGTCGAGGTTCCCGTTGTCCGGCCAAGAGTTGACGGGCGCGAAGCGCTGCTGGCCCCGTCCGCCGCCGCCGCGGCCGTCGCCGATGCGGTACGTGCCGGCGCTGTGCCACGCCATCCGAATGAACAGTCCGCCGTAGTGGCCGAAGTCGGCCGGCCACCAATCCTGCGAGTCGGTCATCAGGGCATGAAGGTCCTTGATCACCGCATTGAGGTCGAGGCTCTTGAACTCCTTGGCGTAATCGAACGCCTCGCCCATCGGATTGGACAGGGCGGAGTGCCGGTGGAGAACCTGAAGATTCAGCTGGTTCGGCCACCAGTCCCGATTCGTGTACGCGTGGGTCCCGCCCGTGACCGGGCACTTGCTTTCGGTGTCCATATTCTCTCCGATCGTGTTGAGGTTTTCTGGTCTTTTGTGTAAATACCATCAACCCTTGAAAAGTGATCCAACTACATGACCAGCGACTGCGCCAGCGCCTCACGTTGCCAGTGACACTGTGTCGCTAGGATGCCGCTGTCACTGCGGTCGGCGTTGAGATGGATCAAGGACAAGGATGAATCCGAGCGCCCGCCTGGCTATCGGCGACAGGCGCGCCGGCAATGGTTGTCAATCGGCTCATCGCGAGCGCGTTCCTCGTTTCAACCCGGCTGCAAAACCGACCGCGGCTGTATGGCTAACGCGCGGTTGACAATCGGTCAAATCGATTGTTCCATCGGGTTCCATCGTTGTAGCCGATTAAGATCGGATGAACCTCAGAGACCTCGAATATGCGGTTGCGATCGCCGATCATGGCCATTTTGGCCGGGCGGCGGCGGCCTGCAACGTCAGCCAGCCGACGCTGAGCGGCCAGATCCTCAAGCTCGAGGCGGAGCTCGGCGTCAAGCTGTTCGAGCGCGAAGGCCGCGCCGTGCGGGTCGATCCCCGGGCCGCCGGCGTCATCGCGGAGGCGCGCGCCGCGCTGGCGGCGGCGGCCAACGTGACGGTCGCCGCACGGGCCGCGCGCGATCCTTTCGCCGGGCCGCTCAGGATCGGCATGATCGCGACCGTCGCGCCCTATCTCCTTCCCTTCGCCCTGCCCGCGGCGATCGAAGCGCTGCCGCAAACGCCGCTGCATTTGGTCGAGGACCTGACCGACCGCCTGCTTCAGCGCATGAGCGAGGGCGCCCTCGACGCGGCGGTGATCGCGACCGACCCCGAGAGCGCGCGGCTCGACTCGATCGCGCTCTATGAAGAGCCTTTCTATCTCGTCTCGGCGCGGCGCCCGCGCGCGCGACGGCGCAAATCGATCCGGGTGGACGAGGTCGATCCCCGGACGCTGCTTCTGCTGGCGGAAGGCCATTGCCTTCGCGATCAGGCGCTCGCGCTCTGCGGCACGGCGGAGCGGACGAGCGGCGTCGACGTGCGCGCGACGAGCCTCGAGACCGTTCGCCATCTCGCGGCGGCGGGCCAGGGGGCGACGCTCGCGCCGCTGCTCGCCTTCGCCGACTGGCGGCGCCAGAGCGACGCGCTCGACGGCCTGAGGGTCGTCGGCCTCGGCGCATCGCGCCTCGTCAGACTCATCCATCTCCCGCCGCGCCGCGATCGAGGTTCTGGTGGCGTCGCTGCGTGCGTCGGCCAAAGCGGCCCTGGGCTGCTTTCCCGCTCGATTGCCGCCGGGCAAACTATGACATAGCAAACTTTCCGCATTTCTCAGGCTTGGCATCACCCGGACGCTCATCGGCAATAAATTAGAGAGAAAATAGGATCCGCCTGGGCCGAGGGATCCAAGGAATCCGCCATTTTCATGCATGGCGGGTCGGCCGCGCGCGGCCGGTGGTGAACTAAAAGGAGGCTTCATCTGTGTCCATTGTAATTCCCGCTCCGCTTGCGCGGATCCATTGCATAATTGCCGCTTCCCGCGCCCGGCGGTAAGATTCGAGGCATGTGGAGCCTCGCCAATCCGACGGTCTTCGTCGAACTGACGCGCCGAACGTCGCCGTGGCTCGCCGCGGCGACGGCCGCGCTGTTCGCCGTCGGTCTTTACCTGTCTTTCGCCGCGCCGCCCGACTACCAGCAGGGCGAGACGGCGAAGATCATGTATCTGCACGTGCCGGCGGCCTGGCTTTCGACCTTCATCTACGGCGTGATGGCGGTCGCGGCGCTCGGCACGCTGGTCTGGCGTCATCCGCTCGCCGACGCGGCGCAAAAGGCGGCGGCGCCTCTCGGCGCAGGCTTCACCTTCATCTGTCTTGCGACCGGTTCGTTGTGGGGCAAGCCGATGTGGGGGACCTACTGGGTGTGGGACGCGCGTCTGACCTCGGTCCTGGTGCTGTTTCTGCTCTATCTCGGCCTGATCGCGCTGTGGCGGGCGATCGACGATCCGGGGCGGGCCGCCCGCGCCGCGTCGATCCTCACCCTCGTCGGCTGCGTCAACCTGCCGATCATCAAATTCTCGGTCGATTGGTGGAACACCCTGCATCAACCGGCTTCGGTCTTCCGCCTCGGCGGACCGGCGATCGCGCCCTCGCTGCTGTGGCCTCTCATCGTCATGTCGCTTGCCTTCACCTTCCTGTTCCTGACCTTGCATCTGATGGCGATCCGCAATGAAATCCTGCGCCGCCGCATCGCCCGCGTGACCATGCTGGCGGTGGCCGAGGGCGACCGGCTCGCGCCGGCCCTGTCCGCCGAAGGCGCCTGAGGCGATGTCAGACCCGCACATCGGATTCGTCATCGCCGCCTATTCGATCGCCGCGGCGGTCATCGCCGGGATGGTCGGATCGGTGACGATCGACTATCGCCGTCTCAGCGCCCATCTCGATGAGGCGACGCGCGCGCTCGAAGCCGCGCGCCGGGGGACCAAGGACCAGGAAAGATGAGCGCGACGACGGAGACCGAGCGACGTCCGCGGCGCTGGCTCGCCTTTCTGCCGCTCGTCGCCTTTGCAGCGCTCGCCGTGCTCATGCTGTGCCGGCTTATCTGGGGCGGCGATCCGTCAAAACTGCCTTCGGCCCTCATTGGCCAAAGCGCGCCGCCGCTGACGCTCGCCGGTCTCGACAGCGCGGCGGGCCTGGCCGACGCCGACCTTCGCCACGGCAATGTCAGCGTGATCAACGTGTTCGGCTCCTGGTGCGAGCCGTGCCGATCAGAGCATCGCTTTCTGATGGCGCTGGCGGCCGACGACGAGCTCAAGGCGAAGGGCGTCGTCATCTATGGCGTCGCGCAGAAAGACTCGCCGGAGAACGTGCGCCGGTTCCTGGGCGCGCTCGGCGATCCTTACGCGAAGGTCGGGCTCGACCCCGAGGGGCGGGCGGGCATCGACTGGGGCGTCTACGGCGTGCCGGAGACGTTCATCGTCAGGGGCGACGGGACGATCGTTTACAAGGTCGTCGGACCGATGACGGCGGAGACGCTCGGAAGCGAAGTCAAGCCGCAGATCCTCAAGGCGATGGCGGCGCCGGCGTCATAAGAACGCGTCAGAAAAGAACGGCTCCGCCTGGAACAAAATCAGCCCTCGCTGGTTTCGGTTGTTCGGCCGCCCGTAGCCGCGGCCGAAGGGGGGCGACTATGAGCCGGGGGCGATTGCAGGCAATTCGAACTGTCGACGAAAATGAAAGCTCCACCGAGCTCGAGTGGCTGCAGCTGGTCTCGGTGTCTTCCACCCTGGTCCTCGCCGTCATCGCCGTGGCGGCCGCTCTCTATTTCGCCCGTGAGCCGCTCATACCCGTAGTGACCGCCTTCGTCGTCGGCGTCATGCTGTCGCCCGTGGCGCGCGCGCTCGAAGAGCGCAAGGTGCCGCGGCTCCTGACTGCAGCCTTGATGGTGGCGGGAACCGCGCTCGTGGTCGGCGTCGTCGGGGCGCTGATCGCCTCGCCACTGGCCGACCTCGCCGGACGCGCCCCGCAGATCGGCGCCAAGCTCGAGACCTTTCACGGCCTCATGGAGTGGTGGCGCCGCCTCGAACATTCGATCGGAATCCATCCGTCGGCCGCCGAGCCCGCCGTTCCGCTGCCGAGCGTGACATGGATTCCCACCACGCTCGGAGTCCTGACGCCGCCGGTCACCGGATTTGTCTATTTCCTGGTGGTGCTGCTCCTGTTCATTTCCTGGTGGCCCGGTCTGAGGCGCGACCTCGTCATGACCTTCGCGAGTCGTGATTCCCGCCTGACCGTCCTCAAGATCCTCAACGAGGTAGAGGCCAGTCTGGCCGCCTACCTTCTGACCGTCACCTGCATCAACCTCTGTGTCGGAGCAGCCGCCGGCGTGATCGCGTTTCTGACCGGGTTGCCTTTCCCCCTCGGCTTCGGGGCGCTCGCGGCGACGCTCAACTTCATACCGATCGTCGGTCCGATCCTGATGATCATCGTGCTGGCGGTGGTCGGAATCATCACCGCGCCGAGCCTGGGATCGGGCCTCCTGCCAGCGGTGCTGTTCATGTCGGTCGTCTTCGCCGAAGGCCAGTTCATCACGCCGATGATCATCGGGCGCAGGCTCGAGATCAACAACCTCGCCGTCATCCTGTCCCTTCTGTTCTGGAGCTGGATGTGGGGACCGATGGGCGCGTTCCTGTCGTCGCCGATCCTCATCGTCGGGCTGATCGTGAGGGACCATCTGCGGTCCGACGCCTGAGGGGAGCGACGGAACCTCATTCGTCGCCACCGCGTTTTTGTGAAGAGAAAATGGGAGGCCCGCGATGAATGATGCCGCGAATGACGCCGCGCAGGGCGCGGCCGACGCGTACGCTCGTCTTGAAAGGGATCTGACGGCCGTGAAGACCGACGTCGCCCATCTTGCCCAACAGATCGCTGATGCGGTCAACGCTCTCGCCGAGATCGCCGAGGCTCAGGCCCGGCGCGGCATCCGCCGCGCGCGCGGCCAGGTCGGCGCCATGGCGTCCGACGCCACGGACCGCGCCGCTTCGATCGCCGGTTCGGCCGAAGAGGCTGCGTCCTCCTTCGGCGACGCGCTGACGGAGGCGATCCGGGACCGGCCGATCGCCGCAGTCGCCGTGGCCCTGGGTGTGGGCTTCCTGCTCGGGCTGGGCTGGCGACGCTGACGAAAGGCATGTTCGACAGAGCCGCGGACCGCTGGAAGAAAGGGGCGAGCCGGGCTCTGCTTTTGAGTGCGATTGCCGGGGCCTGCGCCGCGACCGCGGCGATCGCGCTGGCTTTCATCTGCGCGGCGGCGTTCATCGCGGCGCTGAACCGGTACGGCCTCGTCGACGCGTGTCTGGTCGGCGCGGCCGTCTTCCTCGCCGCCACCCTCGTCCTGCTTGCGGCCTACACGTTCGCAGCCAGCCGTAGGCGCGAGCGCATATCGCAACCCACGCCCGAGCCGCAGCTCGCCGCGCTGGCCGACCCGCGCTGGGTTCTGCTCGGGCTTCAGATTGTGAAGGCGGTCGGGATCCGGCGGCTCGTGCCGCTTCTGGCCCTCGGCGAGGCGGCGTTCGCGCTGGCGGCGGCCTCGGGTCGACAGCGCGAAGCTGCTCAACGAACCGCGAGGCCGGAAAAGGCGAGTACAGGCTAGACGTATCCGACCAGCGCCAAGGAGGATGATGAGGATAAGGCCAAGCCCGCCCGATGGATAGTACCCCCGCCGGAACTGGACGGCCATGTCGGGAGCGCGCCGATGAGAAGGATGATGATAATGATGAGAAGAATGAGACGCCGTTCGCTGCCTGCCCGTTCGCACGGGCCTCGAGAGAACTCGCAAGCAGCGAAAATGTTCCCAGCGTAAGCGCAGGCGCCGCCTGCGGATATTTGGATATCCTCTCATGCGCCAGTTCACCGGCATCCTCCCGATCAGAACCAATGGCCGCGGCCTGATCGAGGTGACGCGGACCCTCGCCGACTGGGTCGGGCGGCACGAGCTGAAAACAGGACTGGTCACCCTGTTCTGCCGGCACACGTCGGCCTCCCTTCTCATCCAGGAGAACGCCGCGCCGGAGGTCCGCACGGATCTCGAGGCGTTTTTCGAACGCATCGCGCCGGAGGACCCGCATCGCTACGCCCATGACGATGAAGGCCCCGATGATATGCCGGCGCACATCCGGGCGGCGCTGACGGCGGCCAACCTGTCGATCCCTTTGATCGACGGCCGTCTCGCGCTCGGAACGTGGCAGGGGGTTTATCTCTTCGAGCATCGGCGCGCGCCGCATCGGCGCGAGATCGCGGTCCACGCGTTGGGTGAGTAAGCCATAGAGGAAGCTGAAGGCGATCATCCTGACCGCCAGGCGCCATGACCGCAGTCGACAACCAGCCAGGATCTTGAGCGGACGACCGATCGTGAACTGACCCATGACCTTCGGGGCGATCAGGCCGGGCCCGAGAATGCTCAAGAGCCGGGGCTTCGACGGCTCCACGGCCGGCGAACGCGCATTCGCGGGCCGATCGAGGTCGTCGGCCGTTTTTCCGGCAGCCGGATGCTTCACGCGCGACCTCCCGGCGCGGGAACCCGCGCGCCGATAGTCAGGCTCACGCGGCCTCGGCAGGCCGTGTCGGGGCAGGCGGAGACAGGCGCCTTGCAGCGGCCGGGATTGCAAAACGCCCTGCCCGAGTTCGGACACGGCGTTTCGTCGCAGGACCATACGCGTCCATATTTAGGCTGGGACTACTGGCGACCCCACCAATCCTCGACTTCCTGCTTCACCTTGTCCTCCTGGTACCCGTGACGCTACTGGATCCTGCCCTCCAACTGCTCGCGCTGTCCGTTGATCACGTCGAGGTCATCGTCGGTGAGCTTGCCCCACTGCTCCTTCACCTTGCCCTTCATTTGCTTCCAGCTGCCTTCGAACCGATTCCAATCCATCTTGGACCTCCTCATTGTCTGGGCGCGGCTATTCCCGCGCCCCAAGCGCTTCGCTCTCGCCGATCAGCTGCGGCTCGCGGACCATTGGCCGCCGGACTTGAACTCTGGCGGCGACTTCAGCTGGTCCTTTGTAGCGTTCATGCTGGCGCGCCAGACCTTGTTGGCGCCGTCATAGGCGATCGACACCGAGCCTGGATCGACCGCCACGTAGCGTGTTCCCAGTCCGAGGAATCCTCCGACCGAAAGGATGTACCCGGTCACCTTGCCTTCCTTGTCGAACACGACGTCCTGGATCTTGCCGATGTTTTCGTTCTGCCCGTTGTAGACGTCGAGACCGTCGACATTGGTGCTGAGCCTGTCGTCGTTGTTCACCGTGATGAAGCTTGGCCCTTTCTCAGGCACGTTCTGCGCGGCGTCGGCGCGCGGTGTGTTGGCGGGCGGATTTTCTGCCGCCCCTGGCGCGGCTACTGTGTTCGTCCCGGCATTGGATCTGGTGTCAGACTGGGCGGCAGAGTTGGCCGGAGCCGGGTTTGCTCCCGGAGCGGACGCATTCTGCGCCAGGGCGCTCGCGCCGGCGAGGGCCGAGATCGCTGCGGCGGCGATAACTACTTTGCGCGTGGTGGTGGTGTCTCCTGAAGTGTGAAGGAACGCCATAAACTCAAAGACAACTGTCAATGTTCCGCCGCCAGCGAGCCTGCGTTATCCGCGAGATGAGGAAGGAACAATCGACCGGCTCACGAGTTTTGGTCGTGGAGCACTGACTGATGAGGCTTTGGCCAGGAGTCCGATCGCTGTTCTTGAGCGAATTCCTTGCAGCGTTCGCCCTGAGCATTCGCTACATGTTCAAGCCCAGGCCCACGCTCAACTATCCGAACGAGAAAACGCCGCTGTCGCCGCGCTTCCGTGGCGAGCATACCTGCGCCGCTATCCCAACGGCGAGGAGCGCTGCATCGCCTGCAAGCTCTGCGAAGCGATCTGTCCCGCGCTGGCGATCGCCATCGAGGCGGACCCGCGTCCCAGCGACGTCGTCCGCCGCACGACCCGATATGATATCGAGATGGTCAAATGCATCTATTGCGGTTTCTGCCAGGAAGCCTGTCCGGTGGATGCAATCGTCGAGGGGCCGAATTTGGAATTCGCAACCGAGACAAGAGAAGAACTCTATTTCGACAAGGACCGGCTGCTCGCCAACGGGGCCCTGTGGGAGCGCGAGATCGCGCGCGATCTTGTGGCTGGCGCGCCCTATCGGTGAGGAAGCGTGACCGACTGCGACGTGCTCATCGTTGGGGCCGGGCCGACCGGACTCGTGTTGGCGCTCTGGCTGACGAAGCTCGGCGTCAAAGCGCGCATCGTCGACAAGACCGCAGCGCCCGGGACCGCTTCGCGCGCCCTCGCCGTTCAGGCGCGGACGCTCGAGTTCTACCGCCAGCTGGATCTCGCCGAGGCGGTCATCGAGAGAGCGCACAAAGTCCCGGGGGTCAACTTGTGGACGCGCGGCGAACACAGAGCCCGCCTCG
>Ga0209040_10004541_pt1 | contig 10464 bp, 9 predicted proteins | sample BogFormECP12_OM3_FD_188240 | JGI IMG/M metagenome (GOLD analysis project Ga0209040, IMG submission 188240) | Bog forest soil microbial communities from Calvert Island, British Columbia, Canada - ECP12_OM3 (SPAdes) (version 2) | ecosystem: Environmental > Aquatic > Freshwater > Wetlands > Bog ... | reverse complement strand
CAATTTCGCCGACAATGCGCACTTGATGGTGACGGGCCGACGCGAATGTGGGCGTACCACGACGCTGGCCACCATCATGTCCGAAATCGGCCGGCTGTACGCGCCCGGTGCCAGCAGCGCACCGCCGCCACCGGCCGGGCGGCCCTCTGCCCAGGTGTGGCTGGTCGACCCGCGCCGTCAGCTGCTGACCGTGCTGGGCTCCGAGTACGTGGAGAAATTTGCCTACAACCTCGACGGCGTGCAGGCGATGATGAACGACATGTCCGCCCTTCTGGCCAGCCGCGAACCACCGCCCGGCTTGTCGGCGGAAGAGCTGCTGTCGCACTCCTGGTGGAGCGGTCCGGAGATCTTCCTGATCGTCGACGACATCCAGCAGATGCCGGCAGGTTTCGATTCGCCGCTGCACAAGGCCGCCGCCTGGGTGACCAGGGCCGCCGATGTCGGCCTGCACGTGATCGTCACCCGCACGTTCGGCGGCTGGTCGTCCGCGGGCAGCGACCCGATGCTGCGGGCACTGCACCAGGCGAACGCGCCACTGCTGGTGATGGACGCCGACCCCGACGAGGGCTTCATCCGCGGCAAGATGAAGGGTGGCCCGCTGCCCCGCGGTCGAGGTCTGCTGATGGCCGAGGACACCGGCGTGTATGTCCAGGTGGCGGCCACGGAGTTCCGCAAGTAGGAATCTGGAAAGGATCTAGAAAAGATTAGGCCGCTGCGCTGGGGTTGATCTATTAGCCCCAGCGCAGCGGTAATTTCTTGAGCGCGAACGTCTTTGACGGGAACTTGATTTCCGGCGTGTAATCCGCGGGCAGTTCGAAGTCGGGGATCTGCTTGAGCCATTCGGCGACGATGATGGTCAGTTCGATCCGTGCCAGGTGAGAACCCAGGCAGCGGTGCGGTCCGCCGCCAAATCCCCAGTGCCGGTGCACCTTGCCGTCCATAAACAGGTCATCGGTGGACACCGCGTCGCTGCCATCGCGGTTCACCGCGGCCATGCACAACCGCACCGGTGTGCCCGCGGGCAGCGTCATGCCCGCGACGGTGACGATCTCCGTCGTGACCCGGGGCGCCACCGGCGCCGATGGCTCCAGCCGGACGATCTCTTCGATGAAAACCCTGATCTGCTTGGGGTTATCGCGCAGCGCCTCGCGCAGCTGCGGTCGCCGCGCCAGCTCGAAAAGGGAGAATCCGATCGCCGCGGTCACCGTGTCGAGGCCGGCCAGGATCAGCAGGTGGCTCATGCCCAGCAGTTCGAGATCGGTGAAGTTGCCCTCGCTGTTCATCACTCGGGACAACATGTCGGAGCTCGGGTTTTGCCGGCGTTGCTGGATCACGTCGGCGAGATATGCCAGCAGCTCGTACCCTTTGTCGATGTCCGCCTGGGAGAGATAGGGCTTGTCGGCGATGATCGCGTCCTTCCAGGCGATCAAGCGGTCACGATCCTCCAGCGGCAGACCGTACAAGTCGAGGAACACCTGAAACGGGTACAGCCGCGCAAAATCCGCCATCACCTCACACTCACCCCGGTCGGCAAAGGCGGCGATCATCTCAGCGGCGTGGCGCTGCAGCACCGGCCGCGACTTACTCAATCCCTGCGGGCTGAAGAACGGCTGCAGGATCTTGCGGTAGCGCGTGTGCTCCGGCGGGTCGAACGCCAGCGGGACCACCGGGAGCGGGTAGCCAGGGGGCTGCAGCGCCAGTCGGGACGAGAAGACCTTGGGATTTCGCAGCGCGGCGAGCACATCCTCACGGCGCGTCAGGTAATAGTGGCCGTTCATGAACACCACCGGCCCGGCATCCCGCAATGTCTTCCATCCGACGCCACGGTCGGCGGCCATCGGTAATTTGGAGTACTCAAGCCGCGGAAGGTGGAAGGCGCCCGGCTGGCTTTCACCAACAGTGCTCATGCGCTCTGATCTCCGCATTTCCGTGTGTTTTTCGTGCCTCGAGGGTCTTCGTCCCCGACGCAGCCAGGCCGTGGTTGGAACTTTGTCGTCACCGGTTCCGGGCGGCACACCAATATCGCATGTGTGGCAAAGGGGCACCAATCCGGATGACGGGCGAGTACGAGGTTTCAACGTGGCGGCCGCGATCGGTCAACCGTCTTCTAGACTTTATCGACCGACTAATCTCCATCTGGGTACTCCCCGAAGGCATCCAAAAGGAAACCTTGTGAAGGTTCGTCTCGAAAAGTCCAAATGCGTCGGCCACGCCCAGTGTTACGCCGTCGATCCAGACCTGTTCCCGATCGACGAGTCGGGCTATTCGACCCTCGAAGAGCACGAGGTGAGGCCTGAGGATGAACAGTTGACTCGCGACGGCGTGGCTTCCTGCCCGGAGATGGCGCTGATCCTCGAAGGGGACTAGCCGCCGATGGGCCGAACCAAAAAGCAAACGATAGATGAATATTCCGTTGTCCGGGATGAACCGCGGCTGGCCGGGAATGAACATTGGTTGGCTGGGAATGAACAATTGGCATCGTCGGTCGGCGTGCCGGGTACGACCAGCTAATGTCGTCCGCGAGCGGCAGTTCAGGCATTCAACGGGCTGTCGCTCGGTTGCTGGCAGCGGGATAGTCGAGGCGGATTGTGCATGTCGTTCCTGACCAGACGTCCGGGGAATCCTGATGGCGGAGCACCTATCCCGGCGGAGGGACGGGCGCGCCGCAGGGTTCCGGCCATCCCGCCGACAGGGTTTGCTGGTCGACAGAGTTGTGACCGCGCCCACCACGGTTTTTACCTGACCGCCGAGATTGCCACCGCAATCACGGCCAACTGAGGAGGACACGGTGTTCGACTTCGGAGCGTTACCGCCCGAAATCAATTCCGGTCGGATGTATGCGGGCCCGGGGGCCGAGTCGATAATGGTTGCCGCGACGGCCTGGGACGAGCTGGCGGCAGAGTTGGGCGCGGCGGCCAGCGGCTACAACTCGGTGATCACCGAACTGACCAGCGCGCCGTGGGTGGGACCCTCGTCCACGGCGATGGTGTCCGCGGTCGCTCCGTACGTAAGCTGGCTCGGTGCGGCGGCCGGCCTGGCCGAGGAGAGTGCCAGTCAGGCGCGAGCCGCCGCGGCCGCGTTTGAGTCCGCGTTTGCGATGACGATCCCCCCGCCGGTGATCGTGGCCAACCGGGTGTTGCTGATGACGCTGATCGCGACCAACTTCTTCGGGCAGAACACCCCGGCGATCATGGCCACCGAAGCCCAGTACATGGAAATGTGGGCCCAAGACGCCGCCGCCATGTACGGCTATGCCGCCTCATCGGCGGCCGCCACGCAGTTGGCCCCGTACCAGCCCCCGGCCAATACCACCACCCCGGAGGGAGTGCTCAACCAGGGCCTTGCGGTTGCCCAAGCCGCCGCCCAGCCGGCCGGCAACTCCGGGCAGACCGCGGCCGCCACGGTGCCCCAATTGCTGCAGCAGCTCTCGAGCTATACCTTCACGAACTGGCCGTTCTCGATGCTTCAGAGCCAATTCCAAGATTTCCTCAAATACGGGCTGCCCACCCCGACCAACGACTGGTTCAACGTCCCGGGCCTCATCAAGCCGGCGGTCGTGGGCTACCCGTCGTCGTTCCCCGCGAGCGGGATAAGCCCGTTGTACAACGAGGCCAGGCAGTTCCTGCAGGCGTACTTCGGGGTGGGCATCGGAAACTTCGGCTGGTCGATAGGCCAGCAGACGGCGAGCGGCCCCGGTGGTGCAACCGCCGGTGCGGGTGGTGCCTGGTATCCGACACCACAATTCGCCGGCATACACCTGGGTGCCGTCGGAGGAGGCCTGGGTGGCGCGCACACCGCCGGCGCGGTGTCGGCGAGCGCGGGCGAGGCCGGCAGGGTCGGGATGTTGTCGGTTCCGGCGAATTGGGCCAACCCGACAGCAGAGGCAACCCTCGTCAGCGCTGTGAGCGAAGAGTCCCCCGCGAACGCCGGTGCGACAGCCGTACCAGGGAACGCCCTGCTGCGGGGCATTCCGACCGGGGCCGTCGGCCGGCGCAGCGCCGGCTACGGCTATACCACCAAGTACGGGTTCCGCTATAGCGTGCTGACCCGCCCGCCGTCGGCCGGATAATGAGGGGCGACGACCATGACCTTCCAGCTGGCAACCCGGCCCAGGATTGCCTCAAATGAACATCAGTTGTCCACCAATGAACAGTTGGCGCTAAGGAGGCGCGACCCGACGGGATCAAATTAGTCTCACTAGCAAGCTATGCCTGAAGTGAGCTTCAGCAGCAAATCTTTCCTTGAAGGTCATCGAGCCTGAAAAGTTGAGGAGGAAATCAAATGTCGTTTGTGACTACGCAACCGGAAGCGTTGGCGGCGGCGGCCGGCAGTTTGCAGGGTATCGGCTCGGCGTTGAGCGCCCAGAATGCTGCCGCGGCGGCCCCGACGACGGGTGTCGTGCCCGCGGCCGCCGATGAGGTGTCGGCGCTGACCGCGGCCCAGTTTGCCGCGCACGCCCAGATGTATCAGGCCGTCAGCGCTCAGGCTGCGGCGATTCACGAGATGTTCGTCAGCACCCTGGGCATCAGCTCGGGGTCGTACGCGGCGACCGAGGCGGCCAACGCGGCCGCGGCCGGCTAGGGGGTCATTATGACTGATTTGGGTTCACTGCCTCCGGAGGTCAGCTCCGCGCTGATCTATGCGGGTCCGGGCTCGTCGTCGCTGATGGGGGCGGCCGCGGCCTGGAACGGCCTTGCCGCCGAACTGACGTCGGCCGCCATGGGCTATGACCAGATCGTCACCGCGCTGTCCAGCGAGGAGTGGCTGGGGCCGGCCTCGGCGTCGATGGCCTCGGCGGTGCAGCCGTACGTGCAGTGGATGACGACGACCGCCGGGCAAGCCGAAGAAGCCGCCACCCAGGCTCAATCGGCGGCGGCGGCGTTTGAGACCGCGCTGACTTCGGTGGTGCCCCCGCCGCTGATCGCGCTCAACCGTACCGAGCTGTCCCAGGCGATGGCGACCAATGTGTTGGGTCAAAACAACGGGATCATTGCGCAGTTGGAAGCCCAATACGCGCAATTTTGGGCCCAGAACGCCGCCGCGCTGTACAGCTATGCCGGTCAATCCGCCTCGGCGACCAAGGTGACGCCGTTCACCAACGCGCCCGCGGTTGCCAACCCGGCCGCCGCGACCACACAGGCCGCCGCGGCCGCGGCCACCCCGGCCGCCTCGATCCAGCAGACCCTGCAGAGTTACCTCACCCAGATCCAGAGCACGCTGGGCCTGCTTGCCACGCCTAGCGGGACGAGTTCGCTGGTGTCGCAGTTCTCGAATGCCAATCCGTTGCTGACCGAAATCTGGTTCCTCTTGACCGGGCAGACCGCGCTGCCCACGAACATCGGGACGGCCCTGGGCGGCTACTCGAACTACGCGAGCTTCTTCTACAACACCGAGGGTCTGCCGTACTTCAGCGTCGGTATGGGCAACTTCGGTGTCCAGATGGCCAAGACCTTCGGGATGATCGGCGGGGCGCCGGCGGCCGCCGCGGCCGCTGTCCCCAAGGGCTTGCCCGGACTGGGCGGCATGCTGGGCGGTGGCGCCGGCGCGGTGGCGCATTTGGGCAGCGCGACCTCGATCGGCAAGCTGTCGGTGCCGGCCACCTGGGCGGGGTCCGTCCAGGCTGCACCCCATGCCACGGCGATCCCGGTCAGCAGCATCAGCGCCGCCCCGGAGGCCGCCGGGGGACCCGGGAACCTGCTCGGCGGCATGCCGCTGGCAGGCGTGGGCTCCGGCGCCGCCGGTGGTGCCGGTCCGCGGTACGGGTTCCGCCCCACCGTCATGGCCCGGCCACCCTTCGGCGGGTAGCTGCCTTCTCTGAAGTCTGGCGTCGTGGGCGCAGGCAGACCTGCCTGCGCCCACGGTAATACCTGACGTAAGACCTGACCCCTAGTCGGCGACGAACGTCAAGACGGTGCTCCGTTAACGCTGTGCCGACGGCGAGGCGACCGTAGATTCGCGTTCTGTCGTACAGATCGGCCCCGGGGCTGGCCATTTGGGGGCCTGCCGGCGACGGCGCCCCGGAACCGGATTGTCTCGAACGCATCCGCCATCGGGGTTGTTTCAACTCGCTTCGCCGCCGCTGGCCTGTGCTCCCCAGCGAAGCCCGCTGAGGCTTTATCTGCGGCCGGATTTTTATCTGGCGCCGGCATTTTCATCCCCGCTCAGTCGCATCGAAACGGCACACCGGCGACCGAAGAACACCCGTCGTTGGAAGGACTCGTCGACGCATTCCTGCAGATGACAGACGCGTAGGCCCGGAGTCGCGGATCACGCGTCGCGGCTTGGGCTTCTGTCGGTTCGCCGTATGACGAGTTGCTCCCGCCCTACTGTCGGTCCGATCGCGGCGCGACAGCAGGGGGTCGCGGCGATCTAGCCTCACTGGCGAGCAACTTCCGTGAAGGTCGTCGAGTGAAGACAGCTTGCGAGGGGACACATGTCGATCGAGTCCGGCGGCGACTAGGTGTTGGATTTCGGGGCGTTACCGCCAGAGATCAATTCGGGCCGGATGTATGCCGGTCCCGGTTCGGGATCGATGATGGCTGCGGCGGCGGCATGGGATGGGCTGGCGACCGAGTTGAGTTCGACCGCGACCGGATACACATCGGCGATCACCGAGCTGACGAGTTCGCCGTGGCTTGGGCCGGCGTCGCGATCCATGGTGGCCGCGGCCACGCCCTATATCGCCTGGCTCAGCAGCGCTGCCACGGTGGCCGAGGAGGCCGGCAACCAGGCCCGGGCCGCCGCGGCGGCCTACGAAACCGCGTTTGGGCTGACGGTGCCGCCGCCGGTGATCGCCGCGAACCGGGTGTTGTTGATGACGCTGATCGCGACGAACTTCTTCGGGCAGAACACCCCGGCCATCGCGGCCACCGAGGCGCAGTATGCCGAGATGTGGGCCCAAGACGCCACCGCGATGTACGGCTATGCGGGCGCGTCGGCGGTCGCCACGCAGTTGACTCCGTTCACCGAACCGGCACAAACCACCGACCAAGGGGCATTGGCCGCACAGGCGGCCGCCGTCGGCCAGGCCATCGCCACGCCGGCGGGCACCACCGCGCCCGAAGCGGCCGCGGTGACCCCGGGACTGGCCCTGACCCCGGACGCAATCTCTGTCACCTCCATCTTCACGTCGATAAACCAAGCGCTGCAACAGCTTTCGTCGGCGTCCTTGGCCTCGGGGCTGAACCCGATGGACTGGTGGATCGTGCAGCAGTTCGCCAACCTGAACGTCACGAACCGAACCGCACTGTCTCGTACCACGGTGGGGCTCGCTTACTTCTCGGTCGGCATGATGAGTTTCTTTGGCTCGATCGCACAGCAGACGGCGTTCGGCCCCGGCGGGACCACGGCCGGTGCGCAAGGGGCCTGGTTTGCGACACCGCAATTCGCCGGCCTACACCTGGGGGCCGTGGGCGGCGGTGTGGGCAGCCACGGCGGAGTGGCGGCGAATCTGGCCGCGGCGAACAAGATCGGGGGGTTGTCGGTGCCGCAGACCTGGGCCGGCTCACCCGGCGCGGCGGAGGAAGCGGCCACCCAGGCGATAAGCGTCGACTATGTCACCGGTTCGCATGGCGACACGAGCGGCCTGCTGCGCGGCATTCCCATGGGCACCGGCAGCCGGCGCGCGGGCTCCGCCTGGCCACCCCGCGAATACGGATTCAAGCGCAGCGTGCTCACCCGCCCACCGTCCGCGGGATAACGCAACCATGCCTATCGGAAATGGCGGACGGTGCGCCGATTGGACCGAACCTCACTCGGTCAACTCGGTCTCACGAGACGCGTTACGGCAAAGCGGGACAGACTCCGAGCGCCGCTCAGCAGGCTTTATCCGCGACGGGATTTTATCTTCGAGTGAGCTGGCGGTAACCCGGGTCGGGGAGGGCACACGGCGTCCCGGACCCGCGACGCTGACGGTTGATCGCTGGCACCCTCGTCCGTTGTCCCAGGTCATGGTCGCCCAGTCCGTTCGACCCTCCGGCCGCGGGCTAGCCGTCGCCGCCACGCCGCCGCGGTCAAAGGCGCATCGGCCGGCGCCAACCACCGACTTCGCCCAACAGCCGATCGGCCCGGGCGAACTAACGTACCCCATAGCCGAAGGTCAGTGGGGTGCAGCAGCTAACCAAGGGCGAACCAAGAGTCGTAAGCCCGACGAGTACCGAGGAGGCGGCAACATGGCGTTCGTGACCACACCGCCGACGGCGTTGGCCGCGGCGGCGGGCACGTTGCAGGGCCTGGGCATCAGCCCGTGGTCGTATGCGGCGACCGAGGCGGCCAACCGGGCCGTGGCTGGTTAAGGGGTCAGGACATGGCAATCGATTTTGGTGCGTTACCGCCGGAGATCAACTCGGCGCGCTTGTATGCCGGCGTGGGCTCGACGCCGCTGGTGACCGCGGCCTCGGCCTGGAACTCGCTGGCCGCTGAGCTGAACGCGGCAGCCCTGGGCTATGAGAACGTGGTGACCCAGCTGGCCGGCGAGGAGTGGCTGGGGCCGGCCTCGGCGTCGATGGCCGCGGCAGTGCAACCGTATGTGGACTGGGTGAGTACGACTGCCGCCCAGGCCGAGCAGGCGGCCACGCAGGCCACCGCGGCAGCGGCCGCCTATGAGGCCGCGATTGCCTCGATAGTGCCTCCGCCGTTGATCGCGGCCAACCGCGCCGAGCTGGCGCAGTTGGTGACCACCAACGTGTTGGGGCAAAACACCGGGGCGATCGCGCAGTTGGAAGCCCAGTACGCCGGCTTCTGGGCCCAGGACGCCGCGACGATGTACAGCTATGCCGGTAACTCGGCGACGGCTTCCACGGTCACCCCGTTTGCCGCGGCGCCGCAGGTTGCCAGCCCGGCCGCGTCGACCACGCAGTCCGCCGCGGTCACCGCGGCGACGAGCACTTCGATCGGCTCGATCCAGAACCAAATCAACAGTGCGATCAGCCAGATCACCGCACAGCTGCAAAGCCTGGCGGCGCCGCTGTATGCACCATTCCAACAGGAATCGAACTATTTGTCGTCGTCGTCGGGTCCGCTGTCGTGGTTGTGGCAGTTCTTGTACGGGTCACCGACTTTCCCCGGTAACAGCCTTTCGCAGTTCATGTCGGCGTACTCGCCATACGCGGGCGTCTTCTACAACACCGAAGGTCTGCCCTACTTCAGCATCGGTATGGCCAACTCGATGGTTCAGACCGCGAAAACTGTGGGGGCGATCGGCGGGGCGGTGCCGGCGGCCGCGGCCGCTGTTCCCAAGGGCCTGCCCGGCCTGGGGGGCCTGCTCGGCGGCGGCGCTCCGCACGTGGCGGCGCACTTGGGCAGCGCGACCTCGATCGGCAGGCTGTCGGTGCCGGCCTCCTGGTCGGGGCCCGTCCCGACGCCCAGTCATGCCACGGCCATACCGGTCAGCAACGTCAGGGAGGCTCCCGACGTGGGTGGCGGAAACCTACTGGGCGGCATGCCGCTGGCCGGGACGGGTACCGGCGGATCCGGCACCGGACCCCGGTACGGATTCCGCCCGACCGTGATGGCCCGCCCACCCGCGGCCGGATAGCTTGCGGGCTCGCTCCCGGTGACGACGAGTGACAAGCACGGCCCCGCGCCGTCGGCTCGGAGACGGCATTTGCTCCAGCGCGATTCCGTTGCGCCGGTGATAAGCTCCATACGTGCTGGCCAGCAGGCTTTCCACAGCCCTTCCGGCGGGTTCGCTCTGGTGGTTTGCTGTGACCGTCCTGTGAACGCCAGCGGTAGGGGCCCGACGCTGTTACTGTGTCGTTACTACAAGTGAATTCGCCGTGCCATCCAGTGAACAATTGCGAACAGGTGGCCTCGGAGACAGCTTGAAACAGACGTTGTCATCTAATCTCTTGCACAGAGCGGTGCCGGAGGCAATCTAGGAGGGAAAAGTATGTCGTTCGTGACCACACAGCCGGAGGCTCTGGCTGCTGCGGCCGGGAGCCTGCAGGGGATCGGCTCGGCGTTGAGCGCCCAGAACGCGGCGGCGGCTGCCCCAACGACCGGGGTGGTGCCCGCTGCCGCCGACGAGGTGTCGGCGCTGACCGCGGCTCAGTTCGCCGCGCACGCGCAGATGTACCAGGCAGTCAGCGCCCAGGCCGCGGCCATTCACGAGCAGTTCGTGAACACGCTGGGGATTAGTTCGGCCTCTTACGCCGCGACCGAAGTCGCCAACGCGGCGGCCGCGGGGCTGATCGGGTTCAGCCGTTGAGGCCTCGCACGGACCGTGTCGGGGCCTGACGGCTGGCCGAAGCAGCGTCCAAGGGGGACCAACTTCATGTATGCGGCTCGGCGGTGCGGTAGCGCGTAACCGATCGAGCCGTCGCTCACCACAACTGAAAACAAGTCACTGAGTATTAAGGAGAAAGCCAACATGGCAACACGTTTTATGACTGACCCGCATGCGATGCGGGCGATGGCGGGCCGTTTTGAGGTCCACGCGCAGACCGTTGAGGACGAGGCCCGCAA
>Ga0209040_10004540_pt1 | contig 10468 bp, 11 predicted proteins | sample BogFormECP12_OM3_FD_188240 | JGI IMG/M metagenome (GOLD analysis project Ga0209040, IMG submission 188240) | Bog forest soil microbial communities from Calvert Island, British Columbia, Canada - ECP12_OM3 (SPAdes) (version 2) | ecosystem: Environmental > Aquatic > Freshwater > Wetlands > Bog ... | reverse complement strand
GCCGTTGACGAGCCCTGTGATTCCCCCGGCCGCAAGGCCGACCAGAATCGCCACCCAGGCCGGATAGCCCGCCTCGAGCGTGAGGCCGCTCGCCACCGCGGTCAGCCCCATGATCGAGCCGACCGAAAGATCGATGCCGCCGGTGGCGATGACGGCCGTCATGCCGAGCGCCATGACGCCGATGAACGAGAAATTGCGGGTGATGTTGAAGAAATTCGCCGTCGACGCGAAGGAATCCGGCTGCAAATAGCTCATCACGAGGCAGATCACGATGAGCGCGACCGTCACCCAGAACGATTGCGCTCCGGCGATGCGTTGCCAGAGGTTATGCTGCTGGACGCCCAGCACCGACTCGATCGAGACATTGGCTTGCTGCGGCGGCGGCTTGGCGGTTTCGGTCGACATGGGGCGCGCGCCTCAGGCCACGTGGATCGCGCCAGTGATGAGGCCGGTCACCTCTTCGGGACTCGTCGCCTTGATCGGCTTGTCGGCGACCTTGCGGCCGCGGCGCATCACCATGACCCGATCGCAGACCGCGAAAACGTCGGGCATGCGATGGCTGATGAGCATGATCGCCATGCCGGAATCCTTGAGGCGACGTATCAGGTCGAGAACTTCGGCGACCTGCCTGACCGAGATCGCCGCGGTCGGCTCGTCCATCAGCACCATGCGCGCTTGCGAAAGGCGAGTGCGGGCGATGGCGACCGCCTGCCTCTGCCCGCCCGACATCTGCCGCACGAGGTCGCGGGGCCTCGTCTCGGACTTGAGCTCGGTGAACAGTTCGCCGGCGCGCTTGGCCATCGCCTTGTGGTCGAGCCAGCGCAGCGGCCCGGCCCGGCGTTTGATCTCACGCCCCAGGAACACGTTGGCCGCCGCCGACAGATTGTTGCAGAGCGCAAGGTCCTGATAGACGACCTCGACGCCTTTCTGGCGCGCCTCGACGGGCTTATGAAAGTGCACCGCCTCGCCGCCGATGCGGATCTCGCCATGGGTCGGGGGGAAATTGCCGGCGATCACTTTGACCAGGGTCGACTTGCCGGCGCCGTTGTCGCCCATCAAGCCCAAAACCTCGCCGGACTCGAGCGTCAAGTCGACTTCGTTCAGCGCATGGATGGCCCCGAAGTGCTTGGACACCGAACTCAATTCAAGAATCGGCAAGCCGACTTCCTCCACATCCGCCCGCGCCACATCGTTCCGCGACCATCGGGCTCGGCTGCTTTTATCCTAGCATGTCAGCATCGAACAGATCGGACCGGCGCGCAAGGGGGAAAGGCCCTTTTTCCTTGGCGCCCAATCACGCATAGCGCCCCGCAGCGTCTCGCGTTAAGACAAGACGCACTCGCGGCGGTCTCCTCCATCAGTTCAGCGCGATGCTCTGTAGCCGCGGTCGTTGACCGCGGCAGACGCGGTCAACGACCTACGGCACTCACACATCTCAAATCGCCGCGCGGACCCCTTCCACAGCTTGCTGGGGAAGGTGGCGCGAAGCGCCGGATGGGGTGTGGCCCGCTGCTTCAGGCCAAGTCGGGTTGCACGACCGTCAGCGCGAACCTTTCATCGACGGATTCCTGCTTTCCACACCCCATCCGCCGCAACGCGGCACCTTCCCCGCTTCGCGGAGAAGGGGGATCCGCGTCTACAGGCGCTCACCGCCACATCGCGCGCATGCGCGCCTTGAGATCGACGCTTGCGCCCCCCGCGACCGGCCGGCTTGGCCCGCGCACGGCTTCCGGCCAGGTCTGGCGGTCGAAGCATTTCAGCAGCGGCGGGGGAAGAAACCGCGTGCGGGTCGCAAAAACGCTGCGGTCGCCGTATTTCGGCTGGCCGTGGACATAAAAGCGCTGCGGAACGATGAGCGTCAGTTCATCCTTCGCGCGGGTCATCGCGACATACAGCAGCCGACGCTCCTCCTCGATCTCCTCGGACGAGCCGGTCGCGAGATCGGAAGGAATGCAGCCGTCGACGCAGTTGAGCACAAAGACCGAGCGCCATTCCTGCCCCTTGGCCGAATGGATGGTCGAGAGGATGAGATAGTCCTCATCGCGCAGAGGCGGCCCCGCCTCGTCGCTGGTCGCGTCCGGCGGATCGAGCGCGAGCTCGCTCAAGAAGCGCTCGCGTGAAGGGAAAGAAGCGGCGATGCGCTCCAGCGCCTCGAGATCGCCCATCCGGACGCGCGCGTCGTCGTAGCGCGTCTCGAGGAGCGGGGAGAGCCAGGCGACAGCGTCGGCGATCTCAGCCGGCCACGGCGCGGCGCGCGAAGCAAGCCGGCGCATGAGGTCGGCGAAGGCGCCAAAGCCGGCGCGCGCTTTTCCAGGCGGAGACAGCGCCGCCATCGTCGCAAAGCCGTCGTCGGCCGCGGCGGCGCTGACGATCGTCTCGGCGGTCTTTGGGCCGACGCCGGGCAGGAGCAGGGCGACGCGAAAGCCCGCCACCCGGTCGCGCGGATTTTCGGCAAACCGCAGAATCGCGACCGCGTCCTTCACGTGTGCGGCGTCGAGAAACTTCAAGCCCCCGTACTTGACGAACGGCACATTGCGGCGGACGAGTTCGAGTTCAAGCGCGGCGCTGTGGTGGGAAGCGCGAAACAGCACAGCCTGCGCCTTGAGCTGAGCGCCGGCCTCGCGGTTGGCGAGCACGCGGGTCGCGACATAGCGCGCCTGATCGGCGTCGTCCGCAACGGTCACGAGCAGGGGAAGAGCGCCGTGCGGCCGATCGGTCCAAAGGTTCTTCGCGAAGCGCTCGGGCGCGAGCGCGATGACGGCGTTGGCGGCGGCGAGAACGGCGCCCGTCGAACGGTAGTTGCGCTCGAGGGCGACGACCAGGGCGGGCGGATCGAAGGCGCCGGGAAAATCGAGAATGTTGCGCACCGTTGCCGCGCGGAACGAATAGATCGCCTGCGCGTCGTCGCCGACGACGGTCAGGCCCCGCCCCTGAGGCCTCAGCGCCAGCACGATTTCGCCCTGCAGAGCGTTGGTGTCCTGGTATTCGTCGACGAGCAGGTGATCGAAGCGGGCGGCGATCTCGGCCGCGATTCCCGGCTCCGTCAGCATCTGCGCGAAATAGAGCAGGAGGTCGTCGTAATCGAGCACGTTCTGGCGCTGCTTCATCTCGACGTAAGCTGCGAACAGCGCGCGAAGAGCCTCCTCGTGCGCCGCGACCCAGGGAAACCATTTGCCGAGCGTGGCCTTGAGCTCGCCGCGGGCGTTGACGACGCGCGAATAGATCGCCAGGCACGTCGCCTTGGTCGGGAAGCGCTCTTTCGTTTCGCCGAGGCCCGCTTCGTGCCGCGCCCAGTTCATCAGGTCGGCCGAATCCTCGCGGTCGTGGATGGTGAACTGCGGATCGAGGCCGAGCAGCGTCGCGTATTCGCGCAGGAGCTTTGCGCCGATGGCGTGGAACGTCCCCGCGTAAGCCGGCGCAGCCGCGGCGGCCGCCTCGGGCGCAAGACGCCGGGCGAGCAGGCGCTCGACGCGCCGGCCAAGCTCGGCCGCCGCTCGGCGCGAGAAGGTCGCGAGCATGATGCGCTTCGGATCGGCGCCGGCGAGGATGAGCGCCGCGACCCGGTGCGCGAGCATCGCCGTCTTGCCCGACCCCGCGCCAGCGACGACGAGCAGCGGCCCCGGACCGCGCGGATCGCCGATCCCGTGCTCGACGGCGACCAACTGCTCCGGATTGAGCTCGACGGCCGGACTTGAGCGAATCAGGGCGAGCGACATGGGGCGACGCAACCATGTTTCGCGCTTTGTTCGCAAGGGAGAGGTGGCAAACAAAGCAGCCTGGGTTAGCTTATGAGTGGACCAACTTTGGAGCGGCGCCATGTCGATCGTGACGATTCACGAGGCTAAGACGAACCTGTCGAAGCTCATCGCGCGAGTCGAGGCGGGCGAGGAGATCGTCATTGCACGCGGCAAAACGCCTGTCGCGCGGCTCACGCCCATTCGCCCCTTGTCGACGGCGCGGCGCTTCGGAGCGCTGAAAGGCGTTGTGAGCGTCGGCCCGGAGTTCTTCGAGCCGCTGAGCGATGCGGAACTGGCGGAGTGGTCTTTCGCCCGTTGCTGCCGCTGCGCTTGAAGTAAGGTAGGGCCCGCCATGAAAAGCACTTTGAAGATCAATTCGAAGGGTCAGGTGACGCTCCGCAAGGCGGTGCTGGACCAACTCGGCGTTCGGCCGGGCGATAGGATCACGGTCGAGCTCGTCGCTCCTGGTCGTGTGGAAGTGAGGCCGGCTCAAGCCGGCGCCAGTCTCGAAGCATTCGTGGGTTGCCTGAAAAAGTCCGGGGGGCCAAGCCTTTCGATCGAAGAGATGAGTGCGATCACGTGCAAGGGCTGGGCCGGTCAGCGGTGAAAATCACCGCGACCGGTGGCGAGGCATGGTTGCTGTCCTGATGACGCTCGCCGGCTGTGGTGAGGCGGCGCCAGGGAACCAGCATCGCCCGCGGCCCATCGCGCTCGCAGGCTTGGCGCGACAACTGGCCTATTGTCACACCGCCGTGATAAGCGCGATCGAGCGAAGGGTCAGGTAAGGGGCGGCGCCATGCCGGGGGCGGAATCCCACTATGTCAATCGCACTGGCTGGCTGAGGGCGGCGGTGCTCGGCGCCAACGACGGAATCATTTCGACCGCGAGCCTCATCGTCGGCGTCGCGGCGGCAGCCGCAACGCGAGGCGACATTCTGACCGCCGCGGTCGCCGGCTGGGCGGCGGGGGCGATGGCGATGGCGGCGGGCGAATACGTCTCCGTCAGTTCGCAGGCCGACTCTGAAGCCGCGGACCTTGCGCGCGAGCAACGCGCGCTCAACGAGTCGCCGAACGAGGAGAAGGTCGAACTCGCCCATATCTACGAAGAGCGGGGCTTGAAGCCGAAGCTCGCGCGGCAGGTGGCTGGTCAACTCATGGCCAAGGACGCGCTCGCGGCCCATGCGCGCGACGAACTCGGCTTCGTCGATGGCGCGGCGCCAAAACCGATCGAAGCCGCGCGCGCTTCCGCAGTCGCCTTCTCGGTCGGCGCCGCGATGCCGACGCTGGCGGCGTATCTCTCCCCGCGAGACGCCGTCGTCATCGTCGTTCCTGCGGCCGCGTTGGTCTTCCTTGTCGCGCTCGGCGCGCTCGGGGCCTGGGCGGGCGGGGCGCCTGTTGTCAGGCCGGCGCTCAGGGTCGGATTCTGGGGCGCGCTGGCGATGGCGGTGACCGCGGGCATCGGCGCGCTGGTCGGCAAGGCGGTTTAGCCTTAGCGACGCGAGCGCCGAGTTAGCTTGCCTTTTGCGTCTGATGCGGGAACAGATGTCGCCGCGCCTCGTCGTCGAACTCTTGCTTGAAAGCGTGCCTGTCCTTCAATTTGTCGACTCTCGCAACGGCCGGGCGCTCATTGATCTCGTCGAGCAGCCGCTTCACATTGGTCATCTTTGACCATGTCTCGGCGCCCAAGAGGCCAGCGGCGTTGCGGCCCCAACCCCAAACCGACATGTCGACAATTGTATAGACGTCGCCGAGCATGTATTTCCGCCCGGCCAATCGGTCGTTGATAGTCTTCCAGTGCCGGCGCGTCTCGAAGTTGTATCGATTGATCGCGTATTCGATCTTCTCAGGGGCGGCGACGTTGAAGTGGAAGGCCTGGCCTGAAAACGGACCAATTCCGCTTGAGACGAAGAAAAGCCACGACAGGAGTTCGCCCCGCGCTTTCGGCGTATTCTCCGGAAGGAAGCGCCCAGTCTTCTCCGCGAGATAAAGCAGGATGGCGCTTGAATCGAATATGGCCGCCTCGCCATCGACGATCGACGGCGTCTTCGCATTCGGATTGATGGACAGATAGCCCGGCGAATGCTGCTCGCCCTTCCGTGTGTCGACCGGGACGAGCTCATATTCGAGGCCAGCTTCTTCAAGGAATAAAGCGACCTTCGCCGGATTTGGCGACGGGTGATAATAGAACTTGATCATCGGGAGGCTCCAGCAACCATGCGGCGATGCCGCGAGGAGGCGGCTATTAGCGTAACTTTGTCAGTTACGCAATATCACTCGGCCTGCATGCCGCGCCTTCGCGATGGTTGCGTTTTTGCGCTCTGTGCTTCATTGCTTCGGGCAAGCACGGCGCTGGCGATATCGGCAATTGTGGCGCGCGAAAGCTCCTCCTGCAGAGCCTCGACCGCAGGCGCCGTCGCCTCGCGCAAAACAGCAAGGATATGGGCTCCGACCGGACAGGATGCGCTCGGCGGCGACCGGTGCTCGGTGAAGAACTCGCCGCTCTCCAACGCAGTGAAGACATCGCGCAAAGTAATGTCACTGGCCGGCCGCGCTAATTCGAAGCCGCCTCCCGGGCCGAGCCGAGCGTGGATCAATCCAGCGGCCGTCATCAGCGAAAACAGGCGGCGAACCACGACCGGATTGGTGTTGGCGCTGTCCGCTACATCCTCCGAACGCACGACCTTGCCCGGATTGGCGGCGAGCGCAGTCAGCAAATGAACGCCAACGGCAAATCTGGTGCTCGTTCCCATCGCCAACCCTTTGCACAACACCTGCCCGGATTGCAAAGCCGCTCGCCCGTAAGCTCGGAACAGAGACCGTGCGACACCGCGCGCTTGCCGAACTTGCCACGATAAACCGTCCGCCGCTTCCTCGCGAGAACCCACATCGCTTTCGCACTTGCCTGGGCGCTTGAGCGCCAAGGATTCCGGCTCAGGTCAAGGTTTCGGCGCTGTAGCGGGCGATGATGCCGTTGCGGATCACAGTGCGATACATCGCGAAGAAGAAGAGGCAAGCGAGAACGAGGTAGACGAGCGCGAGACCGCCGCCGACCGCCAGGCGATCCCAGGGCGCGGGATTACCGGTGACGACCGACCGCATGCCTTCAAACACATAGGACGGCGGCAGGATCATCGCGACCGCCTGCATCCATGCGGGCAACACGGTCACCGGATAGAAAACGCCGGCGAACGGCGAGATGAGCATCGGGATCGGCCAGATCAGCCACTCGGAGGCCGGCCCAAGCCGCAGCACTATGGCCGAGGCCGCGATTCCAAGCGAGATGCCGGTGAGGAACAGCACCATGAGGAATGGCGCAAGCGCGACCCCGTAGGTGAGAAACGAGAGGCCGAACGCCACCTGCGCAAAGACCAGCATGACGAGGAGGCTCAGAAGACCGGTCGTCACCGCGGCGATGACCATCCCGGCCAGATACTCCGAGGTGCGCAGCGGGGTGGCGAAGAAATTGAGGAAATTGCGCGACCAGACGTCTTCGAACAGCGTCATCGTCACGCCCTGCATCACGCGCGTCAGGAAATCCCATAGGAGGACCGCGCCGAGCAGCGCCGGCACGAAATTCAAGTCCGCGCGAGACACCGAATTGAGGTAGCGGGTGAGGAATCCCCAGAGCACGATATCGACCACCACCCACACGAAAATGGGAAAGATGCGCTGGGGGCTGCCGCGATAGAGATACATGATGCGCAGCAGGACGGCGCCGACGCGCGAGCGGCTCATGAACGGCCTCGCTCGTCAAGCGCCTCCTGCGCGACGTTGACGAACAGGTCGTCGAGGCTTGCCGCGCCGTGCTCGTGGGGCAGCGTCTTCGGATCGCCTTCGAGCACGATTCTGCCATGCGACAGAAACAGCACGCGGTCGCAGACCGCCTCGACCTCATACATGTTGTGGCTCGTCCATAAGACCCCGCAGTGTCCGCTGTCCACGAACTTGGCGATGCCGGCGCGAATCTGGCGCGCGTTCGAGGGATCGATGGAGGCGGTCGGCTCGTCGAGCAGGAGCAGCCGCGGGAGATTGAGCATCGCCTTGGCCAGGCCGAGTCGGGTCTGCTCGCCGGACGACAGAACGCCCGCCTTGGTGCGGCGAAAGCGGCCAAGGTCATAGACGACGAGCAGCCGCTCGATGCGCTCCGATAGATTTTTGACGGCATAGAGCATGCCGAAGACGCGCAGGTTCTGCTCGACGGTGAGGTTGCCCGGCAGGGGCGCGTAAACGGCGGCGAAGTTCGTGCCGGCCAACGCCCTGCTACGGTCGACGGCAAGGTCGACGCCCTCGATCTCGATCCGCCCACCGCTCGGCTCCAGCACGCCCAAGATCATATTGATCGTCGTCGTCTTGCCGGCGCCGTTCGGTCCGACAAGCCCGACGATCTCCCCCGGCGCGACATGAAAGCTGATCTCGTCCACAGCCCGCAACTCGCCGAACGACTTGGCGAGGCGCTCGACCTTGAGGATTGCGGGCGGCGAGGGACGATTCATTTTAAGCGCTGGTATCAGACAGTCCGGCCGGCGGCACGCGTAAAAAACCCAATCCGAGGCTGGCGGCCATCCGGCTTAGGCCTGAAGATCGAGCGTGAACAGCTCCTGCGGCTTGCCGACGCCGCGCAGCGCGTACCGCCCGACCGAGGCGAACGCGCGCCGCTCCTCGGCGACCGAGGCGGCGAACGCCGCCGACAACAGGATCGGCTGGTCGACCGACCGGCACATCGCCGCGATGCGGCTCACCTCGTTGACCGCCGGCCCGACGACGGTGAAGTCGAGGCGCTCCTTGCTGCCGATGTTGCCGTAGAACACTTCGCCGATATGAAGCCCGAGATACATTTCGGTCGCCGGCAGGCCTTGCTCGATGCGGCGCGCGTTCAGCGCCGCGACCGCTTCCCGCGCCGCCCGCGCGGCGTCGAGCGCGGCGGCGCAGGCGCGGCTCCGCTCCTCGGCCGGGAAAATCGCCAGAACCCCATCGCCGATCAGCTTCAGCACGTCGCCCGCGTTCTGGTGGATCGCGGAAACGATTGCGTCGGCATAATCGTTGAGCAAAGGAATGATCTCTTCCGGCGGTGCGGTGTCGGAAATGCGCGTATAGTTGCGCAGATCGCTGAACCACAGCACGGTCTTGATCTGGTCGGCGACGCCGCGCGCGATGCGGCCTCGCAAGACCCGCCGGCCGGCATCCCGGCCAAGATAGGTCTCGACGAGCGTCTCGGCGATGCGGGCGAGCGAAGCGGACTTGATCGCCAGTCCGAGGAATGGCATGAGCCGCTTCAGCGCGGCGATCTCCTCGTCCGTGAAGCCCTCCGCGCGATCGGTCATCCACGAGGAATAGACGCAGTCCATCTCGCCGATCGCGCCGTCGGCCGCGAAGCGATTGAGGATCGCCACGAAGTCGGTGATCGAGGCCTCGCGCAGCTCGGAAAACATCGGGAACTCGACATCTCCGTCCGCCGGGAGGCGCCGCCGCAACACCGAATCCCCGTCCGCCAACATTCGAAACCACGGGCTCGTGCGCCAGCGCTCGGCGGCCTCCCCTTCGGTGCTTCTTCCGTATTCCGTGAGCGTCGCCGCCGGCTTCAAACGTTCCCAGCGAAACGCCCGCCCCTCGTGAATGGGATGAAGCGTGTCGATGAACACGATCGCGCGCGCAAGCGGCAATCCGGCGGCGGCGGCGAAGCCGCAAAAGCCCTCGACGAGGGCGGTTTCCGTCCGTCCTTCGAGCCCCGCCTTGGCGAGCCAGGTCGCAAGCTTGGCAATCTCCGCTTCCGTCATGGCGCGATCATAACCGTGCGGGAAGCGGCAGCCAACGCCGGCCGCGGCCGGCGCTTGCGCCCATCCTTTGGGTGCCGTAACGGTGACGCGCGTCGCCGGGGGAAGACGCGCGTTCTTTCAAGCTGAGCGCTGTGCTTTGACCTCGATTAGTATATAATCTTAGTGGACTAAGAGCACGCAACGGAGGAATCCATGGGTCTTCGCATTAACGACACCGTGCCCAACTTCAAGGCTCAAACGACGCAGGGACCGATCGATTTCCATGAATGGATTGGCGACAAGTGGGCGATCCTGTTTTCCCATCCGAAGGACTTCACCCCCGTCTGCACCACGGAGCTTGGCTACATGGCCAAGATCGAGCCCGACTTCACCAAGCGCAACGCGAAGCTCATCGGATTGAGCGTGGACCCGAGCGACAGTCATAGTCGGTGGCTTGCCGACATCGAAGAGACCCAAGGCGCGAAGGTCAACTATCCCATCATCGCCGACAGCGACCTCGCGGTCTCCAAGCTTTACAACATGCTGCCGGCCGAGGAGCGGGGCACTTCGGAAGGCCGCACGGCCGCGACCAACCAGACCGTGCGCACGGTCTTCGTCGTGGGACCCGACAAGAAGATCAAGCTCATGCTGAGCTACCCGATGACCACCGGCCGCAACTTCGACGAGATCCTGCGGGTGCTCGACTCGATGCAGCTCACCGCGAAGCACAAGGTCTCCACGCCCGTGAACTGGAAGCAGGGGGAGGACGTCATCATCTCGGGCTCGGTGAATGACGAAGACGCCAAGAAATTGTTCCCGGCGGGATGGCGGGCGCCGAAGCCTTACATGCGCATCGTCAAGCAGCCGGTCTGAGCTACCGAGCGCTTCCCGACCACACAAGGGGGGAAAGCCATGAGCGCGCGCATTCTGGTGCTGGGCGCCGGATTCGGCGGACTGGAGCTCGGCGCGATCTTGTCGG
>Ga0209040_10004539_pt1 | contig 10469 bp, 8 predicted proteins | sample BogFormECP12_OM3_FD_188240 | JGI IMG/M metagenome (GOLD analysis project Ga0209040, IMG submission 188240) | Bog forest soil microbial communities from Calvert Island, British Columbia, Canada - ECP12_OM3 (SPAdes) (version 2) | ecosystem: Environmental > Aquatic > Freshwater > Wetlands > Bog ... | reverse complement strand
CTTCGACGCAGGCGAAGGCGGCGTTCGGGGCGTTGAGGTCTTCGCCTTCCTCGCGCGCGATCTCGGCGATCGAGCGCAACAGTATGGTCGTCGAAATCGGCAGTTCGACGAGCAGCGCCGCCAGTCCGAACGCTCCGCCGAGCGCGCCGGAGACGGCGGCGGCGAGCTTATGGCGGCGATTGCTGGCCTTCGCGGACGCCTTGAGGTCGATGGTGCGCAGCGCGAGCTTCAACGCGCCACGCAAGGCTGTCTCGCTTGCGCGCGCGACCGCCCGCCGCGCCGATTTGGGCACAGTCCGGCTCAAGATCCCGACAGGGCGTCCGATGGCGTCGGTCAAGCGCTGCGCGAAACTCGCAGCTTCCAGGCAAGCGACCGCTTGCCTCAGCTCCTCGGTCTCCTCGCGCGTCAACCGCGCCGGCATGACCTCGATGGTCGACATGACCGCTTCTCCAGCCGCGGCGCATTCCGCGCCTCAGCGCCGAGATATAGGGCGCCAGAGCCTCGGGCCAAGCCCTCGTGAACCCTGCCTTCAAGCGAGCGTGATGATCGCCAGGCTCACGGCGCCGGCCGCCCAGCAATAATAGGCGAACGGGCTCATCGCCTCGAATTCGTGCTTGTGGAAGTAGCGCATTAGGAAGGCGAGGCTCAGGTAGGCGACGACGCCCGCGACGATCCCCGAAAGAACCGCCATCGGGCCCAGCGTCGCCCCTTCCTTCAAGAGCTTCGGCGCCTCATAAACATTGGCGGCGAGAATGATCGGCGCGCCCATCAGGAACGAAAAGCGCGCCGATTCTTCGTGTTTGAGCCCCGCCACGACGCCGGCGACAATCGTCGAGCCGGACCGCGAGATTCCTGGGATCAGGGCCAGGCACTGGGCGCAGCCCACGGCCAGCGCCCCCTTCCAGTTGAGCTGATCGAGCGTTCCGACCGACTCCTCGCCGATCCTGTCGCCGATAAACAGGAAGAAGCCGTTTGCGATCAGGAAGACCGCGGCGATGGCGGGCGTCGCGAAGGCATCGCCGAGCAGCTTGCGGAACAGGAACCCAACCACGACCGCCGGGATCGTGGCCAGGACAACATAGAAAAAGGTTCTCCTGTCCGTCGCCGAGCGGGTTCCCGAGCGATTGACGAGGGACAGCCCGAAATTGAGCCAGTCGCGCCGGAAGAAGATGAACAATGCGATCGCCGTGCCCAAATGCATGACCACCAAATAGGCGAGCCAGTCCGGGGCCTTCAAATCAATGCCCCAATTCAGGAGCCGCGGCAGGATCACCGCGTGACCTAGGCTGCTGACCGGGAAAAGCTCCGTCACGCCTTGCAGCACGGCCATCACGATCGCTTGAATTGCGGTCAAGGGGCGGCCTCCCCTGTCATTGAGAATACCGTCGGACACGCGCGGTCATGAGATCCCGTTCGAAAGCCCCTGTCGCCGTCAGCAGGTCGCGCGCCCGCACTTGTGCACGGAATCGACCTTGCCCTTGAGCTGATCATAACCGACCGCGCCGACGACGACATCCTGCCCGACGACGAAGGTCGGCGTGCCGTTGATTTGCAGCGAATCGGCGAGCTGCATGACTTCGTCGAGGCCGGTCTTGATTTCGGGGCTGTCCATGTCCTTGGCGAGCCTGTCCATGTCGAGCCCGAACTCGCGGGCGACCGCCAATGCCTCGGTCTTGCCGACCGGCCCGTGGCTCGCCAGCAGCTTCGTGTGGAATGGCCAGAACTTGTCGCCCGGCAATTGGTTGCGCGCGGCGCTCGCCACCTTCGCCGCCTCGACCGAGCCGGGTCCCAGCACCGGATAATCCTTGAGAACGAGCTTAAGGTTCGGATCATCCTTCATCAGCTTGGTGACGTCGGGCAGGGCGCCTTTGCAGAAGTGGCAATTGTAGTCGAAGAATTCGACCAGGGTCGCGCTCCCCTTTGGGTTGCCGATCGTCGCCTGAAATTTTGAGCTGAACAGAGCCCCGGCCTGATCGACGACGGTCTTTTGGCGCTCGGCCTCCGCGACCTCCTTGTCGCGCTTGTCGAGCGCTTCGATCGCCTCGCGCAACACATCCGGGTTGTTGACGAGATAATCCTTGATGAAAGCGCCCAATTCCTGCTTCTGCGCCGGGGTGAACTCGTCGGCGCTCGCGGGGGCGGCGAGGCAGGCGGCGCCAGCGAGCGCGGCGGCAAGACCGAGGGCAGTGATCAGCTTCATACGACTCTCCAGACTGCGACGTTCCGGCTTCACGGGCAACCGCGCATTTCATCATCGCCGACCTATAGGGGCGACGATTGCAACATTGTTGTGGCCTTGGCGGCTGTTCTTAGCGGATTTCCGCGATCGTGTCCTCCCGCGCGATCGTGCTGAACCGGGTCACCTCGGCGTCGAACTGCAGTTCGACCGTGCCGGTCGGCCCGTGGCGCTGTTTGCCGATAATGACCTCCGCCCGGCCGTGCGCGCTCTCCATTTGCGCCATCCAGGCGATGTGCTCTTCTGTACCAGGGCGGGGCTCCTTGTTCTTGAGGTAGTATTCCTCACGAAAGACGAACAAGACGACGTCGGCGTCCTGCTCGATCGAGCCCGATTCACGCAGGTCCGACAGCTGAGGCCGCTTGTCGTCGCGCTGCTCGACTTGTCGCGAGAGCTGGGAGCAGGCGAGAATCGGCACCGCGAGCTCCTTGGCCAGCGCCTTGAGCCCGGTCGTAATCTCGGTCAGTTCCTGCACTCGGTTCTCGACGCGCGACTTCGAGCCTGAGAGCAGCTGCAGATAGTCGACAACGAGAAGGTCGAGCCCCCGCTGGCGCTTGAGCCGCCTTGCGCGGGCCGTCAATTGCGCAATCGAAACACCGCCGGTCTGGTCGATGTAGAAGGGAATCTGCTGCATGTCTCGCACAGCGTCGGCGACCCGATGGAAATCGCTCTCGGTGATGTCGCCGCGGCGGATCTTGTAGGAGGCGACCGCCGATTGTTCGGCGATGATGCGGGTCGCCAGCTGTTCGGCCGACATTTCGAGCGAAAAGAAGCCAACGACCCCGCCGTTGGCGGTCTCGATCGCGCCGTCGGCGCGCGTTCGCCCCTGATAGGCTTTGGCGACGTTGAAGGCGATGTTGGTGGCGAGCGCCGTCTTGCCCATGCCGGGACGACCGGCGAGGATGACGAGATCGGACGCCTGGAGGCCGCCCATGTAGTGGTCAAGGTCGGTAAGCCCGGTCGCGATGCCGCTGAGAGAGCCTTCGCGCTCATAGGCTCTGGCGGCCATGTCTACCGCGATTTTCAACGCTTCGGAAAAACGCTGGAAGCCGCCGTCGTACCGCCCGGCCTCGGCGATCTGATAGAGGCGCCGCTCAGCCTCCTCGATCTGCTCGCGCGGGCTCGAATCGACCGGCGCGTCATAGGCGACGTTGACGACATCCTCACCGATCGCGATCAGCTCGCGCCGCATGGCGAGATCGTAGACGCCGCGGCCGTAGTCGTAAGCGTTGATAATCGTCGTCGCTTCGCTCGCGAGGCGGGCGAGATACTGCGGCACGGTGACGCCGCCAAGATCATGTTCGCCGAGGAAGGTCTTAAGCGTGACCGGGGTCGCCAGTTTGCCCGCGCGGATCAGCGATCCGGCGATCTCGAAAATACGGCGGTGAATCTCTTCGACGAAATGCTCGCTCCTGAGGAAATCCGAGACGCGGTCGAACGCGTCGTTGTTGATTAGGATCGCTCCTAAGAGCGCCTGTTCGGCCTCGAGGTTGTGCGGCGGCGTGCGGTAGGGGCGCTCCTGCGGCTGCGTCTGGCGCTGCGCAAATTGTTCGATCGTCGCCATGGCGTAAGGCGCGTCTCCGTCTTCTAGAGCAGGATGATTTCAAGTTGACTCAGACCCGTCATTGCGAGCGGAGCGAAGCAATCCAGGAGAACGTAGGGCGTCCTACGGCCCCTGGATTGCTTCGTCGCCATAGCGCGTCGAAGACGGGCGTCTTTCGACGCCCTATGGCTCCTCGCAATGACGGTGGCGCACCAAGTTAATGGCATCATGATCCAGAGGTTGAGGCGAAAGCGGGATGCGCGAATCAGTGAAAGCGCCATGGTACGCGTCCACACCCCGCGGCTACAGAGGATCAGTGTGCTCCTTATCGAGGCGGGCGGCCACTCTTGATCGGCGGCCGGGAGACATTGTCCCCGTTATCCACGCCTCGAGCACAGTCGACTTGACATTAGACGCTCAAGCGCAAACGCGGCGCTTCGCCTCGGCGTATTCGCGTTTGAGCCGCGCGACGAGTTCGGCGACCGGCTGCACGGATTTGACGGCGCCGATGCCCTGGCCGCTTCCCCAGATGTCGCGCCACACCTTGGCCTCCGAAGCGCCGCGGGAAGCAAAATTCATCGCCTTGGCCTCGGCCTCAGGCAGGTTGTCCGGATCGAGCCCGGACCTGACGATCGAAGGCCGCAGATAATTGCCGAATATGCCGGTGAAGAAGGTCGACCCGATGATGTCGGACGCGTCGCCGTTGACGATCGCCTGTTTGTAATCCTCGATCGCTCGCGCCTCGGGCGTGGCGACAAAAGCGGAGCCAATATAGGCGAGATCCGCGCCCATCACCTGCGCGGCGAGAACCGCCTGCCCCGTGGCGATCGCCCCCGACAGCAGCAGGGGGCCGTCGAACCAGGCGCGGATATCCTGGATGAGCGCGAACGGCGAGACCGAGCCCGCATGGCCGCCGGCGCCCGCCGCGACAGCGATGAGGCCGTCGGCGCCTTTTTCGATCGCCTTGCGCGCAAAGCGGTTGTTGATGATGTCGTGCAGCGTAACGCCGCCGTAAGCATGCACGGCCGCGTTGACGTCCTCGCGCGCGCCGAGCGAAGTGATGACGATCGGCGCCTTCCACTTGACCGTCAGCGCCATATCCTCCTCGAGCCGCGCGTTGGACCTATGCACGATCTGGTTGACGGCGAACGGCGCGGCGGGGCTTTCCGGATGTGCGCGGTCATGGGCGGCGAGCGTCTCGGTGATTTCGTGCAGCCACTCGTCGAGCTGAGAAATGGGCCGCGCGTTGAGCGAGGGAAAGGCGCCGACGATCCCCGCCTTGCATTGGGCGATCACCAGCGCCGGATGCGAGATGATGAACAGCGGGGCGCCGACTGCGGGCAGCCGGAGCTTGTCTTTGAGTACGTTCGGCAGCGCCATCAAGGTCCCCGAGGAATCTTAGGTCCTTCGCGAACGCTCGGGCCGCTGCTCGCGATCCGCCCAATCGTTCGCACATAAACCGAATGAGGCGATGCGGGCAAGGCCATCCCGGAGAGGCCCTCACTTCGGCTCGGTCAGCCACGCGCAAACGTATCTTCCGCCTCCATCACGACGGAGCGTCTTTGCGAGCCACGGCATCAGCGCCCGCGCCTCGTCGATCAGCGTGTGCGGCGGATTGACGATGAGAAGGCCGGCGCGCGCGAGCGGCTCTTGGCCGTGCGCGCCGACCGGCCCGGGGCCGACGTCAAGTTCAAGCCGCAAGATGTTCGGCGCCCCGAACGCCGCGACCGAATTGAGAAAGCGAGCGTCGGCTAAAGCTTCGCGAATTGGGCGCCACCCAACGTAAGTCCCAGTCGGCCATTTCTCAATTGCGCGCGTGAGCGCCCTCTCGACGATGTCGGCTTCATCGGGCGCCTCGAACGGCGGGTCAATCAAGACGACGCCACGGCGCTCCTTGGGCGGCAAGTAGGCATTGAGCGCGACATAGCCGTCCGTGCCGACGATGCTGAGCCGCCCGTCGCGCCCGAGCGCGGCGATCAATTTCTCGCGTTCCTCAGCGTTCGCCTCGCATAGCGCGATGCGGTCCTGCGCGCGCAGCAGCGCCTGCGCGATCGCCGGCGAACCCGGATACGATGCGGGCCGGCCTTCGGGGTCGTGCGGGCCGACGGCGCGCAGGAAGGGGCTCAAGAGCTCCGCGACCGGCGCGGGTGGCCGCGCCGTCACCACGCGCGCCACCCCTTCGCGCCATTCCGGCGATCGCGTCGCTTCGGCGCTCGAAAGGTCGTATCGGCCCGCGCCGGCGTGGGTGTCGATGAAGCGGACGGGCGTTTCCTTGCGCGTCAGATAGACGAGGATGCGGGCGAGGATCGCGTGCTTCATGACGTCGGAGAAACTGCCAGCGTGGAAGGCGTGGCGGTAGTTCATCTAGGGTCGATCCAGGCTCAAGCGTGCTAGGCTTGGGGGCGTTGCCTACCCCTCTGCTTTCGCCTTTCGGCCTCTGCGCATCTTAGGCGGATCATTCCATCTATCGGCGTGCAGGTGTGCCGTGACCTGTGTGCGACGTTTCGGCGGGTCAAGTTGGTTCATCTTATCCCCTGAATTCGGAGTCGATACGACTCTGAATTATTGACCGTGGACAGCCCCCCTGCAAATCATGTAACCACGGTCTGGCTGATTCCCGGATGGTCATTCCCTGAGGAAAGCGAATGAGCCTTGCAGCCTCAGCCGAGCAGTGGGAGTTGCCATTCTGGGACCTCGGCTCAACCCGTCCCCTGCGCTCAGCGGTCTCAAGGACAGCACGCCAACCTCGTAAGCACATCTCATCGATAGAGCCGCACATCCTCGCCGCCCTCAGTGATACGAGGCGTGTATTATTTCTGGATGTAGAGACCACGGGGCTGAGCAGATACTACGACGAACTCACTCTTGTCGGCTGGTTGTCCGATTGCGTTTATCGCGTCCACGTGGCGGGTGATGATCCTGAGCCGTTGTTGTCCTCACTTCGAGCCGCTTCGGCGCTGGTCACCTTCAACGGGACTTTGTTTGACCTCGCCTTCCTCGCGAAATCGCTCCCTGGGCTTTCGTTGCCAAAGGCCCACGGTGACCTTCGCTTCCTCGCCCGGCGTGTCGGGCTGACCGGCGGGCAAAAGGCGATCGAGAGGAAACTCGGGATCCAGGTCCGCGGCGGTGTCGAAGACCTGGATGGCGCCCAGGCCGTGCTGCTGTGGCATCGCTACCTGCGTGGCGATGTCAACTCTCTCCGTCGTCTCATTCACTACAATCGATGCGACGTTGTCGCTATGCGACATATACTCGATGAGGTCCTGGAAAGGCTCGTCAGCGACCCTGATTTCTGGTTCGGTGCCTCGCGATTCTCGCAACATCCTTATTCGGCTTCCGGATGGGCATTGCCCACGTCTGAGCTGCCCTCCGCTTCGCGGCTCGATAAACCGAAGAATACCTATCATTCACTCTTTGCCGGCACAGCAGCCGAGCACGCCACGATCGTTGGCATCGATCTCACGGGTTCGGGAGCTAGGCCATCCGGCTGGTGTGTGCTGCGTGGCGCCATCGCAGAGACGGAAATGGTGGCTACGGACGACGAAATGATCGCGCGGATCATCGCGATTTCGCCCTCGCTTGTCTCTATCGATTCCCCACTTTCGATTCCGTTCGGACGAATTCGCGTGGAGGACGATGATCCGGGCCGCTTGGAATTCGGCATCATGCGGCGCTGCGAGCGAGAGCTGAAACGCCGAGGCATCAACGTCTATCCTTGCTTACTGCCCAGCATGCAAGCCCTGACCAGGCGTGGCATGCGACTGGCGGCGCAGTTGCGGCGGCTTGGTATTCCTGTGATCGAAAGCTATCCCGGCGCCGCACAGGACATAATGGGCATTCCTCGCAAGGGAGCTGGAGAAGCATTCCTCAAAGCGGGGCTGCAAGAGTTCGGCGTCTCAGGCGATTTTTTGACGAGATCGGTTCGCCACGATGAACTCGACGCTATTACGTCAGCCTTGGTAGGATCATTCTTTCTTGCGGAGAAGCACGAGGCTCTTACCGGGCCTTCGGAGGACGCTCTGATCATTCCCGATCTCAAGGCCGCGCCAGGCCCCGTGGTGGTCGGGATCAGCGGCCGAATTTGCGCAGGCAAGACGACGGCAGCTCGTTTGCTCGAGCGTCGAGGCTTCGCCTATACGCGGTTCAGCTTGGTTGTGGACGACGAAATCAAGAAGCTTGGCAAAAAGCCAAATCGCGAGTCGCGCCAACGAATTGGGTTGGAGATCAACCGGACGAAGGGCCAAAGGTGGCTGTGCGCAGACGTTGGCCCGGGTAGGTGTCCAAGCCCTGATCGTGGTCGATGGCCTTCGATTCCTCGAAGACCGTGCGTTTTTCTTTGAGCGTTTCGGGTCGCGCTTCTTGCACTTGCACATTGCGGCGCCGCTCGAACTTAGGGAGAAGCGATATTGGAAGGGCAATGGCCCGTCTCTTGAGGACGCCGACGCAATGCCGGTCGAAGGCGAGATAGACCGGCTGGGGGCGAGAGCGGCAGTCTTAGTGGACAATTCGTCCACGATTGATGACCTGAGCAATGCGGTGGCGAGCGCTGTCGAAGGCTTCATGCGGAAGGTTGGAGAGGAATGCCAGTTTCGATTGTCGTAGGCGGTTAATTTGGATCGGAAGGTAAAGGGGAAGTCGCCCTTGAGATCGTGCGCCGCGACCGGACCGCGGCCGCCGCCATCCGTGTCGGGGGGACAAATTCCGGCCACACCGTGGCTGCTGCCGATGGCAGGACCTATGCGCTCCGGCAACTGCCGGCGGCGGCAGTCGATCGCTCGATTCAGGTCATCCTTCCGGCAGGCTCCTACATTGATTTGGCGATTCTCGAAGACGAACTGAGACTGCTCCGCCTTGGATCGGATCGTCTCTTGATCAGCCCGATGGCGCGAATCATTACGGACCAACACAAGCGATGGGAGCGGGCGGCAAACCTCGGACCCGCGATCGGTTCGACGGAGTCAGGAACCGGCGCGGCAGTGATGGCGATGACCGCTCGCGGCGCGACCGCCTTCCCCTTGCATTCGGTCCAAGCGAAGGACGTACGGAAGCTCGCTCGGTTCTTGACTGACACGACTTCGGCAATAAGGTCATTCCTGGACGCCGGGCGTCGGGTCGTCATCGAGGGGACCCGGGGCTACGGGCTCTCGGTGCTCCAAGGCGGGTATTGGCCCAAGGCAACGAGTCGCGACACCAGCGCTGCCGGCTTCCTGGCGGAAGCCGGCCTGAGTCCTCGCGACGTGGATGACGTGACAAATGGTGATCCGATGCCACCCAATCCGTGTCGCCGGAGATTCAGGCCCCCTAACAGGAGAGACGACATGGGAGGCAATCGCGGCCGAGGCCGGACTGCCGCTTGATTATCGGGAGTACACCACGGTCACAGGCAAAGTTCGCCGGATTGGGCGTTTCGATCCTGGCCTGGTACGTCGCGCCATCGCGGCGAACAATCCCAGCCGCGTGGTATTGAATCATCTCGATTACATAGACCCGCGTGTTAGGGCCGGGGGCCTGACAGCCAAAGCCAGAGAGTTTGTGGAAAAGATCGAGCAGGATATCGACCGGCGAGTCGACTGGCTCGGCATCGGGCCGGGGAGCATGATCCAACGTCACACCGCCGAGAGCAGGACGACTCCTTCGTCGAGCCAATCCGAAGACCGAAAGTGCCTAGACCAGCCGGAGGCTAGGAAGTCGAGCGCCCGCCGCTCCAGCTCCGTTCCAATAGCCGAGCTGCGGTAGACGAGCCAAAAAACCCGGCACGAGCCGCGTCGGAACACAAGCGGCATAACCGATGCGCCATCAAGCTCGGCCTGAAAACGATCCCTTAGAGATCACGGACCTGCTGAGCAGCGCGTTTTGTGCGATTGAGATGATGATAAATCAGCAATGTCTGCCCGCGGCGCCAAAATGGCATAAGCTCATCCCAATAGATGAACTTCCCCGCGTTCGGATAGTGCTTTGGGACTGATGCAATCTCCATACCGTTGTCGGGGTCAAAAAACACTAGATCGCATTTCTTCGTCATCCTGAATGAGCAATCCAGCCATTCCTTACGGCGCTGAATTCGCTCGTTCCGTGAGAGAAGAGGGGCGGCTGCCGTGTCATCGTAGAATACTGTGCCATCGGGGAAGAGGCCGCTGCCGCTCACCGCGGAAATGCAGCGTTGGCCTGATGCGACAATATTACGAAGGGGCCCGAGCAACGGATCATCAAGTGCTTCGAACTCGGGCTTGCGAAGGTAGGACACGTGCCGGCCATCCTTGTTGTGTGTTTCGTTTGGGAAGAGGCACCACACCACGCCCAAACGCAATTTCTCCTCGCCAGCTTTGCCGGCAAGGCGACGCAAGAGCCCATATTTCGCGAAGTCTCCAACATCGCCGACATAGCGATCCTGCATGCCTTACCCTCGTTTCTTAATGTTCTCCTGGCTTCACACCAGATTTGATCGTCTGAATTTCTTGCTCAAGAGAAGGGATCGACAATCTGATAGAGCCAAACTCCGGCAACGACAGCGATGATGGTGGATGTTGAGATTCCTAACAACCATGCGTGTCGCAGGAAGCGACGCGCCTCTTTTGCTCTACTCCCCATCAGTCTGCCAAATTGTTCATACATCAGTCGATCTATACGCCAGTTAACGAGGAGAAAATTGCGATTAGTATTGCGGCTACCGAAATAGCAATTGTCACGGAG
>Ga0209040_10004538_pt1 | contig 10470 bp, 11 predicted proteins | sample BogFormECP12_OM3_FD_188240 | JGI IMG/M metagenome (GOLD analysis project Ga0209040, IMG submission 188240) | Bog forest soil microbial communities from Calvert Island, British Columbia, Canada - ECP12_OM3 (SPAdes) (version 2) | ecosystem: Environmental > Aquatic > Freshwater > Wetlands > Bog ... | reverse complement strand
GCAATTGGCGGCGGCGCGCATCGGCGCGGTTCTGGTGAATGTGAATCCCGCCTATCGGGCGTACGACCTGGCCTACGTCCTGAAAAAGTCCCGAATGCGGGCCATGTTCTTGTTGGAGAGAGACCGGCGCTCGAACTATGCGGAGATTCTGGAGGAAGCACGCGCCGGACAGGAACTGGAGTTGCGGCACATCATTTATCTGGGCTCGCCCGAGTGGGAAGCGCTGCCGGGAAACGGCGGGCAGATTCCGCCGGGGTCGGCCGCGAGCGGAGAAGATGTAACAAACATCCAATACACATCAGGCACGACGGGATCTCCGAAAGGAGTGTTATTAACGCACCGGAACTTGATGAACAACGCGAGCGTAATCCGCGACGGGATGAAGATTACCGAGCGGGATCGGATCGTCGTGCCAGTGCCGCTGTATCACTGCTTTGGCTGTGTGGCCGGTTCGCTGGTGAGCGTACTTACCGGGGCAACCATGATTCTGCCTGCGCCGACCTTTGAAGCATTGGCCACGATGGAGGCGATTGAGGCCGAGCAAGCCACCACTATCTACGGCGTACCGACTATGTTCATCGCCCAGTTGGATCATCCGGAATTTCAGCGGTTCAACTTCCGGTCGCTCCGGAGCGGCGTAATGGCCGGGGCGCCGTGTCCGATTGAAGTGATGAAGCGGGTGGTGAACGAGATGCACTGTCCGGAAATGACCATCATGTACGGCCAGACTGAGAGTTCACCCGTTATCACCATGTCGGGTGTTGACGACAGCCTGGAGCGCCGCGTGGCAACGGTTGGAAGAGCCTGCGCCAATACGGAAATCAAGATTGGGCGGCCGGAAACAGGAGAACCGGTTCCGGTTGGGGAACAAGGCGAACTATGTACGCGTGGTTATCTGGTGATGAAAGGCTACGATCAAGAGCCGGAGGCGACTAAGAATGCGATCGACGCCGAGGGCTGGCTGCACACTGGCGACCTGGCGACCATGCGACCGGACGAGTATGTGCGAGTTACCGGGAGGGCGAAGGACCTGATCATTCGAGGCGGCGAAAATGTCTACCCGAGAGAAGTGGAAGAGTTTCTCTACACGCATCCGAAGATTGCCGATGTGCAGGTGGTGGGGTTACCGGATGAGACGTTGGGTGAAGTGGTGGCTGCCTGGATACGGCTGAAAGATCACGCAACGGAAGAGGAGATCCGGGGGTTCTGTAGCGGTAAGATCGCGCACTTCAAGATTCCTCAATACATTCGGTTCGTGGACGATTTTCCGCTGACGGTAACTGGCAAAGTCCAGAAGTTCAAGATAAGACAAAGGGAAATCGAGTTACGCGGCCTGGAGAAAGCGGCACGAATCGAGACGGCTTAGTAGAATCGCAGTAAGACACCAAAGCCGGTCACCGGAAAACGATTAAAACATTTAGTTTGTTTTCAGTTAGTTGCGTTTTCTGTTGGGCTAAGTGCGGCATGTAGGCTGCTAGATTCAATTCAGAGAGAGTGCTGTGGCGGGCGCTTCCTAAGTGGGAGCGCCCTTTTTTTGTAGGGGAGCCGCTATCGATGGCCGGAAGGCTAAGAAAGCTCATAGAGCAGTTAATTACACGGGCACTTGAAGCTATGGAAGCGGAAACAGTGAAGCCGGCGGACCTGATACGGCTGTTGCAACTTTATCTCGAGCTTCAGCAGTCCAAGAAGAGTCCGCAGCCAAAGGAAAGGACTATCGGGTGGGTAGAACCAGAGGCGGAGCAGTAGATTGCGGAATTCCGTATTCGCCGCTTCCGTCGCAGAACCTTTTCCATCGTTCGGTGGCAAGATTCAAGGGATTTTCCGGACCCGTCGGGTCGGGCAAGAGTCAAGCGCTGTGCCAGGAAGCCATCAAGCTGAGTTACCTGAATCCGGGAAGGGTCGGGCTGATTGGCGCACCGACTTATCCGATGCTACGTGATGCCACTGCCGCTGACTTACTGAGAGTGCTAAGAACGGCCAACCTTCCCTACGAGTGGAACCGGTCGGAATCGTTTGTAGTGATGAAGGACACGGGATCGAAGATATTACTTCGTTCGGTCGACGAATTTGAGCGGTTACGGGGAACGAATCTGGCGTGGTTCGGGGTGGATGAACTTACCTACACCGCGGAGGAAGCATGGCTGCGGTTGGAAGGGCGTCTGCGGGATCCAAAGGCGACGCGGCTGTGCGGATTCGGAGTCTGGACACCGAAAGGATATGACTGGGTGTACCGGAGGTTTGTCAAGGATCGCGTTGAGGGCTACGAAGTTATCCAGGCGCAACCCTTCGAGAACCGGCACATTCTGGAGGGGATTCCGGACTACTACGAGCGCTTGAAGAGCAGTTACGATCCGCAGTTTTTTCAGCAGGAAGTGTTGGGGGCGTATGTGAACCGGCATGCCGGACTCGTCTACACGAGTTTTGATCGCAAGCGGAACGTATGTCCCGTGACAAGCGATCCGCGAGCAGCACTGTATTGGGCGCTGGACTTCAACGTGAATCCCATGTCGTCCGTAATCGTGCAGCGAATTGGGCTGGAGTTTCACGTTCTCGACGAAATCGTGTTGGAGCACGCGACCACCGAGGAGGCGTGTGAGGAATTCCGATCGCGGTATCCGAACGCCCTGACAACGTTGTTCGTCTACGGGGATGCCTCGGGGCAAAGACGGCAAACGACCGGGAGTTCGGACTATCAGATTATTCAAGAGTATCTGCGGAGGGCAGGTTACCGGGATGTGCGTTACAACGTGCCGTTGGCGAACCCGAGCGTACGGGATCGCGTGGGATTGGTGAACGCAAAGCTATGGTCGGCGCTGGAGAAGGTGGAAGTAGTTGTCGATCCGCGTTGCAAGGAATTGATTCGCGATTTCGAGGAAGTGACTTACAAGCCCGACAGCGGAGTAATCGACAAAGATCGGGATTCTAAGAGAACCCACGTTTCCGACGCGTTGGGCTATCTGATCTGGCAGGAATGCCGGCCACAGCCGCCGTTCGGCGAGCAGGCGCGGCGCCTATTTTGAGGACACAGAGAATGATTCAGACATTCAGCGTAACCGACGTAGAGAGAGAACATCCGGAGTATGCCGCGAAGCGGTACATGTGGCGGAAGTATCGCGACTTGTATGTAGGGGGCGAAACGTTCCTGGAACGAGCAGACCGGTATTTGATGCGGCGCCATAAAGAAGGCAACGAGTTGTTTGCCGAGAGGCTGCTACGAGCCTTCTACGAAAACTATACCGGTTCTATCGTCGACTGGTACTCAGCGACACTCTTCCGGCGGGAGCCGGTGATTCTCTTTGAGGGAAACGACCGGGCGAAGGATTTCTACAACGGGTTTACAGAAAATTGCGACTTGAAAGGCACGCAGCTCACCGAGTTCTTTCGCAAGCAGTTTGTGGAGATGTTGATCTGCGGCCGAAGCCATATTGTGGTGGACTTTCCGCGGGTTGCGCACCCAGTGGAAAGCAGAGCGCAGGAAGATGCCGAGGGCCGGTCGAGCGCTTACCTGGTAGCTTATTCGGCGGACGAATTAATCAACTGGAGCCGCGATTCCGAGGGCAACTATGAGTGGGTGGTGCTGCGGACGTCGGGGCTGAGAAAAAGCAGTATCCACGATTCCCATTGGGTGAAACATACACGCTGGGTTTACTACGACAAGACCACCTTCCGGATTTACGAGCACTTGGAGGAGAGCGGAAAGACTTCGGTCACTGAATTGATCGCCGAAGGCGTCCACGGTTTGGCCAAGCAGAATCGTGTTCCGCTTTTCGATCTGGATGTAGGCGAAGGCATGTGGCTGCTGAACAAGGCCGCGTCTCTGCAACTGGAGCACTTCAATAAGTCGAATGCGCTGGGGTGGGCGTTGACGATGGGTCTGTTTGCCATGCCGGTGGTTTACTCCGAGCGGACGTGGAACCAGATCATGGGCGAATCGTACTACATCCAACTTGGTCCGCAAGACCGGTTTGGATGGACGGAACCCCAGGGCACCGTTTACCAGATCGCGACGGACAATCTGACCCGGCTGCAGGAAGAAATCTACCGTGTTTGTTACTTGGCGCAAGCCGGCGGCGGTTTGTCCGGCGGAACTTTGCAATCCGGCCTCAGCAAGCAGCGCGATTTCGCAATTACCAACGAAGTACTCCGCGCCTATGGAGATGCGGTGAAGGGAAGCGTGAAACAGGTATTGCGAGCCATTGAGGCAGCGCGCGAAGACAATCTTGCTATTGACGTTACCGGAATGGACGAATTCGACATCGGAGACTTCGGAACCGAGCTTGCCGATGCGCAGCAGTTGCTAGGCCTGGGGATCGATTCACCCACCCTCAAGAGACAGGTGTTTCAAAAGCTGGCACTAAAGTACCTCTGCGACGCGCGGCAAGAAGTGAAAGAGCAGATAGCTCGAGAAATAGAAGCAGGAGAGACATGCAAGAACCAAGAGTAGAAGACCTGGATGTCAAATCGATCATCCGGGGAGCAATTGAAGAATTTATCCGGACAGAGCATGTGCGGTCGGAACCGGCCCACAAGGCGGAACTGGTGGAAGAGCGGAAGCGCCGGGAGCAACTGGAGCAACGCGTCAACCAGTTAGTGGAAGAAAACCGTCAAAGCCGGAGAAAAGCGGATGAAGCGGAGAAGAGCGCGACAGTCCGCAATGAGTTACAGAAATTAGGCGTCTCGAAGATCGACCTGGCATTTCGCGTGGTGAAAGACGACATACAACGCGCGGAAGACGGGCGTCTGATCGCCAGGGGCGAACAAGGCGAGGTTTCCTTGAAGGAATATCTATCCAACTTTGTGCAGGAAAATCCCGAGCTGTTGCCGGCGCGCATAACGGGCGGCTCAGGAACGGGACCGGCGCCGAAGACTGCGCCGAGCGGCGGGCTCGATCTGGACAAGATTCGTCCAGGCATGTCTCCAGAGGATTTGGAGCGGGTACGCCAGGAGATCTCGCGCGTTGCGAACTCAACGATGCGAGGAGTATGAGCGGCCGCTCTAAGAGGGCGGCCCAAGTGAATTGAAGTAAGGAGAACAGAAATCGATGGCAATTATTACATCAGCCAATGTCGCAAGCGCGATCGTGAAATTGGTTGCGGTGGATGCACTGCCCGCACTGATGGGCAACTTAGTGATGGGTAACCTGGTAAACCGGGACTATGAACCGACTCTAGCCCAAGCGGGCGACACGGTGAACGTTCCGATTCCACCGACGCTCGTTGCAAACAACATAGCGGAAGGCGGGACGGTTCAAACGCAGAATCCAAATTTGGGGAACGCTCAAATCGTTTTGAACACCCACGCCGAAGCCACATTTCAGATTCCGGATGTGACCAAGGTTCTGGCGGTACCGGATCTGCTGAAACTCTATATGCAGCCGGCGGTGGTCGCCTTAGCCGAGAGCATTGAAACGAATCTTTTGGGTTTGTACAGTCAATTCACCGCGAACCAGCCGGTGGGTGCGCCCGCGACGGCGCCTACCGAAGCGGTTATCGACGCGGCCGAGACGGCGTTGTTCCAGGCCAAGGTTCCGGCGAGCGCCAACAAGTATTTGGTGGTGGATTCGAACACCTATTCGGCGTTGCGCCAGATTCCGCGTTTCAGCGAGTTTTACAGCGTTGGCGACGCTGGTCTGAGAACCATGATCGATGGGTCGGTCGGCAAGATCAAGGACTTCTATGTCTTTCGTTCACAGTTTGTGGCGAAAACCGGAAGCGGACCAGTAACTACGCACAACGTCGCGTTCGCGAGAAACGGTCTCGGCCTGGTCATGCGCCGTCTGCCGCAGCCGCTGCCTGGCACCGGAGCGGTTGCCGAATACGCAGAGTTAGGTAACTTTGGAATCCGCGTGACGATGAGCTACCAGCCGAACACGCTGGCGCAGCAGTTCACCGTGGACGTTCTGTACGGCTGTGCGGTATTGCGTAACAGCTTTGGCGTCCAAGTCAACAGCTAGTGATCTAGTTAGCAAGGCCGGGCGGGGGAGAAGAAACTCTTTCCCGCCCATTTGTTCAAGAGACGATTTGAGATAGAGGAAAGATATGGACCTCAGACTGTACTACCACAACCTCCGGAAAGCGGAAGAAGAGATCGCCGACGAGTTCGTAGTTCTGATGAGCCACGCTACGCCAGACGGAGGCAAGAGCGGCCAGATGACAGAAGTACCGCGTCAGCTCGCCGCACAGTCTATTGTCGAAGGGCGAGGACGCTTGGCCACAACCGACGAAGCGGCAAAGTTCTACAAAGCTGCCTTTGAGGCGCGACGCACTGCCGAGCAAGCGACATTGGCGACAAAGCTGCACGTAAACCTGATTTCAGAGAGCGACTTGCAAAACTTGCGGCCGGCAAAGCGCGAGAAGCAGTAGCGAGGCGGCAGCATGTCTTTATTCACGGACAGCAGCCTCAATCAGGAATCGGATCTTCAGGACCGGGAGAGTTCGATTCTCAACGTAGCGCAATTGGAAGGCGTAGATACCGGCGCCAAAAGGGCCTTGGCACAAGAGGATATCGCTACTCAGGTGCAACTATTTCTGCTGCAGGATCCGTGGTTGGATCCAAGAGCGTTCCAACGCCGAATCGACGGTCTTTGCGATGTGGTTGTCTCCCCGTCGCTGAGGCGCTGGCATGCGGAACTAAGCATCGCACTGATTTATAGTGACGCTTATAGTAACCAGTTAAACGACCGCTATCTGGCTAAACTCACGCAGTACGAGGGACTGGTGCGGGAGTCGGCTATTCGGTATTTTCTGTCTGGGGTCGGGTTAGTTTACGATCCGATTCCGAAAGCGGCCTGCCCAACTTTGACGGCAGTGAATGGAGCTGCGAGTTCGGCTACTTATTACTTCGCCGTGGCTTGGCTGAACGCAAAAGGCCAGGAGGGTGCGTCGAGCGATATTGTCAGCTTGACGACCAGCGCGGGCAGCGTTCCCATGTTGTCGATGACTCGGGTTCCGCCGAATGCTCAGGGCTGGAACATTTATGGCGGCGCCGATCCGAGCGCTCTGGCGCTGCAGAACTCCGGTCCGCTCCCATTGCCATTGACGGTTCCGGTGACCTGGACGTTGCCCGACTCGGGACTCATAGCGGGGCGGCCGCCCGGCATTGGGCAGTGTCCGGAACGTTTTGTCGTGAACGAAAGCAGAATTCAACGAGGTTGACATGGCACAGATTGGAGTGACAGCGACGAAGAAAGCAGTAGCGCTCTTCTCCGCTGCAAACGGATTACCGGCCGTCTTGGCAGGCTTGGCGGCGGACACGGTGGGAAGCGAGCTTCAGTCTCAGACGGTGCACGTGCTTACGCAGAATGTGTCTCCTGAGATCTCCGACCGGGCATTGGGCTTGAGTTATCCCGCCGTATATGTCTACTGCGGGAAGCTTGCAAACTCACTTAAGGAGAAATTCCGGACTTTCTCGGGTCAAGCCGAGATGCTGGCCGAAGTACGCGTGACGCAGGATCGTCTGGATGGGTTGGATGACATGTCCCAATTGATGGCGGACGCGGTGATCCAGGTTCTAGACGGGTCTCGCGGCGATTGGGGCGACGGGTATTACTACGCGGGCGGCTATGAAGTACAGTATGGTCCGGCAAAAGCGGGAGGCCGGAATTTCCTGCAAACGGCCAAGATCATGTTCGATTTGGAGATCAGCATCTGAAGCTAGGATGGCGGCAGCAAACACATGGCATACGTATCGTCAAACAATAATCGGTTTTATGTCGCACTGGAAAGTGCCTATGGGGCCGCGGGAGCCATTGCGGCTCAAAACAGAATTCCGGCGGTAAAGCTGACGGCAAAACAGACGCCGCAAAAACTCAACCGCCAGGATAAGACAGGATCGCGAACATTCGCCGGGCTTCCTGCCGGCCTTCGCAAGACAACGACTTTCGAGCTGCGGAGCTATATGAGCGCTTGGCCGGACGACGCGGCAGCGCCGCCGCACGATCCGCTGTTTCAAGCATGCATGGGCCAGGCGCCGCTAGCATGGCCGGGAGCGACGATCAGCTCCGCGTCCAGCGGTAACGCGCTCTCGTTTGCGGCGCCGCATGGGCTGGTTCCCGGTCAAGCTGTAACCAGCGGCGGAGAGATCCGCTTTGTGGCAGCGGTGGCCAGTCCGCAGTCCATCGTTCTCAACGCACCATTTAGTCAGCTCCCGCCGAGCGGAACGGCATTGGGGCGCACCTTGACTTATGTGCCTGGCTCATCGCTGGGCAGCCTGAGTATCTTCGATTATTGGACGCCGGCCAATGCCGTACAGCGGGCATTTCCGGGAGCGGCGGTGAACGAGTTTCAAGTCAATATCAACGGCGACATTCACGAGTTTCAGTTCTCGGGGCAAGCGGCCGATGTTCTCGACACGTCAAGTTTCGAGAGCGGTCAGGCGGAATTAACTACGTTTCCGGCGGAGCCTGCAATTGACGATACTAACTACACGCTGATCCCGGGACACCTGGGTCAGATTTGGATTGGCGCTTCACCTAGCGAGTTTCTGACGGTGACCGCGGCGCAATTGACGTTTTCGAACCAACTCGATTTGCGGGCGAATGAATTCGGCTCGGTCTTGCCGCGCGCCATCGCGCCGGGCATCCGGAGCGTCACTTTCAATTTCAGCGTTTATCAGCAGGACGATTCGCCGACACAAGCGCTATATCAGGCCGCCCGTCAGCTATCGCCCGTCAGCGTCATGTTGCAGCTCGGAGAGCAAGCCGGACAGATGTTCGGGATTTACATGAGTTCGGTTGTCTTACAGGTGCCGCAGTACGAAGACAGCGACAAGCGCCAGCAATGGCAGTTTGAAAACTGCCGCGCTCAGGGAGATGTTAATGATGAAATCTTTGTTGCGTTCGCCTGATACGAAAGTAGTGGAGTACGCGAGCGTCGTGCTGCGTGAATCTGCAACCGTTCCCGGTGTGACTTACAAGATACGCCGCATGTCTTTCGGCGCACGTATGGAGCTGAGCCGCAAGATTCGCGAACTGAGCAAGCAAGTGGAATTTCTTTCGTCGGGATCCGACGTCCATCAGCACTTGGAAGCGAATGTCCTCAGTCACGAGATCGACGACGTATTTTTCGCATGGGGCCTGGTGGAAATCGAAGGGTTGACTATTGACGGAGAACCGGCGACACCTGAGCTGTTGGCGGCGAAGGGTCCCGATGCGCTGGCGCGAGAAATCGTCGATTCGATTCGGGCGCAGTGTGGACTGGCTGAGGAAGAGCGAAAAAACTGATCGTCGCTTTCCATTTTCAATTTGCCAAACAGGCCGCTTGGAAATGCGACGAATGCCGGAAGAGCGGTCTGGAAAAGAAACGCCGCTGCGGCTGGCTGCCAGAAGCGGAGCGCGCCCCGCGCAAAGTGGTTTGGGCCCGCAAGCAAGCAGCCGTGGAAGAATGCCCGCGCTCCTACGTTAGCGCGGAAAGCGAAGCTCTGCTGGAGGAGTTTCACGCATTCCGGGTGTTTGGCCGCGTGGATGTTTACCAACTGCCGGCCCGGTTGGTCGACGCAATCTGCGTCTTAGAGCAAGAAGTGAGATCGGAGCAGACAGGTGAGTCACAAACACACTAGCTTAGAAAATGCGGCGCGAGCGTTAGGCGGCCATTCGCGGACACCACGGTCGGCGATCGCGCCGTTGACGGGTGGAATCAGTGCGAGTGCGGTCATTTCCCCGGTTTCCGATGCCGGGTCGGTGTTGAATGGCGCCACTGGCGGCAGCCTGGGCGGGAATGCCGACATGGTTCAAGGAATTCAGCAACTGGCGTCAACACTGGGTCAAACGACGACCGCGCAGCAGGCGACCCTGAACGGACTGCTGGAGAACACTCAGGCGTTGACCCAGAACACATCCGCGGTCAACACGAAGAATTCGCCGCTAACGGCCGCAGGCAACGTGGCCAGCAGCGTTCTGGGTGGCGGTAGCGGGATTTCGCCTTTACTGACCGGCCTTCTCAGTCTGTTCGGTATCGGGTCGCAGCCGCAGACCGTCGTTCCGCAGATCCGCTATGTTGCGCCGCCCAGTGTCAATCTAAGCGGCGCGGTAGGCGGAAATAGCACATCCGGAAGCAGCGCTTCACAGTCCGTCAATATTCAAGTAAACGCCATGGATAGTAAGTCTTTTCTGGACCACAGTGAAGACATCGCGCAAGCGGTGCGTCAGGCGATTCTTAACTCCAGTAACTTGAACGATGTAATAGCCGCTTTATGAATACTTTTCCGATCTTGAATACGGGCGCGGTTACGCAGTACCCCTTGCAGCCGACGACTGCCTTTTCCAGCCAGGTGCTTCAGTTCGTGGACGGCAGTGAGCAACGGTTTCCGGCCTATGCAGGCCCGCTCCATCGCTGGAGCGTGCAACTCAACTTACTCGATGAGGACGAGATCAACAGTCTCACCAACTTCTTCACTGACCTGGCTGGACCGGCTGGGTCGTTTACGTTTACCGATCCGGCCACTGGGACGGTTTACCCAGATTGTTCCTTTGAA
>Ga0209040_10004537_pt1 | contig 10473 bp, 8 predicted proteins | sample BogFormECP12_OM3_FD_188240 | JGI IMG/M metagenome (GOLD analysis project Ga0209040, IMG submission 188240) | Bog forest soil microbial communities from Calvert Island, British Columbia, Canada - ECP12_OM3 (SPAdes) (version 2) | ecosystem: Environmental > Aquatic > Freshwater > Wetlands > Bog ... | reverse complement strand
CTGGAGCGCCTCGTCGGTAAAGATGATGTTCGCTTGCGTGAGGCCGGTCTGCTCTCGTTGTTTGCGGACCAGGTACTGCTTGGCGATCTCCACCTTCTCCGGTTCGGTGTAGCCGTGCAGGCGCAGCACTTCCATGCGGTCCTGCAGGGCAGGCGGAATCGTATGCAACACGTTTGCTGTGGCGATGAAGAACACCTGTGACAGGTCGTACTCGACGTCGAGGTAGTGATCGACGAACATGAAGTTCTGCTCCGGGTCGAGCACCTCGAGCAGCGCTGCCGAGGGGTCGCCACGGAAGTCCATCGACATCTTGTCGACTTCGTCGAGCATGAAGACGGGGTTCTTGGTGCCGGCCTTCTTCATCATCTGGATGATCTGGCCGGGCAGAGCGCCTATGTAAGTGCGGCGATGTCCGCGGACTTCAGCCTCGTCACGCACGCCGCCGAGAGACATGCGGACGAATTTGCGTCCCGTGGCTTTGGCGATGCTCATTCCCAGCGAGGTCTTGCCCACTCCGGGAGGGCCGACAAAGCAGAGAATCGAGCCCTTCGGGTTCTTCACCAACTGCCGGACCGCGAGGAATTCAAGGATGCGCTCCTTGATCTTTTCCAGCCCGTAATGATCTTCGTTGAGGACCTTTTCGGCTACGTCAATGTTGCGGATCTCTTTGGAGCGCTTCTTCCAGGGGACGGCGAGTAGCCAGTCGAGGTAGTTGCGCGAGACCGTCGATTCCGCGGACATCGGCGGCATGGCTTCGAGCTTCTTCAGCTCCTGGATCGCCTTCTCGTGGGTCTCGCGGGGCATGCCGGCGGCATCGATCTTCTTCTTCAGCTCGTCGAACTCGCTCTTTTCGCCGCGGCCCAGTTCCTTCTGGATGGCCTTGATCTTTTCGTTGAGGTAATACTCTTTCTGGGCGCGTTCCATCTGGCGCTTGACGCGCGACTGAATGGAGCGGTCCATGTTGAGCTTTTCGATCTCAACGTCGAGTACGTCGCCGATGCGGCTCAGCCGCTCGGCGGGATCAAAGATTTCCAGCAATTCCTGCTTCTCTTCAATCGAGAGTTGCAAGTTCGCCGCAATGGTGTCAGTTAGTTTCGACGGGTCGTCATTGCGGACGGCGGCGATCATGGTTTCGTAATTGAGCGATTGGCACAGCTTTACATATTGCTCAAAGAGCCCAGTGACGCGCTGCATGGCTGCTTCAATCTGGGGCGTCAGGTCAGTGCCGTACTTCGCGGTGCGAACCGTGGCTTCGAAGTATCCGTCGGTATCGACAACCTGCAAGGTCTTGCCGCGCTCCAGACCTTCGACCAGGACCTTGATGTTGCCATCGGGCAGCTTCAGGCTCTGCACGATGTTGACGATGGTGCCGACCTGATAGATCTCGTTGGGTTTGGGCTCGTCGATGCTGGCATCGTGTTGCGTCGCGAGGAAAATCTTCTTGTCGCCCGACAGTGCTTCTTCGAGGGCGCGCACGCTCGACTCCCGGCCTACAACAAACGGAGTCATCATGAACGGAAAGATGACTACGTCCCGTATGGGCATCATGGGGAGTTTCTTGGTTTCGAATTTTTCTCGCTGAGTCACTGGAACCGCCTTGTCGTTCAGAGCGCCACCGCTCTGAGGGAGAAGTAGCCGTTAATTGAGTCTTACCGTCGAGTGCAGGGTGCTGGAAGCGGTCACAGCAGCCTGACCTCAGGGTTAGGATAACACGCTGTGAAACGGGTTTCAGGTCCACAAAATTGCCCGTAGATGGCGGACTCAGTGCAGAAAATGACAAACGGCGCGACCGAAATCGCGCCGCTTAGAAACTCAGCGCAACGAACCTAACCTGCCTTCTCCATGATGGGGAGGTTGACGTTGCGATTTTCCACCATTTCCTTGGTGACTTCAAAGTCTTTCACGCGCTTCTGGCTAGGCAGGCTGTACATAAGATCGAGCATCAACTCCTCGAGGATCATGCGCAGCCCGCGCGCGCCGACTTTGCGTTGCATGGCCTCGCGGGCGATGCAACGTAACGCGTCTTCGGTGAAACGCAACTTGACATTCTCGAACTCGAAAAGGCGCTGATACTGCTTGACGATCGCGTTTTTCGGCTTGGAAAGAATTTCAACCAACGCGTCTTCGTCGAGGTCGTTTAACACGCCCATCACGGGCAGCCGGCCGACGAACTCGGGGATCAACCCAAACTTGATCAGATCCTGTGGCTCGGCCTGAGCCAATATTTCCGTGTCGCGCTTGTTGGATTCGGTAAAGGCCGCTTCTTTCGCTTCGTCCGTGCGGAAGCCCATGGAGCGTTTGCCCATGCGCCGCGCGATGGTGCGCTCGAGACCAACAAAAGCTCCGCCGCATATGAACAGAATGTTAGTCGTATCAACCGGCGTGAATTCCTGGTGGGGATGCTTGCGTCCGCCCTGGGGTGGAACGTTGGCGACCGTGCCTTCCAGGATTTTCAGCAGCGCCTGCTGCACGCCCTCACCAGAGACGTCACGCGTAATGGACGGGTTCTCATCTTTGCGACCAATCTTGTCGATCTCGTCGATATAAATAATTCCGGTCTGGGCCCGGGCGACGTCTCCATCTGCGGCTTGCAGCAACTTCAGGATGATGTTCTCGACATCTTCGCCGACGTATCCGGCCTCGGTGAGCGTAGTGGCGTCCACGATAGCGAATGGCACATCGAGCATTTTCGCTAGGGTCTGCGCCAGCAGTGTCTTGCCCGTTCCCGTGGGACCGATCAGCAGGATGTTTGACTTGGCGAGTTCGACGTCGCCACCGCGTTGGCGGTTCATGTAGACGCGCTTGTAATGGTTATACACAGCGACCGCGAGCTTCTTCTTGGTCTGGTGCTGACCGATAACGTACTCATCGAGGAACGTCTTTACCTCGGACGGCTTCGGCAGCTGGTGCGGGGTTGCCGTGGTTTCCGTCTCAGAGCGATCATCCTCGAGAATCGAATTACAGACGGCTACGCACTCGTCGCAGATGTAGGCGCGCGGATAATCGGTGGGAGACGAAATGAGCTTGGCAACGGCGTCCTGCGACTTGTGGCAGAACGAGCAACGAAGAACTTCGTCGCTTCCAGTCCTGGTTCTCACGGAATGAGACTCCTTATTTACTACACGCCCCCCAGCCAGGACTCGGTGTCCTGAACTGTGATTCCCGGCCGCGCGAACCCGGCAGGAGCCGTGCCACTCCTGTGAGAACTACCATCGTTCAGGCGTCGCGATTGGCGCTGTCGCGATAACTTCTATGCGTATGCCTTTATTGAAGCACAACTAAAACGGCCGTGCGCGTCCGCACCACGAAATCCAATACAACTTTTGAACCAGTCTGGTAAATCTTTCGCACAGGCCGTTATTTGGGAATCCGGGTCGGCCCCCGGATTTCTCATTTGTGTTTATAAATAATGTCGTCGATGATCCCGTATTCCTTGCCCTGTTCGGCATTCATGATGAAGTCACGCTCTACGTCGCGTTCGACTTTTTCCAGCCGCTGACCAGTGTGCTTGGCCAGAATCTGGTTGGTGATCTCGCGCATGCGTAAGATTTCCCGGGCATGAATATCGATATCCGTGGCCTGCCCAGAAAGACCGGACATGAGGGGCTGGTGAATCAGGATTCGCGAGTTTGGAAGCGCAAAGCGCTTTTTCGGCGCGCCTCCAGCTAACAACGTAGCAGCCATACTAGCCGCTTGGCCGATGCAGATTGTGGTTACATCCGGGCGGATGAATTGCATCGTGTCGTAGATCGCCATGCCCGCTGTAATCGAGCCACCGGGCGAGTTCACGTAAAGGGAGATGTCCTTCTCAGGGTCTTCGGCTTCCAGAAACAGCATTTGCGCGATGATCAGGTTCGCGACATTGTCATCGATAGGAGTGCCTAAAAAGATGATGTTGTCCCGCAACAGGCGGGAATAAATGTCGTACGCCCGCTCGCCCCGGCTGGTCTGCTCAATCACCATGGGTACAAGCATGGATTGCGGCTCCTTCGTATACCTACCCACACTTCTTCCTCGCGGGAGGGGCGAGTAGGCGGAATGCAGACCGCCCTATGCGGACCTGCGGTAAAGATGACTCAGGGCTTTGTCGTTGCGGATGCGATGCCGAATTCTATCCAGCCCGCCATCCTCGGTCAAACGGGCGCGGACCTGTTCAACCGGCTGCTTGGCCTGTTGCGCCACCCCGGCCAGTTCCTGTTCGAGTTCTTCGTCACTGACTTCGATCTTTTCCTGGTCAGCAATCTGCTCCAGGATCAGGGACGCCTTCACCTCGCGTAGCGCGCCATCTCGTTGGCCGGCCCGCAGACGGTCAAAGTCCATGCGCTTCATGTCTTCCGTCTTCATTCCCTGGGCGGCAAGGGCGCGAAGCCCGCGCTCGAGCCGGAGATCGATCTGCTGATCGACCATGGCTTCTGGAACGGGGAAATCGTTGCGCTTGACCAGTTCTTCGACGATCTTGTCCCGGCCCTGATGCTCGGCTTCGTGTTCCTTTTCGGCCTTCATGTTTTCGCGCAACCGGTTGCGTAAGTCATCGTAAGTGGTCAACTCGGGCGACAACTCCTTGGCGAATTCGTCATTCGGCTCGGGCGTGCTGCGCGTCTTGATGGCCTTGATGTCCACTTCGTAGGTCATTGTCTTGCCGGCGAGCCGCTTATCGGCGAAGTCGTCGGCATATTTGACATCGAACGAGCGATGCTCGGCCGCCTTGGCACCGCGAAGGTTCTCACAAAACTCAGGGATCGTGTTCTCACCGCCGATCTCGACCATGACCTCGTCGACTTCGACTGGCTTTGAGTCGGCGTCCTGTTCGGTGTCTTTGGGAACGCCACGGAAACTGACGACAGCAAAGTCGCCATCAGCCAGTCCGCGGTCGTCCTCCACCGCGTTGTAGGTGGCGTGTTGCAGGCGCAGGTTGTTCAGCGCGCGCTCCACGTCTTCTTCGCTCACGCTGGCATCGATCGTCTCGGGCTTGATGTCGTCGTAGGCCGCAACCTTGAAGTCCGGCAGGATTTCGAACTCGGCAGTGAACTTCAGCGGCTCGCCATCGTGCAGGTGGAGATCGGTGACGCGAGGTTGAGAGATAGGAAGCAGGTTCTGCTTTTTGCTTTCTTCGCGGAAGTAGCGGGGCACCAGCGATTCGACGAGGTCACTCTTGATCTCGTCAGCGAAGCGCTGACGCACGACCGTCGCCGGGACCTTCCCCTTGCGGAAGCCAGGTATGCGCGCCAGTTTCGCGTAACGGTTCACGATCTTGTCGCGCTCACCATTCACAACATCCGACGGGATCTCGATTGTCAATTCACGCTTGCAAGGGTTGATGGATTCAGCCGGTTTGGTTTCCGCAGTATTGGTTTCTGTCGTCAAAGGAATGCCTTCGGTGGATAAAGATAAATTGGATTCGGAGCCCGGCGATGAACCGATCTTCCTCGCAGGATCGCGAGGCGCTCCGAAAGTGCAGCCTCACTGGAATCAATCTGAGCCAGCGGTGCCATGTTTTAGTGTAAGAGAGGTGGGTTTGCCGGTCAAACGACTACGACGACGAGGCCATCAACAGGCGTTCAGGCGGTTTACGGAGCTTGCAACGCTTGCAACGTGGAGTGGTACGCAGGCTTCTTGTTGTAGTTCGCGTCAAACGGCAGTGCCCATCCCTGTTTGCCGTGGCTGTAGCCGGGAATCCATGAGTACTTGTCGGTGAATCCCCACGTTTGCAAAACGCGACAGGTCGGAGTTTGCAGGCAGATTCGAGCGACTTTCCTATACACGTCGGCTTGCGCTGCGAAGCTAGCCGGGTCGGCGGAGTCGAGAGCAACATCGAGCTCCGTGATGTGGATCTCGAGGCCGAGATCGCTAAAGCGTTTCAGATTGCGGGCGAAGGAAGCAAGGGTCGCAGCATCGTTGAACTTTAGATTGATGTGCATCTGGAAGCCGATACCATCGAGGGGGACGCCGCGCGAACGGAAATCCTTGGCCATCGCGTAAATTGCATCGGACTTGGCGTTGATGCGTTCGGTGTCGTAGTCGTTATAAAAGAGCTTGGCAGTGGGATCGGCCTCGTGCGCCCAACGAAATGCTTCTTCAATATACTTTGTACCTTTTCCGGCAAAGCCAATGCCCGGCGCGTCGTACCAGACAGTGCTGCGCAAGGCGCCGTCGTCGTAGAACGCTTCGTTAACGACGTCCCAGGCCCAGACCTTTCCGGCGTATTGTCGAGCAACAGTTGAGATGTGGGAGTGAAGAATTTCGTTCAGCGCGGCCGGGCCGTATGTGCCGTTTGCAACGCCCGAGGTCACCCAGCCAGCGACTTGTTCATGCCAGACAAAGCAGTGGCCTCGTACCAGCATGTTGTGCGCTTGCGCAAAGGTGACAAGCTGGTCTGCCGGAGAAAAGTCGTACGCCGACGGGTCGTTTTCAGGACGAGGGTGTATGGGCCCAAACTTCATTTGATTTTCAGGTTCGAGCTGCCGGAATTCTGTCGCCAGGATAGCGGCGTAAGTTGCTTCTCTGAGGTGGCCGGGGGCTGCGGCGGCACCGATGATTAGGTTCTTGGCGGCGCCTGCGTCCCGCAGGGTCGCGGCTCTAACAGAAGGCGAATCCGTCGCCGGCGAACTGGATTGGCCGAGTCCGCTAACTGAAGCAAGACAAAGCAATGCAACACTCAAACCAAAGCAGGACGCGACGACGCCATGCCTACCGACCCAATGCAACGGGCGAGACCAAGTAAAATGAACCATAGAGCCTTGGCTCACAATATACGGCCCCGCTGGCGGCGAGCGCATGCTGCAAGTAATCTGGCGATTTCGCGCTAAACCTCAAAAGAGAGAAGAATTCCGCCAGACATACAGATCGAAGGGGTCGTGGGCGAAGCTGTTTGGCCGCTCCCCAGGCTATCAGGGCACCATGCTTTTGCAAGATGATACTGATCCTTCGGTTTTCGTAGTGATTGACCGCTGGGACTCTAAGGACTCCTTCGCCCGCTTTCGCGACCTTTTTGGTGCCGAATACACGACGTTGGATCAGCAGTGTACCGAACTAACGGACGAAGAGACACTCATTGGGTTTTTTCACGACGAGGTCGTGTAGCAGAACATGCCTTCCGCTTTAACGATTCTCAATGCCGAAGTCGTTGCCTGCACAAAGTGTCCGCGGCTGGTGGCATACCGGCAGCAAATCGGGAAGGAAAAACGACGTGCCTATATGGATCACGACTATTGGGCGCGTCCCGTGCCCGGCTTCGGCGATCCGAAGGCTCGAGTTTTGATTCTCGGCTTGGCGCCAGGTGCTCACGGCTCCAACCGCACAGGCAGGCCGTTCACGGGAGACGCCTCTGGCAAATTCATGTACCCCATCTTGAACAAAGTGGGATTCGCATCGCAGCCCACCGCCGAACATCGTGACGACGGCCTTAAGTTGATCGACTGTTACATCACGGCCGCGGTTCGATGTGCCCCGCCCGACAATAAACCGCTTCCCAGCGAGCTAAGGAATTGCGCAGAGTACCTGGACCGTGAAATCGCGATCCTCAAGAACATGAAGATCGTTGTTGCATTAGGCAAGATCGCCTTCGACGCGTACCTGGCTCACTTGAAGCGTACCGGCGTCCTCAAAGCCAATGGCGGCATGGTGTTTGGGCATGCCAATCAATACTCCTTGAGCAATGGAGTGACCCTGCTGGCGTCGTATCACCCGTCGAATCAAAATACTGCGACTGGCAAGCTCACCGCCGCTAGGTTCGAGGGCGTATTTCGGTCGGCAAAGCGCATCGCCGGGGGCGCTCTCTAGATTCTGTTTGAGTGATTGGTTCCACGCCGCATTTTTTTGGCCGGCCCGCCCAGTGATTCCTTAAGGTAGGGTGTCGTTTAGCGTCAGCCCGTTTGTTTGCAGGGTTTTCCATCCCGGTTTCAGTTTGACGGCATTTTTGCAAATTTTCGCAGGCACTTGACTTTGGTCTATTCTGACACTAATATCAGTGTCATATGAAACCGCCCCACGAACCCGACCTGGAACTGCGCGGCAAACTCATCCGCAGCCTCGGTGCTCTCCGCGAAATGCTGCCCGGCTCTTTTGTCGAACGCAAACGTGCCTGCGGCCGGCCCAACTGTCATTGTGCCGACGGCAAACGCCTGCACTCGCAATATCAGATCTCGGTACTGATTGACGGCAAGCCGAAAGCTCTCAACATTCCGGCGGAGTTAGTGGATAAGGTGCGCGAAAAAATCGAGATGCGCCGACGCTTTGATGCCGCCGCCGCGACCATCTGCCGCGTAAATCTCAAGCGGTTTCTCAAAGAAAAGGAAGAGCGCCAAGTTTGACCCGACACCGGTTCGAGGCGTATCTCGACAAGGTGTTTAGCTTCTCGGATTTGGTGAGCGCTTTGCCCGAGGGACGGCAGTTTCCCCAGCACTCTTGGAAAAAGGTGTTTGACGCCGTCTTCTTGGGTGCCGCAATGCAGATTCCCAGCCTGCTGCAGATCGAGGCCGAGTGTCATCATGGGGCGCTGGCCCAGCGCATCGGACCGGTCAGCGACGACACCCTCGGCTACTCGCTGGAACGACAATCTCCCGAACCCGTGTTCGCGCTCAGTTGTGAAATTGCCCGCCGCCTGAAACGCAACGGCGTTGGCTCTACTGGAAGATCTGGTTGGGCAGTTGGGCCGCCGCTTCCTGGATGTGTTGGTGGGGGACGCTTTGTATCTGCAAGCGCCCTTCGTCAAGGAAGTGGAACGTCTGGGTCTGGTTTGGGCCTTCACCCTGAAAGAGAACCAGCCCGAGTTATTGCGCGAGGCGCAGCGTTGTACCCAGGATTCTCCCACCGGCATTCAGGCGGACCCGGGCCGGGAGGTTCAATACTGGCACTTGCCGGAGGTCGATTGGCCGGTCGCCGATCGCTTGGTGCGGGTCGTCAAAACGGTTCGCACCGAACAGCAGCGCCGCGTCACCCTCCGCGAAAAAGGCGCTCCTAGAACCAAAGGCAAGACGGCGATAGCCCAACCCAGCACCAACTTCTACGCCACCAATTTCGAACTGGGCTCGATCTCGCCGCTGTTCATTCATCAGTTCAGTCGCAGCCGTTGGCGAATCGATACCGAAGTCTTTCAGACCATCACCACCGACTGTCACCTCAAACACCCCGCTGTCCACCAAACGACAGCCTTGGTGGTGCTGACCATGATCCGGTTTCTTGCCTACATCCTGTCCCTGGTCTTCTACCACCGCCAAGTCCGTAGCCATGCCCGCCGAAAATGCGAGACCTTTCATGAGCTCGCCAAGCGCTTAGCCTACTGGTTCGTCGCTCTTTCGCCCAATACCAGTTGATCAGGCCGCGCGTGTCCTTCGACCTGTCCGGCAATCTTTTTCGGTGTCCCCTCTGACGCTCTGGTCGCCCTATTCTCTCCAACCCGAAAAATCAAATGCGCCCTCCAGTTTCCCAACGATTTCTCCCGTCCCGCGAGCATTCCAACTTGCCCCAGATTCCTGGTCTGCCGTAACTGATGTCAAATCAATGCCTGCCCGATGGGCACATGGCGCTTTACGGAATCGCTGCCCGCTCACAAGCTAATGTTGACATAAGTTCGACAATTTGCAAAAGTATTTCTGTTGGAAGAAACCATAGCCTCTTCAGGTTGCGATGTGGGCATAGGGGTTTAGCATGGAAAGTGAAGCTCTGACTTGGACACGTTATTGGCGTAGAGGATTACGCGTTGCGGCCGGTATTGCGCTTCTAGGGGCAACCATTGTAATGCTTCGCGGGCGATTGGTAAATGTTTGGTCAACTAATCCCGATATATTTTACTATCCCGTCTTCGGGCTAGGGATATCGCTAATTACGAGTGGGTTTGTGAGGGACAAGATAGACCGAGAGATACGCAGGCGATACGATGAATTTAACGTAAGAACTACGCTGGCAGTTTTAGGAAGAAATGTGGAGGCTGCCCGCCAGAGATTAATTGAATACTCGTTTTTGAGGGCGGCAGAGTTCGACTTTCACTTAGGCATGTCTCTATTGCTCGTAATTGAAAATGATCTAGAAAAAGCCTATACCAACATCAATTCTCTTCAGGCAGCTATAATGCAGACTGTCACTTTCGGTGAACAATCTAAGGTAAAGCCGGCTGAAGGAGGAAGTCGAAGACTGGAGGACTTACAGAGTATCATGCGCGATGTATCTGAAGCAACAAATAGACGTAACGAAATTGCTTCAGGTTTGCTTATTTTGAAGCTAGGAGCAGACGAGAATATTTCTGCTTTGCTTGACTCGTTCAATGTTGTTTCCTCTGACCTTTTCAAAGCAAACATCATTATGACTGAAGTCATTTCGGAGCACCTCCAAGATATGGCCGACCATGACATATCTCGCGTGCGGGACTATTTAGTCGCTTGCGCAAGCCGCACACGGCATTTTCTTGCACGATTGAGCATTCCCGTGCCCACTAACCTGGCCGAGGGCGACATTGAAATTTTCGCTTCCGTGATGGGC
>Ga0209040_10004536_pt1 | contig 10475 bp, 7 predicted proteins | sample BogFormECP12_OM3_FD_188240 | JGI IMG/M metagenome (GOLD analysis project Ga0209040, IMG submission 188240) | Bog forest soil microbial communities from Calvert Island, British Columbia, Canada - ECP12_OM3 (SPAdes) (version 2) | ecosystem: Environmental > Aquatic > Freshwater > Wetlands > Bog ... | reverse complement strand
CGAGGAGCGTCTCCTCGATTTGCTGCTGCCCTCCATGCCGACGCAAGTTCCTGCAAAACCGGCGGCGCACGACAACCAGCCCATCGGATTCAGCCTCGAAAAAGAACCTCTGCTGGCTGGAGAGCCCGGTTCTCGCACGCGAGAGAAGTTCCGCCAGCAATTGCGTGAAGGCAAGCTCGACGAGCGGATGGTGGAACTCGAAGTCCGCGAAAAATCGATGCCGGCCTTCGAGATCATCACCAATCAGGGTGTCGAGGAGATGGACGTCAACATGAAAGACATGCTGCCCAACATCTTTGGCTCCCGCACCAAGAAGCGGAAGATGAAGGTCAGCGAGGCCTTCGAGTACCTCATTCAGGAAGAGGAGCAGCGCCTCGTCGACATGGACCAGGTCACGCGCATCGCCGTCGAGCGCGTGGAAAACTCCGGCATCATCTTCCTCGACGAGATCGACAAGATCGCCGGGCGTGAAGGCGGCCACGGGCCCGATGTCTCGCGCGAAGGCGTACAGCGCGACATCCTGCCCATCGTCGAAGGAACCACCGTGAACACCCGCTACGGCATGGTGCGTACCGACCACATCCTGTTTATCGCTGCCGGCGCTTTCCACGTTTCGAAACCCAGTGACCTGATCCCTGAGTTGCAGGGCCGCTTCCCCATTCGCGTGGAGTTGCAATCCCTGACGGTCGAGGACTTCATCAAGATCCTCACCGAGCCCAAATCGTCGCTGACCAAGCAGTACATCGCCCTGCTCGAAACCGAAGGCGTGAAACTCGAGTTCACTCCGGAAGCGTTGGCGGAAGTGGCCAATTTTGCCTTCAAGGTCAACGAGGGTACTGAGAACATCGGCGCGCGCCGCCTGCACACCATCATGGAGCGCGTACTCGACAAGATCAGCTTCGAAGCTCCCGACCTCAAGGAGAAGGACGTGCTGGTCGACGCCGACTACGTTCGGAATAGCCTGACCGACATCGTCAAGGACCAGGACTTGTCGCGCTATATCTTGTAACGGACGCGCGGCACGAGTATCTTGAAGCTCCTGGTTTGCTGAGGATGCGCAAGCGATGAACATAACTACCAACCGTTGGCTGATTGGCCCGCTGATTCTAGGCCTGTCCGGTCTCACGCTGAGCTTCGCCGCCGACACCACGGCCACCGCAACGTCATGGAAGACCGAGTTGCTGGCGTGGCGCGCGCAGCAGGCAAAAGAGCTTCAAGCGCCCAATGGGTGGCTCACTCTCGTCGGCCTGGAGTGGCTGAAACCAGGCGACAACTCGTTCGGTTCGGCGAAAGGGAACGCGTTGGTGGTGCAGGCTCCAAGCGCTCCCCATCTTGGCGTTGTTCGCCTCACGGGCGATGCCCTGCAGCTACAACCGCCGTCTGGAGGCTATCCCAAGGGCTTGCTCGTCGATGGCGTCGCCCCGGCGAACCCGCAGAATCTGGCCGCCGACGACTCTGGTCATCCCTCAAAGATCACCATGGCCAGCGTTACGATCACGGTCATTCACCGCGGAGACCGCTATGCGCTTCGCATCAAGGATTCCAAATCCACGGCCCGCCTGCAGTTTCATGGTCTGACGTGGTACCCACCCAACGAGACCTACCGCGTGCTTGCCAAGTGGGTTCCGTACAACCCGCCGCATCATGTGTCCATCCCAACCATCTTGGGCACGGAAATGATGTCTGACATTCCAGGCGCTGCGGAATTTACCCTCGACGGCAAAACGTTGCACTTGGAACCGGTGATGGAGAGTCCCGAAGACAAAGAATTGTTCTTCATCCTGCGCGACACCACAAGTAAGAGCGAAACCTACGGGGCAGGAAGATTTCTCTACACCGAATTGCCGGACCACGGTCTAACGCAACCGGGAGAGGTATGGCTCGATTTCAACCGCGCGGAAAATCCTCCCTGCGCTTATACGCCGTACGCGACCTGTCCCTTGCCTCCGCCGCAAAATCGTTTGCAGGTGGCGATTCCCGCCGGCCAGCAACGCTATCACGAATAGTACGTGGGTGCGAGTCAGGCTTTTTCTGGTGCGGCGCTTGACGTTTTTGACGCCGGCGCGGAAGGCTCCAAACGCCCTGCTCGCGGCTGGCTCCTCCGGTGTCTCGAGCAGCAGCATCTCAGATCAGCTCCAGTGCCGCCCAGTCAGAATTTCTTCTTTCGCTTGCTCCGAGTCTGCGCTGGCCACTCGTCGACAATCCCGAACTGAATGCGCCTCTGCACGTGGTCGATACGTTCCACAAAAACATGAATCGGGTCGCCCATCGAGTACGTCTTTCGGGTACGCTGTCCTATGATCTGCCGGGTATTTTCGTGGTACATGTAGCGGTCGTCCGAGAGCGATGTCAGCGGCACCAGTCCTTCGATGAACAGGTCGTTCAACTCCACGAACATTCCGAACTTGGTCACGCTCACGATCAGGCCGGCGAAATCTTCGCCCACGCGGTCCTGCATGAACTTGATCTTCTTCCACTCCATCAACTCGCGCTCAGCCTCGTCGGCCCGTCGTTCCGACTGGCTCGACTCCTGCGCGATGTCACGCAGCATATCTTCTGGAATGGGTCCATCCAGCGGCGCGCTCCGCTGTTTCCCGTGATCTCGTGTCTTCTTCTTCGACGGAGACAACGGTGGCTGCCGCTTCGACCACGGCGACAGAGACTCGCTGTGCGTCCCTTGCGCGACCCCAACCGGAATACCACCGTCGTCGCGTTCCGGGGATTCGCGCAGTACGTCCTTCAGAATGCGGTGCACGATCAGGTCAGGGTAGCGGCGGATCGGCGAAGTGAAGTGCGTGTACGCCGGAGCCGCCAGCGCGAAGTGTCCTTCGTTCTCCTCCGAGTAGCGCGCCTGCTTCAGTGAGCGCAACATCAGGTACGAAAGGATGCGCTCCTCCGGCTTGCCCGCAATTTTCTGCGTGAGCTTCTGATACATGCGCGGCGTGATGTGGACCTCTTCCGGAAGCTCAATGGTCTTGGCCTGCCGTCCGCTCCCGTATCGGTCGCGGCGCTCCGCCTTCAACTGCACGCGCTTCACCGGCAACGCTCCTACGCCCAGCGAATAACCGAACGTCGCCGCGATGGTCTCGAAGTCGTAAACCCGCTTGGGGTCGGGCTTTTCGTGAATGCGGTAGAGCGAAGCAATCTGCCGTTTCTCCAGGTAGCTGGCCACGCACTCGTTGGCCGACAGCATGAACTCCTCGATTAGTCGATGCGCGATGTTTCTTTCCGACCGCGTCACGCCCTTCATCAATCCGTTTTCATCGAACTCAATGACGGGTTCCGGCAAATCGAAATCAATCGATCCTCGTCGCACGCGTTTGCGATTTAGGATCAACGCCAGTTCGCGCATCAGTTCGAAGACGTCCACGTACTTGTGGTAATGCTGCCGCAAGCCCAGATCCCCTTCGAGGATCAGATTGACGTTGGTGTAGGTCATGCGTTCGGCCGACCGGATGATGCCCTCGTTGAGCGTGTAGCCCACAATTTCACCCTGCAGGTCGATTTCCATCACACACGACAAAACCAGCCGGTCTACTTGCGGACGCAAACTGCACAAGTCGGTGGAGAGCTCCATCGGCAGCATGGGAATGGCGCGGTCGGGAAAATAGACCGACGTACCTCGCAATCGGGCTTCCAAATCGATAGGCGAACCTTCGCGAACGTAGTGGGCAACATCGGCGATGTGGACCTGCAATTCAAAATTGCCGGTGGACAGGCGACGCGCCGTCACCGCATCGTCGAAATCGCGCGCTGTCTCGCCGTCGATAGTGACGATCGGCAGCGCGCGGTAGTCCCGACGGTGTGCCAGTTCTGCGGACGCGATGGTGCGTTCAAACTGCTCCGCCTCCTGCAACACTTCGACTGGGAAGTGATGCGGCAGATGGTGCTTGCGGATAACAATCTCGACATCCACGCCGAAGTCGTCTTCGTAACCCAGAATCTCGACAACGCGCCCCTTGGGATTGTCGGCCGGAGATGGCCACGACGTAATTTCGACATCGACTACCACCCCTTCGAGGTCTTTCCACTCCCTGCGATGCGCTTCCTTGCCGTACACGCGATCCCGATCGTGCTTCTCAGTCGCCGGGTGCCCCGTTCTATCGCCCACTTTTGGCGATAGGGCGGGGTTCGGGTGCCCTAGGTTCGCGTCCCGCTTTTGAGCGCTAACCTGGGTGGCGCACCGTTTTTCTTTGTCAGCAGTGTCCGCCCCCGTAGCTACCGAGCCAGATGGCCATTCCATTCCCCGCGGAATGATGATCTCCTTCGTGACTTTCTCATCGATAGGCGTCACGAAGTTGTGCCGCGTGCCGTAATGAAGAGTACCTACAACGGTGGGATTCGCGCGGGTCAAAACGCGCAGGATCTTTCCTTCTGCTCGACCATCGTCCTTTCGCCGGCCCAGCTCCACCAGCACCTGGTCGCCGTGCATGGCCGAGCCAATCGATTGCGGGCTGATGTAGATATCGCCGGTGAAAGAGCTGCGCTGTCCGGCATTCGGAATGACGAAGCCATACCCATCGCGATGCATGTTGAGGCGCCCGGCAATCAGGTTCAGGTGTGCAGTGGCATGTTGCGCCAGGGTATAGCGGTCACGGCCGGTTTCAACTAGCCGGCCGCTGTCCACCATCGCCTGCAGGCGCTCGGCAAGTTGCTGGCGCTCGTTACCGCGCACACTCATCTCACGAATCAGTTGTTTGAAACCCGCGGAGCGATGGGGTTGACGTTCGATGTGGCTCAGGATGGCCTGGTCGCTAATCATCTCGTTTCATTTCTACGGTGATCCTGTGGTCTGTGGCGAGTTGCTATCGGTTGCGCGCGATGTGCCGTAGCGGGAATCTAGTGACGCACTAAATCGCCGCAAAAAATCTCTGCTGCACTTTGCCTTCGATGAGAACTCGCTGTATGTTAGCAATAATCACTCAATCGGGCGGTCGCAGGCGAGCGCCTACCGCGGGTTGAGCGCAAAAGGGCCGCATTAATTCAGCAGTTTCTGGAGAAGAGCTCTGGAGTTGCGGTTTGATCCAAAACGTGCGCCTCCAAGCACATACATGCTTCAGAAAGGAATTTTGATATATGTGGAAGCCAACGAATCCTCCGAACGCAACCCCAACTCCCAACCCTGACCCGCAACGCAGCCACACTCCGCCGCCTCCGGAGCCGCCCGTCGTTTCGCGCCCTGCTGCCAGCTCTGTCGCGACCCCGCAAGAGCAGGCCACATTGGGCAAGTCGCTGGTCATCAAGGGCGAAGTGACGGGCTCCGAATCGCTCTACATTGACGGCCGGGTGGAAGGTTCCATCAACCTGCCCGGCAATCGCGTCACGGTTGGGCGGAATGGGGTGGTCTCGGCCAACATCGCCGCACGCGAAATCGTCATTCTGGGCAAAGTTCGTGGCAATATGACGGCCAGCGACCGCTTCGACATCCGTAGCGAAGGTTCGCTCAACGGTGACGTGGTCGCCCAGCGTGTCAGCATCGAAGAAGGCGCCTTCTTTAAGGGTGGGATCGACATCCGCAAGCCCGGCCAGAAGGTCAACGGCGAAGGCAAGGATGCAACACCGGCGGAAACCACCGCTGCTACCACGGCTGTCCGCGCCTGACGCGAACATAGTTCTGAAGGGGCGCAGCTTTAGCTGCGTCGTACAAAGCCTTTGCTCTTGTCATTCCCCGCGGGCGTCAGCCCGCGGGGAATCTGCTCTTCCGCAACCTCGCAACCCCTTCCGCTTACGGTTGGACGCCGCCTTCGGTCCTCTCCACCACCGCCCGCGGCTCGATGGCTGATTCAGGCTGTTTCCTTCTGCGCAACTCATCCCACAGGCGGGATCGCGTCAACCACAAGCCAAGCACGATCGCCACCATCCATGTCAGGCCGATCAGCGCCAGCGATTGCAGGTCTGTTCTCCAACCGCCATGAACAACCACGCGGCGCGCCACTCCATAGCACAGCACACCCGCAAACAGGGCTGAGGCCAGCGCCTTCATCAACTCCAGCCAGGGTAGTCCGCTGAGTGCAACCAGGTTTTTGCGGCTCAGCAGCCAGGCGAGGGCCACAGTGTGCAGAAGAATCCCTAGGTCGGAAGCCATGGCGAGTCCGGCGACATTGAAGTGGCTAAACATCGCGGAGTAAATGGGCAGCGATGCGATCACGATCAGCGTGCTGGCGACCATTGGCGTCAGCGTGTCACCAGCAGCATAAAAAGCGCGCGCATAGAATGCCTGCGCCGACCACAACGCCAGCGAGAGCGAGAACCACGCAAAGTAAACCGAGGTGGAGAGCGAGTCCGCGAACGTGAAGTGCCCGCGCCGGAAGGCCAGATCGACCACCGGCAACGCCGCAGGAACCATGAAGGCAGTCACCAGCAACGACGCCGCCGAGATGCGGTACACAGACTGGTTCACAGTCTGCGCGAACTCGTTGCGTTTGCCCTCGCCGAACAAGCGCGCGAAGAATGGCACCGACGCCTGCCCCGCGGCCTGTCCCAGGATCGAAATCGGGAGAGTAAACAGCCTCTTGGCATAGTTCAAGCGGGTGATCTCGCCTGAACCGCCTGATGCGAAGAAGCGCAAGATCCAGTCGTCCGCTGAAACCAGCGACACTCCCAGCATCAGGGGAATTGAAAGCCGCACCCATTCGCGGAACTGCGGATTTTTCCAATCGAGGCTCCATTCATAGCGCAGGCCCGCTTTGGCAGCTCCGAAGGCATTGATCAGGAAGGGCCCGACGAATGAGCCCACCAGTGCTCCGTAAGCCAGCGCTGCGATTCCGTATTTGTGGGCACCGAGGAGTCCGCCCAGAATAATGGACGAGCCGTAGAAGACCGGGCTCAGTGCCGGGTAAAGAAACATCCTTCGCGAGTACAACACCGCAGAGACGATACCCCCGGCGTAGAAGAAGATCTGACCGGGGAGCAGGATCCGTGTCAGGTAGACGCACAGCTCCAATTGCTCGGCGTTGAACCTTGGGAAGATCAGCCGCTCCAGCTGCGGCGTGAAGATCTCAACCAGAATCGTCCCCAACAGCGTCACCACCGTCATGATCGTGACTGTCGAGTTGAACGCCTGCTGCGCCTGCCGCTCCTCGCCCTTCGCCGTGTGCCGCGCATAAATCGAGATGAAGGTGATCGAGGCAGTCCCGCCGGCAAGGAGGTAGAACAGGAAGTCCGGAATGGTAAACGCCGCCACGTAGGCGTCGGTTTTGGGACCGGCGCCGAAGGCCCATGCCACGTACATCTCGCGCAAGTAGCCGATCACCCGCGCCAGCATTACCGAGGTCATCAGAAGCAAGGTCGCTGAAAACGCGCTGTGCTGGTGCGATGGACGCAGGTTTCGCAGCAGTTTCGCCGTCAGGCCAAGCTCTGTTTTGCCTGTGCTGGATGTGGTGGAAGACGGCATGAAACTGCGATTCTACACGGAAGTTTAAGGACCCCCCACGTCCGTCCGTGTGCAATCAGGTACAGCGAACCTCAGGGCACACACGTCGACCTGCTACTCTTTGTCTGGCTCCAGCTGTCCAACGATTGGCGATTTGCCGCCCTATTCTGCTTCGATGAGTTTGCCTGCCAGTTCGCGGTTGTTTTGGCTGCAAAGCGTTGTGCTGGTCATGCTGTTCGCTGCGGGATATGGTTTCTCGCAAAACACGCCCGTCGAGATGCGATACAAGCTGGGCGCTGGCGACCGCCTGGTGTACCGCGAAGTCTTCGACCGGGAAGGCAAGTCGCCGGATTCGACCTTCCACGCCCAGGTCGTGTTCACCAACCAGTTGGTGGTTGTCGACGAAGCCGCAGGCCGGTCTCTGGTCGGCGTGCAGCGCAACCGTGAGTCGGCTGAGCTGCTGGAATACCACGAGCGGGGCACAGATACGCTCGCCCAACAGAAGCCTGGGTTCGAGCAGACGATGGCCAAGCGCCCCGTCCGCTTCGCCGACACGAACCTTTTCTCGGCCATCGGGCAGGACCTGTTACCGCCGCAAGTATTTGCGTGAAGCCAACAGCAAATTGCTCTACAGCATTAACGAGATTATGCCTCTGCCGGTCGGTCCCATGCAGGTAGGCTTCGAGGGGGACTTGGGAGTGTTTGGGCTCAGGATGAAGCTGGAGCACTTCGAGTCGATCAAGTAAGCAATGAAAAAGCCCGCCACCCCAAAGGGTAGCGGGCACACTTCTTAATAATCGCTTCGTCTACTCGGTGGCGACAACTCCCTCGTGCTCGACCGGCGGAATTTCGTGATTGGGAATGATGGTCAACAGGTCGGTTTGGACCTTGTCCCATTGCTGGATCAGGAATCCCTTCGCTTCAAACACGCTGCGAATCGAAGAAGTGTTCCATCCCGCCACGTCTTCGAGTATCGGGATCAGGATCGCCAGCGCATTGTCGCTGAGGATTGACCTCTTCGCGATCGGGGCCAGGTACTTGTTCTCCGACACCGCGATGGTGTAACCGTCGCGCCGGTTGACGTGCAGCATGACGTGAATGTCAGAGCTGCCGTCGCCGACGTACACCAGGCGGTCCGGCCCCACCTTCAATTCTTCCAGGAGGTTATCGACGGCGGCCACCTTTCCATATCCCGCTGTCACTTGCAGGATGCGTTCGATCTCGCCCTTGGCATTAAACTCAAACTCCGTGCCGTAAATATGGTTGGGAGGAATAATGCCCTCGAGTGCTGAGCGGATGATTTCCACCGGCCCGGCTGAGATCACATAGAAATCGAAATGAAAGCCTTCGACTTCGTTCGACAGGAATCCGTACAACGCATCGATATTCGGCTTGAGCCGTACCCGCTTGCCGGCTTCGTACAGGTGCTCGCGGCGCACCTTGCGGAATTCCGGATCGTGCAGCAGCAGGTAGGCAAGTTCTCCTCCCTGTTGCACAAGGTTTATTTTGGCCATCCCCGTAATCTTGCGCTCGTACTCGCTTGACGGAATTCCCAGCAATTCGCCGAGAACAAATCCGGAGTCGTTAAAACTCAGCGTCTGATCAAAGTCGCTGGCGAGGATAAATCGCTTTTTTTGTGGCTGAAATTCTGCCATTTCTGGGTCCCATTTTTCTTTCTGAGGCATAAAAAGACCTCCGTATTATTTTGGTTTCGGTTATGAAGACGTGAAACGATTATGTATTCATTGGATGGTTTTGGGGGTTGAAAGATGATGAATTCAGATAGATTCTTTGGATATCTGGAATCGAATCTATTTATGGTACAAGTGCAGTTATTCCAATATGTTATCGAATTTTAATCAATTCTGGAAAGCGAATCAAAAGCGAAGATTCTCGCTTGTCAAGGTGCCCTTTTAGGTACCTGTGGCGAGATCTACGAGACATGATTCGCTTCTCCGAAGCAGGCAGCGATTCTGTTATTCTGCGGCTGTGCCGCTCTGTGGGACTAAACCGGACTCCAACCATGAGAATCCTCTCGCTTAGCACCGATCAGGAGCTTTCACAGCTCCGCAAAACCATCCTTGAGGCCGCAGGACACGAAGTCGTCGCCTTGACCTCTGAGAAAGAGGCGGTGAAGTCGGCGTCCTCGCCAGAAGAGCACGACGTCGTCCTCTTGTGCCATCGCTTCCCCGCAGCCACGGCGCGTCAGACGGTTCGCTTGCTCCGTCACAACCACCCCGCCACCCGCATCATCTACATCGTCCATGTCTATGGCGAGTGGCCGGAAGTCGAGGCCGACCGCTACGTCGTAGGCGCCGACGGGCCTGACGCTCTGGTTCGCGTACTGGAAGAAATTCAGGTGGAGCCAGCATCGTAGGTTGCTGAAAAAGGGTCGTTTCAAGTTGCTTTGAAGGGGCGCACCTCCAGAGCTTGTAATGAGCTTACTGAGAGCGCGCCGTACAGATCCCCTATTTTTATCATTCCCCGTGGGCTTCAGCCCATGGGGAATTTGCTTTTCCGGCTTTTTCGGCAACCTCATTCGGCCCGCGACATCACGGATCGACCCCGCGAAACCAACTCAAGATCTGCTCTCGGGCTAAAGATTGCTGCACCACCGCTTCCCAAACTGTGTTACAAACAATGCATAGCGTTTTGTGCCCGAGTGGGTAGAAAGTATCGAAGAACGGATCGGCCGCCAAGTCAAAGTATGAAGTCGGGCGAGGTGCTGGTCTGGGGTGAGGTGCGCCATGGATTTCGTCACGGTAGCGGTATTGCTTGTAATAGCGGTCGCCTATACTGTCGGTTCGCTGACCAGCTCTGTTGAAACCGAGATTGAATTGCCCCATCGGTATCGGTAAGCAGCGCCGGAGTTCGCCACGTCTACGATTGCAGCAGCTCGCGGTATTGCCCAATCGCGAGATCCTTTTTCGAATTGGTGTGGTCCCGCGGGTTGTACGGGTAGTGCGGCGCTTCAGCGCCGCGTTGTAGCGGACTTTTGAGAGATGAGCCGGCTTTAGAGGCTGCTGAAAAAAGCGACGGTATCTGAGCAGGTACGAGCCTTTCCACAAGCCGGTAGGGTAAGTAAGTAGTATGCGTGGAGACG
>Ga0209040_10004535_pt1 | contig 10475 bp, 9 predicted proteins | sample BogFormECP12_OM3_FD_188240 | JGI IMG/M metagenome (GOLD analysis project Ga0209040, IMG submission 188240) | Bog forest soil microbial communities from Calvert Island, British Columbia, Canada - ECP12_OM3 (SPAdes) (version 2) | ecosystem: Environmental > Aquatic > Freshwater > Wetlands > Bog ... | reverse complement strand
CCAGGCGAAGATGGGTTCGCGCGAGGGGATGGGGATTCTCGAGATGGCAATCCTGGGGCCGCACGCTCGAAGCGGCTTCAAGGAATTCCTCGACATGCACCCGTAGCGGATCGATTCTGTGGCGCGCCCGGCCGGCGATTCGATCAGTGCTTGAGCTTGCCGAGCATGCGCCCGACGAACCCTTCGGATTTCTTCTCTTCGACCGGTGCAGGCGCGCGGCCTTCTTTGAGCGCCGCGAAGATCTCTTCGACTTCGCCGTCGACCGGGAATCGGCCGCTGCTCGATTTCGAGAAGACCAGCCGCCCGTTCACGACCACGTCGAACTGACCCGATTTGCCGGCCGTGATTTCCGCCTTCTCGCCGAACCTGGAATCCAATGATGCGGCCAAACTGGCCGCGCGCGGCTTATAGCCTCAAGCAGAGCAGTAGAGAATTTCTGTAGCCATGTTTAGAGCGTACCCGCAGGCCTCGCGCCGTTCAACTCGTTGTCTTTTGCTCGCGAACTACTTGCCGTTGGGGATATCGACGAACACCGCCGCGGCGACCACCGACGACCACAGCCCGTCGCGATCGCCAATCGCTGATTGCGTCACGTTGCGCGTCGTTACGATCTTGTCCGACATGCGCCACAGATCCTTGCGCTCGTCGTAGCTCAGATTTGGATCGAAATCGACGCCCAGAATGGTCGCCAGCATCATCGCCGCCAGATCCTCGGCGTAGTCGCCCGCCTTCTGATCGGTCTCGCCCGTGCTGTGATGCTCCGACAGGTATCCGTACTGCGCGGGATTGCTGGGCAGCGCCACGCCCACCGACGACGCGATTAGCCGATGCGGTTCGTTGGTCGCGTTGTCGCTCATCACCGCAAAAACGATCTGCCCCGGTGTCAGGTACTTCAGGCCTTCCTGCTGGCTGAGCAGTTTGCAGTTGGGTGGAAAAATCGACTTGACGCGCACGAGGTTGAACTCGGCGATTCCCGCGGAACGCAGGGCCAGCTCGAAAGAAGTCAGCTTCTCGCGATGCCGCCCGACACCTTTGGTTAGAAATGTCCCCTTCGGGATCGGCCCCATCTACTTTGTCTCCGATCTATCGCGCGCATCGATCCGGTTACCAGTTGGTTTGTGACGCTCGCGAATTCCCCGCGCGCGCCCCTTTTCAGTTTCGTTTTCTTTTATACGAATCCGCCCGCCCAACGCTACACGGTGTTCACTGGCGAGTACTCGCCGAACACCTTGCGCATCGCGTCCGAGATCTCTCCAAGCGTGCACCATCCGCGCACCGCATCGACTATCGGCGGCATCAGATTCTGCCCGTCGCGCGCCGCCGCCTCGACCCGCGCGAGCGCCTTCTTCGCCGTCTCCGCGTTTCGTTCCGCCCGCACGCGCGCGACGCCTGCCCGCTGCTTCGCCTCGAGTTCCGGCTTGACCCGCAGAATTTCCCCCGGCGGTTCGCCGCCCTCGGTAAACTGGTTGACCCCTACGATAATTCGCTGGCCGGTTTCAATCTCGCGCTGGTAGATAAACGCCGAGTTCTGAATTTCGCGCTGCATGTAGCCGCGCTCGATCGCGGCGACCGCGCCGCCGAAATCGTCGATCTTCGACAGGTACTCGACCGCCTTCTTTTCGAGCTCCGTGGTCAGCCGCTCGACGTAGTACGATCCGCCGAGCGGATCGATTGTGTCCGCCACGTCCGACTCGTGCGCGATAAGCTGCTGGGTGCGCAGCGCGAGCAGCACCGAGGACTCCGTCGGCAGCGCGAGCGCCTCGTCTTTGGAGTTGGTGTGCAGCGATTGCGCCCCGCCCAGCACCGCCGCCAGCGCCTGCATCGTCACGCGCACCACGTTGTTGTCCACCTGCTGCGCGGTCAGCGTCGAGCCGGCGGTTTGCGCATGAAACCGCATCATCATCGAGCGTTCGTCCTTCGCTCCGAAGCGCTCCTTCATTATTTTCGCCCACAGCCGGCGCGCCGCCCGGAACTTCGCGACTTCCTCGAAGAAGTTGTTGTGCACATTGAAGAAGAACGACAGCCGGCTCGCAAACGCGTCGATTTGCAGACCCGCCTTCAGCGCGGCATCGACGTAAGCGATCCCGTCGGCCAGCGTGAAAGCGAGTTCCTGCGCCGCCGTCGAGCCGGCCTCGCGGATGTGGTAGCCGGAGATCGATATCGTGTTCCAGTTCGGAACTTCCTTCGTCGCAAAACTGAAAATGTCCGTGATGATCCGCATCGAGCCGCGCGGCGGATAGATATAGGTCCCGCGCGCAACGTATTCCTTCAGGACGTCGTTCTGAATGGTGCCGTTGACCTTGTCCCAGCCAACGCCGCGGCGCTCCGCCACCACCAGATACAACGCAAGCAGGATCGACGCGGTCGCGTTGATCGTCATCGAGGTCGAAATCTTGTCGAGCGGCAGCTCGGCGAGCAGTACCTCCATGTCGGCCAGCGAGCAAATCGGCACGCCGACGCGTCCGACCTCGCCCTCGGCCAGCGGATGGTCCGAGTCGCGGCCCATCTGCGTGGGCAGGTCGAACGCAACCGACAGCCCGGTCTGACCCCGCTCGAACAGGTAGCGGTAGCGACGGTTCGACTCCTCCGCGCTGCCGAATCCTGCGTACTGCCGCATCGTCCATAGCCGCCCGCGATACATCGTCGGCTGAACGCCGCGCGTAAACGGATACTCGCCGGGAAAGCCGAGGTCGTTCACGAAATCGAAGTCGTTCAAGTCCTCAGGATCGTAAGCTCGCTTGACTTCGATCCCCGAGCTGGTGACGAACTTCGCCTTGCGCTCGGGCCCTCGCTTCAGCGCAGGATTGAGTTTGCGCTCCTCCCAATCCTTGCGAGCGTCCGCGATTTTGCGATCGTCTTCAGGCATCGTAAATTGCCTCTGCCAGTCGAATCCTGCCGCCTCCGCTAATCGATAACAATCATCAGTTGGCCCTTTTCCACCGCCTGGCCCGCGACCACCTTCACCTCCACGACCTTGCCGGCCTTGGGCGCCTTGATTTCGTTTTCCATCTTCATCGCTTCGACGACGATGATCCCCTGTTCCCGTTTGACTTCGTCACCCGCCGCGACCAGGACGTTGACGACCCGCCCCGGCATCGCGGATTTTATTTCCACGCGGCCGCTGACCTCGCGCCGCTTGCCGGCCGCACGCGCAGTCCGTCGCGCCGCGTCGGCGACCGTGAGCCGCGTCGATCCGCTGCGCGACGCGACCACAGTTTCCTCACCGTCGCGCGCTACGTCGAAATCGAACGAGCGATTTTCGACGATCACTGAAAACGACACCGGCCCGACCCTGCGCAAATCGGCTTCGAAACTACTCTCGCCGAAGCGAATCGTGAACGAGTCCCCGGCGAGCTCTTCAATCTCGATTTCGTGTTCCTGACCGTCAAGAGTCGCGAGGTATCGCATCGACAGAAGTCCCGGCTATCTCCGCAGCATGTCGAGCCGCCCGATCATCCGCCATGCGGACGCATTCGGCGCGACCGCCGGCTGCGCGCCGGCGCCGTTGCTGTGATTGGTGTTTTTCTGCGCTGCGATTGCGGCCAGGAAAATCGCCGCCAGCTCCGCATCGCGTGGCGCGGCGCCGTTTTCATTCGGATGGTACTCGTGGGCGATAAAATTGGTGTCGAAATCGCCGCTCAGAAATTTGGGATGCGTCACGATCCACCGATGAAAGTCGAGGTTGGTGCGCAGATCACCGGAAATTACGAATTCGCCGAGCGCACGCCGCATCCGGTCAACAGCCTGCTCGCGATTCGCGCCCCACACCGCCAGCTTCGAGATCATCGGGTCGTAATAGACCGGCACTTCGGCGCCCGCGTAAACGCCCGCGTCGTTACGCACGCCCGGACCGTCGGGAAACCTCAGCGTCTCGATCTTTCCCGGCGCCGGCACGAAACCGGCCGCGGGATCTTCCGCATAGATCCGGCATTCGATCGCCCACCCGCGCTGGGCGAGATCCTTTTGCTTGAACGGCAGCTTCGCGCCCGCGGCGATTTCGATTTGCGCGCGGACGAGGTCCACGCCCGTCACCAGCTCGGTGACCGGATGCTCGACCTGGATGCGCGTGTTCATCTCGAGGAAATAAAAATTGCGCTCGGCGTCGACGAGGAACTCGATCGTTCCCGCGCTGACGTATTTGACCGCCTTGGCCGCGCGCACCGCGACCTCGCCCATCTCGGCCCGCATTTTTGGCGTGATGAACGGCGACGGCGATTCCTCGACGACCTTCTGATGGCGCCGCTGAATCGAGCATTCGCGCTCGAATAGATGGACAATGTTGCCGTGCGCGTCGGCCAGCACCTGCACTTCGATATGGCGCGGTTGCTTCAGAAATTTTTCGACGTAAAAGCGCCCGTCGCCGAATGACGACTTGGCCTCGCTCGCGACCGTGCGCACTACCGACGCAAGGTCCTTGCCGTTCTCGACAAAGCGCAACCCCTTGCCGCCGCCGCCCGCGGCCGCCTTCACCATGATTGGAAAGCCAATCTTTTTTGCGATCGCGGCTACTTCCGCTTCGGTCTCCAGGGTTCCCGGCGAGCCCGGCACGACCGGCACTCCCGCGGCCGCCATCAACTTGCGCGCCTCGACCTTGTCGCCCATCCGCTCGATCGCGGCCGCCGGCGGCCCTATCCAGACGAGCCCGGCGCTCTCCACCGCGCGCGCAAACGCCGCGCGCTCCGAGAAAAAGCCGTAACCCGGATGAACCGCGTCGGCCCTGGTGCGTTTCGCGGCTTCAAGAATTTTCGCGGTGTTGAGATAACTCTCGGCCGCCGGCGCCGGCCCGACCGCGCAGGCATGATCGGCTTCGCGCACGTGCAGCGCGGTGCGATCGGCGTCCGAGTAGACGGCGATCGATTCGATTCCCAATTCGCGGCAAGCACGGATGATCCGCACCGCAATCTCTCCGCGATTGGCGACTAGAATCCGTTTGAACATCAATCTTCCCTGAATCCCGGCCGTCCTCAGACCCGGCGCATCGCTCTCCAGATTTTATACTGAATCCAGCCTACGCGAGCTAACTGCGGGCGCTGGTCCTCAAAGTGGAATATTGCCGTGCTTGCGCGGCGGATTCTTTTCGCGCTTGTTCGCGAGCGCCTTCAGCGCGGAGATCAGCTTGGGCCGCGTGTCGCGCGGCATGATCACTTCATCGACATAGCCAAGCTCGGCCGCCTTGAACGGATTCGCAAAAGTTTTGCGATAGTCCTCCGCCAGCCGCGCGCGCTCGGCGACCGCGTCTTTGGCCTTGGCGAGCTCGTTGCGAAAAACAATGTTGATCGCCTGCTCGGGTCCCATCACCGCGATCTCGGCGCTCGGATACGCAAAGTTGAAATCGCCGCGAATGTGCTTCGACGACATGACGTCGTACGCGCCGCCGTAAGCCTTGCGCGTTATCACCGTGACCTTGGGCACGGTAGCCTCGCAGAACGCGTAGAGCAGTTTTGCGCCATGCCTTATGATTCCGGCGAACTCCTGCGACGTACCGGGCAGAAAACCCGGCACATCGACGAACGTGACCAGCGGAATGTTGAACGCGTCGCAGAAGCGCACAAATCGCGCGGCCTTCACTGACGAGTCGATGTCGAGCGATCCCGCCAGGAACGACGGCTGATTCGCGACGATGCCAACCGAGTACCCACCCATCCGCGCGAACCCGATCAGGATGTTCTGCGCGTAGTCCTTTTGCACTTCAAAGAAGTGGCCGTCATCGACGACGCGCCGGACGATCTCGCCCATGTCGTAAGGCTTGGTGGGATTTTCGGGCACGATCGAATCGAGCGCGGCGTCGATCCGTGCGGGATCGTCGCTGCTGGCGACGAACGGCGGATCGTCGACGTTGTTCGACGGCATATATGAGATCAGTTCGCGGATCATCGCGAGCGCGCCGGCGTCGTCGTCGGCCTCGAGATGGCACACGCCCGATTTCTGGCTGTGCGTATCGGCGCCGCCGAGCTCCTGCATCGTGACTTCTTCATGGGTGGTCGCCCTGATCACGTCGGGACCGGTGAGGAACATGTACGAGGTATCGCGAACCATCACGACGAAGTCTGTTATCGCCGGCGAATACACGGCGCCGCCGGCGCACGGTCCCATGATCGCGGAAATTTGCGGGATCACCCCCGACGACATTACGTTGCGCAGAAAAATGTCCGCGTAGCCCGCCAGCGACACGACCCCTTCCTGGATTCGCGCGCCGCTGCCGTCGTTGAGCCCGATCACGGGGCATCCGGTCTTCACGGCTAGGTCCATCACCTTGCACACCTTCTCCGCGAATGCGCCCGACAAGCTGCCGCCGAAGACCGTGAAATCGTGGCTGAAGATGCATACCTGCCGGCCGTCGATCGTGCCGTAGCCGGTCACGACTCCGTCGCCGGGGATTTTTTTCTCCGCCATCTCGAAGTCGGTGATTCGATGGGTCTTGAACTTGTCAATCTCGACGAACGATCCGCGGTCCAGCAGAAACTCGACCCGCTCGCGCGCGGTCATGCGGCCCTGTGCGCGTTGCTTCTTGACCCGATCCGGGCCGCCGGCCGCCTCGGCCTCGCGGGTGAGTCGCTTGAGTTGTTCGAGATTTTCTTTAAGACCCATTTTTCACGACCGCGACACAGGCGGATAGACGGCAAACAAAAAGGCGCCCGTCACGCGCCACCGGCAAGATAGATACCGCATGTCAGCAGCCGGTTAAAGCGCCCGGTTATTGCGACGTGTGGGTTGAGAATCCCGAAAAGTCCAGCCGGTCGCCGGGCTTGATTCCGTTCTTCGCGCAGAAACCGCCATTAACTTCGAGCACATACTCCGAGTCGCCTGCGACGCCCACCGGCCTGTCGGAAAACGGCTCCGCGTTCGCGACGATTCCCAGCACCCGGCCCGCCGCGTCCGCGAAAATCATGTCCAGCGAAATCGGCGTATTGTGCATCCAGAAATTCTGCTGCGAAGCTTCCGGGAAGACAAAAATCATCCCCGCATTGTCGTCGAGATGCTTGCGATACATCAGGCCGAGCTCGCGCCGCGCCTCCGTGTTGGCCACTTCGACCGCAACTGTGGCGCGCGGCTTGCCGTCAGAACCAACGATCGTGACGCATGGACCGCGCGCGCATCCGAGCAGTGCCAGCAGGACGGCCACCAGCGCAAACGGACCGACTCCGACAGGCCACTCGCGATGCGATTCTTTTCCCATGGCTCGCGGGAGAATCTAGCGCGTCGATAAGCCGCAAGAAATCAGATCGCCTTCGCTTCCGGTGAGATCGCCTCGAGCTCTCGACCCGAAGTCTCCGGAAAGAACCACATGATCGCCGGCGCGATTATCCAGAAGACCGTCAGGTAACAGACCGCCCGCGCGTTCGAGCCGGTGAGATTGAACAGCACGCCCTCGAAGAACAAGCCCAGCGCGCCGCCCGTCGTGCCCGCGACCGCGAGCGCGCTGCTCGCCGTCGAGCGGTACGAGGTCGGAAACAACTCCGCGCTGTACGCATTGAGGATCATGCCCGCCGCGGTGTCGAAGAATACTTCCAGTATCCAGGCCGGAACGATCGACGACCCCGACGCGGTGTACATCCAGATTGTCATTATGGGTGACAGGAACATGAACGCCGCGCCCATCACGCGCCGCCCATACCGATCGCTCAGCCGGCCCGCGACGATCGAGCCCAATATTCCGAACGCTCCGCCGAAGACGAACAAAGACGAGACGTTGCCCGGCGACCACTGATGCGTCTCCTGCAGAAACTTCGGAAACAGAAAGCCCGCCGCGTTGCCGCCCATCGAGGCCAGGAACGCGATCGACAGCATCATCATCAGCCGCCGCGGATAAGCGCTGTACAGGTGTCCCAGCGGCTCCCAGATCTTCATCGGCCGCAGCCCTTCGAGTTTCTCCTTCTCGAAGCGCGCGCTTTCGGGCAGCACGCGGCGCAGCGGAATGATCAGCACCAGCGGCACCAGCGCGATCGCGTACAGCCCGCGCCATCCGTAAGGAATCACATTGACAAATGCAAACACCACCGCGGCCAGCCCATAGCCCGTCGCCGATATGGCGCTGAGCAGCCCGATGGCCCATCCGCGATGGGCCGCGTCGACCTCCTCCGCCACTATTACCACCGCGACCGCCGCTTCGGCGCCGGCGAACGCGCGCGCGATAATCTGGAACGCGACAAACGTCCGCTCCCCCGGCGCGACCGCGCTCAGCGCCGTGAAGACCGTGTAGCCCATCACCGTGTACAGCAGCAGGCGGCGGCGCCCGAACACGTCGGCAAACGGCGTCATCAACAACGCCAGCAGGTAGCCGAGCCGAATCACCGAGAGAATCGCGCCAAGGTGCGACTCCGCTATCTTGAGGCCCGCCTGGATCTGCTTCAGCGCGAGACTCAGCAGCGCGCGATCGTATTGATCGAAAAATCCCGCCGTGGACGCGATCCAGAATACCCGGCGCTGCCGCCTGGTGAACGGCGGCGTCCTGCCCAACAGCCCGAGGTGGAGGCTCTTGCGGCCGGCTTCCTCAGCCGAAGCCGCGGGTTCGAGTTTCGCATCCAGCGGGACAGCGGGATCGGCCATGGGGATTCAATCGATCGCCAGCGGCAATGATTCGAGTCCGCGCAAAAAGTACGAACCCTTGTAAACCGGTTTTACCGCCGGGTCTTTAAGCCGCAGCCGTGGAAACCGCGCCAGCATCGCCTCGAACGCGATCCTTGCCTCCATCCGCGCCAGCGGCGCGCCAATGCAAAAGTGAATTCCCTCGCCCAGCGCGACGTGATCGTTCGGATTGCGCGCGATATCGAATTTTTCCGGATCCTCGAATTGCGCGGGGTCGCGGTTTGCCGCCGCTACGATCATCAGCGCGATTGTTTTCGCCGGAATCTCGGTTCCGCCGAGCTGCACCGGCCCGGTCGTGAATCGCACCGTCGATTGCACCGGACCGTCGTAACGCAGCATCTCTTCGATCGCGCGCGGCAGCATCGCGGGACTGCGCTTGAGCGCGTCGAATTGATCGAGATTGCGCCCCAACGCCAGCATCCCGTTGCCGATCAGATTGGTCGTCGTCTCATTGCCTGCCACCAGCAGCAGGGTAATGAAGCTCAGCAGGTCCGCCGCTGACATCACCTCGCCTTCGTCGTGCGCCGCGACCAGCGCGCTGACCAAATCCTGTCCCGGATTGGCGCGGCGCTTTTCAATTTCAGCCGTGAAGTAGTCGCCGAGTTCATCTATCACACGCACTATTTCGGGCGATGGCGGATTGCCCGGAACGTTGTTGTCGCCGCCGATTATCCTGTCCGACCAATGCTTGAACCTCGCGTTCAGCTCCGGCGGCACCCCCAGCATCTCCGCGATCACCGTGACCGGCAGCACGTTGGCGATGTCCGCCATCAGGTCGAACTCGCCTTTCGCCTCGACCTTGTCGAGCAATTGTTTGGCGATCTCGCGGATGCGCGGCTCGAGATCGCGGATTCGCCGCGGCGTGAAATCGCGCGCCACCAGCTGGCGCAGCCGCGAGTGTTGCGGCGGATCGGAGCCCAGCATGTTGCGCGAACCCTCGAAACGGCCCTGGTAGGTTGTACCCGGCGGCGGCGGCGGTTGTACGCTGGACAGATGCTCATGGTCGCGCAGGCCCGCCGTGACATCGGCGTAGCGCGCCACCAGCGCGAACCTTATATCTCCAAACGCCACGATCGGCGGCGGCCCCGCCAGCAGCGCGCCATAGTAGGCATAGGGGTTCGCGCGAAACTCGGGATCCCAAATGTTGAAATGTACTTCTTCGGCCATCAATCTCCTTGGTTAGTCAGTCGTCATCGTTTTAGTTGGTCGCCATCGTTAAGGACGCCAACCCGCGCAGGAAGTAAGAACCCTTGTATGTCACTGGCGCGGCGGGATCCTGCAACCGCAAGCGCGGGAAGCGCTCCAGCATCGCGCCGATCGCGATCGCGCCCTCCATCCGCGCCAGCGGCGCGCCGATGCAGAAGTGAATTCCCTCGCCGAACGCGACGTGATCATTCGGATTGCGCGCGATATCGAATTTTTCCGGATCCTTGAATTGCGCCGGGTCGCGATTTGCCGCGGCCAGGATTATGAAGCAGGCCTGGCCGGCCGGCAGAGCGGTGCCGCCCAGGTTCAAATCTTCCGTCGTGAAGCGAACCGTGGATTGCACCGGACCGTCGAAGCGCAGGATTTCCTCCACTGCCCGCGGCATCAGCTCGGGACTTTGCCGGAGCAGGTTCAGCTGCGCGGGATTTTGCCCGAGCGCGAGCATCCCGTTGCCGATCAGATTGGTCGTGGTCTCATTGCCGGCCAGCAGCAGAAGCAACACGAACGCCAGCAATTCTTCCGCGTTCATCGCCTCGGCGTCGTCGTGCGCGGCGACCAGCGCGCTCACCAGGTCAGCGCCGGGACTCCGGCGGCGCCGCTCGATCTCGTCGGCGAAATAATTGCGTAGCGCCTTCGTCGCGGTATGAAATTCCTCCGGCTGGGGCGTCCCCGGCAGCGCGTTG
>Ga0209040_10004534_pt1 | contig 10476 bp, 14 predicted proteins | sample BogFormECP12_OM3_FD_188240 | JGI IMG/M metagenome (GOLD analysis project Ga0209040, IMG submission 188240) | Bog forest soil microbial communities from Calvert Island, British Columbia, Canada - ECP12_OM3 (SPAdes) (version 2) | ecosystem: Environmental > Aquatic > Freshwater > Wetlands > Bog ... | reverse complement strand
CACGATCGAGCGCGCCATAGGTGTGTCTTATCCCGGCTGGCATCGCGACACGTTTGGGCTGGGTGGCCACGGGTCACTCCCGGTCAGATTCGATCTTTGCTGGCACCAATTCGAGTATCGTTCGCAACTACCCAGTATCTGCCCGCCGGAAACCAACTGGCCGCTCGCTACGATGGCGCAATGACGGGCCGGCTGCAGGGCAAGGTCGCGATCATCACCGGGGCGAGCACCGGCCTTGGTCCCGTTTTAGGCTCGTCGTTCGTCCGCGAAGGCGCCCGGGTGCTGCTGGCCGCGCGGCGTGAAGACCTTGTCCGCGAAGCCGCGCAGGCGGCCGGATCCGGCGCCGTCGCGATGCGCGCCGACGTGACCGACGAAAACGACGTCGCGGCCATGGTGGCAAGGGCAGTCGACGAATTCGGCCACGTGGACATCCTGTGCAACAACGCGGCCGCGCCCGGGCAGGACCGTTGGATCTGGGAGCAGACCCTGGACAACTGGAACTCCACGATCGCCATCGACGTGACGGCGGCGATGCTGTGCACTCGCGAAGTGCTCAACCGGTCGATGCTGCAACGCCGCCGCGGAGTCATCCTCAACTTCTCCTCCACCGCGAGCTACGCCGGCATGGTCCGCAAGACCCACTACGTCACCGCGAAGGCGTCGCTTCGGGCGTTCACCAAGACCGTCGCGCTGGAGGTCGGGCCCTACGGCATCCGCTGCAATTGCATCGTGCCCGGCGCCATCGACACCGAACTGTTCCGCAAATGGGTGCAGCGCACCGCTGACGAAAACGGGGTTGACGTTGCGACGCAGCGCGCGAAAGCCCTCAAAGGTGTTGCATTGCAAGATATTTCCTCACCTGAAGATGTCGCCAACCTGGCGTTGTTCCTGGCCAGCGACGAGAGCCGAACCATCACGGGACAACCGATCCCCGTCGACGCCGGAGGATATATGCAGGGATGAGCACCGGTGCCGCGAAACTGTCGGTCAGCACGCCCGTGGTAATCAGGCAGCCTCGGATCAGCGCCGACTGGGAGAAAGACGCCTCGATCGAGGACCTGGCCCGGGTCGCCGAGACCGCGGACCGGCTTGGCTACCACCACCTGACCTGCAGTGAGCACATTGCGCTGCCCGCACCCGAACACGGCCGCCGCGGGACACGTTATTGGGATCCGCTCGCAACATTGGGCTACCTGGCCGCGCGCACCCGACGAATCCGGTTGGCCACCCATGTGCTGGTGCTCGGGTATCACCACCCGCTCGAGATCGCCAAGCGCTACGGCACCCTGGACAAGGTCAGCAACGGCAGGCCCATCCTCGGAGTCGGCGTCGGCACCCTCAAGGAAGAGTTCGACCTCATCGGCGCTCCCTTCGATGACCGCGGACCACGGGCCGATGATGCGCTGCGGGCGCTTCGCGCGTCACTGTCGGTGCCCGAACCCGCCTACCACGGCGAGTTCTATTCCTAGAGCGGCATGGTCGTCGACCCGTGCGCGGTCCAGGATCAGGTGCCCATCTGGATCGGTGGGCGCACGCTGCGCTCGTTGCGCCGGGCCGTAACCCTGGCCGATGGCTGGGCCCCTTTCAACGTGAGCCTGGCAGAGGTTCGAGACTGGTTGGGCCGCTTCGAAATCAGGCCAGGATTCGAGGTCGTGTTGCCACCCCCGTCGCCGCTGGACCCGATCAACGAGCCGGAACGGACCCGCGACACCCTCTCCGACATCGCCGCGCACGGCGGCACGATCGTCAGCGCCATCTTCAGGCATACCTCCTTGCAGCATTACCTGGAGAATCTGCAGGCGCTCGCCGAGCTCCACGGCTCGTCATCGACCGACGAGAACAACTGAAACGAGGGCTTCCATGTCGAAGGCGATCCGATTCCTGGCCGTCATCGCAATGGGATGCGTGAGTGTTGCGGCGTGCGCATCGCGGCAGCCGTCGCCACCAAAAGCATCCGCTCCGAGCACGACGAAGCCATCGCCGACCACCGTTTCGCCGGCGACGGCCACCAGCACGCCACAGTGCATCGGATTGTCGATATGCCCGCCGCCGCCGCCGGACGCTGAGGGCAATCCGGCGTGCTACTACGCCGATGGCTGGCGAGAGAATTCAGCAGGCGCCGGGATCGAAGTGTGGTACTTCCATGAGCCGCAGAACCTGCCGAAGCCCGACAAAATTACGGCTCTGGTGCGTAAGAAGGACGGTACCAACGAGTCTCAGGACGCCGACATCGAAGCCGGCCAACAAACGCATCGCTTCGAATTTCCGACAATCGACAAGGCCGCTGTTCAAGAGGTATTGCTGAACACGAGTAGTGGCCGCTGCTTCGTGATTGGACCGGGTAGTTAAGCGTGATCCGAGTCAAGGCAGGCATATTCAGCCTTACCGCGTCGGCGCCGGCCGACGATGACGGCAGCTACCTGCGTTGGCACCTGCTGGATCACATGCCCGAGCAGTACCAGCTACCGGGTATTGTGCACGGGTTGCGCTGGATCGCCGACGGCGACTGCGCCGACCATCGCTTGGCGGCCCACGAACCACTGAAACAGCTGGGCAACGCCGTCCACTATCTCGTCAGCGAACCCGTTGAAGAAACCTTCGATGACTTCGTTGCGCTCGGCCGCGCACTGCGGGAAAACGGTCGCTTTCCGGTGACGCGACCGTCACTGCAAGTGGCCGGCCTGCGACTGCTGGAGTGGCAATCCGCGCCGCACGCACTGATTTCCGCCGAGGTGGTGCCATTCCGGCCACACCGCGCAGTACTGCTGATCGTCGAGGAACCGACCGACGGGCGCCCGAACCAATGGCTGCAATGGCTGCACGCCGAACACTATCCGGCGCTGCTGGCCACGCCGGGCACGGTCGGCGCGTGGACATTCGGTTCGACTCCCGCATGGTGCGCTCCGAAGGGATGGCGAACCGACCCGCAATACATCACTGTGGTGTACCTCGACGACGATCCTCTCGCCACCACCGCCGCCCTGGCGCCGCTGGTCGAGGAGCGGTGGCGATCAGCGGCGGTGCGACCGGTATTCGCCGGGCCGCTGCGGAGCATGATCAGTTGGGAAGCCTGGCCGGCCAACCCGTTGTCTAACCGCGATCAACTCTGAGATGCTGGCAGCTTGGACATCTTCGCGGAGTGGCAAAGCGGCAGTACGCAACTTCGGTGGCGGTCGTCAACCGCCGCCAACGATGGACAGGAAGTCACGGTGTTCAGCCGTCGCTGCGGCACGCCCGGCGCACCCGCGCTCGTGCTTGTGCACGGCTTCCCGACGTCGAGCATCGACTACTTCGCCTTGGCGCGTGAACTGAGCTCAGAGTTCGACATGTTCCTGCTGGACTTCCCGGGCCACGGACTGTCCGACAAGCCCCCCGAGCCGTACGTCTATTCACTGTATGACGACGCACGTCTGCTCGTCCACGCGATCACCGAAGTATGGAAACTGACGGACTACCGAATGCTCACCCATGATCGCGGCAGCAGCGTCGGCATGATCGCGCTGGGCATGTTGGCCGCCGAAGATCCGTCGGCGCTGCCCATCGATGCCATCTTTACGAACGCCAACATCTACTTGCCGCTTTCTAATCTCACGGTGTGGCAAACCGCGCTTCTCGACCCGGCGACGGCGCGAGCGACGGCAGCAGCGACGACGCCAGAGACGCTGGCGGCCGGCCTGGGAGTGACCACCTTCATGCCGCGGCGCACACCGGAAGACCCGGAGATCGCCGCGCTGGCGAAGTGCTTTGCCCACAACGACGGAATCCGGGTGATGCCAGACGTCATTCAATATCTGAACGAGCGGGCCGAGGGTGAAACCGGTTGGCTTGAAGCGCTTTCCAAGATCCCCGTCAACACCACGCTGGTGTGGGGCTTACATGACAACGTCTCTCCGCTGCGGGTGGCCAACCATGTATGGCAAACGTATCTGAAGGACAAACCCGGTCGAAGCCGGTACTGGATGCTGCCGGCCGCCGATCACTATCTGCAGTGTGACGCCCCCGGGCAATTGGCCCAGATCGTTCGGCTCACGGCCAAAGGTGAGGCCATCCCGCTGCAGACGCTCGGGAACCAACCGGACGGTGCGGTGCTGGTGGATCAAAGCGACTAGCGAGTAATCGTCGAAGAACAACGTCGGAATGAACGGGAGAAATCTATGGCAGATCGGTTGACCGGGAAGGTCGCGTTGGTCAGCGGCGGCGCGCGCGGCATGGGCGCATCCCACGTGCGGACGATGGTGGCCGAGGGCGCGAAAGTCGTGTTCGGCGACATCCTGGACGACGAGGGCGAGGTGGTGGCCAAGGAGCTCGGCGACAGCGCCCGCTACGTCCATCTCGACGTCACCCAACCCGAGGACTGGGAGTCAGCGGTGGCGACGGCGGTCAGCGAATTCGGCGGCCTGCACGTCCTGGTCAACAACGCCGGGATCATCAACGTCGGGACCATCGAGGATTACGCATTGTCCGAGTGGCAACGGATCCTCGACATCAACCTGACCGGCGTGTTCCTCGGTATCCGGGCCGCGGTGAAAGCGATGAAGGAGGCCGGCGCCGGTTCGATCATCAACATCTCGTCGATCGAGGGAATGGCCGGCACACTCGGGTGCCACGGGTACACCGCGACCAAGTTCGGGGTTCGGGGATTGACGAAGTCCGCCGCAATGGAGTTGGGGCCCTTCGGGATCCGGGTCAACTCGATCCACCCCGGACTGGTCAAGACCCCGATGACGGAGTGGGTTCCCGAAGACATCTTCCAGTCGGCGCTGGGCCGGATCGCCCAGCCCAAGGAGGTGTCCAACCTGGTCGTCTATCTGGCCAGCGACGACTCGAGCTACTCGACGGGCTCGGAATTCGTCGTGGACGGCGGCACCACGGCCGGCCTGGCCCACAAGGACTTCAGCGCGGTGGACGTGTCGCAACAACCGGAGTGGGTGACTTAGCAGAGCCAGTCTGGAATCACCCGAGGAGTTGATACCTGAGGGTGTCGGCCAACCACTCTCGGTACTTGTTTTGCCGCCAACCGCGGATGCCGACCAGCGCGTGGTGCAGGCCGGGGTCGTTGTAGATCCAGATGATGTCGCGGGCACGATCAACTGTAAGGCCTTTACGCAGTTCCCCTTTGCCGCTTAGCAGGGTTGCGATGCGCTTCGCCCCCGCGAGTCGCTGCCGGTCGATTTCGGTCCGCAGTTCGTGGACCTCGGGGTCGGCCGCCGCCGCTGAACGCACCACTTCGTAGATCGCGGACACCCGCCGCTCGGCGTCGCTGAGCAGGCCGGCATAGGCGGTCACGATCTCAGTCGGGTCGTTCATTGCGAATAGCTTGCGCGCTTCGGGGCGATCCGCGAACGGCACTTGCTCGTCGTCGCCGACGATTGCCCGGTCGTACGCGGTCTTCAGCAGCCAGGCTTTGCCACCGGCCGCGGCGAAGACCGTGGAACGCCCCACCCCGGCCTCTTCGGCGATCGCATCGATCGAAGTCCCAGCGTAACCCCGTTCCAGGAACAGCCGCGTGGCAGCATCCAGCACTAGCCGGCGGGTCGCGGCGGCTTGCTCGGCGCGCAATCGGGACCGATACGGGCTTCGCTTCGCGGGGCGGGAATTCATCGGACTCCTAGTCTACCGAAGATACTCCCAGGCTCCCTACCGGGAATTAATCGGACTTTAGAGGTATTGAGTGTACTAGCAGTATGACGAAATAACCCCGCGAGAGGAAGCCAGCATGCCCGCCAAACCCATCAAGCTTGGTTTGACACTGATCGGCCAGAACCCCGTGCCGGAGATCGCCGAAGAAGCGCGCCGCGCCGAATCCGTCGGCTTCGACGTTGTCCTTCTACCGGATCACCTTGGCTTCACCGCACCCTTGGTCCCGCTCGTGGCGATCGCCGAGGCTGCGCCCAAGGTGCAGGTCAGCAACCTGGTGATCAACGCGTCGTTCTACCGGCCCGCACTGCTGGCCCGTGACCTGGCCTCCGTCGACTCCGCCACCGGCGGGCGCCTGATCATCTCGCTGGGCACCGGCTACGTCGAGCAAGAGTTCGAAGCGGCCGGTTTGCCCTTCCCCAGCCCGGGTCAAAGGGTGCGCATCCTGACCGAAACCGTCACCGAAATCCGCAGTCGGATCCCGGCCACATCCCGCCACCGGTACAGACTCCCCCGCCAATCATGGTCGCCGGCGCGGGCGATAAGCTGCTGACCATGGCGGCTCAGCAGGCCGACATCGTGGCCATCGCCTCCATGGGGACGTACGCCGATCTTGCCGAGCGGGTCGACTTCGTCAAAGGCAGGGCCGGTAGCCGCCTCGACGAAATCGAGTTGAGCTTCAGCTTCTTTCAAGTCTCCATGGATGATCCCAGCGACCTCTCACTGCTGCGCCTGCTGGAACCCGACGCTGCCGAGGCCGAACTCCGCAAGCTCACCACAGTGCTTGACCTTCCGGTTTCCGGTGCGGCCGAACGCATCCATCAACTCCACGAAGAGCTGGGTATTAGTTACTTCACCCTGAACAAGAGCTTCGGCACCTCGTGGGAAACCCTCGAGAAGCTCGTCGGCGCGATCAGATGACGGAAAGAAGGAAACGTATGTCCCGCAAGGCCAAGACGCCCGTCACCCGCGTCGGGGTGGGCGACCAGTTCCCGCAATTGAACCTCACCGGCATCTCCGGGGAATCCATCGCGATCCCTGACCCGGGTGGCGCGTTGACTCATCTGCAGTTTCGCCGATTCGCCGGCTGTCCGATCTGTAACCTGCACTTACGCTCGATCAGCAACCGGCTCAGTGAGATCACCGCCGCGGGAGTCCGAGAAGTAGTCGTATTCCATTCCACCTCAAAAGAATTGCGCAAGTACGAAGCCGATCTGCCCTTCCATGTCGTCGGCGATCCCGACAAGGAGCTGTACCACCGATTCGGTGTGGAGGCGTGGGCCAGGGCGATACTCAAGCCCGGAGCCTGGCGGGCGCTGCCCCGTGGGTGGTGGCACGCCGTCAAGACCGCAATCACCAAACGCCGCGCCCTCATGCCGGCCAACCCGACTAACGGGAATCTCGGTTTGCCCGCCGACATGTTGATCGACGCCGACGGACGTGTCGCCGCGGTGAAGTACGGCGCGCATGCCTACGACCAGTGGTCCGTCGACGAACTGCTCGAGATGGCTCGCCCCAGAGCATCTCGAGCGTGACGCTGGCGTCGCGTTCGAGCACGGCGCTCCCAACTATGCTTAACGGGCCGAACGTTTGGTCAATGCGAGATGCCGCGTATCGTCCGCTGGCCGAAGCTGGCGAGGTGTACGCACGATTGGCAGACATGCCCTAGTCGCTCCCAAGGGTGAACACGGGCAAGCGCGCCCACCCGCGCACGCTCGCAGTGTGCGCCCGTTCGGCGTTGGCGTAGTCGACTTCCCAGTCGGGCCAGCGTTTCAGGACCTCTTCGAAGGCCACCCGAGCTTCCAGCCGGGCCAGGGCCGAGCCGAGGCAGAAGTGCAGGCCCTGCCCAAAGCTGAGGTGGCTACCTTGGCGATGGATGTCGAACCGGTCCGGATCGGGAAACCGATGTTCGTCTCGGTTCGCAGAACCGTTGAGCAGCAACATGAACGACCCTTCCGGCACGAGCTGACCGTAGTGCTCGGCGTCGTGGGCGACGTAGCGGGCCTGCACCGGCGACGGGGGTTCGTAGCGCAGCGTTTTCTCAATCGCGCCCGGGATCAGCGATGGATTGGCGACGAGTTCGCGGCGTTGATCGGGATGATCCGACAACAGTTGTCCCATGAATCCGATTAGCCGGGCGGTCGTCTCGTTGCCGGCGCCGGCGATCATGGCGGTGTAAGCCAACACCTCGGTCCGTGACAAGGGGCGGCGTGTCCCGTCGGGTTCGTCAATCTCGGCTTGCAGCAGTTCGGTCATCAGATCATCGGAAGGATGATTCACCCGCCATTCGATGTACTCGGCGAACAGCACAATGGTGTGTTCGACCAGATTCCGGTTGACCTCACCGGGCTGACGCCCCTTGGACATTTCGATGTTGGCGACACTGCGGTCTCGGATGTTCTCTTCATCTTCTTCGGGAATGCCCAACAGATATCCGATGGTCCGCATGGGCATCATCGCTCCGAGATCCGCGATGAAATTGAAGCCGCCGGCGCCGATCAGCGGATCCAGCTCCCGGACACAGAACCCGCGCACCAGCGACTCCACGGCCAGCATGCGTCGGGGCGTGAAGACGCGCGACAACAGACGGCGATGCAGATCGTGCAGAGGCGGATCTTCGAACAGCAGAATGCCCGGTGGCACTTCGATGTTGTTGAACAAGATGTCAGCGGTGGTCCCGCGACCGGATCGGTAGGTCTCCCAGTCCGGCAGTTCGCGCGCTACGTCCTCGTACCGACTCAGCGCATAGAAGTTGTACTTTTCGTTGTGGTACAGCGGCGCTTCCTCGCGCATGCGCTTCCACACCGGGTATGGGTTCGAGTCGATTTCGATGTCGTATGGGTCGTAGTACAACTCGACCGCACTGATACCTGTCGCGTCCAATTTTTCGTCTGTCCCTTCGCTTAGTGCACTGGAGTGAACGACCGCTCATTCGTGCCGGTGCAGGAAGCCGTGCAGGATTGCCTGGACGAGTTCCTCAACGATCACCTCCCGCGACGGAGGCCTGGTTCCGAAGTAGGTCGAACGCAATGCGGCCATGCCGGCGATCATCGAAACCGTCGAATAGGCCGGCAGGTCCGGATGGTCGGAACGCAATCCCCTCAGATGCATGCCCTCGGCGCTGATCTGGCCAAGCACCGTGATGGCCCGTCTGATCTCGGCAATGCCGGCGTCGGCCTTCTCCTCGTCGCTGAGAGCCTCGGATGCCATCAGCGTCAAAAGGAGACCCTGGTGTTCGACAAAGACGTCGTAGAGTTGCCCGACGAAAAGCCGGGCCAGTTCCTCCTCGTCGGTCTCCTCGGGGACGACAGACTGCCACGTCCGGCCGAATTCGTCGACGAAGCTGGTAAACGGCAGGACGAGGGCTTCGCGGAAGAGCGCCGCCTTCGAGCCGAAGTGGCGGAACAGCAGGTGTTCGGTGACACCGGCGGCCTGGGCGATTTCACGCGTCGTGGTGCCGCGATAGTCCTGCCGGGCGAAGAGGGTCTGCGCGGCGTCGAGCAGGAGTCCGCGCGGCGCACCACGGGGCCGGCGTGTCGCCGGGGCCGGCACTTTTGCCGCGGTCTGCTTCTTGGAAAGTCGCTGGGGCACCGTTATTTACTCCTCGAACGGCTTTTTGGATAGTATGCACTATCCTAAGTATCCAGCGCGGATTCGAAAGGGGCGCGGACGTGGGCGCTGTCATCATGCTGGGCACACTCTTCGGACTGATCGTCCTCATATTCGCCGCGGTGCTTCGCTTCGACCCCGAAGCACGCGGTGCCCCAAGCCAAGAGCGCGACCGATGAGCGCCGAGCTGACGCCGTTGTTGAAGGCGTCCATGTGCTTCGCCTACGTCACAGGCATCGCGTTTGCCGCAGTCGGCGTGTATCTGAGCCTCCGCCAACGGCGCATTCACCCGCTGCTGCTTCTGTGTATCTCGGCGATCTCGTTCTCGTGGATCGAGGCGCCCTACGACTGGGCGATGTACGCGCAGTTCCCGCCCGCTCTGCCCCGCATGCCGTCGTGGTGGCCATTGAACATGACGTGGGGCGGGCTGCCCTCCTCGGTGCCCATCGGCTACATCTCCTACTTCGTGCTGCCCGCCATAACCGCCGCCGGGCTGGGCCGATGGTTGAGCGCAAAGTTCCACTGGCGCAGGCCGATCACCCTGCTCACCGTCGGGCTCGTCGTCGGCTTCCTATGGGCATTCCTCTTCAACGCGATGCTGGGCGCCCAGCTCGGCGTCTTCCATTACGGCCGCGTGATTCCCGGGCTTGCAATATTCGAGGGGACCAAGCACCAGTACCCGCTCTATGACTCCCTCGCGATGGGCATACAGATGATGGTCTTCACCTACCTGCTCGGGCGGACCGATTCAGAAGGACGAAATGTCATCGAGATGTGGGCCGCTAAAAGGTCGACGAATCGTCGTCAAGCGTCGGTCCTTTCCATCATCGCCGTCGTGGTGATCGGAAATGTCCTCTACGGCGCGGTTTTCGCGCCCCATCTCGTAACCAAGCTGGGGGGTTGGGTGACCGCGGGACCCTCTGCCCCCTTGTTCCCGGGCGTGCCGAACCAACCCCCGTAGCTCAGCAACCTAACATTTGTTCAGACCGCATCGGGCGCGGCGTCCCGAGCAGCTAGCCGGTGAAGACGGGCAGCTTTGACCAGCCCCGCACACTCGACGTGTGGGCCTTGGCGGCGTTGGCGTAGTCGACTTCCCAGTCCGGCCAACGCTTGATGACCTCCTCCAAGGCCACCCGCGCCTGCATGCGCGCCAGGGCCGATCCCAAACAGAAGTGCAGCCCGTGGCCGAAGCTGAGATGGGTGGCGCCGCGATGGATGTCGAATGATTCG